>Ga0210400_10000776_pt1 | contig 33689 bp, 37 predicted proteins | sample IncBWH26MmetaG_FD_155456 | JGI IMG/M metagenome (GOLD analysis project Ga0210400, IMG submission 155456) | Forest soil microbial communities from Barre Woods Harvard Forest LTER site, Petersham, Massachusetts, United States - Inc-BW-H-26-M | ecosystem: Environmental > Terrestrial > Soil >... | reverse complement strand
CGGCGACTTCACCGGATGTCATCTCCGGACCACCGTTAGCCGACCTGCCAAACTTTCCAATCGGCTACGACATCATCCAAGGGACCCCGCCCGACGGCCACATTACGCGCTGGATCCGCTACGTGATCGTCGGACTGCAAAATCACCCTTTCCCCATCGTTTTCTTCTCGCCCCAGGAATTTAAGCCCAAAACCGCTCTGGAACTGCTTATTGTCCTGTCCAATTCAGAATACAAAAGCCTGAGTGCATTCAGTCGTACTCAACCCTGCATGCAACAACAGTTACGGAGCAAGGATGACGAATGGCCTGCAGGTCAAATCACGGAATACGATCGCAAGAAAACCACCCGCTGCTCACTTCTACCAACCGACGCGTGCAACTATCTTTTAAGTTTAGTCGAGCTACCCGATATCGAATGGACACCGGCGCAACTCGAGCTGATCCATAGAATCGCCGCGGAAACAAACTGCAAGACCTCGAAATCCGATTCCTCTTCATGAAGCACTGGCACGCTGATTTCGTACCGAACCCGCCGAATCGGGCGCGCGGCCGATGGCGAACTGCAAATAGCGCCACTGACGACCAGATAAAGTGTCAATAATTCAAGAACAGCCACCGGAACCCCCCGGACCATCGCGGTTCGCCGAGTCACTCGATCCACCGCTCGACCTTGAATATCCGCACGCACCGATTCCCGTCAATCAACCCAACTCCGCGATGCCCCTCATCCTTTGGAGCTTGGGTCTCCTGTTCGGAATTCTGATTTTTCTGGTGCGTCTGCCTTTGAACGCACCGCCAATCGATCAGCTGACCATGTACACCTGTGATCCACTCCCGTCGTTGCCCAATCTTGGGAGTAGACAGTCATATCCCCTAAACCTACGATGCAGGGCAGGGGACCAAGTGATTTATCAACGTACGAACACAATCCCTTACTCATATCGAGCCACGACCATTCCATGCAGAAAGCAGATTGGCCCGACTAAAATTTGGCGCATGGCCCCACCTAGCCCTTACGGCAGCTACTTATTCCAAGTGGTCTGCGGCGATCTCGTCATCACGAACTACAAGACTCGCGGAGCGACCTACGAAACCACCCAACGATTTGTCATTGCCTTCAGCACCCTGTTCACTCTCTTAAGCGCGACAGGGTTAACTACAAGCCTTATAAGGTTTCGCCGACGTATTCGGATGGCCGATAAATGATTACGTTTTAGCTGTACGGGGATTGCGACAGGGTGAGACGCGTGTCGGCGAACGCCCAGACAGGAGTCTGGGCAGGTCCGCTAGCGAAGCAGGAATGCGTAGCGAAGTGGTTGCAACGGACGGCAGTCCGTGAGGCGAATCAAAGTCACGCCTTTGATTCGCCGATGCCGGGCGAGTGCAGGGGTGAGCAGCATGCCTGCGAACGACAGTGCATGGATGCACTGGCTGGACCGCAGCGGAGTAGGGAAAGCGGAGCGTCAGCGGGCACGAACAGTCCCGGCCAGACGCAGAAGACTGCGCCATCATTCACCACAACATCGCCACCGGATTGCCACGATTGACCGACATGATCTCGACTGTAACTTAAGTTCCACAATCGTAAGGGCGATAAAATGCGCTGTTTCGCGCCACTCCTGCTGATCCTCCCGAGCCTTAGCTTCGCGCAGCAGTCTTTCCCCGCAAGCGATCTTCATGTCGATGGGATCTACGCCACTCGTGCCGGTGACCCCGCTCTGTATTGCCTGCTGGGGGGTAACGCCTGCATCGTTCGAACGCCGCCCAATCCGTGGAACAAAGAACCGTTTATCGGAAATTGGCTTAGCACTCATCCTCAAGCCATGGCACTACCGATCTCAAGTCGCAATTGGGCGTTTGGAAAACGCCAGGCCACGAATCGCAGCGTGTATCTTTGGATTCAGGACGGCAACGACAGCCTTAATGTGGCGCTCGTCCGTGAGGGCCGCTACCCAGCGGGCAACATGCAAGACCAGCTGGAGGCCGACCGCCAACAAGCCGACTTGCTCAAAGATCCCAAGTTCGCCGACTCCCGCGCTTGGGTGGAGCAGGAACGCGCCAAAATTCCGGAAGAGCAAAAACCCCGTCGGTTGGTGACGGACACCGTCTACTCACAAATGATGCACGAGGTTTCCCTTGCCGAAGCAGAAGCGCAGCGCGAAAAAAAGGGGTTTTGGTCCGGCCCCGGGATTAAAGGGCGGAGCCCACCGCGCGATGACTACCTCATTGAGCAATTTCAGCAACACCGCGAGTGGTTCGATCGAATCCGATCGCTCCAGGTTGAGAATCCAAAGCTGGCCAGCGTGGATCGGGATCCAAAGACCTCGCCGAGCGCCCCCGCCGTCGGAGTACCGCAGAAAACATTCGACGAATACATTGATCTACTCGTGAAACTGGACGCCAACGAACAATTGGTTAACGTGTACGGTGCCGGCGAAACCTGCTTGATTGTGGCGGATATCCTTTACGGACTCTTTGACAACGGCATCATCAAAGGCTATGTCTTTTCCCCCGCCGATCCGCAGCCGTTGGTTCAAAATCTTGACCACTGGACTCCCGAGATGGCGAACGCCACATCAGCCTACAAACTGATCAGCGATAATTGGTACCTTTTTGTGGTGCTTCACTAGGAAGGGTCGCCGCTGCACCTTCGACGCTACACGTCGTAGTCCTGCTCCGCGCGTGGACCAGACGGGACTCTTGTCCAGCCACCCACCCCCCAAATATTTCGCTTGCACTTCCCCACGCACACTTTCAGTGGATAACTCGGTGCGGCTTCCTTCGTCTGGTCGGGCTGTTCGAGCTTCCTGCCCTCGCCCGACACCGGCCAGTCAAAGGCGTGACTTTGAACGCAACGCTTCGGCTCCTGCCTGCGCTGCGGCCCTGCCGGACCATCCCTAGTCCGGCGTTCGATCGGTTCGACGAGATTTTTGTCTCGTCGAAAGGCATCCGCTCTCACCCTTCCGGATCTCGGTCGGGGGACGCCCATCGATCCGTTGCTACTTCCTGTAGCAATCTGCGCGCGACTAATGCGGACGTTGTCCGCATTGAACGCCGGAGATATTGGCGACGGCGGCCCGAAGGGCGAGGACGCAGGCCGAGTAATCACGCCTGACCAACTACATCACCCCCTGGCGGCCCTCTTTACTTGGCGCGGCAGCGCCGAGCCGGCCTCCGGCGTCTGCCTTCTCCGCCTAGGTCCGCGTTCGCGGTCTCGCTCAGCCGGGACGTTTTGACCACCACAAAGGATCGGAGCAAACTTGGAAGCTGGGGCAGGGAGGACCACATGGACGTACCGCTGGCCAGCGGAACTCTGACCGATCAATCGCCGACTTCGATTCTCGGCTTCCAATGAATTTGAACCACGGCGCCACCGGTCTCCTACTCGTCTACGGCGTCTCGGCCGCCGCCGTCCTGACCGGCATGATCCTCGGCCGCGCTCCCATTACTCGGATTTTAGCCTTCCCCCTGATCGCCATCCCTGTCTTTATCGTCGCGACGATGTTGTGGACCGCAATGGCCGACCCACTTAAAAGCTTAGGCCTAGCAAAGCTGCTTCCCTATCTTGGCGTCGCCTTTGTTGCCATCTTCTCCGGCCTCGCCGGCAAACTTTTGGCCCGTCTCCCCGAAAACAAAATCCACAAACGCGGCACCATCCTTCAAGAATCACCAAGACTTGCGCGCGGCCGCCTGAAACCGAAAGGCTTAACCCTCGCAGGCCTTCCCGTCCCCGAATCCGACGAAGCCAAACACTTCAAAATGATCGGCACCACGGGCACCGGCAAATCCACCGCCATCCGCGAACTCCTCTTAGGCGCCCTCGAGCGCGGCGATCGCGCCGTCATCGCCGACCCCGACGGCAGCTACTCGGCAAGGTTCTACGACCCACACCGCGGCGATCAAATCCTAAATCCCTTCGACCCCCAAGCCGCCCGCTGGGACCTCTTCGGCGAAATGACCACGCTGCACGACGCCGACCAACTCTCCCGCTCCTTGATTGCCGACACCGAAGGCGCCGAGTCCTCCTGGCGCAACTACGCCCGCGTATTTCTCACATCACTGCTGCGCCAACTGCACCGCGTAAAACACACCGACGTCGCCGAGCTCTACCGCCTGATCGCCACCACCCCGATCGACGACCTGCGCGATCTCCTGGCCGACACCCCCGCCGGCCCCTACCTCGCCCAAGACAACGGCCGCTTCTTCGGCGCCGTCCGCGCCGTCGCCAACACGCATCTTTCCGCGCTCGAACACATCGCCAATCAGACTTCGCGCGACAGCCTCTCCGTCCGCCACTGGATCCGCACGGGGCAGGGGGTTTTGTTCTTGCCTTACCGCGCCAACGAGATCGCCACACTCCGGAGCATCATCAGCACCTGGATGCGACTCGCCATCTACGAAGCCATGAGCCAGCCCGAAGGCGATCAAAGACTCTGGTTCGCCATCGACGAACTCGACGCTCTAGGCCAAATCGACGGACTGAAAGACGCACTCGCGAGACTCCGCAAATTCGGCGGCCGCTGCATTCTTGGCCTGCAATCCATCGCGCAGGTCTCGGGCCTATATGGTCGGTCGGAGGCCCAAACAATTATAGAAAACTGCGGAAACACAGTCATTTTGCGGTGCTCGTCTTCAGAGGGTGGAGGCACAGCCCGCTTCGCTTCGGGTCTTATTGGCGAACGCGAAATAATTCGAGAACAAATGACCAAATCGCGTCGCCCGAACGAGTGGCTAGCCAGTCAGTCGATTGCACAACACCACGTTACCGAGCCAGCGGTGCTGGCCTCCGAGATCGAACAACTCCCGGACCTATCTGGTTTCCTTAAATTCGCCTCCCAACCCGAATGGAGGCGAATCCGACTTGTTGTGCCATCATGAATGTCATGCGGACGTGCCGAGGCACACTATGACGCGAAGCGTCGTAGGACGCCCGAAGGGGCGGCCCCGAGCGCGAGCGAGGGGTGAGGCGCAACGCGCCGAACAAACGATTGTAGAGAATTGTGGAAACACGCTGATATTGCGTTGTTCAGCCTCAGAAGGCGGAGGCACGGCTCGCTTCGCTTCCGGTCTCATCGGCGAACGCGAGGTAATCCGCGAGCAAGTCACCAAGAGCAGGGGAGGGGGTCCCATCTTCGCCGCTGACCATCGCTCCGTCAGCACCAGCATGCACCACGTCACCGAAAGCGCAGTACTACCTTCAGAGATCGAACAACTCCCCGACCTGCAGGGCTATTTGAGGTTCGCCTCGCAGCGAGAGTGGAGACGAGTGTCGATCGACGCAAAGAACTTTCACAAAAGAGGAGAATCAACGTGAGCGAAAGAGTTTTATCAAAGCCCGTATCGGACGATATGCAAAAAGTATTAACTCATTTGGCGGCGATTCCCGATGCCAAGCGCGAAAAAGCCATTGCGATTCAAACGGCAGCCCTGGGCCAACACGGCACCGGGCCGGCAAAACCCTTGGGGATGTGGCACGGTGGCTGTTACTACATAGAAGCGGAAGATGGAGAAATCTATGGCAAGGGTCGAAGATGGCATCTGTACGCATGCGTCGCCTAGCTGAGGTTCGAGCATTCATGATCTTAAAATCTTAATGAAGCTTTGCTTTCGTCGAAGTCTTCAATTGATCACAAGGAACATCGTCTAATAAATATCCCAATCAATTCGGAGCTACCATGAACAAGGACTCGTTGACCCGCAGACATTTTCTGCAAAAAACCGGAATCGCCACAGGCGCAATTCTCGGGCTTTCCATCTCAGATCCACCATTGACCCGCGCCGCGGGCTCCTTCGTCCGTACGGACGTCGGCACCTTAAGTGCAACTGACCCAATTCTGACCTCGTACGCCGCGGCAATTACCGCGATGCGGATGTTGGACACGTCCGATCCAACCAATCCGTTGGGCTGGCAGTATCAGGCCGCCATCCACGGAACCACGGCACCCTCGACGACGCCCGGTGAGGTGGCCACCTGGAATACTTGCGAGCACGGCACTCAATACTTCTTATCCTGGCATCGGATGTACCTCTATTACTTTGAAAGAATCATCCGCAAGATGTCGGGGAATGCCAATTGGGCGCTGCCCTATTGGAATTACGAGGCAGCCTCCGAAGCGACAATGCCGGCGCCATTTTGGACGCCCGCTGCTGCGTCAAATGCCTTGTACACGGCCAATCGAGGCACCGGGTGGAATACCGGAAAAGCATCGTTGTTCCCATCAACCGTGTCGACGACGATCGCCTTCGGCGATAGAGACTTTGGAAGCTTCTGGCAGGACCTGGAGACGACCCCACACGACGCCGTTCATGGGGCCATCGGCGGACTGATGGGCTTCATTGAAACGGCGGCACAGGACCCGATTTTCTTCTTGCATCACTGCAACATCGACCGTCTCTGGAACCTATGGCTCACCCAGGGCGGAGGGCGTTCCGATCCGCTCAGTAGTTCTGCTGGGGATAAGCTCTGGCAAAATACAAAGTTCACGTTTTTTGATGAAAATAAGAATCAAGTGACCTTGACCGGTTGCGATATCCTGCGAGCACAGGATCAACTGGGCTACCAATATGACACCGAACCGCCGCAAGTGGGGCAGTTCTGTAATCGGGTGTTCCACATTCCAATCGTCTACTACATCCCCTGGTTCCTCTGCTGGCCCGGCCCGGTAGAAGTACCGCCGCTAATCGGGCCGACGGAGTTCTCGGCATCGACGCAAGAACTCGCGCGACACGTGGAAAGTACGCCTATCTCCTCCTTGAAGGCGGGCAGCAATATTGTCCTTAAACTGACCGAAGTTCAGGCGGACCTTCAACCCAATGTCTTCTATGAGGTGTACGTCGGCTTAGCGAAAGGCGCGGCGACCTCCATGAAGAGTCCCTTCTATGTCGGCAACCTGGCTATGTTTGGCCGCGGCCTGCGTGACATGAAGCAGCATGGGCACGCGTCCGAGAATTCCGAGTCGAAAGAGCAGGGCACACAGTTTGCCAGTTTCACTTTCAAGATCACCCGCGCCGTAGAGGCCGTGATGAAAGAAACGAAAGCGCCCAAAACCCTGAGTATCCTCTTGGTGCCTCGCGGCGCTCTGATAGATGGACGCGCGGAAGAACGCAAACCCACCGCTACGATACGCATCGGCCGCGCCGAAATTGGACTCGAAGAACTAAAGTAGTTGCTCAGGCCGCGGCAGGCGGTTTCACAGAAATTTGGTGCCGGCTGATCGCCCGATTGCCGATCAGCCGGCACCTAGCGAGGAATTACACTCGAAAGTCGAACTCCATTGAGGCAAGTCACGCTGCTAGAACGAAGGCATAAAAATCTTAGACCAACCCCATGAGACCACCCATGCGAACTTTCCTTATGCCTAGCCTCACGCTGCTGTTGCTGGCAGGCACCGCACCGATAGCTCTCTTGGCGGCGGCACCGGCCACCGCCGCAACAGCAAGTACCTGTGTGCAACCAGGAGGCCAGGGAGCCCAGATCGTTCCCACCGGCACGTTCAAAATCTTGCCACACGGCACCACAAGGACCCTGGTGAACCCGCTGAATTCGATGGACACCTCGCCGCTGACCATGCTGACGTTCGGCGATTCCGCCATGTGGGGCAACGGCCTAAACATTGACCACAAGTACGCCTACCAAGTTGCGCAGCATGTCGCCGACTCCGCCGGCAGAGTGGTGAATCTCATCACCTACTCTCATTCCGGGGCGAATCTTTCCACGGAAACCGGACAGTCTTATGAACCCTTGAGGGATTCCGACAAAGGCATCCCGCCCGGCGATCCAAACGCTGGCTTGCCCACGATGCTGCAACAGGAGGCATGCGCCAAGAAAGACTACTCTCAGGCGGCGATTATCCTTCTCGACGGCTGCATCAACGACGTGAGCGCGCTAGCCATAGGTCTGCCTTTTCCGTTAAGCGGAGCTACGCCAGATGAGATCAAGCGGCGCGCCCACCAACAATGTTCTGAACCCATGCGGGCGCTTCTTAAGAACACCCAAGACGATTTTCCCAAGACAACCATCATTGTCTCCAACTACTGGCTCCTCATCTCCGACAAATCGTCGCCGATCGGCGTGATCATGGCCAATGGCACTGCAAAAGTGATATCGCCCGATCGCATGCTCAACTTAGAGTTTCAGAGTCTGATTGAAGCCCAACGCAAGGCCGAACGGGAGACCGGACGGAATTTCGTCGAAACCGACCTGCAATCAGACCCCGCCACCATTTTCCGCAAATGGTCCGACAACTCCAGAGCTTTCCTCGACGCCTCACAGGACTGCTTTGTCTGGGCCATCAGCGTCGTGAACGGCAAAAGCCTCGCGACCAAGACTGACAATCCTTGCCCTCACATGCTCCCGGCAGCACCTCAACTCGCTAACAAAAACCTACGAGTCTTCCTTGCAACCGTATCTGACGATCCAGCTTATTCATATGGCGCCGGGCGCCGCAAACGTCTATGGAGTGTCCCCATTGGTCCGTTTCGTCACGACCAGGAATATGAGCGACGGCGCAGATTGTGCAATACGCACTATTCAATTGGAGGCGACCGCTTCATTTGCAAGATTAATCCTACAGCCCACCCCAATGTGGCCGGCGCCAAGGCCTTTGCCAACAGCATCAACGCCATTCTCGACGTCGCCTGGAAAAAGCCGTAGACATTCGAACAAAAAAACGCGCCTAGCCACAACGCCAAGAGAAGTGCGATGCCAATCAATAAACTCTCAGTATTCCTTACAATCGCGCTGGCCGGCGTGTTCGTCGCCACGACTAAAGCAGCCGATTCCGACATCTCCGTCAAAGACATCGGCAACAGCCAATACGAACTCACCCTCCACACGACGACTACGGTCAACATCGCCGAAGCGCAACGCGAACTCGCACCCACCGCCAAGAAAACCTGCCGCGACAAAGAAATGCACTTCGGTCGCTATGCCTTCGCAACCAGCGAACCGCTCTCCGCCACCGCAACAAAAGGCACGACCCTCACGCTCACTCAAACCATACGCTGCGGCTCCGAGAGTCCTCCCACGATGATCCCACAAACCACCAGCGCCCCGGACGGCTGGAAACCCTCGGCGAGTGACCAGTCCCAAATTGAAAGCCAAACCTATGGGTACTACGGCGCCAAGGACGCCGGCGACTACGCAGCCGCTTACGGCATGTTCGATAACGGCATGAAGGAAGCAGCCCATTTCGACTCGTGGGCCTCAGACGCAAAGTCGCAGAATTCCAAAGCCGGACACATCCTCAACCGGCGCATCCTCAAGATCACTTGGTACAAGGATCCACCCTCCGCCCCAGAGCCCGGCATCTACGCCGCCGCCGACTTCTCCGGCCAGTTCGAAAACGACCCCATTTATTGCGGCTACCTCGGCTGGCACCGCGGCGCCGACGGCAACTATCGAATCATTCGCGAGGAAGAGAACTTCATCGACAAAGGCACGATCGCAAAGATGGGCCAAACCGAAGTGAAAGCACTCGCCGCGAAATTCGGCTGCGCGATTCCGCAATGAGCGATGCCCGGCCTATAGGTTGGGAAACTCGCATACAAAGGAAAGGCTTAGTACTTTTTATATCGGTATTTGTCCTCATAGCCTGTGGAAGCGCGATCGGCGATGACACCGCGAAATCCATAAAATACTTTTCCTACCACAGTGATGAACCAGGTTGCCGAGCTAACCCCGCCACTGATTTGACACTGCCGGTAGACCGCGAAGGCGAGCAATGGATCATCATCGCACCGCGTCGCGTCGTTTCGACAGAATCGGAGCGCAAGCGTGCCGGGGGGCCGCTGGACATTGAGATAGCGGAGCCGCTGCAATCCGCTTTGCGAAAGCGGCTCGCGGATTCGCCGAAGGGAGGACACATTGAGAGTGGTCAGTCGCATATCACCCGAATCAAAATCGTCTCTGTTTCTCACGACGTTGCAGCGGAATGGGCAAGGCCCAAGCCCATATTCGACTAGATTTCTGCATTTGCATCAATGGTGAAGTTCCCGAAGGCGGCGTGGTCAAAACGGTTACCAGGAATGGGCCGGATATGAGTACGCTCTGGCACCAGCCGAGAGGCGAGGAGTTGCGACACGGCTTTCAGCAAGCCGCCGATGAGGCGATTAGCGCTATAGTGGACTTCGCTTTGCGTCCGCTCGACTAGGACCGTTTATACTCATGGTTTCGACCAACGGATTCGTGGTATTGCATTGACACCAACGCATGGAGCGCGAATGAAACACTGCTTCTCTCTTCTCTGGATCCTCTTTTCCACCTGCGCCTTGGGCGCGACCGAAACCCCCTCCGGCCCCGCTATCGGCACCATCGCCCCCGACTTCAAAGTCCGCAATCTCGTCACCGGAGAAGATGCCACCTTAAGTAGCCAACACGGCAAGGTCGTCATCCTGACCTTCTGGGCCTCTTGGTGCGGTCCCTGTAAGCGCGAGCTACCGATTTTGGAGAGCGCTCAGCGCCTGATTAGCAAGGACCGACTCGTGGTGTTCGCTGTCAGTCACCGAGACAGCGAAGCGGCACTCGCCGCCATCAAAAAGCTGGCTTCCAACTGGCAGATCAACGTCATGAAAGACCGCAACGAACACGTTGCCAGCCTCTATTCCGTAAAATCGATCCCCCATCTTTTTATGATTGGCCGGGACGGCAAGATCATCGCCAATCACCTAGGCTACGGCGATAGTACCCTCGAAGAATTGGTCGCCGACATCAACGGAGCCCTGGCCGAACCGCTCTCGGAAGGGCAATGAAACTAGGTCTGTCCCACTGGCGCTTCGCTTTGGTACTTTCTGCTTTCTTGCTCACCGCGGCCTCGCGGGCCGCCGGCCCGGGATTCTTCAATGCAACTGACGGTCCTGTCGAGTTGCGCGCCAAATTCGCCGATGGTCCGGATTTTGTGATCACACTACCGGCTGGAAAAGTAGTCTTATTTTCCTTTGCATGGCAGGTAACAGAATTGGAAGCGCACTTAAACGGTGGAACCCTAATAAAGGTAGCCAAAGACAAAGCGGCATCATTGCGAAGAGACATTGATAAACCCAGAAATCAAGTGTGGGTTATCGATGGCACGCAGGTGTGCGTCGTCTCTGCACGGAAAAGCGTCCCGGAGACTGGATTTCATTGTGCTTCGTCGAGTCCAAAATGACTGATCACGGATTGAGCGGTCGCCTTCCATTGGCGCGCGCCCGCCGCTGAAAGAGGATCGAGACCTGTATTACTTCAGTCTTTCCAGTCGATTGACTGACGCGGCCAAAAAACTAACCAACGTATTACCGTCCCCTCCGCCTCCACAAAAACCGCACCAGATACAGCCCCGGTATCACCACCAGCAACCACGGCAAGATGTACGCAACCGCCGTGATCGTCTGAGAAACTCCATTCGACAGATTCCCGAAGAAATCCCGCATCGCCTCCCGGATAGGGCGCCAAAAAGCCTTTTGCTCCGTGACCGAGAAGCGAACGGTCACGACATCCGTGGTCGTGCGTTTTGCCTGAAATGCGGCTTCTCCGGATGCCTTTTCCAAATTGCTTTGGACCGTCGAGAGTTCAGATGCAATTTTGATTGCAGCATCGATATTGGTCGTGGCTTTGGCCTGCAACGCGAGCAGCTGCTTGCGGTAGTTGGTGAGCATCTCAAGGCGCGACTGCGTGTCTTGAATCGCTTCCGCAAGATCTTCTACTTTGGTCGAGCGATGTTCCAGCCTGCCCAGACTCGCAGCGAACGCAATGAACTCTTCGACAGCCCCCGGATCAATTCGCAGCTTGATCAGCCCCGAGGCATATTGACCGCTCGACACGTCGGACTGAAGAATCGTGCAGTGATGCGCGGAGTCCGTTTTGCAGCGATCAGCCAGACGTTGAAATCGCGCATCGAGTTCAGTCTCGGGCACCTCAACGGTCACGCTGTGCTCTCGACTTAAGGTTCCAGGCTCCTGATCTGCGCGCAGCTCCATCGCGCTGAGCGCCGCACCGCCAACTGGAAAGTTATTGCGCGAGCAGGCCGACATGGCGATTGTCATGAAGAGCGCGAATCCAATGACGGCCGCGAGTCGGGAACGCGGATTGGACCGCTTAAGGGCGACGCCAGAACTGGAAGGAAATTCCATTTTCACTCTCCGATGAGGTACCGAAATCCTACAGGGGCCAACGAGTTTTCACTCGACGCTCGCTTGAAATAGTTAGGTGAAGTAGTATAATTCCGGCAGAATAATTATAATATAATCAATGACTTACTACGCATAATAGCTCTTATGTTAAATGCTAATTTACCTAATCGAAAATCACCCTAGGCCCAGATGGCCGAACACGCAAAACTTTACTTCTTGGTATCTCCCAGCGGAATTACAAATGCCTTGGCCGTGCAACGACTCAGAGTTTCGGGCACGGGATATTCTTGCTCGCCTATCACGTAAAACCGCGCAATGTACGGGTGCCCTGGCTCAAAGAGTGTGGCCTCCAAAGCGACAGGAAACGAAACTCGCTCATTTGCAATATCGTCATTCTCGTCGAAATAAAAAGAAAGGCCCTGAATCAGAGCAACATCCGCCCCGGAGCCACTGACGAACGCGCACGACTCGAGAGGGCACGCCGCCAGCAGGCAATCCAGGTCGGCTATTTGAGGATCCGGGTACTCCCCGCTAATCCAAGTCGCTCCGCCGTTACTAATCAAGCTATCCTCCCCGATCTGCTTCTCTCGCATCAGCCAGGTGTCAATTTGCTGACCACACCAGACTCGTTGCTGAATCTGATTGTGGCGATCACTAAGAGATTGAAAGAGCTCTGCAGGCGTGCGACGTGCTGATCCCACTAGGAGCAAAGCATTGTGAATCTTTTTGTCGTCTTCTAGTTTGTTTTCGACAACTGTAGTTATCATAATTGTTGTGTCGCCTGATTTTGGCGCGTCAATGACAAGATCTAGTGTCAGGTACCGGGACTCGTTCTTAACAACACTCTCAAGAACCTTAAGCAAAGACAGTAATCCCCCAAGGGCCACAAGGACTGTCCACCGGGCGACAATTCGAGACCTGATTGCGCGCCATACTCCGTTCCCAGTTGGTTCGACGACCTTCGAAACGGATATAGCTATTGGGGCACCACCTAGTGTGCCACTAGACTCGTATCTATCCTTATCCGCTGTTGTCGATCCCGGAGCAGAAACGATGACGACTGCGATTGCAATGAGGGCGATGGCAGGCCACCTAAGCACCCCTGACGCTAGAAGCCCCGCCTTCCATTCAAACCATTCGATCTTTGCAGCGATTCGCCGGCTCGGTGTCGGCAGCACTCTAGTTTTGCTCGAAAACCGAGCACAGTGCGTAGTGCATTCACGATCGCTTTTGAGGGGAGGCCCGTTTCTTCTCTCAGTGTCCGATGGACCGTCTGATCCTTCGATCAGTTCGTTCGAGCGCCAGAATCTTCGCACCATCCGGGCGCGCTCATTTCTCGGTGCCTTCGAATATTCCAGATACACATCAGCGAGATTGACAACGTGCCGTCCCCGACGAAGAGTTCGCGCCGACGCGTCATACTCCCAAGCCGTTCCATGGGCTTGCTCGCTGGCGCGAATCAGCTCCTCCGCGAGATCTCGCTCTGTCAGAGTGCGAGCAATCAATTTACGCCATTGCATCTATCATCCCTGATTAACCTGTCCTTTTGTAACCTGCAATGATCTTGCGGTCAATGGACTTGAAAACAATCTGCGCTTCTACCCTGCCTTCGCCGCCTCACTCCCCACTTACCGCGACAAGTGAATATTCTCCGTCAGCCGGGCTGTTCGGGCTCGCTGCCCTCGCCCGGCACGGCGAGCCAGAGGCGTGACTCCGACTCGCCTTACGGACTTCGTCCGTTGCGACATCCTGTCGCAATTTATCGCCGCCTACTACGCTACCTTCTCCGTTATGCTCCTCGCGTACCTCGACAAATGGTCGGCGGCCAACGCGACATTAGAAGGTGCAATCATCGCCGGCGCTTTCTCTATAAACGCGGGCAATGCCTTCGGCTCCAAGAGCCAAACATCCCCTCTTGGTCCTCGCTGCTCCACAAACCACCCAGGAAAAACGACGACGCCGCGCACTAAAAATCGCTTGCCCGTTAAGCATCCTGCTTCGCTAACAGTCCTGCCACTACATCCCTGTAGTGGCGTTCGCCACAGTGTTGCTCTTGACTAAAACGGCACCGGCGTATTGAACCCACACAACCTGGGCCACAACGTCAAGGCCGCGCCGCCGGCGTCGCCGGCCGAGACAACACGATTTCGCCCCCGTTTCGATCCGCCCGCAGTCCGAAGGCCGCCGTCACAATCTTTACGAATTCGTCAGAGTCGCCGGCACGAAAGACGCCGCCGACGCGCAACTGCGCGACCTCGACATCCGAAACCCTGATATGCGTGCTGTTGTACCGGTTCATCTCGATGGTCGCAGCCTCGAGTGGTGTGTCATCGAACTCCACTCGCCCGCGCTCCCATGCTGTGACGCGACTCAGTTCCGGCCGGTCCAGTGCCGGCGGCTGATGCCGCGAAATGATTAGCCGTTGCCCCGGCGCGAGAACTTGCGGCGCTTTTGAGGGAGTCTCGTCATTCTGAGCGATGGGTGAGACACTGATCTGTCCGTCGACCAGCGTGACCGAGAGATCCTCGTCATTGTCGTGACGCACGATAAAAGAGGTACCCAGCGCGCGAATCTCCTCGTCGCCTACGCTGACAAGGAAGGGCCAGGTCGGATGTTTGGATACATCAAACCAGGCTTCTCCGCGTATTAGCCGCACCCGACGCACATGTTCATCGTAGTTGAGTTCGATACGTGTGTCCGTGTTCAACACGATGCGCGTACCATCCCGCAACACCCGAACCTGCCGCTGCCCAACCCCGGTTGCAAACGCGTTGTCGCGCCAGTAGTAGACCGCGGTAATGACCGCCAGAACCAGTGTCGCGGCCAGTGCAGCGCCCCAAGGGATGAATCGCGAGCGGCGTTCCTTGCGGACATCCGCAACCTCGTCACGCGCACGCATCCGAATCTTGCCCGCCTGCTCCCACGCCCGCGTCATGCGATCGAACGCGCGCCGATGTTCATTGCTCTCGGCAAGCCATGCATGGAATTCCGCTTCCAGGCCCGGATCACGCTGCTCGTCGCGAAGCCGGGCGATCCAGGCGGCCGCTTCAGCGCGCAACTCGTTGGACGGCACCGAGTCATCCTGGGTGCTGTTCATTCGCGTAATAGCTCATTGTCGATGAGAATCAGGGCCTTCGCGATATGGTTCGTGACCGCCCGGGTGGAGATGTTAAACCGTCGTGCGATTTCAGCGCAGCTCATTCCATCGAAGCGATGCAGCAAAAAGGCTTCGCGCGTGCGCGGATTGGCGGCCGCCAAGCTTCTCTCGATGCGCTCGATCAATTCGTGCGCTTCGGCGTCTTGTTCAGGCAAACTCGCCGTATCCACGCAATCGACTTCCTCAAAGGGTTGACTAGAGAAAATGCGCCGCGTAAGGGCGGCCCGACGTATGTGATCGATGTGCACCTTCTCAACCACGTCCAAGAGAAATGCGACCGGATCGCGGACCGGAGCCTTATTCTCCCGTTGATATCGGCAGAGTCGGAGACACCCCTCTTGAATCAAGTCATCAATGTCTCTGCGGCTCGATCTTCCGCGCTGAAGCAGACGGCGCCGCAGAAGGCTCAGCTGATCCTTCAGTTCATCGCGCGGATGCTTTGTCCCTTCAATCATCCCCAAGTCATCCCATGTTTTTGACGACCACGGTGCCGCATAGAGGCAGCTTACGAGTTGCGAGGCGCTTCCGGACCGTGAGTTGACTACCTAAATTGTACGTCGCATTCCGGATCCATACACGGTTTCCCCTCGGAAAAGAGGCACGATTCGCCGCTCTCGCGTCCGTTCCAGATTTAACTAGCAGCGCAGCATTCCACCCCAGCCAACAGGCAAGAGGTCGATCCAGAAGAAAAGAATAGAACCCATTTCGTATCGAAGTTGAATAAGGCGGCCGGGATCCGCGCGGCCGCCCATGAGGTGGAAACACCGGGAAGGCTACTCAGTTCCGGGAATGCTCCTACCCTGTAGGTAATCCGCCAACAGGACCGGCAACGTCTCTCTGTCCGACAACCACCGAAGTATGTCCGTCGCCCCCGCAACTTGACCCCGACCAAAGACAGAATCGGACGCCTGATCTGAAAGCGATAGATCGGCGAAGCGAGCACCCGAAATCGGCCCAAAGAGTCCTACGTGAACAAAGGTGATGAGTTCCATCGCCTGTGACTCGTCCGCAACGCCATCTTGCTGGAGCCACGCATAAACAAAACCGAACACGTATCCTCGGGCATACGAATCGCCTAGACGCCAGGCGTTGGGGGCGCCAGGGCCAGCGTCCCCGATATGGATTATTTCTTTGAGCAGATCCAACGCTAAAGCGGCAATTTCCTCCGTCTCGTCCGGTCTTGCACTCACGCCCGTCGAAGGATGCGTTCGCGACGCAAATAGATCAGTAACCATCTTCATCTCGGCTGCCTCCCCATCGAGTCGATCGATCTCGCGTCATAGCCTTTAGACGAATTTACGCGCGTACTGAATGGCTCCGCAACCTGGCTAACAATACCTTAGATTGCCGAAAAACCGCCCGGAGATCCCACTAGCGCAGGCAAAAATCAATACACAGCGCAGCGCACGTGAATCGAGGGTGCCGGCCGCGCCAGCCCAAAGCGGCCGTCACGTCCGCCGCATGGACGCTTCGGAGTAACCTGCGTGAGTTGATGACTGTCATTCGGTTCTGCTTACAAGACGAATCGGCGAACTGGTGCACGTCGGCAACGGCATTCAGGTCAAGATCATCGCCGTGCGAGGCGATCGCATACGTATCGGCATCACGGCCCCGAAAAGCCTGCCCATAGCTCGAGCGGCGCCTGAAATGCACGACTTCGGGCGGCTCGAAACCGAGCCGCCCGATTCCATGACTCTTGCAAAACCAGTTTGGCCCGCGCCTTTAGCGACGATCCCAACGACGGTCATCACGATCCCAGCGACGATGGTAGCGCTCGTCTCGGTCGGGATCATAGTCACGATGCCAGTAGCGCCGATAGCCGAATCAAGCTTCACCGCCCCCACCCTGGAGGCCCTCTTCTCTTGGTGCGACAGCACCGAGCCCGTCCGCGGGCGCCCGCCTTACTTCCCTACGCCTACTCCGATTTGCAGCGGTATTGGGTGACATTCCTATTGAGCACATTGCCGTTCAAGTCAACAGGTACCGAGTCAATTGGACAGACGTATATTTCAAATCCACCGGCCTTGTTGAGATCGTCGCTAGACAGGCCAGTGTTATTGGTATGACCCAGCGCCAAGTGCATGCCTCCGCCCATCGCCCATCCACCAGGATGATGAGGGATGTAAGAGACATAGATAGGCTGGCCGCAATCATTTTCAAAGGATAGCCAATTGTTGGTTTTCGGATCCCAGAATTGGCGAACACACGAGCTAGCAAGCGGCGTCGAATACTGAATAGCGTTAGAAGCTACTGGGCTATTGGAGAGCTCCGCTCCAGCCACGGGATTGCCGACATTGGACTTTGTCCCCTGCGATGAAGTCACAACTTGTGCAGAGCCCCGATAGGTAGTTGCCGGGCCGGCGACGATGTTCGATCCTTGACCCGTCGTCTGCGTCGTCTGCGTCGTCTGCGTCGTCTGCGTCGTCTGCGTCGTTGCTCGTTGAGAAGCCTGGCGCATCTGAGCGTCCTGCTGCTGGCGCACGGTATTGGCATCCCCGATCGCGCGCATTGAAGCCGCCTGTTGGTTACCGGCAGTCAGAATAGCGTTGGGATCGGAACCGCCGGGCATGCTTTGCAGCGCGCTAAATATACGGTTTCGACTCGCTTGCGCATCGGCTTTTGCCCGTTCACTGTCTGCCTCTGCTTGCCTGCTGAACTCCCTGTTGGCCTCGCCGCGATCATTTTCTGCCGTGACGACGGCATTCATATCAACCCGCTGGCCCTGTCCCGATAGGAACTCACAAGAGTCGCGATCGTGGATAGAGTTACAAGCTTGCCGTGCCATCCGAATCAGCCTTTGAGGCTCAGAGGAATAGAGGTTGCTGTGAAGCAGTGCGAAGCCCACGCAACGATTAATCGGTGATTCACGATCGAAAGAATAACAACCATCTGCTTGCTCCCAAACGGTCGCCGCGGCCGCGGAATTGCCAATAGCAAATAGGAGTCCGCCCAACGCGCTACAGGAGTAACTTTTTGCTGTATCGGGGGACGACGCGTAAAGCCCGCACCCGCGTAACAGTGCTGCGATCGCAAAACGGATCTCTCCGTCGTTAGGGTTCCGAGTCGCCTTCTGCCCCCGCATCAGGGCATAAAAACTGACGGCCCCATTGGTTTCCGTAACCACCACCGGATTCGCGTGACCCGCCACCTGGTAGCAGGAATCCTCGGGCAAGCCGGTCTTCGTGTCTCCGCGATTGCAGTTGTCAATCCTCTCCTTAAGCCACCAATCGGCGTCAATGTCCGTTCCAGCAGTGGTCACCGTGACTTGATTGGCGTTCCGCAGCAACGCCAACACTTGGTCAGACGGCATGGTCTTGAAATCCGCCTGAGGAGGGAATCCGGAGTTCACCGTTTCACAGCCGGATAGCACCGTCGCCATCAACGTGCCCGCCAGCCACAGCGCATTGCGATGGACCGATCTAGATACTACAGATTGCTCACTCATGTTGTGCGGGCTCCTTGCGACGCTGGCGTTGTTCTGACGGTGCCGGGTCGCCCCTTCTCACTCTGGCGCACCCAATCACTAGCCTAGTGTTGCGTCAGCGCAGACAGTACGAGTTAAATCACCCTATATGTAAGGGTAACTGTGACGGCTACCACACATTTCCGTGATCAGCTCGCCCGCACAATCACGTACAGGACCGGATTGCCCCTGGTTCCTTTCAGCGACTACTTCGTTATTCCTCGTCGGCCGGACTGTTCGGACTCCTGTCCTCGCCCGGCGTCGGTGAGTCAAAGAAGTGAGTTTGACCGCGACGCTGCGTTGTCCTGCTCCGCTAACGGACTGGCCGCCACATTGAGCTGCGCAATCCTGCTGCGCTCAAGCCCGGGGTCACCATCCCTGTGACCCGCGTAACGCATGCGTTACGCCCTGTGGACGTCCCTGTATCAGCGTTCGCAGGCCTGCTGCTCACTCCTGTCGCCAGCGCTGCACGAAAACCAGACTGAATTGCCTGGTTCCTTTTAGCCTACCACGTCGTTCTCGCGGTCAAGGCTCTGCGGTGCTCGCGGCGCTGCGCTCCTCGACGGAGTCGGCTTCGCCGAGCCTTGACCGCTGCGCTGCGACGTGGGTCTCCGCGTCACCGGGCAATTCCGCCCTGACGGAGACGAACATGAGCAAGATCACCCTTTACACCGCCGACGAAAACACCGCGACCGGCATGCGAGAGGCTTCTTTCGAGGAAATCCTTAACGCAGCCTGCCAACAAATGACCCTCCGCGTCCGGCGCGGTACTAGCCTGGCCAGCCCGAAAGCCACTCGCGACTATCTAGCCCTCAAACTGGGGAGCCTTGAACATGAAGTCTTCGCTGTACTCTTTCTCGACAAGCGTCATCGGCTCATCAGCTATAAAGAGATGTTTCGAGGCACGATCGACGGCGCGTCCGTTCACCCGCGCGAGGTCGTCAAAGAAGCATTGAAGCAAAACGCCGCCGCCGTCATCCTCGCCCACCCGCATCCGAGCGGCGTTGCGGAGCCATCACAGGCGGACGAGTTCATCACACAGCGCCTGAAAGACGCCCTGAGCCTCGTCGACATCCGCGTCCTAGACCACATCATCGTCGCCGGCGGCAATACCACGAGCTTCGCCGAAAGAGGGCTGCTCTAGGCGGTCTCGACATGGCTCCTTGCGTCGCCACGTCGTTCAGACGCCGGCGACTAGGCGCTCGAATGATGCCACTCTCGACACATTACCACCTGACTACGACGCGAAGCGTCGGGAGCGAGATTTTCCGGGATTCAACTCCACATCGTTATTACGGACGCCGGGCTAATAACCCGGTGAGAATGTCACAAGTTGTCAGCTGCTTCGCCCAGCTCATCCCCCAACGCGTTCCAGCTTCTGAATGGCCAGCATCTGCTCCCCTGAGATGCCAAAGCATCGCTCCTCCGGCGGCACGGTCTGCAACGAAGCCAAACGGTCAATGTGTAACCTGATCGATGTCCAATCAGGGCCGCATGCCTGTGCCGATGGCCGCCCACTCCAAACATGCGGCTGAATCGCCGTGGCGATCACTTCGGCAATAACCCATGAACCCAGCGGTTGAGGGTGACCATCGGAGCGTAACAACGGTGCGCCGGGAACAAGATCCGCGTATCGAGTTAGGACCGCCCCCACGTCTGCAACCTCCAAGTGCGACTTGTCGGCGAGCGATCTCGCACCGCCGCTCAACCTCGTCTGCAACTCGCGCGACGACCACCAGGTCGAAAACCATATCGGGCGAGCAACGGAATCCCGAATGAGGGACGCCATCTCCGCAATGGCCTTCGGTGAATCCGCGCAACCCCGAAAACCAGATGGGCATTCCGGAATGCCACCGAGTTCCTGAAAAACCACCACATCATGGTGCTTCGCCCTCAACTCACGTTGTACCGCGCCTGCCTGCAGGTGAGAGCGAATCGTAGCCCCTCCCTCCACCAACAGGTCGCTTTGAATCTCGAGTCTAGGTTTCGAGTCCCGAAAGATCTCCGCCACCATATTGGGCATCGCATTGGTGTAAGTGAGGCTATTGCCCACGAACAAAATGCGAACCGTCCGATCGGAGGTATACGTTTGCCCATAGGCGTGCAGTCCCATCGTCAGGAATGCGAGAGCGCCGACGCAGTCGCTACCCACGCGCAGCTAGCATGAGTCCTATTGAGCCAACAGCTTCCTTTTCTGGGCATCAAATTCTTGTTCCGCCAGGAGTCCCGACTTCCTTAGCGCGCCCAACTTGCTGCGCCGATCGTACAGATCGCCGTCAATTGTTGCGCTGATATGCTGAGGTCGGCCATAAAATCTACAAAGGCCGGATCGTAGACCTCCCACCAATTCGTGTCTTTCGCGACTTGTCCATGATTGATCCGGACTCCGTCCGTCGCGACCGCGTCGTTGCGCAATCCTTGCTTCGCTAGCGGACCGGCCCAAACTTCCATGTTTGGGCGTTCGCAACAGTGTTGCTCACCCTGTCGCAACTCGGCACTGCGCTCAGACTCGTAGTTAAAGCACCGAATCAAGATCCATCGATTACCATCGCCCTGGTAGTCTCCTCCCGAAATGGTCGGTCTTCTGCTTGGAATTTTAACCATCGAACTGGCCGAAGTGCTCCCAGAGCCTCGCAGAGCGATTCTTCAAGACAGTTCGAACCAAATCCACCTGACGGTGACAGCTGGTCTTGTGAAGAAGTCGATTCATATGGATTCTAGCGGTGCCGTAGGTAATACCGACAGCGCTCGCGAATTCCGAGAGTCGCTGACCCTTCAACAACGCCACTAGCAAGTTAAGTTCCGCCGTCGTTAGGCCGAAGGTTTGACGCAAAGTTCGCTCCGGTATCGCGATCTCCGTGCCCGGGTCCGCAAAAATTAATACCGCAGTGGGTTGCAACAAGCCGAATCCAGATGATGCAGCGCGCATTGGCGCAATCAAGATCGCCAAGGAAGAGCCCTTAAGACCCTCGATCCTTATTGTTCCACCCGGACCGCCCCCTGCAAGGCCCGCACTCGTGCGAACGGCTTCAGAGATGAGACGATTCAGTGAAGAGACGTTTCGGCTGTAGGGTGCGTGCAGGCAGCCGCCCCTCAGTGCAAGGATTTGACCCTGGCCGAGTACGCGGTCAGCCACGCCACTGGCAAAGAACAACCGGGAGTCAGCGCCTACCGTGACCAACCCTATGTCCATGGAATCCAGCATATCGATCGCTGCCGCGCTCTGCGCTGCCGCGATTCCCAGATGTTCATGGACCTGAAAGGCGCGTTGGAGATGCGGCAGAACGGTGTCCATCATCCGCCGATCTGTCTCATCAAATGGGCGCGCGCCAAGGTGTCGATGGATACCAATTGCGAGGATCAGTTCGCTGGTGATCAGACACTGCGCGCCGATAATCTCGTAAAATCCTGCGAGCCTACAGAAATCCGAAAACTCAGTGCGTAGAAGAGCGGGCGTGCTTATCAATTCCTGGCCCAAGACAATCATCGGAAACCCCTTCTTCCACCCTCTGGCAAACCACTCGTCGCGTTCGTGGTAATAGTTCGCGTATGCCGTGCATGTTTGAAGATCGAAATTTCCCGTCCCGATTGGCATGCGCGCGCTCTTGGGAACTATCGAAGCGCCAAGCGAAGAAGGCTTGTAGCTGAAATGGAAGATACAGCTCTCGCTGTTGAAGTGACTGGCGACGATCACGGGCAGTTGTGTTAGTGCCGCAGAATCCATCGCGCCCTCATAGATCTTTCCTATGAGGTCGAGCAGTCGCCTTTCCGACACCTTGGGTTTGGTCACGCGAATCCCTGCGCCTCGGCCAAATGGCTGTCACGACCAGCTGTAGTTATTTTTGTTGAATGTATATATCAATTGGGAGATGCGCAATCGCATCAAGGCACTTAGCCTTCAGCGCATTACTTGAGGGCCGGACAGAAACTCGACGACCTAATTGTGCACTGCGATGCAGGGAATGGCCTCGCCACGGTCACTGCCAAGCGATCCAATCGAACAACACGCCGACTAGGGAGATGGTATGAAACTGAATGCTCGTGCTGCCTTAGCCCCGCTTCGGGCGATCCTCTTGACAGCGTTGATCAGTGTCGTAACCGGTGGGATTGCGCCGAGCGCTCAAGCAACGACGATTGAGATCGCCATATACATGGGCACATGGACTGCCTCCTCCACCTACCCGATCGGTGCAGTCGTCTACTATCAGGGATCGAGTTACATCAGCACGGTTTTGACCAATACGAACAAGGTGCCCAACGCGAACCCATCCATCTGGGCGCCCTTCGCTGTTCAGGGTCCGCAAGGCGTTATCGGTCCTGCTGGGCCAATCGGTCCGTCGGGACCCGCTGGAACGCAAGGAGCTGCCGGTTTGCAAGGACCGGCGGGGCCGATCGGTCCGATGGGAACCCCCGGCGCGACCGGTGCGACCGGGCCTGCGGGTCCACAAGGAGTGACTGGCACAATGGGTGCCAGTGGGCCGACAGGAGCGACCGGGCCTGTGGGTCCGGCGGGCGCAAGAGGTCCCGCCGGAACTAGCTGTGCCGTTACACCGCCAACGAGCCAGATCGCTTTACTTCAGTGGTGGACCTGCACAGTAACTGTGGGCACGCGCCCCTACGCCATCGCATTCGACGGCGCCCACCTTTGGGTGGCCAACGAAACCAGTAATAACGTAACCGAGCTCGATACGGCCGGTAATGTGGTCGGTACGTATGGGGTTGGCTCCGGACCTTATGCGATCGCATTCGATGGCACCCACCTTTGGGTGGCCAACAACGTCAGCAATAACGTAACGGAGCTCGATACGGCCGGTAATGTGGTCGGTACCTTTACGGTCGGTTTAGCCCCACTTGCCATCGCCTTCGACGGCACCCATCTTTGGGTGACCAATCAAAACAGCGGTGTTACGGAGCTAGATTTGGCGGGTAATGTCCTGGGCACTTTCACCGTGATTTCGAATCCTATAGGGCTTGCATTCGACGGAACACACGTTTGGCTTGCCAATGGCAATAGCAACTGCGTGACGGAGCTCGATACCTCAGGCAATGTCATCGGCACGTTTGCGGTAGGTTCATTCCCTGACGCAATCGCGTTCGACGGCAGCCATCTTTGGGTCACCAACAACTTAAGTAACAACGTCACGGAGCTCGACACGGCAGGCAATCTCATCGGCTCCTTTGCCGTAGGGGTGGCGCCAGAAGCAGTCGCCTTTGATGGCGTTCACATATGGGTCACCAACACTGGGAGCAATTCCGTAACGAAGCTCGACGTGGCCGGCAATGTCGTGGGCACCTTCCTCGCAGGTCAAAATCCACGCGGGATCGCATATGACGGAAACCGGATTTGGATAACAAATTATTCGAGCAATACCGCCGAAAGGTTATGACTTGATAGTGACAGGACTCGCTCCGAATCCGCTCGGCATTTCCAAGCGCCATCGGCTCGGAATACTCGTTCCGCGGCACTTCGTGTGAAACACAGGACGACCGCAATCGTTCTCACTTTGGTGTCAGTCGCCGCTCTAGCCACGGCGGACGCGTTGTATCGCGCGCACCGGGCACTGCAGGAGACGCAGGCACGGCTCATAGCCGCCACTCTCCAGCCTATCGCAGCATTGCTGACGGAAAACCGGGGGATTGTCATCGAGCTAGAAGCAGCGCCATTTGTCGAGGCGGACAACGGCAGTCTCGAGTCTCTTCTGAAAAAACTGCGTCGCGACGGCGTTACGAAGTCCGCGGCGATGAAACAGCGGCTCGACATGCTCGCCGAGAACAACACCGCCATCGCGACGTTGATCAAAGTCTACCTACCTTTCGCAATCACGCCCGCGTTTGCGGCCGAGTCGGACAAGTTCAGGAACTACACGTCCGCGTGGCGGGATCGCTACAATTCGGTGATGGAACTCTTCATGGCCGGAGGGAACTTCCCGGCGGCGGAGCCGGTATTTCCCGCTGAATTTTCCGATACTGTGCGAGCTGAGATTGCCGCAGCTGGTCGGTGAGACGAACTGCGTGTAGGAACCAGCCCGCTTCGCAATGAAGTCCTGCTGCATTGGCTAGCACTCACTTCCCGCCTTCCGCGCCGCGCAAACGGTTTCGCGTACTCCTGGCGTTGACCGATTTCATACTCGATGGTACGCAGGCTTTGCGGTGAGGAAGTATGCTCTCGCTTGGCTTCCGCCGCTCGTACCGCGCCGGGTGCACAGCTGCGAGTCAAATTGGCCGCGGCAATCGCGGTCTTCTCCTTCTGGCCGGGCCATTCGGGCGTCCTGCCCTCGCCCGGCACCGGCGAATCAATGACATGACTTTGATTCGCCTCACGGATCTCGCGCCAAGATGCGCTTCGATCCGTTGCGCCATCTCTGTCGCAACTCGAGCGCGCGTCACTTGCGTAATCAAGGCGCTGGAACGCGCTCCAAGAAGGGAGCGATGTTTGTATTCCGGGGCGCGAAAAACAGCAAGTGTTTCCCGAAGCCTCCATGGACGGATTCACGGCGTCCCGGAAAACAAATGCACTCCACGCACCGAGCCGCCTTGCGGCGTCCCTGTCCTAGTGATTCGCTACATTGAGCATCAGAAGTGGCCCGAGGAGAATGGCACCCAGAGTCCTCTAAGCTCAACCATCTTGTCGCGAATCAGTGTTGCCTCCGCGATCATCGTCGGGGTAGTGAGATCTTTGAGAAATTCGTTCACGATCCCAATGTCGTTATCCCCAATCGCAATTATGCGATAAGCGATAACACCGAGACGGCTACACACGGTATTCTGGTCCTCGACGGTCTTCATTTCGTTCACTAGTTGCCCCACAAGGAGGGGCTCCGTCGTAATCTCGCGAAAACCAATCGACGTGTCGAGCAGCTCTCTCGCAACGCATCTCTCCGGATCCGGTAGTGTCCGACTCATAATTGAGAAGCGCTTTTGCGCCATGGCAAGTTCCATTTGAATGGAAGTGGTATGAGCAAGCGCCGTTCTAAGCGGGTCGTTGGACTCGATAGCCCGAGCGACACCACACAATGAAATGATCAACGTCATCCCATAGACGTAGGTTCGCCGCAAAGACGTATTCATGAATCGCTCCTGGACCCAGGATCACCGCTCGGGCTGCATATTCTTAGTCTGGTCGGGCTCGTGCTGTCTCTACACCCGCCCCGGCACCGGGGTGAGTCAGGCGCGCGGGCCCGACTCGCCTTCCGGACTTCGACCGCTGCCACAGACCCGTGCCAATTGTGCTCTAATCATCCGACTAGCAACATCCACCCTGGAGACCTCTTTTCTTGGCGTTGGGAGGGCCGGGCCGCGCATCGCGGCGTCCCTCATCTAGCCGGATCCCGCTGGTTTGATTGGCACAACCCCGGCCAACATCTTTAGAATCTGAAACGCTCTCAGGCCGGCGCAAAATGAAATCACCACAATGGCGGGTAATCGAAGTGTCGAGTCAGAGCTCGCTACGGCGGCTAGAAACCCTAGCTTGGTTGCGAGCACAAAGAACACGGCGGCAATACCGCCCCAGATCTGTTTGAGAAGGTAGCCAAAGCAATCAAAGCAACTCGGAAGAGACGCGGCGCCGTTGCCCATGACAGCATTGACGTCTCGTGCAAATGCGATTGACAACTGCACATTGGCACCAAGCAAACCAATCATAAAGCTGAACAAGACCGGTCGAAATCCCTCAGGAATTTGATCATGCAAAAATCCGTAGAAATGCAGCACTACCGGCAGAATTCCGCCGATGGCATAACCAACAATCAGGACAAGCATGACGGGCCAAAACCAATGCTTACTTTGAAATGGAAACTCCATTTATTTTGTGTTCTCCATGGCCGGACCGATTCTTTAAGACAAGTCGACTCGCGCTACGGCGGATCCCCGTGAGCCGTGCCATCTTGCAGAGTCGAAGGGCTCTTGTAAGTCGAATCAATCGCAAACCAATCTTTCCCGTCGGATTGCGCCTTCGAAAAGCAGAAAATGCGAATGATGGCCCAGTGCTTGTCATACAGAATGTGTCCCTCGAGCCTTGCTGTCTTGGGGTTATCCGAAATGCCACGCAAATGCTTTCCCTCACGATCGAAGTCAGATTTCACGTCTTTGTTCTGATCGCCAGGCATCGCCTTACTGTCGTCCCAAGCATGCTTGAGCGACGTTTTTGGCGATTGCATGCCGACTGGGTAGAAGTAACGCCCCTTCCAAAGCTTCGACTTTTCGGGATCTTTGTTCTTAAAGCGAATCCAAAAGAAAGAAGGCTTCCCCACGTTCGTGTTAGGCACAAGCCTAAAGCTATCTCCAATATCGAAAAAGTCTGAGAGTCCGAAGTTATCGCGGATTTGCCAGCGCCTTTTCGACCACCACTTGTTACTCATATTCTCTCCGTATAGATTTTGTGCCAATCATTTGAGGCGAATCGAGATACGTGAATTAGTGCGGCGGATCTCCGTGCCCGGTACCGTCTTGCCTGGTTGTCATCTGAGCCCATTGCGAATCTATCGTGAACCAGTGAGCTTTATTGGGTTGCGCATTCTGGAAACAGAACAGATTCACTATCGCGAAGTGCCCGTCGACCATGATGTACCCAAGCAGCCTCGCAACTTGCGGATCATTCGCATGCTGACGCAGACTATTGGCAACGGTTTTGTATTCGTCGTAGACCCCAGGAGCCTGATGAGCAGGGCTCACGCTGTCATTCCACGACGATCGGAGAGAGATTTTCGGGGCATTAACGCCAACTGGATAGAAAATCCTTCCGTTCCAGAATGAGTACTGGCCTGTGTAAACTAGCGAAAAATATTCCGGCGGCCCGGACGCTGTGTTGGGCTCGAGTGTAAATGTATCTCCGATATCAACGATATGTGCTATCGCACTGTTCTCTCTGATCATCCAACTCTGATCCGAAACCCATAGGTTCTTCATATTGCCTCCCTGGTTTAATGTTTGTACGCAGTCAATGAATCCCGCCCCGTGATCGATATATCAAACGCACCCCAGAGCGCGGGATCCTGAAATTGTTTTCGCACTTCGCGCGCCGCCTCGGCGAGCGCGCTAGACGGCGGTTCGTGGTCGCGAATCAAATGTTTGTAGAAGGCTGTCATGAGTTCTGCCGCAGGCCGGTCCGGCAGCTGCCACATGGACGCCACCACAGACTTGGCGCCGGCAGCGAGAGCGACGTAGCGCAGGCCCAGTAACCCCTCACCGGCTACCTCTCGACCTACGGCACTGTCGCAAGCGCTCAAGACGAAAACCTCGGTGTTTATCCTTCGTAGCAACAATTCTCCAGAAAAGACATTACCCGGTGTCGCCCGACCGTTCTTATCGACTGTGCTCAAAACCAACGTCGACAGCCGCGGTGCTTCCACATCGCTGATCGCATGGGCGGCCACATGAATGATTCGATAGCGCGACAAGTCCCGGCTCAGAAAAGCGTCTCGTGAAGCGTCCAGTCCGGAGAGATCGTCAATTGCCGTAGGGGTAAACAGCGCAGCAATGGCTTGCGCCTCCCGAGCCGTCCCGGGTAGCCGTTCGAAGTGACCATCGCCCGTTCGGGACCGCATGACTAGCGATGCCGTCCTGGTGACGACGGGCTGGCTTACCCACGAGACGCGCTCATCGGTGGTTGAGTAAACGGGATCGGAAACGATCAATACCCGGTCTGTCCACGGTTTGGCTCTGCGATTCCTGGGTGCAGCCAGCGCGCCAAGCGATGGCGCACTGGCCACGGAATGGCCGGCAATCAGATAGCGTTCCTCACCATTGACGCCGTTACTAAGAACGGCAAAAGGAATGTAGTGCAGCGCCCCATCAGGAATGATTACCAGATTCGGCGACCGCAACGCATCGGCCGGCAGCGGATCGAGGACCAGTGCATAGAGATTGGCGGCGAGCCGCTGTCGCTCTTCGGATCCTACGGTAGCGAAGTCCCGAAGACCCGAATACAGGCCTCGGGCAGCAGTTTCCACCGGTTTGCTTTTTCCGAGACTGATCATGCGCACCTTGCCGCGAGTGATAACCCACGCCCAGGCGTCTTCTTCGCCGAGCCAGTACTCTATTACTGTCACGTCGGCGGGAATTGTTGCAACGGCTGCCTGAATCGAGTCAGTGCCGGCCTCCCCCGCGACACCCACCGACCTGACTTGCTTGATTGACGAGCGGCTTGATGTATCAATTTGCCGTCGTAGACTGGCAATGTCGCGCCGAATCGCGCCAACCCGCGGGTCGGTTTCAGGAGACCTATCTAAACGCGTCTCGAGCTCCATGCGTCGATCCGCAATCTCTCGGTACAAAGGATCAATTCTCCAAACGTCTCCTCCTCCAGTTTGCAGCCGATAGTCCTTGAGCGACCTCGCCCGAAAGCGTTCGGCAACCGCAAGGCTCGACAGGGCGATCCGATCGCGCGTGCCTACTTCAGCCGCGACTTGTTGATTGATCTTGAAGTCGAAGGCGGGACGGATCGGCCGCCATAAGCCGGCCCGCAATTCTGGATTTGCCGATTCCGTGCGGATCTCCTCGGCGGCCCGGAGCGCTCGATCAATGAACGCCGCCGCTGACCTTTGATCGTGCCGACGTTGGGAAATTGCCGCCGCCAGCAGCAATGCGGCAAAGTCTTCGCTGGGCGTTTCGGTCTTTTCCAATGTATTGACAGCAACTGTGATATCAGCGGCAGCCTGTGTATAGGACTTCTCTTCATATTCCAGCGACGCTCGCTGCATCAGGGCAAGTGCCTTCCCGAAGGTGTCGCCTGCATCGCTGATGGCGCGTTCGGCAGCAGCTCGCGCCTCGCCTCGTCTGCCGAGCTTCTGAAGCTCGGCCGCAATTTGCGTTTCAATCCGTAGCCGCGCTGATGGGGCAGCAGTCAATGCGAGAGCCTGTTCATGCAGCGCCAACGCCTCCGAAGGGCGATTGAGATCACTTAAGACCCCGGCCAAAGATCGCAAAGAGGCGCCGCGGCCCCTCGGATCCAAGGCCTCGCTTCGCAATGCAAGGGATCGTCGGAAATAGTCGATCGCCTGTTCGCGATCGCCTACCGCAAAGTAGACGGCACCAATGCCATGCAGGCTCCTGGCTTGCTCACGCGACACTTGAATGTCGGTCAATATCGTTAGTGCGGCGCCGTAGTGCTCGAGCGCCGCGTCAAGATCGCCGGACACATACTCCGCCAGCGCTTTATTGTTAAGGATCTCCGCGAACAGTTTGGGATTGTCGTTCTGATCGATGAGTTTTAGGGCTTCAGCGTAGTCACGCTTTGCGTCCGAAAATCGACCCAGCTCGTATTCAACCAGCGCCCGATTCTGTCGCACCTGCGCGTCGCGCGGGTTTTCTCCGAGTCGCGCATAGATGGGTTCAGCTTGTCCGTAAGCACCGATGGCGCCTTGATAGTCACCCTCGTAATAAAAGCTAAGGCCAATATTGTTGAGGGCAAGCGCTTCATCATATGGCTCGTGCCTTCGCCGATGTAACGCTGCAACCTCGGAGAATGTCTGTCGTGCGGTATTAAGGATATGCGCTCGATTCCCCGAGCCTTGGGGACTTTCAGCTGAAAGTGCGATCTCCACTTCGGCGGCAGCTTCCATGGCTCTTGCTCGCGCGACGCCGTAATCGTTGCTTGCAGCCTCGTATGCATTCGCGGCCTGAAGCGCCGCCTGTTTGGCTTCGGTCCAATGCGCAAGACCCTGGTATAAGGTTGCGGCCTCGGATAAATATGCCTCTGCGAGGGCGGAACCAGGACCACTGGACGCTAGAGCTGTTGCGGCATCCTGGTAGGCTTTGGCCGCTGCGGCGTACTCCTCCTTCGCGTCTCCGCTGATTCCCTTTGATCCGGAGGAAATGAGCTCCGCCTTCGCGTAATGACCATCACCGCTGGCCAGGCCCCTATATCCGTTGATACACGCTTGCAGGCCCTTAAGGTCCGATAAGCTGAAGATCTCCAAACGCACTGAGCCGTGGGCACCCGGGTGTTCTTTGCCGACTATCTCGAGCGCAACCTCGGGACGCTCGCCGACATGGGTGATTACATGTTGAGGTCCCCAACGCCGAATTGGCGTATCGGCGATGAGCGGAGAGTTACCAATCTCACCGACCAATGCCAGATGAACGTCGATCCCTGTCGGGGAAGCCGTCGCGACGAATTCACTAAAACTGGGGACCGTTGCACTAACGCGGATGCGATCATGTCCAGCGACGCTGACCGTAGTACCGAAGACCAATGAGGCGCTAGTTAGATCACAGACTGACGCCGCGTGGCTTAGGTTAGCCCAAATTAACGCGAACCAAACGGCACTAAGTGAGAAGCGCTTTCCGATTGCGAGGTACAAGAGACCATCCCTGCTCGTGTAATGCCTAATCCCTGGAATCCCCTTAGACTGACAGACTCTCCACGCCCAAGTCAAAGACTGCTTGGTAACACTAGTGGGCCGTCCCGGCAGCCACAAACTCTACGCGAAAGACTTCCACGCCTTGCTGTTTTCCGACATCGGCGTCTTCCCCGACCGAAACCAACCATACTCGGCCAATCATCTGCGCTGCGGGCACAAAGACTTGCAAATAACCGTCAGGTGTTGGTCGCAAGCCTCTAACTATCAATGGCTTGGTCGACGACTGAGATTCAGCTGAGATCTGAACCGAGTAAATGCCAGACTCGGCAATTGAGTCCGGGACGAGCCGAATATCCACCAATCCCCTGGCGGAAGCCGACACTCGCGTTGCTGCGTCACTGCCGCGCATACGGATCAGTCTGACCTGTGAGACTGCCGAGCTCCGCAGTGGATCAGGTATGTCAGCCATCGACCTGAATGCCACCAGCGACGGCCGCTTATCCAATGAATATTGAAAAAGCAACGCAGCACTCGCGAAGACGGCAACGGATGCCGCGAGCGCGAGGGGCCTGCCCCCGTAACGCTTGCGCCCTGCCGAACTAATCTGTGGAGCCGACCGATGTAGTTCGCGCAGCCCGGTCTTCAATGCGAGCTCACGCTCAACATGGCGCGCAAAATCCGGATGCCGCAAACAGTAAAGCTCAAACTCTTGAGCCTCCGTTTCGCTCAGGCGGTTGGCCAGGTAGTCGGCGATTACGCCTTCCGCGGGTGCTTCACCTTGCACTGCTGTATTCACTAAGCATGCTCCGAATCAAAGAGGTCTTCTTTGGCGATGCCGGCACTGCTCAATAGATCTCTAAACCGATTGCGTGCGCGAAACAAAACCTGATTGAAGGCCAGATCCGACATCTCAAGATCACGGCAAATATCCGCCTTAGGATCCTCGTGGAGATAGTAGCGCTTTAGAACCATTCGGTCGCGATCGGTAGGCAGCTCGCCCAGTAAGCGGTGCACAATGACACCCAAACGATTCGCGGCCAGCTGCTCCGTCTGGTCACGCCGCGGGTCCGAAACGGATTCGATGGCCTCAATGTTCGCCTCCGTGCGTCGCCGACCTTCCTTGCGATGGTGCGCGATCGCGAGGTTGCGCGCCGTCTGTGCAGCGAATGCAGCAAGTTCGGACGGGTCGGTCAGCCCAGCGGTCCGCAACCGCTTCAGTAATATGACCAATGTTTCCTGGCACAGCTCTCGCGCCAGCTCCAGGTCTCCACCAGTCGCTCGCCGCAACACTAGTCGTAAACCTGGCTGCAGGCAATCAACCAGAGCCGCCTCCGCCTCCCGACTACCCGCTTTAATGCCGTCACAGATTTCACCACTGGAAATCTCAGCGTCCTTGCGTCCTTCTGAGTCGGTCATAGGGCCCATCGGCGTGATGCCGTGTCGCTTGAAGCCTGTCGATAGCGGCTTTTCCTAGACCTCAAGTATGCCACAGAGGCCCCTCAGCGCGGGGAAACCCCTATTGATGAGATAGAACGCCACCTGACGGCAGAAGTTCATCAGAGGCACGCAAAAAACGGTGCCACCTACATCCGAGGGATCGTGAAATGCAGGTTCTTGGGGCTGATCCGTCATCGAATCGAACGACAGACGACCGCTCGTGCGAGGCCCAACAGCGTAGTCAGGCAAGGGCGCTCAGTCTGCTTCCGCGGAGCATCGACCTAGGTTCCTTAAGATATGGATAGCAACCGGCCAAGGACGGCCACCCGCAACGGCGCCCCAGCTTGGGCTCGCTTGCTTGTTGTCTCGCTTATATCGACCGTCGCCCTGGCCGGCTGCTTCCGCCCCTATTCCAGGTCGGTGTTCGATCCCGCCGGTGCCCAATTTCCCGGAATCACCAGCCAGTGGCATGACAAGCCTGGCGCCGAAGTCCGCGTCCTATTCGTACACGGCATCTGCACCCACGGGGAACAAGACTGGATCACCACTGGGTGGGACTCCGTCATAAAGGGATACTTCCCCTCGGTGGTCACGCCTCCGCCAGACCGCTCACTAGTTGGCCAAGTCCAAGTCGTTGACCAGGAATACCAAGTAGGAACCAAAAAGATATCGGGTCGGTACGTGATTTGGTCGCCATTGACCGCCGTGGACAAAGCGAAGCTCAACTACGACAACCTGCCGACCGATAGCAAAAGACCGGGCGAGTTCACCTGGAAGCGCGCGAAGATCAATGCGGAATTGAAATCCTCTTTGCTCAACGACTGCCTCGCCGACGCGGTGATCTACGCCGGCTATCGCGGCAAAGACATTCAAGCCGCAATGCAAGATGCCATTTGCGCGGCGCTTGATGGAACGACTACCGGCGGCACCTGTACCTTTCCGCCCGCCTACCGCCACGGCAGCCGACGAATTGTCATCGTCACCGAGAGTCTCGGAAGTCGCATGGTTTTTGACGCCATCTCGGTGCTCAAAATCGAAGCGCAAGCAAGGCACTCGCTCGACGCCTTCTACGAAGCCGTTGCACCGATTACGCAGATCTACATGCTCGCCAATCAACTGCCGATCCTGCCCCTCGCCAAGTCTGCGCTTACCCAAGCAGCGTCGAGCCCGGATCCCGCAACGTCCAAGACACCCGCCATGGCAACCGCGCTCAGCGTGCTCTCGGAGG
>Ga0210400_10000775_pt1 | contig 33702 bp, 35 predicted proteins | sample IncBWH26MmetaG_FD_155456 | JGI IMG/M metagenome (GOLD analysis project Ga0210400, IMG submission 155456) | Forest soil microbial communities from Barre Woods Harvard Forest LTER site, Petersham, Massachusetts, United States - Inc-BW-H-26-M | ecosystem: Environmental > Terrestrial > Soil >... | reverse complement strand
AAATTCACCGGCAAGCAGCCGCGCTCTTGGGAAAGTCCGGGCCTGACCGAGACCAACGACACCATCGATCTCTTGCGCTTCAACGGCATCGAATATCTGGCGGACTGGGTGATCGACGATCTGCCGCAGGATATCGCGACCCCTCACGGCACCATGACCACCATTCCCTATTCGGTGGAAACCAACGACATCGTCATCCACGCGCTGCAGCACCTGCCGTCCGAGCAGTTTCTCAAGCGCTGCACCGATCAGTTCGACCGGCTGTATCTGGAGGGCGCCACCAACGCGCGGATCATGGCGATTTCGGTCCACCCCTACATCACCGGCGTGCCCCATCGCATCAAATATCTGGAAGCGCTGCTCGACTATGTCATCGGCCATGACGGCGTCGCGCTGATGACCGCCAGCGAGATCGGCGACTGGTACCGCACTGAGATGTCCAAAGCCTGAAATATCCAAAGCTAACAAGAAAAATCATCATCTGGGATGGGGAAGCCGCACATGATCAATGCCGCCGTCATCGGTCTGGGCTGGTGGGGACAAAACATCCTCAAGAATCTGCTCGACAGCGAGGTCATCAGGCCGGTGCTGGGCGTCGACCCCCTGGACTCCGCGCGCGCGTCCGCCGCCGCGCTCGGCGTCGAGACCGCATCGCGTTTCGAGGATGCGCTGGCCAATCCCAAGGTTGAGGCCGTCATTCTCTCGACGCCGCAGGAGCGTCATGCCGGGCAGATCGTCGCGGCCGCGAAAGCGGGACGCCATGTGTTCTGCGAGAAGCCGTTGTGCACGACGGCAGCCGATGCGGAGGCCGCGATTGCGGCCGTGAACAAGGCCGGCGTTCAATTGGGCATCGGCCACGAACGCCGGTTCGAACCCGCCGTGATCGAGATGCGAAAGCGGTTTGCGGCCGGTGAATTCGGCAATCCGCTGCTGGTGGAGGGTAATTTCAGCCAGGATCTGTTCCTGAAATTACCGCCTGACAATTGGCGATTGTCGAAGACCATCAATCCGGCCGGACCGTTGTCGGCCACCGGCATTCACATGGTCGATCTTTCGATCGCGCTGCTGGGACGGCCGACCAGCGTATGGGCGCGTCTCGCGCAATTAGGCAGCCATTTCGAGAATGGCGATACGCTGTCGATCACGATGGGGTTCGAGAACGGCGCCACCGCTTTGCTCGGCGCCGTGCTGGCGACGCCGTTCATGGGGCGGCTGGCGCTCTTGGGATCGAAGGGCTGGATGGAAATCCGCGACCGCAGCCATCCGCAGAATTCAACGGGCTGGGATGTAACCAGCGTCCTTAAGGATGCGCAGCCCGTGACCGAGTTCTTTGGGCCGCATCCGGCCGTGCGCGCCAACCTGGAGGCCTTTGGCCGCGCCGTAGCGGGTGAAGCGGCCTATCCCGTGACGCGCGACGAAATGCTCTCGAATGTGCGCAGTTTCGAGGCGATCCAGCGCTCGATCAAAAGTGGAACCATCGAGAATATCTAAGATGGCTTTATCTGAGTTAACCTAACCGTGGCTTCATCCTTCAAGACGCATCGCGGAGCCTGTCATCGGGCGCGCATTCGCGCGACCCGTTGGCGATGCTCCTCAGGGTGAGGTCCGAGTCCCCTATCATCCAAGTCCCTCATGGTGAGGAGCGCGTCTTCCCGGCAGCGCTTGCGCTCTCCGGCGCGCGTCTCGAACCATGAGATCACAGGGTAAGCGGCAATGATTCCAGCGAACCGTTAGCCGACCACCTTCACCGGCGCGCGGCTGGGGCGCACCGTGCCGCCAAATACCCGCTCAAAGCCCGCCAGAAAAGCATCCAGCGCGTCGCTGATCATCTGTTCCTTGTCTTCGAGCACGGGCGACTCGTAGATGTATTTGCGGACGCCGTAATAAAAAATTCCGCTGTGAAACACCCAGGCCATCTCAAGCTCGGAAGCCGTAGGCTTGGCTTGCTGCGGCAGCCCCGCTTCATGGCGGCACTCCCGGATGATGCGGGTCAGAATCTTGTCCCGGACAACGCCGACATACCATCGGTTGATGTCGAGGCCCTTGAGGCCCGAATAGAGATAGATCCGCAGCCATTTGCGGGTGAAGATCACATTGGTATAGGCGCTGTAGAACTCCTGCAGCCGGTCGCGGATCGGCCGCGAGCGATCGGCCAGCAGCTTTTCCCAGCCGGTATCGAGCGGCTCGAGATAGACCGTGCGATAGACTTCCTTGATCAGGTCGTCCTTGCTTGGAAAATAACGATACAGCAGCGGCTGGGTCACGCCGAGCCGGCGCGCCAGATCGCGTGTACCGCCGCCGAACCCTTCCTCAGAGAAAAATTCGGTCGCCTTGGCGACGAATTCCTTGCGGCGGTCATCGGGTGATAACCGCTTCTGCTTGACACGCGTGCGCTTGGGCGATGCTTTCTTGCTCATGACCCGGAAGCCACCGGAATGTTGTCGGCCCGGAGAAATCGCCCGTAGCCGCCGCGGGCAAACAATAGCGGCTCCCGCCCGTTGTACGCGTAGGCCTCGACCGCTCCGAGGAAGATGACATGGTCGCCGCCGTAATACCGGCTGGCGGCACGGCATTGAAAATTGGCGACGCTGTCGACCAGCAGCGGCGCGTTGCCAAGGCCGGGTATCCATTCAACACCGACAAATTTTTCCGCTGAAGCCTTCGCGAATTTGTTGGCGAGCGCCTGCTGCGACGCGCCAAGAACATTCACCGCGAAATGGCTGGCGTTCTGGAAGATGGGTAACCCCTGCGAAAACATGCCCAAACTCCACAGCACCAGCGGCGGGTTGAGCGACACCGAGGCGAACGAGTTGCAGGTCAATCCGTAAGGCTTACCGTCTGCCGTCATGGCCGTGATGATGGTGACGCCGGTGGCATAGGTGCCAAGCGCGTTGCGAAAATCCCGGGGATCGATCGGCGAACTGTCACTGGACAATTCGTTGGCCGGATCCGGCGCGGTCGGATGCTTTGACGCGTCGTTCATCCCCGGCCTCAAAGCGTCAGATTTTCGGACGGCAGGCCCAGCGCAACCCGTCCGTAATTGGTGCCTGCCGCGTCGAAATTGAACGCGATGTGCGAATTGATCGCGTGGGCGTCGCGAAACTGCCGTTGCAGCGCGCCCGACGTGGCGAGGCCCCGCGCACCGCTCGCCGCAAACAGCAACGATACGGCTTCCGTGCACAGATTGACGGAAAAAGCCCCGTCGCGCCGCATTCGGGTCTTGGCGGCGACGTCGGGAACATGGCCGCGCCTGGCATCGGCCATCGCTGCGATGCAGGTCGAGCGCATGATCAGGCGCGCCGCATCGATCTTGGAAGAAGCCTCGGCAATCTTGATCTGCGTGCTCTGGAGATCGCCCAGTTTGGCGCGATTGTAGGTCGATGCGCGATGCCGCGCGAGATCGACATAATCGTCGAGACAGGCCTGCGCGTTGCCGAGCGCCACGCCGGACAGCACATAAGGAAACAGCGAGAACACCGGCAGCGCATACAGCGCGTTCGGATTGATGGCGCTTCCGGGTGTCGGCCCACCGGCAAGCTCATGCACCGCAATCGTCATCGGCTCGGCCACGAACGCGTCGTCGACTTCGACGTCATTCGATCCCGTTCCACGCAATCCGCTAGCGTTCCAGGTGTCCTTGATCCTGTAGTCGCTCTTGTGGACCAGAAAGACGCGGTATTCGATGCCGTCAGCCTCGTCATCGGAGGACACTACGCTGGCCAGCATATTCCATTCGCTGGAATCCACGCCCGAGGAGAACGGCCAACTGCCCCGCAGCATATATCCGCCGTCGACCTTTCTGGCGCGGCCGGCGGGGAATATAAAGGACGAGGCGATCAGGGCGTTGACGTCCTTGTTCCAGATCAGATCCTGCGCACGCTTGTCGAACATCGCCAGCATCCACTGATGGCTGGCCAGATTGGCCAAATTCCACGCTGCCGATGCGTCGGCCTGCCCGATCGCATCGGCGCAATCGACCAACGCGACATAATCGAACTCAAAGCCCCCGACCCGCTTCGGCTGCACGATCCGGAACAGACCGGCCTCATGCAAATCGCGTTCGGTCTCCTTCGGCAGCTGCCGCCACTCCTCGGTTTTGGACGCACGCTGGCGCAACTGTGGAATCAGCGCCTTGGCACGGCCAATCATCGCCGTATAGGCGCTGACGTCCGCTTCCGGCCCCGACGGCGAACTGGTATTTGGCTTCAGACCGGCAGCTGCCATGTCAGGGTCTCCAGCTATCGCGCCCGGTGCGCGGTCTTCATATGCGGCCGATCCAGATACAGTGAAGCCGCCAGCCCTTCCTCGTTCTGTTCGGCGAACTCGCTCAACAGCTTTATCTCGGGAATGCGCGAGCGATCGAGCGTCCTGACGTCGGGCCAGTCGATCTCAATCAAATTTCCCGAAGGGTCGCGCAAATACATCTGAACGCATCCGTCCGGAAGTTCATTCACCGGATTACGAAAGGTCTTTGAGTCCAGCGCGCCCATCGCCTTGGCGGCCTCATAGGCGGCATGGAAATCATCCACATCCAGCGCGAAGTGCTGGTAGAGCGGAACCTGATCTTCCAGCTCGAAAATATGCAATTGCAAATCGCCACAGCGCAGATATTTGGTCTTGAAGCCGAAATTATAGCTGGGAATGGTCTGCATGCCCAACACGGTTTCGTAGAACTTCACGGACTCCGCGAGATTCCTGGTTCCGATCGACAGGTGGTTGAAGCCCGTGACTTTCATTCTTTGCCTCCCTGAAAAGTAGCGTAAGCCACATCATGACGAAAGCTGCTTGACCGGCCGAAGCTATTTGGCGATTGTTTATCGACCGATCACTAATTAAGGCGCGGCGCGCGGTGCCCGTCAATCAAATTCGACAGGGGAAACGGACTCGCATGGACAAGACTGTTGGAATCATCGGGCTTGGCATCATGGGCGGCGCGATCGCCCGCAACCTTGTCGAACGTGGGTGGCGGGTGATTGGCTTCGATACTGACGCCGCGAAACGGGCCGAGCTTGCGGCGGCTGACGTCGCCATTGCCAACGACGTGGCCGAGGTCACGCGCGACGCGCCCATCATCATGACCAGCCTTCCAACACCTGCCGCGGTCGAAAAGGTGGCGCAGGCCATCGCCGATTCCGGACAGACGTCGCGGATTGTGATCGAACTGTCCACCCTCACCCTCGCCGACAAGCTGCGCTTCGAGGCGATCCTGAAACAAGCCGGTCACATCGCGCTGGACTGTCCGCTCAGCGGAACCGGCGCGCAGGCAAAAATGCGCGATCTCATCGTCTATGCCAGCGGCGACAGCGCGGCGATTGCGCGCTGCTCGGGACTGTTCGCCGACTTCGCCAAGCAAAGCGCCGATCTCGGCACGTTCGGCAATGGCAGCCGGATGAAATTCGTCGCCAATCATCTGGTGGCCATCCACAACGTCGCCACCGCCGAGGCGATGATCCTGGCGGAACGCGCCGGACTTGACCCGAAGATGGTGGTCGACATGGTCGGCCCCGGCGCCGGCGGCTCGCGGATGTTTCAGATGCGGGCTCCCATGATGGTCGAAGGCGTTTACGAACCGGCGACCATGAAAGTCTCGACCTGGAAAAAGGACATGGCGATCATCGCCGAATTCGCCGAGGACGTCGGCTGCGCCACCCCGCTGTTTACCCTGACGCAGCCGGTCTACACCGAGGCGATGGCGATGGGACTGGGCGACCAGGACACCGCGGCGGTGTTCGAAGTGCTGAAGAAAACCATCGTCGGCGCGCCCCGATCCTAGCGGCGTAAGGCCGCACGTTCGCGATACCGCACTGCATCAAAGCGAATTTGCGGGCGATCCACCTTCCCCTGGTTGTCAAACCCCGCGGACGCCGGATTTCACCTCGTGCTTATCACTTGATCATTTATGACTTCCGTCCGATAAACCGGTCGATCAAAAACAAGAAGTACCAGCCGATATTCGGTTGCAGCGTTCCGGGGGGAAGTGTCCATGACGATATCAAGACGACGGTTTGTCGGCAGTGTCGCCGGCGCGGGTATCGCCAGCCTCGCGGCGCCCAGCCTTGGCCTTGCGCAGAGCAATGGGCCGGTCCGCATCGGCCTGCTGGCCGCCAAGACCGGACCGCTCGCCTCCGGCGGCATCGACATGGAACTCGCGCTGACGATGTTTCTGAAGGAGCGCGACAACACGCTCGCGGGCCGCAAGGTCGAATTGATCGTCGCGGACACCGCCGGTGTTCCCGCCACCGCCCGCACCAAGGCGCAGGAGCTGATCGAAAAGAACAACGTCCACTGCATCATTGGGCCGCTCGCGGCCTTCGAGGCGCTGGCGATCGCCGATTATCTCACGGAAAAGGAGATACCAACGCTCGGCGTCTCCGCCGCCGAGGACATGACCCAGCGGCATCCGAGCCCATGGTTTGTCCGTCTGACGTCAACATCGGCGCAATGCGCCTATCCGTTGGCCGAGTATTCCGCCAAGGAGTTGAAATACAAGAAGATCATCACCATCGCCGACGATTTCGCCTATGGCCATGAAATGTGCGCCGGCTTCCAGCGCGTATTCGAGGACAATGGCGGCAAGATCATTCAAAAGATCTTCACCCCGCTGGCGACGCCGGACTACGGCAGTTACGTAGCCCAGGTGAAAAGTGCGGACGCTATTTTCATGGGCACCGCGGGCTCGAACGGCTTCCGCTTCCTGCGCCAGTTCATCGAATATGGCCTGAAGGACAAGATGGCCGTCATCGGCGGCATGACCGCGCTCGATGAATCCGTGCTGCGCAACATGGGCGACGAGGCGCTGGGGATCCTGACCACGAGCTGGTATTCGGCGGAACTCGACAATCCCCTCAACAAGGCCTTCGCGCCGCCGTTCCGCAAGCAGTTCAAATACGACCCCGGCTACTATGCCGGCAGCACCTACGTCGCCGGCGCGGTTCTCGAAGCCGCGCTGAAGACCACCAAGGCCAACGCGGAAGACAAGAAGGCGCTGATGGCGGCGATCCGCGGCAATAACGTGGATACGATACGCGGGGTCGTCAAATTCGACGAATTCGGAGATGTGATCGGGAACGTCTACATCCGCAAGGTAACCCGAAGCGATGGACGGCTAGTCAATTCCGTCATCAAGACCTATCCCGATGTCAGTCAGTTCTGGACCTACGACAAGACCGCGTTCCTGAAAGATCCGGTCTATTCGCGCGATTACCCGCCGGCGAAGAGCCTGGAGCCATGAGCCTGCTGTCGTTGCGGGCCGAACGTCTCGCGACCCTTCGAACAAGATCGGCCACCGATGCAATTTTGGATCATCCAGGGTCTTAACAGCCTGTCGCTTGGCGGCCTCCTGTTTCTGCTCTCGTCGGGATTCTCGCTGATCTTCGGGCTGATGCGGCTGGCCAACCTGACCCACGGCGCGTTTTTCATGCTTGGAACCTATTTCGGGGCAACGACGCTGCGGGCCTACAGTGGTCTGAATATCTGGGTGACCGCGCTTGGCGCCGGTCTCGCGGTTGCGGGGATCGGCGGGCTGTTCGAGCGGCTGGTGCTGACCCGGCTCAAGACCAATCCGCTCGGGCAAGTGCTGGTGACGCTCGGCATGTCCTTCATCATTTCCGATGCCTGCCTGATGCTGTGGGGCGGCGATTCCATCCCGGTGCCGACCCCGCAAAATCTGCAGGCGCCTACCCGCTTACTGGGTTTTGTGTTTCCGACTTATCGGCTGGTGCTGGTGGGATGCGCCGTTGCAACCGCCATCGCGCTGTATTTCCTGATCGAGCGGACGCGGCTCGGGGCCATGATCCGCGCCGGCGTCGATGACCGGCAGATGGCGCGAGCGGTTGGAATCCCCGTCTCGAGGTTGTTTACGATCGTGTTTTGCCTGGGTGCCGGCATCGCCGGCGCCGGCGGCGTGCTGGGCGGACCGATACTGTCGGCCTATCCCGGGCTCGATGGCGACATGCTGCCGCTGGCGCTGATCGTCGTCATTCTCGGCGGCATCGGCAGCCTGCTCGGTGCATTTGTCGGAAGCTTCATCATCGGGTTCATCTATACCTTCGGCACGGCGCTGTTTCCGGAACTGGCCTACATCATCCTGTTCCTGCCGATGATCGTCGTCATCGCGTTCCGCCCTCAGGGCCTGTTTGGGCGCGCCGGCGCATGAGGTGGATTGCCGCCATTCCGCTCGCCGCGGTGCTCATCGCGCTGCCGTTCTTCGCCGGCGACTTCTATATCAACCTTGCCAGCCAGATCCTGATCGCGGCGATCTTCGCGCTCAGCCTCAATTTGCTGGTCGGGTATGGCGGCATGACATCGCTGGGACACGCCTCCTATCTCGGCGTCGCGGCCTATATTTCTGCGCTGCTGACCAGCCGGTACGGATGGGGACACGGCACGGCCGCGCTGTTCTCGATTGCCGGCACCACAGCGATGGCCGCGTTTTTCGGCGTCATCGCGCTCCGCGCCACGGGCCTGGGCTTTCTGATGATCACGCTGGCGCTGTCGCAGGTGTTGTGGGGGCTGGCCTACCGGATGTCGAATGTGACCAACGGCGACAATGGCATAGCCGGCCTGACCCGGCCGATGCCGTTCGGCATTTCGCTCGACAGCGCCGCTTCGTTCTACTGGTTCGACCTGATCGTGGCGTCGTTGGCATTCCTGATGATGGCGATTTTCGTGTCGTCGTCATTCGGGTCGTCGTTGAAAGGCGTGCGCGATCAGCCGCGCCGGATGGCGGCCCTGGGCTTCAATCCCTGGATGATCCGGTGGATCACCTTCATCTATGCCGGTTTCTGGGGCGGCGTCGCCGGATTGCTCTACGTCTATTACAACAAATACATCCATCCGACCTCGCTCTCGACCACGAGTTCGGCCGAGGCCTTGCTCGGCGTCATCGCCGGAGGGTCAGGCACGCCCGGCGGCCCGGTGGTCGGCGCCGCGCTGGTGCTGTTGTTGAAGAACTACGCCTCGGCCTATATCGAACGCTGGAACATGCTGCTGGGGCTGGTGTTCCTGTTCATCGTTCTGGTGATGCCGACCGGGATCGTTCCCGGCCTGAGCAAGCTGTGGCGCAGGAAATCGCGATGACCGCTGCCGCGTCCGATCATGCGCTTGAAGTCATCGGCCTGAGGAAGGCTTTCGGCGGCCTTGCCGTTACACAAAACGTGTCGCTCGCGATCCGGCGGGGCGAACGCCGCCTGATCATCGGCCCGAACGGCGCCGGCAAGACCACGCTGTTCAACCAGATCAGCGGCGATATGCGGCCGAACTCAGGGCAGATCAAACTGTTCGGCGCCGACGTTACGTCATTTGCATCTTACCAGCGCGCGCACCTGGGACTGTCGCGAACCTACCAGATCATCACGTTGTTTTCGGGCGATACGCTCGAGCACAATGTCACGCTCGGCCTGCTCGGCTTGCGGCCCTCGCGCTGGCAGATGTGGCGGCCCTTGTCATTTTACGGCAACCTCGCGACCGAGGCCCGCCGGACCCTCGATGCGGTCGGACTTCTGCATCTGGCCGATCATCCGGTTTCGGACATCGCCTATGGCGAAAAGCGCCGGGTTGAACTCGCGATGGCGCTGGCGCAAAAGCCGCGCGTGCTGCTGCTGGACGAGCCGCTGGCGGGTCTTTCCGACACCGAACGCACGACCGTGAAATCGCTGATCGGCTCGATTTCCCGGGAAACGGCCGTGATCATGATCGAACACGACATGGATACCGCACTCGACCTTGCCGAAACCGTGACGCTCTTGAATTACGGCCGCGTGATCGTTGACGGCGAGCGCGATATCGTGATCGCGGACGAGCGAACGCGCGAGGTATATCTTGGCGTCTGACGCACTCAGTTTGACGAACGTGCATTCATTTTATGGCGACAGCCATATTCTGCATGGCGTGAATTTTTCGTTACGGCCGGGCGGCGTGCTGGCGTTGCTGGGACGCAATGGTGCGGGAAAGACGACCTGTATCTCGACCGTCGTCGGCTTTCTGAAACCTCGCGAGGGTGAAATCAAACTGTTCGGCGAGTCGATCGAAGGCCTCAGCCCTGAACGCATCTCGCAACTCGGGATTGGCCTGGTACCGCAGGGACGCCGGATATTTCCGTCACTGACGGTCAGGGAAAACCTCATCGTGGCGCAGCAGCGCAAAAACAGCACCGAAAAACCATGGAATGTCGACCGGATTTATTCCATGTTTCCCCGCCTTCAGGAGCGACACGCGCAACTGGCGGGCACGCTCTCGGGCGGCGAGCAGCAGATGCTGGCTATCGGACGCGCGCTGATGGGCAATCCGCGCGTGCTGCTGCTCGACGAACCGTCGGAGGGTCTCGCACCCCTGATCGTAGCGGAGGTTGGCCGCACCATCAGGCGGCTCAAGGAGGAAGGACAATCCATCGTTCTGGTTGAACAAAATCGCCAATTGGCGCTCGACGTCGCGGACCAGGCGGTCATCCTCAACACCGGACGCTGCGTCTTCGCCGGCGAAGCCAGCGAGATCTTGAACAACGAAGCTCTGATCGCGCAAAATCTCGGCGTCTTTCGCGCGCACTAGATCAACAAGCCATCCTTGCAATCCACCCATTGAGGGCAAAAAAATGAAAATCGGCGTATGCGGAACTGGACGAATGGGCGCAGCGATCGCACAGCGATTGATCGCGGTCGGACATGAAATCGGGGTGTGGAATCGCGACTCAAAAAAGACAAAACCTTTGACCGACGCCGGCGCCAAGCTGTATGCGTCTCCCGCGGAACTCGTGGAAGGCTGCGAGGCCGTCATCGCCATGCTGCTGAACGACGCCGCGACCGAGGCGGTCTATCGCGGCCCTCAAGGCCTTCTGAAATCCAAGCTCGCCGGCAAACTCATTATCGACATGAGCACGGTGCGGCCGGACACCATGATATCCGTTGGCACAGCGGTGGCGCAGCAGGGCACGGCCTTTGTCGAATGCCCGGTCGGCGGGAGCACCGTGCCGGCGAGAGAAGGCAAGCTGTTCGGTCTTGTCGGCGGCACCAACGCCGATGTCACCAGGGCGATGCCGCTGCTCGAGCAATTATGCCGACGTATCGAACATGTCGGCGAGCTGGGTTCGGGGGCCACGATGAAACTCGCGGTCAATCTGCCGCTATTGGTGTACTGGCAGGCGCTCGGTGAAGCCTTGACCATCTGCAAGCCCCTCAATCTGCCGGCCGAACGGCTGATCGATATCCTGTCCGACACCGCCGGCGCGCCGGCCGCCATGAAAGGCCGCGGCGCGGTCATCGCCAAAGTATTGGGCGGCGCGCCGCTCGGCGAAACCGCGTTCGGCATCACCGCCGCGAAAAAGGATCTGGCCACGGCCGTGCAATTCGCAGCCTCGATCCATGCGCAATTGCCGGTTGCGGCCAGCGCGCTGGCCTGCTTCGAGGAAGCGGAAGCCGCGGGGCTTGGCGACGCCGATGCCACCACAGTTTCCGTTCGCTGGACCCAGCGCCCGGCAAAATCATAAACGACGCCAATTTCGAAGTCACATCCCGAACAATCAACACAGCACAGAGAAAACTCAATGATCGATCGCATGAACCGCTATGGCCGCACCGCCGCCCGCAACCACGATGCGGACGGCCTCGCGCGGCGTCCGTTATCAACCACGATCGATATTCACGCCCATATCGTGGTGCCCCAGGCCGCGAAGCTGGCGCAGCCGCATGTCGATCTCAGCCGGGTCCCGCTGGCGCATTTCGCCGATGCGGCCACCAAGGAAATCAACGCGCAACAGGATAAGGATATCGGCGAGGTCATGACCACGATCGACCGCCGCCTGTTCGATCTCGACAAGATGGGCATCGACATCCAGGTCGTGGCGCCGGCGCCCGGCCAGTGCTACTATTCTGTCGATCCGAAAATCGCCGAGCCTGCACATCGTCTCGCCAATGATGGCGTGGCGGAATATTGCGCGCGCAAGCCCGACCGGTTTGTCGGGCTCGGCGTCGTCACCCTGCAGGAGCCGGAAATCGCGGTCCGCGAACTCGACTACATCATGAAGGATCTGAAGCTGAAGGGCGTCGAAATCCTGACCAATGTCGACGGCCAGGAATTGTCCGATCCGAAATTCCGCCCCTTCTTCGCCAAGGCCGAGCAGCTCGGGGCCTTCATCATGATGCATCCGAACGGTTTCACCCACGGCGATCGCCTGACGCACTTCTATTTCAACAACGTGCTCGGCAACCCGCTCGAGACCACGCTGGCGCTTCACAATCTGATCTTCTCGGGAACGCTGGCGCGCTTCCCCGATCTGAAACTGATGGCCGTGCATGGCGGCGGCTATCTGCCGGGCTATTCAGGCCGTATCGACCACGCCTGGGGCGCGCGGAAAGATTCGCACGGCGAATTACCGCTGCCGCCGACGACCTATCTGCGGCAGGTCTATCTCGACACTGTCGTATTCAGCTATCATCAGCTTGCCTATATGATCGATGTGTTCGGCCCCGACCGCATCGTGATGGGCACCGACTACCCCTTCGACATGGGCGAATACAATCCGATCGGGCATGTCGCGGGCGTCCAGGGAATGGACGAGGTCACCCTCGCCCAGATCGCAGGTGGAAATGCCGCGCGTATTCTCGGGCTGGATGTTTAGCCTGGGTTGATCTCGAAGGCCCGATGGTTCGAGACGCGCGGCGTTGCCGCGCTCCTCACCATGAGGGAATTGAACTACCAAAGGGTCTCGGACCTCATCCCGAGGAGCATCGCGAAGCGATGCGTCTCGAAGGATGCGGCCTTCGAAATGGAATGCGTTAAGCTAAAGTGCCGGCGCGCTCAGTGATGCGCGCCGGCGGACTTGTATCCCGGCTGCTCGAACGGATGCGAGGATCCGAATTCCGGCAGCTTGAAGCAGCGATCGGCGAGACCAGCCACCAGCGGGAAAGCACTTAACTCAAGCTTGAGAAAATGCGCGCCGACGACCTGACCGGCGATGCAGATATCGGCAAGGCCGGGTTCGGCGCCCAAGGCAAACGGCGCCGGTGCGCGGCGCGCGAGCAGCCGCTCGTAGGTCGCAAGGCCTTCGGTGGTCCAATGCTTGCCCCAGTCCTCGACCGCGTGGGCATCTGCGCCAAAAGCCTTGGCAAGATGCTTGCGGACACGCGGCACCACCAGCGGGTGAGCATCGGCCACCGTCATCAGCGCCAGTGAGCGGGCATAGGCGCGCTCTTTTGCGTCTTCCGGTAACAATCTCGGCTTGGGCTGGATATCGTCGAGATATTCGATGATCGCCAGCGACTGGAACAGGGATTGGCCGTCATGAATAAAGGTCGGCACCACGCGCTCGGGATTGACCGCGGCATAACCTTGTTCGAACTGCTCGCCGGTAAGGATATCGATCGGGATTTCCTCAAACGGCAGGCCCTTGAGCTTCAGGGCGACCCTGACGCGAAATGAAGCAATCGATCGCCAGAAGCCGTAGACCTTTATGCTCATGAAGAGACCTTTTCTGATCCAACATTCGGTTTCGACGTATCCATAGGCCGAAATCGACCGACAAGGCTAGTCACCTTCTCGCAAGGTTACACTGGCTTGCTCAGCATGCCGGCAAAGGTCCTCGCGAGGGTATGCGCGTCGCCGGGCCATCTTGCCGAAACGTAATTGCGATCCCGGACCACAAAGGCCGGCCTCGCATCGTCGATGGAATCGCGTTGCAGCCCGGACGTCTTGCGGCGGTAATCCGGATCCGTCACCGGGACGTCCTGGAAGTCTTCGGCGCGGGCGAGCGCGCGCGTCACTTCCTGTTGCACCGACATAAAGCCATTGGGCTGTCCGTCCTGCTCCAGATAGGTCCGATAATAATGCGGATCCCAAAACCGCGTGACGCGGGCGAGCGACCAGGCGCTGCGTTCCAGCGCCCAGGTCAAGGCGGTCGTTCGATACCCATAGAGCACCGAACGGCCGGTGTGTTTCGAAATGCTGCGCGCGGCCAGCAGCACGCCGTGACAGATCGCCGCCACCGGTTTGTTCGCTTCGAAGAAATTCGTGACGTGGCGTTGCAGGATTTCACTCTCCAGGTAATCGCGCATGCCGCGCGCGCGGTGTCCGCCAGGCAACAGCAACGCGTCGAACGCCGCGGGATCGACGGCATCCCAGCGCTGCGGCGCGAGATAATTGGGATCGGCGATCATTCCGGCGTAGGCCTCGCGCGCATCCCTGTTGGCCCGCAGCAGAAGGCCAATGAGGGGCCAATTCCGCAACACCGGAATCGTCCCCCACAAATCGAGACCCTTCCCGGTCACCATGATCTCGTCGGCGGCGGCAGGCAGCCCGTCCGGCGTGGCAAACCCGACGATGTGGCCGGCGTCGACGAGCACCCGCCAGCTCACTGCCGCTTCGCTCGGGTCGAAATCCCGCGCCGGCAACAGCAACAGAACGCGCGCCACCGGCGGCGCCCTCAGACCAAGAGCACCGTCGATCCCGTGGTCTTGCGCGCGGCGAGATCGGCGTGGGCCTTGGCCGCGTCCTTCAGCGGATAGGTCTGGCGGACCTCGATCTTCACGGCGCCCGACTGCACAACCTCGAACAGCTCCTTCGCCATCGCCACGAGGTTCTCGCGCTTGGCGGCATAGGTGTTCAGGGTCGGGCGAGTGACGAAGAGCGAGCCTTTTTGGGCCAGCAGGCCAAGATTAAGCGGCTCGACGCTGCCGGAAGACTGACCAAACAAGGCAGCGACACCAAGCGGTGCGAGGCAGTCGAGCGATTTGAGGAACGTGTCCTTGCCGACGGAGTCGTAAACCACCGGCACTTTCTTGCCTGCCGTGATCTCGTCGACGCGCTTTACGAAATCCTCGCGCGAATAGACGATGGTGTGCGCACATCCATGGGCCTTGGCGAGCGCGGCCTTCTCGTCGTTGCCGACGGTGCCGATCACGGTGGCGCCGAGATGCTTCGCCCACTGGCCGAGGATCAGGCCGACGCCGCCGGCGGCGGCATGGAGCAGGATGGTGTCGCCGGCTTTGACCCGGTAGGTCTGGCGGATCAGGTATTGCACCGTGAGACCCTTCAGCATCATCGCCGCGGCGGTCTTGTCATCGATGCCGTCGGGCAGCTTGAGCAGGCGATTGGCCGGAATCAGCCGCGCCTCGGAATAAGCGCCCACCGGCGCGGCGCCATAGGCAACACGGTCGCCCGGCTTCAGATCGGTGACGCCGGATCCGACTTCCTCGACCACGCCAGCGCCCTCGCCGCCCAAACCGCTGGGCAACTGGCCGGGATAAAGTCCTGAACGATTGTAGATGTCGACAAAGTTCAGTCCCACCGCGGTATGGCGGATGCGCGCCTCGCCGGGACCCGGCTTGCCAACCGGCACCTCCTCCCAGACCAGAACTTCGGGCCCGCCGGTTTTGTGGAAGCGAATGGCGTGCGTCATGGAACTACTCCTCACGTGAGATGACAGGACTGAAAGCGTCGCGGCCGATCCGGCTGCCGGCTGTCATGTGTACAATATGTGTGGGGGTAGCGGCTATATCGGTCTGCGTTTGAACCCTTGGCCGCTTGCACAAGACATATCCGTGCCGGCTTGCCGGCTCGTATGCGGGGGAGACATGGAAGACCTGTTCGAATTCCTGTTCGGCGCCAGCGGGCGCATCAGCCGGGCCAGATACTGGCGTTCGCTTCTGATCTATTGGGTCGCGGGGCTGTTCGTCGCGGTCATCCTGTTCACGGCCGCCGGTCTCGCCGCGCCGCTCTTCATCGTGATGGTCGTTCTCGTCCTTATCCCGTGGCTGATGTGGGGTTTCGCCATCCACACGGAGCGGCTGCACGACCGCGACAAGAGCGCGTGGTGGCTCATGATTTTTCTGTTGCTGCCGGCTATGCTCGAGCAGATCGCGAACCTGGCCTGGTTTGACGGAGCGGTCGGCCTGGGAGTGAACTTTATTCTGGCTCTGGCCGCTTTCGCACTCTCGATCTGGGGATTTATCGAAATCGGCTGCCTGCGGGGTACCGCTGGAGCAAACACCTACGGACCCGACCCGCTCACCCGGGAACGACAAACACGCGCCACTGCAGCGCGTCGCTAGCCTGTGAAATGCAAAAAAAGCCCGATGGCCAGAGGCCACCGGGCGGGGGTCGTTTAATCCTGGGTTTTGCTACACGGCGCGGCTTAAACGCTCATCAACGCGCCGTACCTTTGAAACATTATCATTTTATCTCTTTCCCAAAGACACCAGCCTCGGTGAGCGCTGCGATGCGATCATCGTCGTAGCCAAGTGTCTTGCGCAGGACTTCCCTGGTGTGCGCGCCCAGCATGGGCGCGGCTACGGGATCCGAGGCCGGCGTCAGGCCGAGGCGGATCGGGGATTCGATGTTGGGGACCGAACCCGCGGCCGGGTGCGGAATCTGGCTGACGCGATGGCGGGCGCGCACTTCCGGCGAGTTGAAGGCTTCCTCGACCGTACGAAGATAACCGACGGGGATGTTGGCCGACTTCATCCGGCTCACCCAGTTTTCGCGCAGGTCCTGCGCAAAAATGCCGGTGAGGATTGCACGCAGTTTGTCCTTGTTGGCGGTACGCGAGCGCCGGTCGACGAATTCGCCGCTGGCAAGATCAGGCCGGCCGAGCACGTCGATGACAAGGCGGCGGTACAAGCGGTCATTGGCGCAGGCAATATAAAACGGCGCATCGGAGGCTTCGTAGAGGCCGACCGAGGGCGAGCCGTTCGGCGAATTGCCCTGACGACTCGGATTCCTTCCGGTCATCAAATAGGCCATCCCGTAAAAGCCGGTCATCGCGACCGCGATGTCGAACAGCGCGACTTCGACATGCTGACCGCGGCCGAGCCGATCCCGGGCCAACAGCGCCAGCAGAATGGCGTTGCAGGCCGACATGCCCGTCACCATGTCGATCGCCGGTGGTCCGGTCCGCACCGGCGGGCCGTCGGGAAAGCCGTTGAGCGACATGAAGCCGCTTTCAGCCTGCGTGATCGGATCGAAGCCCGGGCGCGATGCGAACGGTCCCTGGCGGCCGTAGGCCGAGATCGAGCAATAGACCAGACGGGGATTCGCCGGCGCGACGGCGGCATAATCGAGGCCATACTTCTTCATCACGCCGGAAGAGAAGTTCTCGACCACCACATCGGCCCGCGCGATCAATTCGCGCGCGACGCCGCATGCCTCGGGTTTGGTGAGATCGAGCGTGATGCCGCGCTTGCCGCGATTCAGGCTGATGAAGGCGGCACTTTCACCGGCGAGATCGGCATGTTCATAGTGCCGCGTATCATCGCCGCCGTCAGGGTTTTCGATCTTGATGACTTCGGCGCCGAAATCGGCCAGCGTCTGCGTACAGGCAGGACCGGCGACGACCCGCGTGAAATCCACAACCAGCAACCCATCGAGCGCGGTCGGCGCACTCGTTTCTCGGGGCGTCCGATCCGGCAATGGCGGTCTGGCAGTCATGATTGGCTAGTCCCTTCCCTGCGTCGATTGATGGTCCTTGAGGACCATTCCTTGCGCCAGTCAAAGCTGGATATTTCACCCGGCGGTGCCCCATATACAGCCCTTTACGTCTCCGCCCAAAACAGTTGTAGCCGCCAAAATCGAAGGGGGTTACGGCCTTTTTGAATGGGTGCCGTAAAGGTGATGAGACGAACCTTTGCCGCCGCGCCGGTGAGATCGCGATCACGCGATCATCTTGCGCCAATAGAGCGTATTCGAATACGCCCATGGATATTCCGGGCGGTACAGCCGATAGCCCGCCCGGATGAAATTATTGGCTGAGGCTGGATTGTCGGTGGTATCGGAAACCATGCAGTTCCAGCCATTATGGCGAGCACGCAATTCCATCGCGCGCATCAGGCGTAGCTGAAGCCTGTGTCCGCAGTGTTTCTTCAGCACCCCGACACGGCAAATGTATCCAGCGTTGTAAGCCCGCGTCGATGGCACCAGGCCGGCAAAGGCGACCGGACGTGTTTCGTGACGGGCGAGCCATCAATGCCCCCAGTCGAAATCCGGCAGGCAAGCGCCATTGAAGAATGTCAGCCGATGCAGATCCGCCAGCGTATCGGCGATTTCGTCGTCTTGCCCGTCGACCTCGCGAATCCTGTACGTGGAAGTTTCAGTCAACGATAGGCAAGCGTTTTTCATCCCGCACCTGTTGCCGGCCGGTAAGACCTGTTGAATGACGTCTCTCGATGGAAGTTCGTGCTGCCGTCCCGGAGGATGCTGTAGGCAGTCAAATCATGATCGACCGCCGGATGACGAACTCCGGCGTCCGGACTTCACGGTAATCGACCGTTGAAATTCAATGCGATCCGAGCAATGCAGGCAACGCGCGATCGATCGATTGTGACACGATCACCGCTGAACGCTCGTCGAGATGAACGCCGTCCGCCCAGCGCAACTCGGGTCTCGAATACGCGATGGGCAGCCATCGATCGGACGCGGGGAATTTGGCGTGAACGATCTCGCGGGTATTTTTCGCGAACAGGGACTCTTCAAGTGGCTCCGAATAAGGGAGATCGAAGAGCAGCGCGCGTGACCCACGCGCTTCGATCGACGTGATCAGCTGTTCAACCCTGTTCACGTTGGCCAGCGTGACAGAAGTCAGGTCCTGGGCGTTGAATTGCTGTAGCGCGCGCTCGGCATAGACACGGTTGTCGAACTCACTGGGCGGCTGCTTCAGCAACCGCTCGAGGGCGGAGGCGACCTGCGCATGACTGAGAGGCACATGAAGCCAGTTCTCGTAGGCCGCCACGGCGGTCCTGACCGGACGAAAAAACAGCGGTTCCGCGGCGCCGCTCCTTGAATATCTCTCGACCAGCGCGGCGTCCGGCGCGCGCGACAGCACGTTTGCCTCGATCAGAACGAGCTTCGGAAGGCGCGGCTGGTTCGCCACGATTTCGAGCCCGGTAACGGGAGACCCCCCGGCCAGCGCCAGATTTCGCAAACGAGGCGTTGCGAAATATTCTTCCTTAAGCCGAAAAGTGAGTGAACTGCCGACAAGGACAATGTCTGGAATGGGTTCCTTGGCATAACGGTTCAACGTGATCAGCGTGCCGTCGCGCGTGGTCGTCGCCGGCACTTGCAGGTTGTTGCCGAACCACGCGGTCGCCAGGCTGCACCCGAACAACAATAGTGCGGCGCTGAGAGCGCATCTTGCGAACCAATGAGGCGCCGACATTCGTTCCATGTGCGCGCTCAAAACTGAAAATAGATGAATGAGGTTTCGGGACCGGCCTCGAGATACATCAGCGCGGCCATCGAGCCGTAGAGATATGGCTCCGCGCGGCGCAGCGTTCGCTCAAATGCCGAGCCGGACACAAAATGCTGGATGATAACCGGCAGCGAATAGAGCACTGCCAGGCTGTAAAACAGCTTTGGCGGATTCAAATTCGTGCTCGGCGTAAACATGCCGGACAGATAGCTGACGGCGTGGTCGAAATTCGGCAGCTTGAAGAAAATCCAGAGCATGCTTACGCAGACGAAAACGAAACTGGTGCGGAGGGCGCGGAAAACCGCCGAGTCGATCGACTGGAGGGGCACCAGCAACGGCCGTTCGATCACGAGCATCAAGCCGTGCAACAGTCCCCACATCAGGTAACTCAGACCTGCGCCGTGCCAGAGGCCGCCGAGCCCCATCACGACCATCAGGTTCAGATAGGTCCGCAGCGCACCATGACGATTGCCGCCGAGGGGAATGTAGAGATAGGTCCGCAACCAGTTCGACAGCGAGATATGCCAACGTGTCCAGAACTCGGAAAACGACGACGAGATGTATGGAAGATTGAAGTTAACCGGCAGGCGATATCCGAACAGCATTGCGAGGCCGATCGCAATTGCCGAATAGCCGAAGAAATCGGCGTAGATCTGGTAACTGTACAGGAAGATCAGCAACCAGCGGTCCTGGGTCTGAAGCGTCTCGTAGAGCGGGAAATCCATATAGGATGTCATCTCGTTGAGATTGTTCGCGACGTACAACTTGAAGAAGAACCCCGTCAAAATCCATTTCGCGGCCTCGACGAATGCAATGTCTGCGAAATATTTGGGCGCGATCTGCGGCATGAACATTTCGGCGCGCGTGATCGGCCCCGAAACCAGCTGCGGAAAGAAGATGATGTAAAGGAAGACGCTGGCCAGATCCGGCGGCGAATCTTTCCGCCGCGTCAGATCGACCAGCAGGCTGATGTTGTGAAATACGAAAAACGAAATCCCGATCGGAAGCGGCAATCTCAGGAGGAAATCGAGCGGCGCAACGCCGCTCAGGCTTGATGAACCCGGGTCAATAAACAGGAATTTGTACTTGAAGAACGCCAGCAGCACGAGATTGAAGGCGATGCCGACCGGCAGCCAGATCGGGCGATTCCGCAACGCCAGAATCAGGAACAGATAGGTTCCGAATACCGCGACGGATAGAAGCGGCAGAAGCTGGGGCTGGCCATACCCGTAAAAGAATAAACTGGCGAAAACCAGCCATTGGACCTGGAGCGTTCGAAGCGGCGGGAGATAATAAACCGCGAACACGATCGCCACGAATACGCCGAATTGCCACGATGTGAAGGTCATGCCGCCCCGTCGGTGATGCCGGGGTATCTAACACCGTCACCTGATCGGGTACAGCCTGAACCAAGGGAGTTGCACGGCCGCACTGCATTCGAAGCCGGGACCGCAGCGCAGAGATCGTCCGGATTACCGCAGGCATCGCCTCGCCTCCTCGATTTCCTTGTCGGAAATGCCCCTGGAGCGCGCCCAGGATTCCACCGCGGCCTCACCATATTGAGCGACGGCTTTCCTCACGGCCCAGCAGGGAACGGCCTGCGCGGGACATGAATCCAGCAGTGCAGCAACGATCAGACATATGCGAATCATTTGCCCAGGACCCCCTGACGCCGAGCCACACCGCCCCGACAAATCCGGTGACAATCACGGTGATCACCGCCTTGAAGGTATAGCTCTGCGCCTGCTCGACGCTTTTGCGCCAGCGCCTCAAGTGCTGAAAATCAGCGCGCAACTCCTGACGATCCTCCTCCTCTATACCGAACGAGACCAGGATGGTGGCGATGGTGCGAAGAACCACGGCGTCGATATCGCCATGATGAAGCCGCTGCTGTTCGGCCAGCGTCTCGGCGACAATCGCCCGGATGTGCTCGTCGCTTATTCCGCCTATCATTTGATGATCCCTGCGGTCATCTCTTGATGGTCCCGGATCATCGTTTGATGATCCGCGCCACGTTCTCAAACCCGCGCTTGGCGAAGTAGAACGACACGACGAGATTGGATGTGACGGAGGCAAATCCTGCAAGAGGATCGGTTGTTCCAAGCCCGAGAACCTTGTCCCACACCAGCAACTTTCCGAAGTAGAGCGCCACGAAATACCCCATCAATTTGTCGGGCTCGTACCTGCGCACCAGCCGCGCGGCCGAGTTCACGGCGCCGGCGCCGATACCGAAATTCTCACCGACGCTATCGCGTGCCAGCGTTTCGATATCGGTATTGCCGGTGTAGTCGCCGAGCGACTTGATCTGCTCTTCGTCAAAGCCCTCGGCGATCAACTGGCTTTCAGTCTTAGTGACGACCTCGTGGAAACAGTAATTGCAATCGCGAATGCTGCGCGCGCCGCGCTCGATGCCGAATTCCTCCGGAGGAACGCCGAGCACCCTGGCCTGGGCCAGTTTTCGCGTGGTGACGATGGTGACGTCATGGGTGACCGGGGCCGCGAGAGGCGGCGGCGAGGCCGGAGCCAGCAAGGGAGCAGCCATGTTCATGGGTTCATCGTCTCCGATTTCTGTGTGCGCGGCCGCTGCTCGAAATCTTGCGGGCCGCCGGATTTCAATTGTTGGGATTGTCGCGCAAATGATCCAGCAGAAGCCCGAGCAGCCCGCCCAATCCGGCGCCTTGCTCGCGCGCATGCTGATGGCGCGGCGGCGAGCGCAAACAAGACCTCGGCTGGTGTCGCTCCCGTCCCTGTGATGACAAGAGCTAGTGGTCAGGCCAGAATGAGCTAATATTCAAATCAACGCATGAAACGGGCGGAAGCGTTCAAAGCAGCGAGCTCGATATGACTTGTCTTGCCCTGGCCTCATCGTTGCCTGGAGTGCCGGGCTTCTTTTCCTTGTCGGACGCGCCTTGAATTTTACCCGTGTGGTCTACAACACTATCGCTCCGGGTAAAAATTACTGGAAACCTGAACACATCTTCCGCTTTTATTTTTTTAGCTTTCATTTCATTGACGATGCAAAGGCCACCGACCCTGCAGGCCTTAGCGAGACTGGCAGGCAGTACCGGAACAAAGCGATCCGGAATGAGAGGATAGTCTTTGCCCGGATTCTCGGCGGCTTCGTTCCGATCGTGTGGGGCTCTTATTTTATGGCGTCCTAGTCTCGAACGACGTCCAAGCGTTTTGTCAGTTCGTCGCCTCCGATTTTTCCAGAACCTCCGCGGCATCGCGCACCGTATGCGCCGCGATCTTCATCGCGCCGTCGGATTCCGCCACGGCCTGCGCCAATAACGCGAACTGATCGTCGGTGAGGTCGTAATAGGTCTCGCGCTGTTCCTCCTCGCGCTCTTCCCACCACACTTTGACAATGCCGACCTTCGAGAGCAGCGCATCCTTGATCAGGGAATACAGGATCATGAAGCCCGGATTCTGCTGCATGAAGACGTGATTGACGTAATCGGTCTCCTGGCTCGCCGCCGCCTCGTCCTCGGGGCCGACCGGCTCAAACCGCACGACTTCATCAGAGCCCGCGAAAATATCCATCAGGTTCGGCATCAGCCCTTCGATGGTGTCTGCGACATCGGAGGATACCGCGCGGGAACGGCCATCCTGCGCCGGCATGTCCTTGCGCATGTCACCGAGATAATAATCCATCGCATCGGCCCGCTCTTCAGCCAGCCGCGCGGCCGAGATCGCCGCCAGCGCGTCGGATTTTTCGGCGGCGAGCAAGGCCTTGAGATCGAGGACGGTCATTTTCGGCATGAAATATTCTCTTTCAGATCATCTGCGTATTTCGTTCCGGAGCTAGCGCCGCCGGATGCAAAAAACCCGCGACCGGTTTCCCGGCGCGGGCTTTGGAATTCTTGCGATGTTGAAATTATGCAGGTGATTTGCCCGACGTGTCAATTTTGACGACGAGCCAAATTCTGGCGACATCATCGGTTACGGAGGAAGCGAAGGTGCGCCGGCGTCGAAAACGGACGTCTGCATCAGCCCCGATCGTTTCGTTATCTACGTAATGTCACCGAGAATGGAATCTCAGATAAAGAGTACCCACGCGTTCGTTCTCAATGAGCAAAGCGTCTCTGGCTCTGATCCCTTTAAAGAACGACATGCGAGACAGCTTCTGGTGGGGATCAATGATTATCGAATTGGCAGCACCAGCGAAAAGGCAGCAGCTGGCGTCGTTGTTGTCATCCAACCACACAGAAACCCCATCTGAATCGCCACGAGATAAGTAAAAAGTGACGCGCAGGCCCAACGATTCCAGCTTCGCGCTGCAGGTCTGATCAAACCGGCAGGTGAGCGTGCCGGCATCCCTGCCGGCAGCGGAATCGACGCCAAATTCAACGCTATAGTCTTCCGCGCGACTCCACACCCGGCCATGATCGTGCCAATCTCCGACGCACGCGGCGCTGGAATGAAGTTCACCACGGCGACGCCACCAACAAGACCGAGCAAACCCGCCGCTGCCGCCAATTGAAACAGGTTCATGCAATCTCCTTAAATGCCCGAGGAAGCCGACATGCCGGACCCGTCATCGCCTGCATCAAAAAAGCGCCTCGCGCTGTATCTGGACGGCACCTGGAATCAAGTCAGCGACAACACCAATATCTGGCGCTTCCGCGCGCTGTTCTCGCCGGTCAGCGCCGACGGCCGCGAGCAGCGCGCCTATTACTCGAAGGGTCTCGGCACCAGCTTCGGCGATAAAATTCGCGGCGGCCTGTTCGGCGACGGCATCGATCAGGCGATCACCAGCGGCTATGAATGGCTGATCGACAACTATGATCCCGGTGACGAGATCTTCATCTTCGGCTTCAGCCGCGGCGCCTACACCGCGCGCGGCCTGTCCGGATTTATCTCGAAATGCGGCCTGTTGCAGAGCGGCGCGCCGCTGGGCGTCAATCAGCTTTTCATGCGCTATCGACGTCCCCAGCAAAAAACCATCTGGGAGCTGAAGGCCGCGCAGAGCGACGGCAAAACCGATTTCAGCTTCGAGGAAGGCTGGATGCTGAAATTCGCGCAAGCCGTCCCGGTCAAGTTCGTCGGCGTTTTCGACACCGTGGGCGCGCTGGGCGTGCCCTTCCCCTGGTTTCACCGCCTGTTCGGATCCGCCTATGAATTCCTCAACACCGGGCTGCGCCAGACCAACGAATACGCCTTTCACGCCATGGCCATCGACGAGCATCGCAAGGCCTTCGCGCCCACACTTTGGACCAACCAGGGCGCGACCAGCGCCAAACCACGGCCGATCGAGCGCACCGAACAGAGATGGTTCATCGGCGCCCACGCCAATGTCGGCGGCGGATACTTCAACAATCCCCTGGCGCAACTGCCGTTCGATTGGCTGGCCCGCAAGGCGGAGAGCCTCGGCCTCTCCTTCAGCGACGGCTTCGCCACCGAACCCAACGCCGCGAACGCGCCGATCACCGATTCCTACGCGGAGTTCATGTGGGGGCTGTATCGTCTCATCACTTTTTTCCGTCCCTATTACCGCCCGATCGGCGAGTCGCCCAAGGACGAGGGCGAAGGTGTCATCAACATCAACGAGACCATCGACGCCTCCGTGTTCGAACGCTGGCGCGCCGACCAAACCTATCGGCCGCCGGCGTTGCAGGCCTGGGCCAACTCGAGGGGCGTCGACCCCGCCGCGATCATGAGCGCGGTGCGGACGGATGATCCGAAGGTGGTGGTGGGGGATTAGCGCCGCCCATCGTCATGGCCGGGCTTCGTCCCGGCCATCCACGTCGTTCTTGACGGGATGCATTAAGACGCGGCTGCCCGGCACAAGGCCGGGCATGACGTCGTTACGCCTACAAGGCGCCGATTATCCTTTCGACGGGCATGAAGAATGCGCGCGATCCACGCTGCCTGTCGCGATACAATAATAACCGACGACCATATTGTTTTCGCAGGCGACATAGGTACGGGCTGACTGCCCTTCGCTTTCCAGCGCGTTGCTCTTCAGCCGATTGTTGAGAGCGCCGTTACCGCAATCGAAGTGGCTGAGGTCATGCGTTGAACTCAATCGCGTGGGAGCCGTTACACTTCCGCGCGAGGCCGGAGGCCCAACTATTTCTGCCACAGCGGCCGGCGCTTCATCAGCGCTTTCAGCGCCGGCCCCGCAGGTGGCGGATTATCGAGCACGCCTACAAAGGCATCGCATTTTTCGGCATCGAGCAGTAGCTGCGCTCAACGCTGCCCCTCCTATGCCCACTGAGACCCCGCCAGAGCGGCGGCGGAAGTTCACGGTAATTCAGGGCGGGAAGGAGTGAAGTTGCAGGAACCTGCAGGAATAAAAAACCCGCCTTAGGGCGGGTTCTTCAGTCAGCAAGGAAGAGCCCTGACGGGGCGCCCCGGTGGCGGCACCGTGCCAGTTAATTCGGCAAATCTTCCCCAAGCGTCCTGATTTTCGAGCTTTTCTTCGATCTCGCGGGCAACCTTCTCAAGAGCCTGCAGGCGCTCTTCGAATTGGTCAACGCCCTCCGCAAGTTGCTTCTACTGGATGGCAAGTTGCGCTTTGCGCGCCCGTTCGTGTTCGGCAGCGGAGTTCGGAGCGGGAATTTCGATATTCCGCACCTTCGCCGCATCGAGCCATTCTTCGATGGCGTCCTGAGTGTTTCGAGCCGCTTCTTCGCGGGTGGCGCCATCGGACATGCAGCCTTTGAGGTCGGGCGCATAACCCAAAAACCCCCCAGCTTCGTCCTCAGGAAGAGGAACAATAACAATGGGATAATCCATTTTCATTTGCTCCCTTTTTGGTTGAGCTGAATATGTCCGTCAATCATGCCTACCAGAGCCCTGATGTATACGGGCTTAACGGGTCTGCGCGCTGGTATGGTTAAATGCCCCTGCAACAGCGCGGCGCCCTTGCCCTGGTTCTTCACCGGCGGCTCGACGGCAAAGCCGGCGTCGCGCCAATGGTCGGCGTATTTCTTGCCGATGACGTTGTTCTCGTTCACGCCGTCATGCGGCAGGGTGTTGATCGCCTTCTGGTAGCCGCGCTCGCGCATCCAGTTGACGTGGAAGGCGAGCACCTGGCCGACGCTCTCATAATAATCCAGGACGCGAATCTCTTGCCCGACCCACTGCACAATCCAGATCGTGTAGGCATCGGCACTGGCACCGGAGCCGCCGATGTCGTGAAAGGCGCGCAGCGGCAGCAGCGGGTCGGCGGCGACCTTGCCGATCCGGCCCTGCGCTTTCGCCTCGTTCAGCATCTGCGCGAAGTACGCGCCTTCGAACGCGCGGATATAATCACCTTCCCATATGTGGTCGTAACGGTCGGGATAGAGCAACAGGTCCGTCTTGCGCTCCTCCTGAAGCACCGCGGGAAACCAGGGATTGTCGCGCCAGTTGGCGTTGACGACAACGGCGCCCGCAGGCTTCCTGGTTCGAAAGAAATCATCGACGGCATCGCTCTTGCGGCGCGGATTCCACGACGCCCATAATTCCGAGCTTTCCGCGCGGATGGTCGGCCGCAACAATGAAAGACTGCGCGCGCTCAGGGATTGCGCCTCGTCGACCCAGGCGATGCGAAAACCTTCCAGCGACTTGATCGCGTCGGCCGTGTGATCCTGCATGCCCCGGAAAATGATGACGCCGTTACCCGGCGTCGCGATCCTGTCGCTGAAGATCTTGAACTGATGGCCGAGGCGCAGGCCAGCGATCTTGCTTTCGATCAGGCGTTTACTGGACTGCGCCAGCGTCTTCTGCGCCTCGCGAATGCACACCGCCGAGGTGCCGCGCTCGGCCTGGCAGATCTCGACCAGAAGCTCCCCGAAGAAATGCGATTTTCCCGAGCCCCTGCCCCCGAACACCCCCTTGTACCGCACGCCGCCCGACAGCAGCGGCTCAAATATTTTCGCTGTCGGGATTTTCAGGATGGACAATGATGCGCTCGATTTTATGGATCAGTTCGAGGGGGCCATCGCCGCCATTCTCGATCGCCTGGGCGGCTTTGCCCCAGCCGCGATAGAGGATGGCGTTGGCGGCTGATACTTTGGCCGTCGCCGTCGCATCCTTGCTGCGCATGACGCCGACCAGGACGTTCAGCGCCGTCCGCGTGTGGCTTCGCGCCAGCGAGCGAATTTCGGTGACGGCTCTAGGCATTTGGCACGTCATGGCCGGGCGTAGCCGTCTGAAGGACGGCGTCGCTTCCGCTCGCCTGTGCCCGGCCATCCACCTCTTTTGTACGGCATGGAGTCAAGGCGTGGATGCCCCGGACAAGCCCGGGCATGACGGTAGATAAAACATATGCACACGGCGACGTATCGACATGATCCATCACGAGATCGTCCGGCGCGGCCGTCGGTGCGGAAAAATCGGTAAGGACGCTTTTGCGGTCTCGGCGCGGGATGAAGGGAATGATATCCGCACTCATGACAGGGCCTCCCACAGCGCGATCGCGACCAGGCCCGCCAGCGCGAGCGATATCAGATACGCGGTCATCGAGTTCTCTCGTTATCGCTAGTCTGCTTCATCGCGAATAGAGGTTCGGACGGCGGCGCTTGCAGACGCGTCTTGCGGCAAGGCGCTGACATAGGAGATGCTGCGTCCCGAATGCGGCCGCCGTCCGATTCAAAAATTCCGATTAAAAAAGCCCGCGGCCGTTTTCCCGGCGCGGGCTCAATTCTTGCGATGATGACAATGTGCCGGTGATTTGCCCGACGTGTCAATTTTCCCGATGTGGAGGAATCATTTCTCGCCGGCGACGGTTATTCAAGCCCCTGAACCGGCGGCATGTCGTTGGCTGCCGGCGGCTCGTCAGTTCTGGCGGCAGGCGGTGGTGGACCTGCGCTGCCTGTAGTCTGTACCTCGGGCGCCGCGCTCGTTTGTGATGTTCGCTGGACCCGCGAACGCCGCGAAGAATGTTGCAACCCCCAGGAATGCGCGATCGAAGGCCCGGCGGTATAGCCGATAAGCGCGCCGGCCACCGCACCGACAGGTCCCAACACGACCGCGCCCGATACGGCGCCGAGGGCCGCATCCCCCGCGCGCTGCTGGGCCTTCGCTTCGAACGAAACAAGCAAACCTACGATCAACGTTCCAACCAGAAGATTCTTCACGGCGTGTTCCCCAATAAGCGTCAGCAAAGGACTCGGAAAATACGGCGACACCAAGGTCATGCAAAAAGCCCGCGACCGGTTTCCCGGCGCGGGCTCAATTGCTGGACTTAATTCTTTGCGCTCGATTCTCGCGACGGTGACAATGTGCCGGCGATTTGCCCGACGTGTCAAATCCGGAATCCGGAACTTATCGGCCGAGGAAGAATTCGCTTGATCGCGGTGTCATAACCGCGAAAGCTTCCCGCAGATTTTTTCCCATCAAATTGATACCGATTCAAAGGAATTCATGGCCGAAACCACCCGCCCGGAGAGCAAGAAGGCCCGCAACATGGTGTTTCGGCTGCTGGGTCCGGGACTGGTGACCGGCGCCGCCGATGACGACCCCTCGGGCATCGCCACCTATTCGCAGGCCGGCGCGCAGTTTGGCTACGGCCTGCTGTGGACGGTGTTTCTGACCACGCCGTTCATGATCGCGATCCAGCTCGTGAGCGGGCAGATCGGCCGGGTCACCGGCAAGGGCCTCGCCGCCAATGTGATGGCGCTGGCACCGCGCTGGCTGGTGCTGGGGCTGGTGTTCCTGCTGGTCGCCGCCAACACCTTCAACATCGCCGCCGACATCGCAGCGATGGGCGAAGCGCTGTCGCTGGTGATCGGCGGCCTCAATCACGAACATGCGCTGATCTTCGCGTCGACCTCAGTGCTGCTGCAGGTCTTCGTACCCTATCGCCGCTATGCGCCGGTGCTGAAATTCATGACGCTGACGCTGTTCGCCTATGTCGCGACGGCGTTTACCGTGAACATTCCCTGGAGCACGGCGCTCTTGGCGGCGATCTGGCCGAAACCCACCATCAACACCGACTACTTCCTGATGGTGGTCGCGGTGCTCGGCACCACCATCAGTCCCTATCTGTTTTTCTGGCAGGCTTCGCAGGAAGTCGAGGAAATGAACCAGGGCAAGATTGATCGCCCGCTTCGCGAGCTGCGCCGCGGCGGCCATCCGGAAATCGACCGCATCACGATCGACACGACCGTCGGCATGGTCCTTTCCAACGTGATCGCCTTTTCCATCATCCTGACCACGGCGGCGGTGTTGAACGCGAACGGCGTCACCAACATCAATTCGGCAACACAGGCCGCCGAAGCATTACGGCCGCTGGCGGGCGATTTTACCTTCCTGCTGTTTGCGCTCGGCATCATCGGCACCGGCATGCTGGCGATTCCGGTGCTGGCAGGCTCCGCGGCCTATGGCGTGTCCGAGGCGTTCGGATGGCATGCGACGCTGGAGGCCAAGGCGCCGGACGCGGTCGGATTCTACACTATCATCGCGACTGCCACCGCGATCGGCTTCGGCCTTACCTTTACCGGCATCGACGCCATTCACATGCTGGTGTGGAGTGCGGTGCTCAACGGCATTGTCGCGGTGCCGATCATGGCGATGATGATGGTGGTCGTGACCAATTTCGAACTGATGGGGAGGTTCAAAGCCAGTCCCTGGCTGGTCGCGCTGGGCTGGATCGGTACCGCCCTGATGGCCGTGGCCGTGATCGCGTTGCTGTGGTCTTTCCTCGCGGGATAACGGCTCGCGCACGGCGCCGCCGCCATGCTAATAGCCTTGCCGGAAATCCTAGCCAACTTCCGGTTGGCGATGTCACACGAAAGGACGCGTCGATGAAAAACGGAGCAATAATACGGGCAGCGCTTGTTGTGGTCCTCGGCGCATTCGCCCTGTCGCATCCGGTTTCCGCGCAAACCGCCCTTGGCGGGCCAAAAAAGCCGACCGCCGTGGGTGGCGCGGCGAAGCAAAATTCGCCCGTGGTGCCCGCGAACAAGGGCGGGGCCAATGCTGTTTCGTCGCCGCCGAAGTGCGCTGGCGCTGCCTGTGCCATGAAGGGCCACAAATAAGGGAAGAGGTCTGGCACGCCTTCCATCCTTCGAGACGCGCGCAACTGCGCGCTCCTCAGGATGAGGTCCAAGTCCCTTCTCCAAGTCTCTTATCCAAGTCTTATCCAAGTCCCTCATGGTGAGGAGCGCGGCAAAGCCGCGCGTCTCGAACCATGAGTGATCATGAGAAAACGCTTAAATCGAGACCTGCCGCCCGATCTCGACGACCTGATCGGTGGGGAGACTGAAGAAGTCGCTGACATGGACCGCGTTGCGTTCCATCACCGCAAAGAACCGCTCCTGCCAGGCCGGCAGCCCCAGGCCGTCCTCGCGGCCGACCACGGTTTCGTGGCCGACATAGTAGGTGACATCGCCAAGATCGATCGTGCAGCCCAGCGATTTGCTGGTCATGAGCAGTTCCGGAATATGGGGCCGTTCCATGAAGCCGAAACGCGCGTCCGCGCGCCAGAAATTCGGCGCGACTTCCTCGATTCTGATCCGGTTGCGGGATGACACCCACGGCACCGACTGAATTTCTACCCGCAGCACGAACACGTGCTCATGCAGGGCGCGGTTATGCCGGACGTGCCAGACCATGACCGGCGGAGTGTCCCGGTCGGTCCGGGTCAGGAACACCGCGGTGCCGGGAACCCGCGGAATGTTTTTCGCGGCAATCCTGGCCATGAATTCCGGCACCGGGATCAACGCATCGTGCATGCGCATCGCAATCGCGGCCGCGCCGCGATGCCAGATCCACATCACGGCGTAAACGGAGATCGCCAGGACAAGCGGGACATATCCGCCCTCGGCGATCTTGCTGAGATTGGCGAGGAAGAAGGCGCTGTCGACCACCAGAAAGCAGGCCGCGACCGAGCCGGCCGCCAGCAGGCTCCAGCCCCAGATCTCGCGCATCGCAATGAACAGCAGCGCCGAGGTCATCAGCATCGTAGCTGAAACGGCGATACCGTAGGCCGCCGCCAGGTTGTCCGATTTACCGAACACGATGGTCAATCCGACGGTCACGATCATCAAGAGCCAGTTGACGACGCCGACGTAAATCTGCCCGTAGCCTTCCGAGGAGGTCTGCTTGATCAAGAGCCGCGGCATCCAGCCCAACTGGATCGCCTGCCGCGTCATCGAGAACGCCCCTGTGATGATCGACTGGCTGGCGATGATCGTCGCGATGGTCGCAAGCACGATCAGGGGTATCAGCAGGATTGAAGGACAGAGCCGGAAGAAGATATTGCCGTCGGTCGGCGCGCCCTCCAGCACCAGCGCGGCCTGCCCGGCATAGTTCAGAATCAGGCTCGGAAACACCACCGCGAACCAGGCCATCTTGATCGGCCCGCTGCCGAAATGGCCCATATCGGCGTAGAGCGCTTCGGCGCCGGTGACGCAAAGAAACACCGCGCCCAGCACCAGAAAGCCGGTCGCCCCGTTCGAGAACAGATAGGACAGGCCGTAGACCGGATTGAGCGCCGCGAACACGGTGGGATGCTGCGCGATGCCCGAAATCCCCATCACCGCCATCACCAGAAACCAAAGCAACATCACCGGGCCGAAGAACCGCCCGATGGCCGCCGTTCCCTGCGACTGGATCGCGAACAGCGCCAGCAGGATCGCGACCGCGGCGGGAACGACATATGGCTGCAACGTCGGCGTCGCCATGTTGAGCCCCTCCAGCGCCGACAACACGGAAATCGCCGGCGTGATCGCGCCGTCGCCATAGATCAAGGCCGCCCCGAACAGGCCGACCGCCACGATGGTCGGCCGCTGCCGCTTCTTGACACCCAATAGCGCCATCAAGGCGAGGATGCCGCCCTCGCCGTCATTGTCGACGCGCATCGCGAACGAGACGTATTTGATGGTCGTGATGAGGAAGAGCGTCCAGAGCACCAGCGAAAGCGCACCCAGCACGGTGGCGGGATCCGACGGGGATGCGGCGGTGCCCAGGATGGTCTTGAACGTATAGAGCGGGCTGGTGCCGATATCGCCGAACACGATGCCAAGCGCCGAGAGAGCCAGAACCGGCAGCTTGCCCTGCGGAGGCTGCCGCGTGACGTCGTCGGCATCCGCTGTTGGAGTTTCGCTCACTGGTGGACCGCCCAATATGATGTCGCCGATCGCTTCTCTTACAAACTATCACCGGGGATTACGACACCCAAACGACCGGGAGGTGCCGCGTTACTCGAATCCTAATCCGGCGCATGGCCGTCGGCCGTGGCGGTGAGATTTTCGGGCACCAGCAGCAGGGCCGGAAGGATCATGGCATACACGATCGTGATCGCGATGACGCAGACGGTGAAACCGCCATTGTGATCGTAAAGCGTGGTGCCGAGCACATCGCCAAATCGCGTGACAGCGAAATAAAGGCTGCCGCACATCATCAGCATCGTCCCCTGCAGGCCGCGCGGACACGACCGCATGATCAGGTCCAGATAGGCGCCGGTGGCAACCCCGCCCATCAGGCCGATCGGAACCGCGGCGATCAGCGCGCCCGTCACCGAATGGATGAAGAACAGCGGGACCATTTGCGGCACGGCGGCGACCGTTCCCCACAGCAGCAGTGTTTTCAGCGGAAACCTGCGGCAGAGCAGTCCGTAGACGATGAAGGTCGGAATGAAGGAGGCGGCAAAGATCGCATTCCACTGCCCCCATTGGGCGTCGGTGGCATGCAGGGCATTTTGCAGGTGATATTGCAGCGGCGTGGTCGAGCCCGGCGCGAAATTCCACAACAGCCAGATCAGCAGCGCCGGATAGATAGGCCAATGGCCCAGCAGCCGCTTGATGTCGTTCACCGGATGCCCGTCGGCTTCATCGCGAACGTTGTCGAACACTTCTTTCGGCTTCCACAGCGCATAGAGCGCGATCGCTGCCATAACAGCGGCGCCGACCAGAAACAGGATCCGGATCGCCCGATCCGGGCTTTCGGCTTCAAGCATGCCGCTGAGCGTGCCGCCCACCAGCAAGGCGCCGACGGTGGGGACCGACAGGAACACGTTCCACACCGCGCTGATCTGACCGGTCATCGCATGCTGCTGGCCGATCGTCGTGGTCAGTCCGTTCTGGGCGCTGGCGACAAAGAGGAATGACGCCGTCAACACCACGACCGCGACCAGCAGCGTCGAATAGGTCATCGGCGTGAAGGCAAAGCAAACGTAAAGCAAGGCGCTGACGCCGCCGAACAACAGCATAAATCCGCGATCCCGCATCCCCAGCGGATTCCAGACGTCGCGGATGAATCCGAACACAAACGACAGATAGAGCGGCACGGCGGTGATGAGGCGGAAATGAGCGACCTCATGCGCCTCCAGATGCAGCCGGTTTTTGAGAAGAAAGCTGATCGGAATATCGATCAGGCCGCCGGACGGGCCGCCGAAGGCCAACAGCACAATCAGCATGCCGAGATAAAGGAAGATGGTTCGCCGCGCTGACGGCGACAAGGGACTGGGAGCGGCGCCGATAGCGGCGACATTGGCGGCACGGTCGATCGTCATGACGTGCGATCTGTCCTTTGGCGATGGCAACGCGAAACCTGCCGGGATGTCGCTGTTTGATCGGCCGATCCCTCCCCAAGCGCGATTG
>Ga0210400_10000773_pt1 | contig 33746 bp, 37 predicted proteins | sample IncBWH26MmetaG_FD_155456 | JGI IMG/M metagenome (GOLD analysis project Ga0210400, IMG submission 155456) | Forest soil microbial communities from Barre Woods Harvard Forest LTER site, Petersham, Massachusetts, United States - Inc-BW-H-26-M | ecosystem: Environmental > Terrestrial > Soil >... | reverse complement strand
ACGTACAACAAAATAATCGAATAGCCGATGAGATTGTATATTTTCATGGACACTCCCCGTTGGGGTATTCAATCAGAAATGGGAGCTCCTTTCAAACAACAAGTGAAAGCTGCGTGCCTGCAGTTAGGCTGCAGCTTTTGTGCAATTGTGACGCTCGCGAGCGCCGCGAAAGAATATCTCCCGGGTATCAGCCGCAAGAGGAGAGAAACTTAGGCGCGGCCCTAGCCATGTCACGGCAAGGTTTCCGATGTGAATAAAACTGAGGGATAAAAATGGTCGGGGCGAAAGGATTTGAACCTTCGACCTCCTGGTCCCGAACCATGGTAATACAAAATCTAAGCTGTTGGATTGACTTGAGTTCCCTGTGCCAACCCTCTCGCTTACTTGCGCTACGATTTGCGATACAAATAAGTTGCTGCTTCGATGTGCTGACGGCTCGCCCTGCGTCGCCGTTTCCCATCATCCCAGCGGTTCCAAAGATGTTCCAAAGGTCTTGCGAAAAGGTACGTGGTAGGATTCCCGAGCGCTGAACCACTCTGATTCAGTGCTCGGGACATTCTTCCTTCCTGACGTCTTCAGACCACCAGTTGACACGCGGAGGACTCTCTGCGCCTCTTGTAAGGCCTTCGTTGTTTCGGCACTGACTCACCGCTTAGGAAGCATCTGGCTAAACGCCTGACCCGAGTGTGCAGGCGATCAAATTCGGGTTCGGCGACCCCCAGCCAACAGGCTGCCTCGCCCCGCGTTCCAGTCATCATGAGCGCCTCTATGGCGGGCAACGCTTTCGCGTCCTTTCGCCGCACGAAGTTCAGGAACTCTCCAAGAAATGCCCTATCGTGACTCTGCTTTTGACAAGCGTTCCGCGCCGAACGCAAATGCGCCGAATTTTTGTGGCAGAGTTCATCAACGGAGCAGATGCCTTCGTCTGCTTGTTCTCCCCCGAGGGAGAGGTTTCCGGGGCGACACAGGGCATCTTTCATGCGCTTGGAATGCATAGTCCTGAACTTATTCGCGAGGCAGAGATTGATGTAATTACGGAACCGGGCTTCGTTCGCCCCGTGGTGCCTCAGCGGGTCAAACGTTGCCACGATGTCCTTCTTGCCAGCCTCGCGGTACTTGGAAGCTAGCGACAGGTGGGAAAGATGGATCAGCAGGTCTTGCGTCCAGTCCTCTATATCTTCCTGCGATGCCGCCGGGGCGGCATGCTTGCTGACCCATCTGCGAACGTAATCAGGAAATCGCTCGTGGAACTCCGCGAAGTCCTTCGGGATGACAAACCCGTCGCTCCCCACAGACCGACCATCTTTGATCGTGAACGGATCAGGCTTGTACGTCCTCTTTTCCGTAGAGAAACTGGGGAAATTTACAGGATGACTTTCGATTTCGACAGTATTGCTCTGCATGGAGACACTTCCTTTTGAAAGGATTTGAACTACATGCGAGCAAGTCTAGGAGGTCGAGACGAATTGGCGGTGACGGTTCAGCGTGCTCTATCATTGGCATCCAAGAAGGAGGCTGAGCACGTCATTGACGCGGTGATCGGGAGCTTGGAGACCACCCTGCTCAATCATCTGGGCACGGACGGATTCACGCTGAAGCTCAACGGCTTCGGCAAGTTTTCCGTGCGACACAAGCCGGGCATTCTTAGAAGAATTCCGTTCACGGGAGAGACCATCCTAACGAAGGATCGACGGAAGATTAGGTTCATCAGTTTGGGCAGCCTGCGGCGATGTGAATAGGTTACGTCCAAAGCTTGGGAAGCCACATTTTAAGCTCGAAAACGTTCGAACTGGCGGCTTTTTGACGTTTTTGCGGTTTCTCAAATGGATTCCAATTGAGCAGCGAGAGGCGAAGGAGGGGAGGAACGACACTCTAGACTGATTATTGAATTTGTAGGTAGAATACGCGCACTCAAATGGCTCGCAACTCTGTTTGGAAAAGCGCGGTAGTAGTCGCAGCAATCATCGGCCTAATTGGAGTGCTCGCTAACGGGATAATGACCAACTGGAAGGCTTGGCGCGAACCACCGACCGTCGCGCCTCCCACAAGCGAGGCGAAAACATCAAGACCTCCGCAGCCGCCCGCTATCGCTACGACACCGAATACTCTTCGAGTATCAGCGTCCAACAACCGCTGCTCATTCCGCGACGAAGATTTTTTACATCAGAAGACCGAATTCCAAGTTACGGCAATTTGCACGGGCCTGACTAAAGACTCCGAGTTCACAGCCAGCTTCTCGGGAGTCATAAAACCGGACGACGCCTTCCAAGTCGGAAATGACGTTAGCAGTTGGGTGGATATGTGGCTGACCGATACTCATGAAGGTCCGAAAGCCGTAGGTCAATCCAACTTCTCGCGCCGCTTAGATAACCACTTCATTGACCCTCACACCTTAAGTTTGACCGGGACGGTTCCACCGAGCGGAGAAGTAACGGTGTTCCTCGTTCTCGACCACTGTCAGACGCACACAATCCTCACGACCTGTTCTACTATCGGGAATTCACAAATAATTATAACAGCGACCCCTAAGACTTAGCGGAGCGACTCTCGCTGCCGCTTGTCACGGTGTTATCCTCACGCTCTGTGGAGGCCAAGTGACAACTCAACTCGCCCGCAGATACGTAGATACGCAAGGCAACAAATGCATATGGGGACATCTGTTCCTCGACGCGGATGATCGCGAGATCACAGCATGGCGGCTCAATTCTTGGAGCTTTAGCGGTCCACCATATTGGATTCCCAAAATGTACTGGCTTGATAGATCGACAAACAAGCTGTACCACGATCACGGCCTCCGATTAAGTCCCGTCCAAGACATAGAATCAGATCGCGAAGCGTTTATGAGGGAAAGCGTGGCCCGGTGGGAAGTCGAATGGCTGAACGAAGAACAGGCAAGCAACGAGGCAGACCTTCGATATGCGAGAGCTGTAGCCCCGCTATTGGTACGCTTGGCATCCAAACAAGATGGAGCTACCCCTGTCAGTGATGTGTTCTGGAATGAAGTTGTCAGCCTAAGCGAATGGGCAAAGCACTATTCTGGCAAGTCTGATCTTGAGATTCCCAAACAAGATGACGAGCACTCGTGGTCAACCGTGGAACGCGTTGCGCAAGCTATTGTGGACGCCCTCAAATAACGTACCACCTCACCGAAGTTGGATTGAGGATTCAGGCAGATTTCGCTCGACTTCAAGCGTGCTCTTGCAGAAAGCGAGTGACGAAATCTCCTCCAAAGGTCAGAAACTCAATTGACCTTGTGCAGCACCAGTCCGAGATTTGATCTGCTTCACTTCGAACATCTGCCTCTAGTGGAATAGCCCACAGCTTGCGGCAAACGATTGTGTCGGTGACCACATCCGCAAAGTCAAAGCGACAGGAATGTGCGTCCTCTCCTATCGTAATCGCACACAAACTGTTCGAGTGATGCTTCGTACGGTGCTCCAGCGCGTGGTTGATCTCGGCTGCGTCGTAGTGGAACGCGGTCTTGTTGCGGACTGGCGGTATGTAGCGCTGAAATTCTGCGCTGTGCTTTCCGGGGGGTAGGCATCCGCGCAACTCAGCAAATGCCGCCTGTGCAGCAGTGTCACATCTCGTTACCAGCGAAAATAGGCCCGCGTCGTTTCGAATCTCTTCGATGGCTCTTATGCCTTCTCGTAAATGCCCACAACTCATCCGAACAAAATAGAGCGCCCCTCCCTGCCGGATGTGGCTGAGGGCATTCGATGGGAGAGTTTTGAAGTGCCCCAGCGCGGAGTTCGCAATCGCTAGATCGTTGCACACCATCGCAACTCGAACGACTGCCGAGGCTCCAGCGGCCCGCGCCAATTTGGAGAAGCTAAAGAACTTCGAGTGTGTACGCATGTTCCACGCTGATCGGAAACTCGCCCTGTCGCTTACAGAAAAGGAAACACGGTTATGTCGAGGAGGCTGCGCCTTTGTCTTCGGCAGGGTTGTTCGCTGGCTTGTTATCGTCTTCCCCGCCGAGTAACAGGCGCTCGTATGTCTTGCGAAGATAGCTAAGCGCGACGTCCTTGTTAGCAGTAAGGTTGAGGGCCTTTTCGAAGACACGCAAGCGAGTTTTGCAGTCGTAAATGATCTGCGCCCACGACTTTACCCAAATCTTGGAAGGCACTTTCGGATCATCGGATTCCCATAAAAGGCCCTCTGGCTTATCCCGAACGTGTGTTTCGTTCTTCACGAACTCGTCCATATCATTCACAACTAGCCAGAACGACCATCTAGTCGGCACACACCGAAAGCGCTCGTCCTTTTGCACCGCAAACGCGTAACTCTTGATTTGCCCAGATTCCTTGCCTCCCGCAATCACGGTCGGAGCCTTCAATTCCACCACCAGATGAGAGAGTTCGTCTTCCCGGCTAGTCGGGATGCGTCGAGACAACATCAAATCGACAATCCCCGTTCTTTTGTCGAGACGCTTAACGGGTTCGTTTACCGGGGCTTTGATCTTGGCGGCTTTCAGGTGTGCCTTTAACACCTCAGTCAGGGACTGGTCGTCCACTGTCAGTGCAAATTCCTCACCAAAGACCCATGTGTTATCCGCCAAAATGCGGTGAAGTTGAGAGCGCTCCTTAAATGTCTCCTTTAGTTCCTTATCGAACAGCATCGTTTCCAGCCCGTGGAGAAAATTCAGTCTATCGGCGACCAAGTTGGAAGCGCTGATGATTTGTGAGAGGGTTGTTTGCTTTAAGAGCTTCGCCAACTCCTCTTGCTTTTGCTGAGGAAGTCCTAACACCTCATCAAGAATGATTTGAAGCTCTTCAGGGCTACGCTCGATTGCCTGTCTCAGAATCCGAAGTTGGAACCTCTTGTTTCGCTGATCTTGCTCTTGAAAATCCGGCAAATTTGTGGCGACATTAACCGCGACCAGATCGAATACTTTCCGCTCAACTTCTTGGACCGGGGTCACGGGTTCGTCTATGTACGGATAAATCTTCTCGTTCTTCCACTCCTCGACAAGATTTTTCAATTTCTCTTTGGTTCGCGTTCTAAAATATTCGCGAAGCTTTACCTTTGAACTCTCGACCGCATCGTTCAGCCGGGAATCTAGTAGCCCAACTTCGAGGACGCCTTGTTCGTGCAACTGGGAGATATAAGGCGACCTGAGATACGCAGAGAAATTAAATCCGGGTGCATGGATGCCGGGAGTCACTCTGTGCAGTGGGAATTTGTCTTCACTACACAGGTAGAGCGTTCTCTCTGTTTCAGTCTTCCACTCAACTATCTCAAGCTCGGCAGGAAACGGCTGCTGGTTCCCATTGGGGATTGAGGGCAATGTGAATGTTTTTCGAACGTTGATCTGCTTCGTCGGGTCCAGTTTTGTTCCCAGCAGCGAAATATGTACGCCGGGATATTCCATCAAATAAATCGCGTAAATTTCGTTTAGCTCTTGGAGAATTGCCGGATTTTCTAGTCGCCACTGCTTGTAAGGCTCAGAGATCGTAACCTCGACTCCAACTTTCGCGCTCCCGTTGACAGGCTGGGCCGGGCTTACCTTGAACTCTTTCGCCCTATCCTTGATAACTGTGACGGAGTAACGCACCAGCTTCTTCTTCTCGTCGGGCGTTGTAACCAACCACTCGGCTACACGTCCTAGCGCAAGGGCACGAAATCTGCCCTTCCCCTCCTCGCCATGAAGTCTGCGTTTACCATTCTTCGATTTGCCTGTGATTCGCTTCCAAGAGCCGCCAAGATGCATGAAAAGCTCTTCGGCTTCATTTGGGGGTATCCCGTGGCCGTTGTCGCGCACCCTGATGGACCGCAGGCCAAAATCGGAGTCATCAATCTCGACGGACACCTTGGATGCTTCTGCGTCTAGTCCGTTCCAGATCAATTCCGACAATGCTTGCGCAGGGCTGGCGACGGCCAACTTTTCGATAAAGTCCTCTTGGGCCTCAACTTGGATTATCTTGTCTGCGCTCATGCGAGTCCTAGCTGCCAGATTACAACTTCGCCTTTTCTTCGTCTAGCCCCAAATCGGTTCTCTCGGCGGATTCTAACAATGACAAACGCAGCATGGGAAGTGGTTGGAAAAACCGAAGATGGACCGGGGAGCGGTAACTCGGGGAGGTTAGCGGCGGCTGAGGCGTTTCCGAGGCGGTGGAAGCCTTTGTGACCAGCTTGGCGGGCGGTTCTGGGGCTTGCGCTTGACACCACCGCGTCTGGCCAGATCGGTTCTGGGACAGCCTTGAGATAGTGTTACGGTAGCCTACGGCCTCTCGTGGGCGAGTCACAGGGCTTTCAAATCGAGATAGGAGATCGATCTAATGGCGATGAAACTTGGAGTTCTCATTACGCTTTTTGCCACGCTTTCCTCGGTCTCGGCACAGCAACAGGCACAGCACCAGCCAGCACAAACCAACGGTCCAATCGCTTTTACAATCGTTACCTCCCCTAGTCCACACGGATCAACACGGTCGGAGAGAGCCGCTTTTGTTTACCCGTGGACCTCATCGGCTGACCCTCACATCTTCCAGATTCACGATATTTTCTTCGGCGAAGGGCAGGGGACAGGATTCGTTCGATGGCTAGAGGGTGATCAACGTGGTCGTGCTCTCATCGTTAGAGTAAGTTTCCCTGAAGGCGCTTGTCTCGACGACAAAGACTGTATGACGGACGACTGCCGCAGACATGGTTTCGATGCTCCGACTTGCAGAATCTACAGCACGATCTTGGATGATTGTGTTGTTGAGACTTCAAAACTGATTGGCTGCCCCACTAGGTTGTTCAACGGTCATGACCGACTTGCGGGGGACGTTATCGGCCCATACTCTTACAACGAGGCGGCCCAGCCCGTATACGACGCCAAAAAGAAACTGTTCGGATTCCAGTTCGCTACACATCCTGTGCCACCCGGAATTCAGAATAGAACCGAAGTATGGCAAATCGAGCCTTATGGAACGAACGCCATTCTGTTGGGTGCGGCGAGCACGCATGGATGTTCCATTTCACCAAACCAAGCGTTAATGATGTGCGAAGAACCCAAAGGCTCCGGGGCAGACATCGTCCTACGGCAGTTCGATGGCACTTCATTCGGAAGCATCTTAAAGCCAAATGAATTTGAGGTAATGCTCGACGGTCGGTGGTCGCCGGATTCGAAATTCTTCGTTTACTTCAGTGAAGTCGGCCCCAGCCGAACGACAAAACTCATGTACCAGAGTGTCGAAGATTTAGCTCACTTAGGGGACGCCAAAAATCACAAGGTCCTAGCGGATGACCAAACTCCGGCGGTGTTTTGTGGCCTGTCACAGTGTGGGCCAGTCGGGAATGGCAATTTGGGAACTGACTTCATGGCGTTTTCTCCAGTACAGCCGGGCGATAAGCAGTCGAGGTGGCTTGCCTTTGCAGTACAGAAACAACTTCCGAGTAATCGATATAAGAAAATTCTGTATGGGCTTTCGCTAGATGGCTCTCAGCCGCCTAAGGAGATTGAACTGCCAAACGATGTTGCGTACCCCGCGTTCTCACCGGACGGCGAATGGATTGCCTTTCTGTCTGTCGAGAGTTCATCCGACCCGCGCTCTCAGTTATTTATGGCAAACTGGAAAACAAAAAAGTGGAAACAACTGACGCACATTAAAGAACTCAATCGGCAGGTTTATAATCCTCACTGGTCAGAATAAAGCGCCCAATATTATCGGTGGACGACGAGCTGGCTAATGGTCTATGCCAAGGACGATCCCCATTTCAAAGTACGTGCCGAAAAACCTTGGAAAAATCGAGGTGAAAAATCTCTCGGTCTTCAAATTGGAAGCCATACCCAAGTCCTCACCCATTGACCTTAACGTGTCTGCCCTGTCAGAGGAATCCGTTTGGAGCTTTTCCGACCGACTGCGCTTTTGGCATACATTGAGGGGAAAATCCACTCTTCCAGCAACCCGGCTCACGATCAGGAAGCTCGAACTGGAGGAGCAAGCACTGGTGCTTTGCCATGTCGAAGCGGATGGGATGCTCACGATTCTAAGTAACAGCAAGGACTGCGCCACGAGGTTCTTCAACAGCATTTTCTTGGACATTCCTCCCTCATTTCCTGCTCGCAACGATTGGAGACTCAAGAGCGGCTGGGTAAACGATGAGAGCGTCGTAGCATTCTTCGCGGGGACGGCTGCGGGAGCGTTGGGCTGGGGGCCGAAAGTGCCGCAGGAGATCGAAGACTCGATGAAAGAGGCTCTTCGTGGTATCGAGAAACGGAACTGGAAATCCTGCGTGGTTATGTGCCGCAGAGCGCTGCAAGCCCTGATGGAAGTTGCCTACGAGAAGTTCTTTGGGGTGAAACCCGGAAAGGGATTGGACTTGAACGGCATCATTCGGAGTTTTGAGAAACTCTCGCCCTCCCCCATTCCTCGGCACTGGCTAAACATTGCTGATGCCGTTAGAAATATCGGGAACATACCCGGCGCTCATCCACGCTCCATACCCAGCTACCGATTCACGAAGGGAGATGCCACGTTGGCGTATAGCAACACATCATCGTTTGTGTCCGCATATTTCGAGAAGATAGCCCCGTGACCTTGGACGATTTTCGAAACTCGCTCACCGCGACCGAGCCGCCAGCCGGACTCACACACGCGCTCGCCGGATTGTGGTGGGATGCCAAGGGCGATTGGACGCGGGCGCACGAGTCCGCCCAGCGGGACGAGGACGTCGCAGGTTCGTGGGTTCACGCCTACCTGCACCGAAAGGAAGGCGACCAGAGCAATGCCGCCTATTGGTACAGCCGAGCGGGCAAACCAGTTTGCCGGGAGCCTCTGAAGGCGGAGTGGATGAACATCGTGAGGATGCTGATCGAATAAGGTGGCTTCCGCAAGGTACTGCTGAACCCCGACTCGATGCCGCTGTCCACTTGGTTTCGGATGGCGGGGTTCGGGACTCGGAGAACTGGTTTGTGACAGAATGCTCTAATGTGCGGACATGCTGTGGGGCTTGATTCGCATTTCACTCTGATTTCCCCATTCAGCGTCGCGCCAAGGTTGCAGGTCAAAAGGGTTGCGCAACGATCTTCGCAAGCTCCAGATAGCGGCATAGCGCGTTCGCCAATTGCATCTGTCGTGGGCTACGGCAGTCCGGTTCAAAGAGTCTTGGGCATCCAACAAGAATCACGTTTGATTTCGCCCGGGAAGTCGCAACATTCAGGCGGTTTAGACTGTACAGAAATTCCATCCCTCGTGGTGCGTCCTCTGTGGACGAAGTCGTCAAGGAATAAATGACGACCGCAGCCTCCTGCCCCTGAAATTTATCGACTGTCCCGATTCGGGCGTTGGGCAAACGTACCGACAGGTCGGCTACTTGAGCGTTGTAGGGCGCGACGATTAGTATGTCGTCCCACGTCATCGGACGGCTATTTCCAACACTCCTCAGCCAGCGAACGCCTAAGCCGACTAAGCCCTCTCCAATTCGTCCGATGACCTCCACCTCTTCCGCCGACGAATTTCGATTGCCCCTATGGTGGACGGGCACGAACCACAGACCAGCTCCATTCAGCCAACCGTGGCCCTGCATCACACGTGCTTGTGTTAGAGGCCGTGATTCCAGTCGCCCCTCATAAAATACCTCCGACGTGAATGCGCAAATGTTCGGATGCATCCGCCAAGTTTCTGGCAATAGCATTCCCATCGTTGGAGGGACCGTTTTGTGTTCTCCGATTAAATGCTGTAATGCTGATTTTTCGGCTCCCTCTGGGTGACTACCCTTCAACGGTCTCTCTAATTGCTGGGGATCTCCAATAAGGACCAAGTTTATCCCTGCTTGTGCCACAGCGATTACGTCAGCCAATGCCATCTGTCCTGCTTCATCGATAAACAGCACATCCACAGATTCGAATGCGGCATCGGGAGACCACAGCCACGATGTACCGCCTACCACGTTGGCTGTCCCGCCCCGCAAAGCGGCGAAGGACTCATCGTTATCTCGCGCTACCGCAATCTGCGCAGTGGCTTCTTCGTCGTTAGATCTTTGCAGGCAACGCACCCCACTTACTTGCCCCTCCTCAGCGGCTTCTGTGACTTCCTCCAATAAATTGCGAATAACCTTGTGGCTTAATGCGGTTACCCCGATTTTCTTCCCCTGCCTGACCAGATCGCATATCATTCTCGCGCCCGTAAAGGTCTTGCCAGCTCCCGGCGGTCCTTGAATGGCAAACACAGAATGATCTAACGCTCCCGCAATTCTGCAGGCCCTTGCTTTTGTTTCTTCTCCCGGGAGAGTTGTAATTGTCTCGCCTGCCAACAATCGTGGTGGTTTGCGTAGCAAAAGGTCACGCGCTGCTCGATAGCTGCCATCCGCTCCAACGCCGTGGTCTCTTACCCAACTTCCGAGACGCATCAGAGAATCGGCATGTGTCTCGACATTCACCGGGCGATCCCAGAGATATAAATCAGTTGGATGGCTCGCGGCTGACTTTCTCGTTTTCTTGATGTCGATTGTTCTACGCACCAAATCGACTGCCTGCACGCTCCCAAATCTCTCTCCCCGGTGGTACAGGTCTTTTTCTACTCGCACTTCAGTTTCTTGTTTATCGAAGGTATACCGATCAATTGGAATATTGCGTTCGGACCCTAGTCGTTCCACAAACTGCAATCCAGCAAGTCCCGCCCTATCGTCCGACAACTCGTCGTGGTCTAGTCCCGCCAAGCGAAAGCCTTCCCACCAAGTTGCCTTGTTCTCTCGACGGTGCCAGTCCAAAAGCTGGGCCATCATCCATCGTGCCTGTTGCTCTTCAGATCGTTCGGTGGGGACAACGGGAATTCCGGCGACGAGCACCTCAACCAAGGCCGCGACTCGTTTTTGACGTTCGTCCAACTCCTCCGAAGGCGCACCGTCCCCTAGAGGCGGTCTTTGTATCGCTGTCCCAAGGGTGACAAGCTTTTGTCGCTCAGCTTCCAACCAATCGCGCATCCCGGCTGCGGAGAGACAATCTTCTGCGTTATAACCTTCCATCACCTCGCGAAACTTGTCCGGCAACTGTCCATCCCAGCCCAACTCCAACCGATGCTCCACATATCTCATTGCTTGCCGTGAATCATCCAGTGACGTTTTCCGTGTGAATTCATAAAAATGTTCTAGCTTTTTTAGCGAATATTCCTCCACGCTTGCTCGCACTGCCTGTTTGAATATCTGATGCAGGTCAACAAACAGCCCGGCTCGTAGCATGCTGTCTACTTCGTCTTCCCGAGCGGCATACCGACCCATCAACCGCTTAAAGGCACCCGGTTCGTAACCTCCAAAGTGATATACATGCATCGCGGGATTTGCTCTCCAGCTTCGAACAATCTCGTCCACCATCCATAGGAACCCTTCTTTTTCTTCCTGAACGGTGAACGCCCACTTTTTGTCATACCGTAATTCTCGTGTGTAGTCGCTAGACACCAGTCCGAACAAGTATTCTTGTCCTCCGCCCGATTCTCGGTCCCCAGCGAACGGATCGCCTTCCAAGTCGATAAACACGTCTCCGAGCACGGGTTCCGGCAGGTTGAACAATCCCGCATCCAGCATCGGCGGCAGAATTTCACAAACTAGATTGCCGGATGTCCGACCATGAACCTGTATCCTCGCCTGCTCCCTGACTCGCTCGTACCCTTCTCGTGATCCGTGTCTCGGCTTCTCCTGCAACGGAATTGGCAAGACCGAGAGTTTTGCCATTGTTTTCGTGTCCCATTCTTCTAATTGTCCGCGCTGCTGGGTCCGGATTCCGGCCACAAGTGAGAGATGATCGTCGGCACGTCGCCTTGAATCACATGCTTGAAACCACCTGCAGATATCACAATGGTCACACGGCTCGGGATAGGTGTCGGCCACAATTCCTTCACTGCAAGCTTTTTCAAGTCGAGCTTTTACATATCGGTAGTACGCTGCATATTCCGATACGCGGTGAGTTTCCGCTCCGAAGTGTCTGCCGGGGGATACGACATGCATGAACTCCGGTCCACGGCCCTGAATCTCCGCTAGGAGTTCTGAATAAAGTGCGAGCTGCAGAATTGTTGTTGCCTTCGTTTCTCTAGCCAACTTGCAATCGTAAACTTCATATGACCAATCGCCGAACTTGCTCCCCTGACCAACTTTCTGCAGAACGTCCGGTCTACCGAACCAAAATCCATTTGATAGTGCGCCTTGGGCAATAACGTCGGCTCCCGCCTGCATCTGAGACAGGGTGTCTGCTAAGGCCTGCAATTCCTCCATACTCTTTACGATCACGACTTTCAGTCCAGACGCAACGAGAGAACGCAGATAGTTCTGCTCATGGCGTAGGCCAAGTTCCTGAATTACTGCTAGGTCCGGGCTTTTCCAATCCGGTGATTGCAAAACCCCGTGCGCTAGTCCCAAATCCAGCGAAGTTAAATGAGAACATGCCAAATGGTTACTTAGATCTGTTGCCGCAAGGCGAATTGTGCCAGATAGAACTTTCATGGGGAACTTCAGCTTTCAGAGGAAATTGAGCCAGCTCGAATACCCTTTCTTACCTCCCCGTCAGATTGTCAGCAGGATTTGTGCATGCGACTTAGATTCCTAGGTTCTTCAAGGCGGCTTGTACGTCCTTCATGGATTCGACTCTCCGATTCTCGACCATTTCTAGCTCGGCTCGCGTACACGGCGTTTGACTTAATAGTTTCCACAACTCAATGTCACCAATTAGTTCGACATCGCACTCCAGAGCTTGCTTACGTGCCGAGGAAGTGAACGTTCCATTGCTGACGATGACTGGGAATAAACCGACACTCGCCGAGAGCCTTTGCAGGTGCCGCATGCGATACAAGTCTATCGCACCGATGACTTCAGCAACTACATCTGCATCGACATATGCACTCCACAAACTATGCTTACACTGAATCAGTCGAACGCGAGTTCCATTGAGTGCAATGACATCGGCTTTATCATCACCGCCGCGAGGGGTCAGAATTACTTTTGAACCGCGCTTTTCTTCTAGCAAAGCTATAAGGGCCTCAAAACGATCCCAAGGTAGTAGGCGAATATCATCTGGGGAGAGATTCTTTATAGATTCAGTTGTAGCGGGCGACTCGACGACTCGGGAAAATATTTCTCGTTGCATTTCTTCTTCGTTAGGCATGGGAGCCAAGAACTCGGAAGCAAGATCACGTCGCCTCCGAATTACGGCGTCCAATTTTTGATCAAAGGTGTCAAACAACCCTTTCGGGTCTTTGGCGATGGGATAATAAATATGAACATCTTTCGTCTGGCCCATCCGATAGACGCGGTCCGTGGCTTGAGCTTCCTTTGCCGGATTCCACCAACGCCCATAATGAATGACGTGATTGGCCTGTGTCAGATTCAGCCCCACCCCCGCGACATCCGGGGACAAAATTATTGCGTTAAACCCTTTGGACTTCTTGAATCGATCCACAATGTCCTTACGAGTATTTCTGAGTCCTTTCGTGCTCGCCTGACGAGTTACTTGGCCATTCAAGATATCGACGTCGATTCCGAATTCAGACTCAATCACCCGCTTCAACAGGTCTTGCATGTTTAGGCTTCTTGCGAAAAGAAGCACTTTCTCGCCTTTGTTGCGAATCTTGCGGATCAGGGCGACAGTCTCGGCGAGCTTGGGGCAATCTTTGATTGCCTGCCCAGATGAAGGGGGGTCGTAATGCGGAATGAGAGATGGGTGTTGGTAGACCAACATCAGTTGTTGCAGCAAACCAAAGGGATGATTGTTCGGCCCACCCTCTTTCGCACGCTGGATGATGTCCAAATGCCATTCGCGCTGACTGGCTGAGAGGAAACAATCGACAGCGTGTTCATGCTTCGCTGGCAGCCCTTTCAGGCTGGTCTTGTCTCTCCTCAGTACGAAAGCATTGCGGCTGCCGTAACCGAGCTTAGAGCGGAGTGTTGAAAGAGATTCCTTCGGCCCGGAAGCCGCGTGCTCTTGGATCGGACGTTCGTACGCTTCGGTAAATTGCTTCGCGCTACCCAGCAGCTGTCCGGGCTGGAGAAAGTCGAAGATATTCCAAACATCGAGAAGTCGCGTTTCTACGGGAGTTCCGGTGCACGCCACCCGAAATCGGGGACTGAGACTCTTCAACGCGTGCGAAATCTTTGTACTCGGAGTTTTGTACTCTTGAGCCTCGTCGGTCACCACGATTGAGAGTCGATCTTTCATTTTTGCAAAGGAATGCTGGTAGTTAACCACCGTCTCGTAATTCGTGAAGATCACCCTATTCTGCCGCAGTTTTTCCAGATCTAATTTGGGTTCCCCAATTTCGGTCTCGCGTCCCGCCACATCCTTCCGAAAGTATTCCCGCAAGCGGGTGCCATGCAGAGCGACATGTGGTTGGAATACACTTCCTTCTCCTTCAAAGAACCTCTGCATGTCTTCGATCCAAGTTTCATTTTCAAGAAGAGTGACGGGCATGACGATCAGGATTGGGTCCCATGGCGCGGCATCGCTATTGCTGCTGCCTTTCGCCAGTTCACCTTGCTCGATAGCCCACGCCAGAAACGATAAGACTTGAAGGGTTTTACCCAGCCCCATTTCATCTGCCAGTAAACAACCGTTTCGTTGAAGACGGAAATTTCGCTGCAACCACTCAAGCCCGATCAACTGGTGTTCCTTTAGCTGGTCGTGCCGAATGGATTTGGGCAACGTAACCTTGAAATCTGCTAATTCGATTTCGCCGGGCACCTCGAACCCCAATTCGTTTTCGTTGGTAATAATTAGGAGGTATTTTCTCCCGGTCTTTTCTACTGGGACTGAGGACGTTGGCTTTGGAGAAACGCGACTCACTTGCTCGCTCAATGCTGAAACAAACTGTTCATCTACCGGAATCGATTTGCCACGGAAATCTACGAATCCACGTCCGCCCTCCCAGTTTGCTTTCATATCGCTGAAGAGCCGCAATAACTCGTCTCGCGAGGTGAACAGAACGTCCTCTTCCGCGCCATTGGCGTACCGAATTTTTAGCCCGGCATCCACCTTTCTTCGCCGGGAATACTCGCGACCCTCAGGCTCGTCGAAGGCTCCGCTGGAACTCCCTTGCAGGAACGGTCGAGCCACAAAAGGGAAGTCTCCGACGCCTTGGACTCTTGGACCAAAACCAACGGTCACCGACCCGGCAACTCCGTCAAACACGCTTGCGGGATCTCGCAACACCTCTGACTTTTCGGCTCCGCCTAGGTGCCTAACCTGCTGCATCCGTTTGAGGACCTCGCGTTGTGGCTCGTCGAGCACCACTCGGACGCGTCCTCCCGATTCGTCGTCCATCGAGTAGACTTCAGCGATGTCGTCTGTCGCCATGAACGCCTCGCGGAATGCCTCTTGGGGGACTCCATCCACCTTTGGAGCGAACGAAATTCGATTGTTCGGTTCAACAACTAGATCAAGCCCTATTGAAGAGGGAACGATCACGCGCTCCCGCGAAAGAAATTCGTCTAGCTGCGCCCCGACACTCTCGGCAAGTTCCTTGATTTCCGAGAATCTGATGAATGCATCTTTCCCCGCCTTCTTCTCGGGTGGGAGCGAGTTGAAGGAGCTGATGACTTCCGCGAGGCTGTAGGTCTGTAAGTCGAGGCGGTGGACACTTTCCTTGTGTAGGACGAAACTCCCTATTCGAATTGGGTCTACGACCCGTCTTCCGGCATAAAACTTCAGAAAGTAGCGGAATGCCTCATCTCCGGGCCACCTTGTTGTCTCTACCTCGACGGTAAACGGTGCCCACGGCACGATGCCATCAAATGCATCAATCTTGTGAAACTGTTCCAGTCGAGCAAATTCTGGGTGCGGAATCTTCACGCTGCCTTGTTCAAGACTTGCGACGCCTACGTCGAGTAACTGCAACACAACCGTGGGAAGCAGTCTGCCAAGGCGAGTTTTGGCGGGATATGATCTCAGTTGATGCGGATTGGTAATTTCTCCTGAAACCTTTCGAATCCAAACACCGCTGTCTTCGACTTGAACGATCAGCCCTTCGTTAGGTTCGGCGATCTTCCACTTGATATTGGACATCAAGAAACGGTGCGTACACCGTACCTCGCCAAAATACTTTCCATTTCATGCTTCCACCGATTTTGCTGGTCGTGTCTGACTGGCTTTGCGGTAGCAATCTTCGATGGACGTTTCAGATTAGACTTGCTGAAAGGCACGGTCGTCCAGATGTCTGGCACGATTTCAGCGGCTGCCTTCTTTTCATAAACGTAGCAAGCGTTGCCCACCGCACTAAACTCTATGGCCACAATGGGGCCGAAGTCGAGAATGAACGCACTCGTATCTTCGTCCAACAGCCTCCCGTGGTCTGATGTAGTTGCTCCCTTTCTGAGAAGAGTGTCGCGAAGGCGAAACTTGTCGGTGCTACTTAGCAAGGGGCGCGACCTCAATCCCCGACAGCCAACATATCGCAACCAGAACGCCTTCCTGCCGTGGGGGTCTTTTCCTCTCGGCAGTACGCTTTCAAAGAAAAATGTTATGTCCGCAGCGGACAGCCATTCCTGCATCCGTCTCGATGCCTCGTCCATTCCTATCCAATTGTTGTGGTTTTGGGGGTGCCGGGGATCTCCAAACCTCTGGTCGGTCCGAACGAGATTCGTAATCGTTTCGATCAGTTCGGCGGCGTCCCGCTTGGGGAGGAGTATTAATCGACTCACCACATTCTTTAACATGCTTGGTGCCCATCCCTCCCATGGGATGAGTTCGTTAAATAAGAACGAGCGGTAGTGTGGAACTCGGTCGAGCTGCTCCATGCATATAACCGACGCAATCTCCGCCGCCGAGTGAAAAAGTCGCGACGACTCTATCGAGAGTCCCCAAGAATCGCAAAATCCAGCTAATCCTTCAGTGGTTTTGGTTAGCTCCGCGCCCATCAAGTCGTGGGCTTTCGGACCCAATACGATGCTGGCGGATTCTTTCCATTTGTTCAGAAGCCGATTATGTCCTGAGTACCGCTGGAGGTGGTCTCTGATTCTTCCCACTGCCTCACTTGCTGCTAGTTCTCTCGACCAACGTGCGTGGCAAGAACAAATCATTCCTTGCAGGGCCTGAGAATTTGGAAGGTACTCTTTACGAGCCAAATAGTGTTGAAACACGGGGTCAGTGGCAATCGAGGGATTCCAGCAAAGAGCACGAATTGCTCTCGGCTCCAAATTATCCTGCCGCCCGCCCAAAACTTCTTTCCACTGGTCAACGTATTCAGCGGCAATCGGGGTCGGCTTTGCGCGTTTTGTTTTCCCGAGGCCCTTCACCACCGCAGAAAGATTCCGAAATCGAGTTTCCACGGCTACTGGCGGAAGCTGAATTTCAGCTTTGAGCCTGTGTAATGCCAGTCGCAAATACCCCAGCGCCCCGGTTAGTCCGTCCCCCGCAACAGGCAGAGTCATAGATTAGTGCGAACCTTGCTCCAGACTCTGAAGTCTGGTCTGAGCCACGAGTTCTTTCCTTTCTTCAAGAGACTTAATCCTGATCTTAAAGACCACGCGCCTGCTGTGGGGCCGATCCTCCTCGCCATTTATATAGACAGGCTCCGCGCTGCCGCGTCCCGTCGCGGAAATCAGAGACAGAAAGCATTTGTGGTCCTCTGGCGCGTCAGGTCTTTTGGAATCATCCAGAACTGCCAGAGTCTGTTGAATCACAGCCATTGATCGCCGCTGGCTCAGGCTAAGATTGTCACTTTCCCTGCCCTCTGAACTCGCGTGTCCTTCAACGACGATGGAGCTAATTCCTTGTCGAATCTCCGTCGAACATGCGGTCGAAACGAATTTGGGAACAAATGTTGCCAGAAAGTCGAATCCCGTGGCAGGAATCTCCGATTTTCCTTTTTCGAATTTTAGGAGATCTTCCGGCACAATGACGAGCAAGACCAAAGGATCTTTCGGATCGCTTTTGACGACCACACCTTGCTCCTTAAATTTCTCAAGCGCAGTCTCCAGTCTGGATAGGACCAGACTCTTCGTGCCTGCGGCTTCTTGCCGTTGATTATTGAGCATCGCCACCAGAAGCAGAATGAAGATGACAGCAAGCGATGTCATCAGGTCGGTCAAAGAGCTAGCGAGTCCAGATCCTTCATGCCCTGCCGCCATTTGCTCCTCCGGTGGCTTTGCTGAGAGTTTCAGTTAAATCCTGAAGATATTCGTCTAGCTCGTTCACTGATGCACCCAATTTCTTCGCTGCTTGACTAAAGTGCTCGTCTGCGACTCTGACGACCTCGTCATAACCCTTTTTCGTCACTTCTAGATACGAAGTTGTATGACCGGAAATCTGGTTCAAGAGTTCAGAAGCCGCACGCTCTGTCTGACCAAATATCATCTGGAACTGCTTCATACTCTCTTGAATGCCTATCCAAACGGCTTGCTGCCGTTGGTTTGCCTCGGCTAGCCTTTCGAGCTGTGACGCGGTCTGCATTGAGATTTGTTGGAGGCTTCTTTGACTCTCGGTAGCCGAGTGTGCCGCACCCGCAGCCGACGACGCCATTGCATTGACTTCGTTTGCGATCTTATTCAGCCCAGCGTTGAGAGTGGCGTATTGCGAAAGCGAACTATTGAACAACCCGAGCGTGGACATTAGTGTCTTTTCAATTTCCTTGGTGTTGTTCGAGTGCGTTTCGAGCTGGCTGATCAAGTGTTCGAGCTGCTGGGAACTTTGCGAAGACCATTTATCTGCCCTGTCAACAACGGCAGCGGCAGTGTTCGACGCGTGTTCCGCATTTTTGTGAAGAGTTTCTGCCATTTTAATACCGAGATCGTTCACCTTGTTTGAAAGATCATGAACAACGCCCGTAAGTGTCGAGGCCATTTGGTTCACGGAAGCCCCTGCAGATTCGTTCATGTGAACCATAAACTGTCGAAGAACATTCGTTAGATCCTCAACTTGCGTCTTGCCGAGAGCGAGCTGCTCGGCTGTTGAGTTCTTCGCCATATTAACCAACTCAGTCATCGCAGTCTGTGTGCCCATGAACTGGGTGTTCATGTTTTCTAGGAGCCTTGCCGCACCGCCGAGGGACTCAGTCACTTTGGAGAACTCGTCACTGGCGGTTCCTGATAAAGACTCTTTGAATTTGTCGCCCATGGTTTGGAGGGATGCCGTAATCGATTGTTGAAGCCCTTGAACCAAACCGCTGACCGACCCCGTGATCGACTCCTGTTTTTGAGTCTCCGCAGCACGCAGGTGATCATTTAGCTGTTCAATACTTTCGACCATGCGCGAGATGGTTGGACCAAGCCCTTCGCTGAATCCCTGCTTTAGCTTTGTAGAAAGATCGGCATTGAAAGACCTGAATGCAATCGATTGCTCTGAGATGTCTCGTTGTAATTCCGAGAGCAACCGGGCGGACGTGAGCTTGGGCACAAACAGGTTAAGAGACTCAATAAGGTTTAACCGTGCACGCGACAGTCGATGAATAAAAACTCTTTCAAAAAGTAGAAATATAGTCGCCGAAAGTAGCGCGGCAATTGAAGAAACGAACTTGCCCGAAAGCCCTTGAATCAAAAGATCGAGTCCAGTGATTTGCTGAGACTCCGTAATCTTGACATCTAGGAGAGCCACCAGAATCGCAAGGAACGTAAACAGCAATCCGGTACCCGTCACAATCCCGGGCAATGAAGAGTAGAAACTCAAATTTAAACGTCTTCCGTAAAGAGTGTCCTCGGAGAACGAACTCTCTGCACCTTCTGAAATCCAGTATTGCTCATCGCCTGCAGCTTGTCGGCGACTGACTAGGTTCGACGTAAGACTGTTCCATGCTTGGTGTAGAGAAGAAGATTTCGGAAAGATTTCAGCTAGCTGATTAAAGGCTGACACTGATAAGCCCCGCCGTGGGTCAAACGGAACCCGCGTTCTCATTTGATCGACGCGCTTCACGGCATCTTCGAGCGGTTTGGATTCGGCTCGCACCCTCCACCACAGCCTGACCAGTGCTATTAGAGGAAAGACCAGCAATATGGCCGCTGCTATCCAAGCAAACCACGGAGCGGTCAAGCCCCAAAGAGTTTTGGTCGCTTTCAGTAAATCGAGAGGTGCCATTTCGGGAGCGCCTTCCGCTGGGTAAGCTGACAGTCCCACTCCATTTTGGAATAGAGTCTTGACGAGTTTCGCAGAGATCTAAAGCTAGTGCACTTAAAACACTAGCTTTATATCATGATAATGGGTTACGACGGTGTGACCACCCTCAACATGATGGGTCTCCGTCGCTTCGATGATAGTCTGAGCGTCGTGAGGGATTTTGCGTGAGCGAACCGCCCGCACACAACGATCTTGTATTCGTCACGCTAAGTGATGAGCAGATCGCCCTTGCAAAACAAGCAAATGGCTCCCGGAAGAAGATCACGCATGCGCTGTTGTGCGGCACATACGGGCAAATGTTTGGAACTGAAAAGCAGTGCGCTAAGTATTACAACGTCTGGTCAGACATTTTTCGACGGTTGTTCGACCAAGTCTACGACACGGAGGTGTATCCAATTAAGTGTTTCGAATCCACATTTAACTTGGTCATGTTGTTGATTGAGAAGGATGACCGGGATGCACGGCACTAAGCACCGTCAGTCCTTCTCATGAACTCTTCCATCGTCGTCAATCGAGATCGTAAGCCACTCGTAGTTGCCCGTGCTGACAGTTTTATCAATGCTTTGCTGAAGCGTTTTACGGTCTCCAGTCGTGGCTGAACGGTCAAGCAGGAGCAGGTTCTTCATTGAGGCAGCCTTCATCCCATCGAACACGACGTAATCGACAGGATGGAACAGCACCTTCGCGTCGTCCGGATTTAAGTTACGGGGAGTGAAGACAGGGTCGATTCGCTTGATCATTTCGAACGCCTGTTTACGTCCTTTCTTCCGGGCAGCCTCACGTAGATGCTCTTCTCTCTCATCTAGGCGCTCTTCCACACGACCGAGGCGATTCGACTCACGGTCGAGTTCGTCTTTCCAATCTCGCTTTGGCTTGGTGCGCAAGAAGACCTTGCAATCGCTGAGGCGAAAAATCTCACCGGAGTGGGGGCAGATACCGAATATGTTGCGCTGTACCCGATAGAAGCCAACAAGTTCATTCTTCATGCTTTTGCCTCGTAGGTATCGAATTCGACCTTTTTCCTATTCACGAGATCGCGAATCTCTCGCTGTCTTCGGGACAATGTTCCATTCCCAGTCTTAATGTCAGCAAAAATGATTCTTGAAACTACACTTTTTTGGCATAAACCTTCGAAGATGATGTAGTCGATGGGATCAAACAAGGAGCGGCAATCACTGCATTCAAAACGAAATGTGCTCAACGACGGCGCAAGCCTCTCAAGAATAAAACCAACGTTGGTCGCACGCGCTTGAATTTCGGAGGATGTCGAGATGTTTTTGCGTCTTTCCCGCAGATCGAGTCGGCGTTGATTGACCTCATTACGGTAACGTTCGTAAATCTCTTGCCCCTTTTCGCTGAAATCATCCAAGTAAAAGAGGTCGCAATCTCGCAGACAGACAGACTCCTCGCAGCAAGGACATTCGGCGTAGAAGCCGCCATCTTCGAGAGTGCGAATAATCTCTTTGGCAAGTCGTGCATCGTTCATAAGCCCTCCGCACGGGGTTACGACAATTACTCTAAGATATAGTGAAGTTTTTCCACGAGCTTTTCCATTGCCACCGCGTCCTGCCCACAGTATTCCGGTAGCGCCTTCTTGCTCACCGCAGCGCTTCCTCTTGCATCTCCTTCGCGATGTCTGAATACCGATCACGCGTCTGCCCGGTTCGGCACCCCGGTCACTAGCCTCTGGCGGAATTTGGCAAACTCCGCATTGGAGCGGGGCGACTTGTCCGGGCCACAGAAAAGATGCCAGAGAGCCTTATCGGCGGTGTACAAATCTTCGAGTGCGCACCACCATTGATAATTGACTTCCTTCTTGCTGATTTTCAAAGGATGAGCATCTATCCGCTTAAAGTGCTGTTCGGCGAGAAGAAAAGCCCGCACGGCGGCGCTCATTTTTTCTTCATCTTCGGTCAGGTGCTTCTCCGGCTTCGCAGCGGCGTTGTACTGGATGATTTCGTCGAACATCTCCATCAGTCCTCCCTGTTGTCGAAGTGTTCTTCCTTCACAGGCTTTGCGGCGGTCATTTCATCGTGGCGCTTGAAACCTTCACCCACTTCATCGTCAAGACCCAGCAGCTTGTTCAGTTCCCAGCAAAGCGGCGCGGCGAAAACGGTCAGGTAGCATTTGCCGAACTGGTCGTTCAAGCACTGGCTGTGCTGCGCGATCAACTGCGACATCAACTCGGGCGTCAGCTTTTTGACCATGGGCTTGCGCTTCCGCCTAGCGCTGCCCTCCGTTATGAGCACCACCTTACGCATGCGCCTTCCTCCATATCCAGCAAAACGCCAGCGGTGAATAGGTCGCGACCGGGAGCCACACCGCTCCGCGTGTGGTGACGATCAACAGAAACTCGGCGGCGTAGGAAAAGAACAGAGCGCCGAACATCCACGTGCAGGCGAATAAGGAAGTGTGCAGTAGACCGCCGTTCGCATCGCGCCACCGATGCACAGCGACCCGTCCCTGCCGCCACGGGGCGGCGCTGAGTTGCGAATAGATCAGTACCCAAAAACAGCAACTCCATGGGCCGAGCCAAAACACCGCCTCCGCGCCGCCCGGCGTCCTACACAGGCTCAGGGCGGCGAGCGGAAAGCCTGCCGCCGCAGGCACGAACACGGCGAGCACCAGCAGATTCCTCAGGAAGAACCTGATCAAGCGGACGCCTTGGACGCGGGCTTGGTCTTACGGACGTTCATCATTTTGTCCTTTAGAGGTGACGATTCTATAGATTTCTCACCAGCGTGCCTCGGCTGAATTCGACTGCATAACGCGAACAGAATCAACATCGGAGATAGGCGGCAGGAGGAAGCCTTCATCACCAGCCCGTGATCTGTTCACAATCTTGCAAACGAGACTGCGGGATATGCCCCACTTCTTCGCGACGGCCGTTAGCGTCATACCGCTGAGTCGGTCACGCACGATGGCTGCGCGATCTAGGTTCATCGGAGCGCGTCCGATTCGCACGCCATCGAGCTTCGCCCTACGCATTCCAGCGAGCACGCGTTCGCGGATCAGGTCAGATTCGAGTTCTGCAATCGAGCAGATCAGGGTCAGGAATAACCGCCCCATCGGGCCACTTGTATCGACGTTTTCGCGTCGCGAGACAAAAACGATGCCCAAGCTGTCGAACTCGTCCATGAGCAGGAGAAAGTGCTTCAGGCTCCTTGCAGCGCGGTCAAACGCGGCAACCAGCACTATTGAGAACTTCTTCCTCCGCGCATCTGCGATCAGCGCGTCCAGACCGGGACGCCTCGCCTTGCGTCCCGAGACTCCGCGATCCTGATACTCCTTCACGACCTCGAATCCTCGCTTCGCAGCAAGCTCCCGCAAGTCGTAAAGCTGCGACTCTACATGCTGGTCGGCGGTGCTGACGCGGACGTAGATGGCTGCCTTCGAGCGAGTCTCCTGTGGTGTCTGTATTCTGTCCATGGGGCATATTATAGAGCTTCCTACTCTACACGTCAAGCATATTATGTCCTTAGGGCAGAATGCTGTATAATGACTGCATGGGATGGAAGACAATGCGGATCGCCGTCTGCGACGTCTGCGGGCATCGGTGGATACCCGAAACCGAGAACCCGCCAAATTGCCCTTCGAAGAAGTGTCGCTCAACCTTGTGGAACAAGGGCGGCGTTGACGGGAGAACGCGAGAGGCCCGGATTAAGGCTAGGCGTAGCCGCAGGACAACCGCTAAGAAGCAACACTCATGAGCCTCGGGCCATCACTGATCTTCGATAAATCCTCCCTCGAAAGCCTTAGTCTCGACGAGGCTGTTCTGATGGACAACTTCTATATGTCCACAATCACTCCGCTGTTCTTCGTCGAGTGCCTCGCAGACCTAGAGAAGAAAATCTCCAGCAACAGCACGCCCGAGCAACTTGTCGGTTCTCTTGCGGATCGCACGCCGGATTCTCAGGGATATCCAAATGTTCATCACATGGAGATTCTAAAGGGGGAATTGAGCCGCCAATTCGACATGAAGACCACTTACGGTCGCGTCGCGATGGCTGGCGGCGAACGTGTGCAACTCGGCGACAAAAAAGGCGTCGTTTATCGCCGAAGCCCGGAGCGAGAGGCACTTGAGCGATGGACAGAGCGACATTTTCTTGAAGTTGAACGGAACATTGCGAAGAACTGGCGGAGGGCGCTCACACGGATTGATTTCGATACGATGGTCAAGGCAGTAATGGCTCAGCTAGGCCACTGGCGCAAACCGAAGTCGGTTGAGGATGCAAAGCAGATTGCCGACACGATCATCCATTACATGGACCCAGAATGGCTAATCCGTTTCGGCCTTGATTTGCTTGGAGTGCCTGAAGCAACAGACTATGTCATCGGCCATTGGATAAAGCTGCGAAGACCGCCGTTGCGAGAGTACCTACCCTATTTCATCTTCCTCCTGACGATCAATTTGTTCTTCTGTCTCCTGCTGCCAACCCAATTGCTAAAGAACGTCAAGCCAAGCCATCAGGTTGACCTTGCTTATCTTTATTACCTCCCGTTTTGTTCGGTGTTCACATCTAAAGACAATTTCCATGCACAGATTGTTCCACTCTTTCTGAACGAAAATCAGACCTTCGTAAATGGTGTGGAATTCAAAGAGGATTTGAGGCGGCTCAACGACTACTACTCAGCATTGCCTGAGGAGGACCTAAAAACTGGGCTGATCAGTTTTGCCAAGCATCCGCCGGACGATACCTCATTCCTGACCACTCGGCTTTGGGACAAATACCTGCCGAGGTGGCGAGAAATAAAGGAAAAGCCAAAAGGGCCACGCGACCCTGAGACCGAAAAGAGGCTGATCGAAGAATTAAATCGAATGTCCGATTCTCCCGAGCTTCAGCCTCACGACGAACGAGATAGCGACAAGCTCGACTACTTCACGGTGATAAAAAACGTGAGGATGCGCAAAGGTAAGTGGCAAAGATTCTCTTCCGACCAAGAGGAAAGAATGGTCGAAAAAAAGAGAGGCGAGCGTAACAAGTAAGTGCTAAGTCGTTGAAGACCCGACATGGTCAAAATGGCTGCTTGCGCCTCTGGATCAACAACATACAGCGGTGCTGGCGGAGACCAGCAAGGATGTCCACGGTTATGCTTCTGGCGGGCGAAAGTTCATCCCGAGGCGCTCCAGTTCGCTCCGGCGAAAGACTCGCATCGCGGTGTAGCCACCGATTTCCTGCTGTCCACCCTCCAGCGCCGTTTCCCGAATCTCCGCAAGTTGCGATTGAGTCAGCCCGAGGCGCGATGCGAGTAGATCAGTCAGGGTCTCCACAGTTTCACAAGAACCGTACATGTTTTGAATCTCGGCTGGCGAAGTTACCCACAAGTTCAACGCGGGAAAGGCGAGAAGCCGAAAGCCGCCCGTTTGTTGAGGAATGACATGAAGCCGGAATGTCTCCTCCGTATGTCGAGCACCCGAGACGGAAAACGGAGAGGCCGTGGTCGCGTAGATTCCAATTTCGACATCGCTGTGGGTGTGCGGGTTACCCGCAAGGGTATAGCTGGTTCCAGATTCGACCGACGGCTCCGTCAGCGCCGTAAACCGTGGATGCTCGGATTCGATGACCTCCGCTACTCCGAGCGGAAGAATCAACAATCCTGCCAAATAAGATTTCTTCTTCATACGTTCGGCACCCCCAGCCTATTTTACTCCCTGTTATTGCTGGTGAACGGACTCGAAGCGCTTGACCTCTATGCGCTCTGACCTGTTATCGTTCCCACTATGCTTAGCTGGAGAACATCGGCAGAGAAAGATTGGTGTCACGCGCTCGTCCACGAGAGCGGTCATGCTGTCATGGCAGCCCTCCAACGGATTCACTGTTATGGCATATTTCTCAGGCAAGCCGGAGTGAGAGCCGCCGCTTTGGTTGAGCCTCTGCCAGCACCTTCTGACCTTTCCAACGGACATTACTTATTTCTGGTCGCTGGCAGTGCGGCAGAACGGAATACTTTTGGAGAGGCAGACTTTGATGGGTCAAGGGACGATAGGAGACTCTTCGGTAGTCCTCAAGGCGCGACATTTGATGAAAAAGTTACAGAAGCGGAAGCAATTTTACAAACCAAGAAAGTGTTAATCGAAAATCTGGCCTCACGTGTGGATGCCGTGGTAAAGAGGGCCGCTGGAGACTTTAGTTCCTTGCGGGTGCAGAAAACCAACTTTGGTGGTGTCATCGAAGACTTCTGGGTACTTCTGAACGAGCAGGAACTTGTAGAGGAATTGCAGGGGAATCATTCCGTGGTCGAATAGTTAGGTGCGACGCGGCGCATGTTTACGCCTGCTCACGGTGCGTTCACTGGTCACAAGAACTCGTCCTGCAATTCTGGGTACGCGTGGCGAAGCTCTTTGCCCAAATCGCGGGCCGTCTGCAGCCCAAGCGACTCGCCCGCCAGAACGATGTCAACTGCGACAAGCATCACCCGCGCCAGCATGATCTCCCGTCGCCTGCGCTCCTGCGTTGTTGGCAGCGGCACGACCGCGAGCACTTCTGGACTTTCTGGTTTGTTCATCGGTCACCTCAAGCAGTTTCACAGTTCTCACATCTCGCTTGAATCGACTTCTCGCTCCTCCAGTTGGCGGCGGCGTGCTGCGATTGAGCTTCGGGCTTCAGCGTGTACGAGTTGCCGACCCGCTTGGCATTCAGGAACCTGTTGCGTTTCCTTTGCGTGCTCATCTCATGCTCCTTGTTCGCAGTAGTCCTATTCCCACATGGGATCGCCGTCATCTTCACAATCGTCATCTTCACATTCCAACCAATCGTCATCTTCGCCCTCGCAGTAGTCGCCGCTCTCGTTCTCGTCGTAGAACGTGCCGTTCCTCATGGCCTCGCGGATATGCTCCCGGCGCTCTTCCATTCGTTCCTTCCAAGCATCGTCGTGCTCGACGAACATCGGCGTGAAGCCGGGGCAGTTGTGATGTTCCATCGGGTGCAGCACACCGTCGCGGCACCGCGTACATTTCGGAAGCGGGCACGGCGCTCCTTTCCCGGTAACCGGATCGAAGTTCGGAAACAGGAATGGGTAGCACTTGTAGTTTGGGATTGGCGTGTTGGCTCGCGCCTCGGCGCGGGCATTCGCCTTCTCTCGCCGTTGCCGTAGAATTGCTTTCGCTGCGTCAGCGTAGAACCCCGTAGGTTCCTTGTCTGGTAGCGTACCAACAACACCCCTAGCTCTAGCTCTCATGGGTTAGAGCCTCTAGAGTTTTTGTTTTTGTCTTTGAAGACGAACGACCAGCAGACCCTAGTAAGCGCGGCACGGCCGCGCCACTGGTGCTAGTCTGCTGTATAGACTCCTGCAAGAAACTTCTGAAAGGGACTACTGATAAACTACGTACAACGGCATCTGAGCCGTCAGCCCACGGCTGAGATGCAACAGGCTCACGGCTGAGATGCAACAGGATCATGGCTGAGATGCCGCTAAGGGCACGGCTCAGATGCCGCTGAGGCACGGCTGAGTTGCCGCTAAGGCTATGCGTCATCTTCGTCCTCAATCACGTTCTTTTTTGGCTGGTTTTTGGCGCTGAAAGAGCCAGCGTTCGCTCCGCGCTTTGTCTTGTACCGGGAAGGACGCTCGACATCTTCATCTTGGCTCGGGCGCTGGTGAGCATCCACAACGCTCTCAACGACTTTGTATTCGGCATGGTGATAGCCGTTATCGTCATACCAGTCCCGGTAAAAAATGACGCCATCATTGCGGTACTGTTGAATCCAGCGGCTCACCTGCGACTTGGAGATGCCGACACGCAGCCCGAGCTTGAACTGGCTGAGCCAGCACCAACCGACCTTGTTCACGCCTTGGTATTCTTCCGGCGCGTCCTCGGGGTAGTTGGAGTCCTCTTTCATAGCCATCACGGCGATCTGGTTCAGGAGATATCGCGCCGTGGGTTTTTGATCGTACAATTCGGACTCCGCAACTTTCTGGGGAAGGCTCCGCTCATCTAGCCCGGCAGCTTTCTTTAGCGCCTTGAGCTTCTCCTTACTGATTGCCATGTCGCGCCTCGACTTTGAGGGCGCATGCGGATTTCGAATTGTAAATTTCGATTGTCATGAACCTTTGTCCTTCGTAGCTGTACCGTCACGGCTTGGGTTGACCCGATGAACCGTCTGGGCTGTACAGCTTGGGGCGGTGGTTCATGACCGCCCCCGATCCTTTGAGAAAGATCGCCCAAGTAAAAGTCCGGTAGTCGCCGAACTGAGCGCTGACTAAGCGCTCATCCTCTATTACTGAGTCTTTGCGAAAACAGAAGCCACGTCGGCAGTTGCTCCTTCGGGTTCCTGCTTTTGCACCGCAGACTGTTTGAAGTCCTCGATCTCGGAGTCGATGACCTCGTCAATGTCGGGATCGCGGTCGATGAGAGCTTCTATCCGTGAAAGGCTGACCGCATAAAGCGCAGGATCACCGGGGCGAATGCCTATGTAGTAGCGCGTGTTTTGCTCGTCGCGGACCTCATAGACGCCAGCAACCAGCGGCAGGAGGTAGACCACCCGCCATTTGATCCAGCCGCCGTTGAAATCTGCGATTTCACGCTTGCGTCGGACACAGAAGTCTCTTTCCAAACGGTAGCGTTTGCTTCGTCCGCAAATCCGGGCTACGTAGACATTCCTGTGGTAAGGGAGCCTGACTTCGATGCAGTCAGTCATCGCGGTCTCCCTTTCGGTTCGAGCGCCGTATAGCGCTTTGGCTTCGGTCCGCGTTTACGGCGCGGGACCGCGAATCGTCTCGCCGCTTTCTTGACGAAAGACTCAGACACACCGAAATCCCTGCCGATCTGTTTCTGGCTGAGGTCCGTGCGGTCCACGAGCACCGCTACAAGTCGTGCCACGAATTCTGCCTTTGCCGCGTGCAGGCCTTCCTTGAGTGTTTGGGCTGCCATTTAGGTTTTCCTCTCTACAAATGGCAACCGTAGTTGGAATTTGGATATAAACAGCTACAAGTTGTGGTGATGCTCTTCGATTTCTTCGCGATTATTGCGGTTTCTGAATGGTCGAGAGAGGTCTGCCGGGCGGTGCCCATCATTGGTGCCAACAGGTCTGCCTTATCCAAGAACTGATTCACTTTCATTGTTCTTGTTGTTCACTGCTCGCTAAGCGGTCGCACACTGACTGCCGTGCTTGCGCTGGTGAATCCTTCCAATCAGCGGTCGCCCGCTGAAACTTTTACTCGTTCTCCTTGCCGTTGAAGTCAGCGCACTCCCGCGAGCAGTAGGTGACGCCGTCCTCACCTAAGCCCCAATCTTTTTCCGTGCAGTCGCAATACAACTCGTCGCATCCGGCACAGTTGTGTGGAATCTCGCCGCACTTTGTGCATGGGATGTGACCGCACTTTTCCGGTAGCGTTCCCTCACCACATATCTCGCACCACTTCGTGTCGCTCATACCGCCTCTCTTTTACCCTCAACGATGCTGATGCTGCCCGTGCCGTAAGTTCCCGGTGGTGCGTTGACGCTTGTGAGTACACGCTGAATCACGTCCGCGTCTGCGCCGTGGAAATCACGGCAACCGATTTCGTATGCCTTCCGTACCCACGACTCGGCGTGTATGCACTTTAGCCACGAACCGTTTTCCGTGCCGCGCCCACTCTGTTTGGGATGAGGCAGCGGATCGAGTGCGTGGGCGATTTCGTGCAGGAGCGTCTGCTCCACCTTGTCGGCGTTGTAATAAATTTGCCCCGCGTGGGCAAACTTGAAACCGATTTCTTTTTGTTCCTTGCAGCAGTACCCGAGACGCGGGGCGCCTCCCTGTCGTTTTTCGTCGTCGATAACAATCTTCCAGTCGGTTAGTCCGTGTTTTAACATCAGCGGTCGGCAGAATTTCCGAAGGTCGGCGAGGAACACTTCCTTCTCAGGTCCGGTGTAGATTTCGTACCTCCACGACCACCCGGACTGCGCCTCCAATTCCATTCGCGTTGTCTTAGGCAGCTTGCGTTGGTTCCGAAGTGACCGTTGATGATTGCGGATGACTTTACCGCGAACATCAGGGGCGGGAATTTCTTTGACACGCTTGGCAATGTCCTGCTCTGCGACGAGAGCCTTGTGATCGAAGCCGCGCACCTTGCACTGGAACTGGTGCATTGAATCGACCAAGCCTCGGTAGCTACCTTCGTCCCACTGCATGGGCATATCGCGGTAGAAGCTGTTTGCAACATAGTAACGACGACGCACGAGATATTTTTTCCCTATTTCGAGGAGAGTCACAGTGCCTCCTCGTGCTTCACAAAATTCAGCGTGCTGAGACTGACTGCGTAAAGCTTGCCTTCCACCAGTTCTAGCGGCTTCGGCGCGGGCTGCTTTTCTGTGGGCTGCGACGGGACTGCGCCGTGGTTCTTTCGCAAGCACAGCTTGCAGGTGATGCCCGTCTCGATTGGAATGTCGTCAGCGTCGAATCCTGCGGTGCGAACTTTGTCGGCGTCGAGACCGCAGTGTGTAGAGTCACAAGAACCGCTGCGGGTCTGGTAAATTGCGTGGATTACTTCGGTCTTGGTTGATTTCTTGGGCGCGGGCTTCGTTTCTGACTCGACATCCATACCCACCATTTCCAGCCCGCGCAGCGTGACATCCTTCGTGCCGTCCTTGTGGTGCTTCTTGATGGCGTGGACGGGATGGTTCGTGCCCGCTGGGATGCGGTACGTCACGCCGCTGATTTTGATCAGCATTCCCGTCTTGAGCGTCACGACGCGAACCGGGTTCGCATTCTTGTTGTCGCGTTTACGGCTGCCGTCGCGCACCAGATACTGACAATACCTCGTTGTGACGCCGCACTTCTTCGCCCACGCGCCTTTGCTCTTGCAGCCGTTGACTTCCTGCTTGGCTTCAAGCGCGGTCCAAACATGGCACAGCATCGGCGCGATCTTGGCTTTGTCTTTTCTGCTTTCTGGATGAGCGCCGCGACTTGCTCTCCGATTTTGTTGATGTCGATCTTCGGCTCAGTCGCGGGCGCGTTGCACCATGCCTCGCATTCGATTTGCTGTTCCGGTTGCATCTGTTCTCCTTTTGTCTCCTCGACTCCGTCGCTGCCCGAGCCGTGAAACTCCACGGTTCTGGTGATCAGGGTACGTGCAACAGATGAGGCGGGATATAAAGCGAGAACACCGAAAAGCAGGAGTTGTACTTATTCGACGTCAGAGATTCGCAGAACCGTGCGTCGGTTCTTCCTGATGAACTTACTGCCCATATGCAGAATATCCATTCGGTAGAAGATCGCGGCCTCGCATTCCAGCAGAGTTTTCTTGGCCCTCAGTGCAGGCGAGTCTTCTCGATCAGGACGATAGTGTTGCAGGCGTTGTTGGTATGATCCGAACCAGACAAGATGGTTGGGTTGTAAATACTCAGGGCCGAGCATCACCGACAGCAACATAGCCACCTTCCCGTGGTGGTATTGACCCGTGTGCTGCCGTACGAAGCGCACAAGCACGGCCTTCGCGATATTCAAGTAGAAATCCGACTTTCCGCCGAGGTATATCGCGGCATGCTCGACTAGTGAAACATACTCGTTGAGCATATCTGGTAATCGCAAAAACTCCGTGATAGCGCTCGGCTTGCCGTTCTTCTCCTGCGCGTACTCCAAGAATTTGCCGAACTCGGTTGCTCCCCAACGCGGGGGAACGTCCGCACCGTTGATTGTTTCAATTTTCTTGGCCGCACGACGAATCCGTCGCAATTGTGTCTGCAATCGTTCCGGATCGAAACCCATCATGCCAAACGAGTTTCCCACGCCTCTGTTCTCGCACATGCCGAGCAGGTAAAGAAGCTCGCGTTTAGGACAGTCTTTCTTCCGGAGTTCTTCCACAACACTCGCGGCCTGATTATTCCGAATCTTGGTCTCGGTTGCCTTCACAATCATGTCCACGAAACTAGGAACAGTCTTGAACATCTGCTCATCCTGCGAGCGGATTGCAGACTCGCATGCAGCCAGCCGTACTGGCCAACCCCGGCTGAGGCGTCGCACTGTCGTCCGCCTCTCTTTCGCTTGCTTCAGTGATGCTCGCGGCATTGCTCAACTGTAATCCGATTTCGACCAAATAACGCTTTTGAACTTATATCCGCGAACCACCAAAGACACTACCTTGCGGACATGGGCCGCAGTCGAGAAATAGCCGGATCGGAAGCGTCGGGGTGCAGTGAATTGCACTGCCGCACCGAGAAGCAGGCTGCGCGGCACACGCCCTTGCCTTCGCCTCCTTGTCCTACTAGACTCCCCGCGAGCACAGGGACGGTTGATTCAACAGCGACTCGGAGAAAGTCCATGTCGCGTCGAGTTATCGTCTTAGCAGGAAACACGGAGCCGGAAATCCGGCAGCGTGGGTACGTTTATCAGAAAGGATGCAAAAAGACAGACCCGTGGCTTCCCGAAAAGCGGGCCTACGGCTTCTACCGACTTGATCTACCCGGACAAACCAAGCAGAAAGAGGTCCGAGTTCCACTTGGATTTCGCCGGGATAAGAAAAGCGCAGAGCTTGAACTCCACCGACTCATGCAAGAGGCAGGTGTGCTCGACCCGGAGAAGATTCGGGAGCGGATCACTCCAGCAACGCTATTTCGCACGCAGGCGGAATGGTGGATTGGGGAGATAAAAGCGGGGCGTATTGTCAATAAGAAGACGAGGGAACCAATTGGGGAGCGCACCATCGACTACTACTCCAACGCAATCGCTTACCTAAACGGGATCGTCGGAGACAAGCCGTTGGCTGCGCTTGACAATCCCGAAGCGCGTGACTTGGTAGCTCGGATGAAGCGAGAGATCAAGCCGGACGGCTCAAAGAGGTTTGGGGATGCGGGGAAGGCGATGGTGGAGTATTTCCGAGTGTTTCGGTGCGTAATTGCGTCGGCTCGGGATGACAAGTTGAAGCCGCTTTATCCTCGGGAATGGGACCTTGCATTTATCGGGCTTCCCAAGGTCAATAAGCGGAAACAGCATCGACCCACACTTTCGGGGGATGAAGTGACGCATCTCGTTGCTGAAGCGAGGAACAGATACCAAATGGGGGCAGCCCTACTTGCTGGCAGCAATGTTCGTATATCCGAGCTTCTCGCTTTGCGGATAGAGAAGCACATATCCGAAGACCGAAAAACCATGTTCATTCGTCAACAGCGAAGTAAAAAAGGAAACATTGTCAAGCTCACGCTAAAGACCGATGCCGCATATCGTGACATCGATCTTTGCTCTGCACTCGCCAGAATGCTGGACGCCTTCATTGGGGATCGCAAAAAGGGCTTCCTCTTCCAGACCCGAAGCGAAAAGATGCTTTCTCCCGAGAGCTTCTACCGTGACGGCTTGAAGAAAATCTTCAGGCGGATGGGAAGGACTCGTGTCCGTTTCACAGCGTTCCGCAGATTCCGCGAATCCGTGCTGCTCAGATCGGAATGTCGCCAAGTCCTGATTGATTATTGGATGGGGCACGAAAATCCCGATATGAGCGCACGATACGGACGCCAGCTTCTTGAGGACGTGAAGTACCGGAAGGAGTGGGCAGAAAAGGTAGGACTCGGCTTCGAGCTTCCGCAGGCGGCGAAGTCGCAAGCGTCAGAGCCGCTCGCAGACGTTAGTTGCGCTACGTGCGCTACAGAATCTGTAGAACACGTTTGCGTAGCAATTGCGTAAGTGCTTGAGAGGGAAGGGAAAAATGGTCGGGGCGAAAGGATTTGAACCTTCGACCTCCTGGTCCCGAACCAGGCGCGCTAGCCAGGCTGCGCTACGCCCCGACACTGAAGCACCGCGCGGGAAGGATAACACCCGCCGTGACCCAA
>Ga0210400_10000772_pt1 | contig 33783 bp, 24 predicted proteins | sample IncBWH26MmetaG_FD_155456 | JGI IMG/M metagenome (GOLD analysis project Ga0210400, IMG submission 155456) | Forest soil microbial communities from Barre Woods Harvard Forest LTER site, Petersham, Massachusetts, United States - Inc-BW-H-26-M | ecosystem: Environmental > Terrestrial > Soil >... | reverse complement strand
TTGAAGGATTGAAGAAGCGCGACGAACTGGTGTTTCGTGTGGCCCGCGCGCGGGATATTCCGGTGATGGTGACTTTCGCCGGCGGGTATGCGCGGAATGTGGAGGACACGGTCACGATTCATAGCAACACGGTAATTGCGGCGAAGGAAGTGTTCTCCCCCAGGAGCTGACGCCAGCTGAAGATATACTTCGTAGGATGAATATCCGTCCTTCCCAGCTTTCCCGCACAGAGATTTACAACTTGATTCTCAATTCCGTTGCGCCGCGGCCGATTGCGTGGGTGTCCACGGTGAGCGCCTCCGGGCAGCCGAATCTGGCGCCGTTTTCTTTTTTCAATTGCGTTTGCACGGTGCCGCCGCTGCTTGCGTTTGCGCCCGGACTTCGTCCTCCAAAGCGAGCCGGCTCCGCGACGGGAGAACCGAAAGACACGCTGCGAAACATCCGCGAGACGAAGGAATTTGTGATTAGCATCGTGACCTATGACTTGGCCGAGGCGATGAACCAGACCAGCGGCGAATACGACTCGTCGATTAACGAATTTGAGTTGGCGCGGATTGCCTCAGCGCCGTCGCATCTCGTGAACGTTCCTCGCGTCGCGGCATCGCCGGTAAGTTTTGAGTGCAAGCTGTATCAGATTCTGGATTTCTCTACATCCCCCGAGAGCAGCAGCCTGGTAATCGGCGAGATTGTCTCCATCCACGTCGACGAGGCGAAAATGAAAGATGGCAGACTTGACCGCGATTCGCTTGACCTGATCGGTCGCATGGGCGGGATTCAGTACACGAGAACGACGCAGAGATTTGAGATGGTGCGGCCGAAGGTAGGGTGACGAAGATCCTTGGAGGCTACGCTTTACTGAACAGTCTCTGGCAATTTGTCGACAACATCAGGTAACTCCCGCAGCGGAGTTCTTCGCCTTTCCGGGAAAGCAGCGGCGTCAACGAATTCAATCCCGGCGATTTTGGTCTCAACGTCGTACTCGCCAATTACCGCATCCAGGAACAAGTAGCCTATTGTTTTCAGACCAACGATGTCTTGTGTCGAAGCGTCTGCCATTCCGGGGATAAAGACGGTCATGTCGATCTTGTCGTCTACCGGAACATAGTCAAAGAACACCGCATCTCGATCAAGCTCCTTGTCTCCAGTTCGAATTTTCGGGACGTCCTTCCTTTGTCGGAAAGCGATGACTTCCCAGTGCGGCAGGGGTGGTGCCTCATGAACGAGTGCAGTCACTTCGGGAAATGCCGCGCGTATTCCTCCCGCACTTACGGTAAACTCCCGTCGACCTTCGCTGATACTAGAGAACTCAAATACAAGATCGGAGTGCACGCGACGGAGCTGTGCAGCCAGTTCTTCAAAGACCTTCTGCCGCTTCCTTTCGAACTGAAAGAGGTCATCGTCGTGCGCCTGAAACCACTTCCAAAACTTGGCGTATTTTGAACCGAATCCAAACATTCTCTGCTCTCCACGATTTGTCATTCTACCCGGCCAGTTGAAGCGGCGGAAGCTGATAAAATTGAAGTTATCGTTATGTTTGAGAATCTACAGGAAAAACTACAGCGCGCGTTCAAGTCGCTTCGCGGGCAGGCCAAGCTCACCGAAGAGAACATTGACGAGGCGCTGCGCGAAATTCGGCTAGCGCTGCTCGAGGCTGACGTCAACTTCAAAGTCGTCAAGCAGCTCATCGACCAGATTCGCGCCAAGGCGGTCGGCCAGGAAGTAATGACGGCGCTGTCGCCGGGCGAACAGGTCATCAAGATTCTGCGCGACGAGCTGGTCGAGATCCTCGGCAAGGACACGGCGCGCATGAAGTTCGCGTCGCAACCGCCTACTGTCGTGCTGATGGCCGGACTCCAAGGGTCCGGCAAGACCACCACTTCGGGCAAGCTGGCCAACTGGTTCAAGGTTGGAGGACATCGTCCGCTGCTGGTTTCGGTCGATGTGTACCGCCCGGCGGCACGCGAGCAGTTGAAGGTTGTCGCGCAGGCGGTGAAGAGCCACATTTACGAAGGGCAAGTCGGCGAGGCGAATACGGCGACGGTTGAACGGCTCGTGAAAGAAGCGCGGCGCGAGGCGATCGTTTCCGGCTGCGATGTGTTGATCGTCGATACCGCGGGCCGATTGCACATTGATGACCAGCTCATGGACGAGATGCAGTCGCTGAAGAAGCTGCTGAATCCGTCGGAGATTCTGTTCGTGGCCGACGCCATGACCGGACAAGACGCGGTGCGCTCGGCCGAAGAGTTTCACAAAAAGTTGTCGCTGACCGGAGTTGTCCTGACCAAGATGGACGGCGATGCGCGCGGTGGCGCGGCGCTCTCGATTCGGCAAGTTACGGGCCAGCCCATCAAGTTCATCGGCGTGGGCGAAAAATATGATGCGCTGGAGCCGTTTCATCCCGACCGCATCGTTTCGCGCATTCTGGGCATGGGCGACATTCTGTCGCTGATCGAGCGCGCCGAATCGCAGATTGACAAGAAGAAGGCGCAGGAAATGGCCACCAAGGCCCTGACCGGCGACGGCTTCTCGCTGGAAGATTTTCGCGACCAGTTGCGGCAAGTGAAGAAGATGGGATCGATGAAGAGCCTGATGGGCATGCTGCCTTCGGTCGGGCCGTTCTCCGGCCTGCAGAAGGCCGCCGACAATATCGACGAGAAGCAGATCAACCGCGTCGAGGCCATCATCAATTCGATGACCTCGCACGAACGCAATCATCATGAGGTGATCAACGGCAACCGCCGCAAGCGGATCGCCCGCGGCTCGGGCACCACCGTGCAGGAAGTGAATAACCTGCTGCGCCAGTACGCGCAGATGAAGAAGATGTTCAAGCAGATGGGGAAACCGAGCTTCGCGAGAAGGCTGGCGGGGATGAAGATGCCGGGAATGTAGGGACAGTTCTCAGTTCTCAGTTCTCAGTTCTCAGTTCTCAGTCCTCAGTTCTCAGTCCTCAGTTGCCAGTTTGAATCGACGCACTCTTTCTGTGCGCGGGGGTTGACAATGGGCGGTCAGGCGTTGATTCGATTCCTTGCTTACCTTTTCAAGTCAATCTGGACTTGGTCGGCCTCTTTCGGCGTCGGCAAGTGGGCCACCGCAGACGCCGTTGTCACCGGAGATCCGGTGCGGGTCGAGGGCTTCTTCGGTGCTACGGTAGAAATCGTGTACTCCTATCGCGTTGAGGGCGAACTCTATACGGGCTTGCACGAGGAGCTGGCCTTCATGGGCTCCGACTCTGAGTATATGGAGCGGTTCACGAAGGGTAGAACTTTCGTGGTGCGGGTCAAACCGGGCGAGCCAGAAGTCTCCGTGGTGCGGGACGACGACCAAGGCGACGGCATTAAGAAACGCCTTGAGCGTATTGACGAGTTGCACGGTCGCGACAAAGGGCTGGCTCCTAAATGAAGTGGCGATCTCTCCAGGAAGCCGACGAAAGTACTGACCTCCGACCACTGCGCGATATCTTCGCTGAGCGCAAGGAACTCATCGCGAAGTATGTTCCGGCGGAGACGCAGGCCGTTCACGCACAGGCCGTCGCTGTGTTGAAGCAGAGGCGCCTTGCGGCGAATGTTCTGTCGGTCGGGGCACGGGCGCCTGTGTTCGAACTTCCCGACCACGACGATAAGATTGTTTCTTCTTCTGATCTGCTGGCCATAGGACGGATGGTAGTGTGTTTCATCCGCGGTCGGTGGTGCCCGTTTTGTGTGGGGCAGATGGAGGCGATGAATCTGGTTCTGCCGCAGATCGAGCAGGCCGGAGCGAGTCTCGTCGCCATTTCGCCCCAGACCGTGAAGCAGTCGTTCTTCATGCACGATCAGCACAAGCTGCGCTTTCCTCTCCTCGCAGATGCGGGCAACAAAGTCGCGCGGCAGTTTGGACTGACTTATCGCGTGCCGGAGGCGCAGGAATCGATTTATCGGCGTGCGTTCGTGAATCTGCCCTTCACCAATGGCGATGATTCCTGGGAGTTGCCGATTCCGGCGACTTACATTCTCGACCGCGATGGCGCCGTCTTATACGCGTCGGCGAATGAGGACTACACGGAGCGGCCGGAGCCGGTTGACGTCACGCTCGCCCTCAGGGGCTAAAGCCGATTCTCTCTAATCCCTTAACGCACGGCTAAAGCCGTGCTCTTCCACAAAACGCGGCGCTGAAGCGCCGCTCTTCCACGTTTTCGGTACACTGAATACTCATGCACTACATCTATGGCATTAATTCGGTGACTGAGGCGCTGAAGGCGCGGGGACGGGCGTTTGAGTGGGTCGGGATGGCCAAGGAGCGGCACGACATCCGGCTGCAGCGGCTGATTGAGGATTGCCGGCGGCTGGGCGTGAACGTGCGTTTCCTGGAACGCACCGAACTCGATAAGCTTGCGGGCAACGCCTCACACCAGGGCGTGGTGGCGGTCACGTCGGCCAAGCAATACAACGATCTTGAAGATGTCATCAATGCCAAGCGGGCGGAATATTCGCTGGTTGTCGTGCTCGACGGCGTGGAAGATCCGCACAATCTGGGCGCGATTCTGCGAACGGCCGATGCCGCCGGGGCGAACGGCCTGGTGATTCCGGAACGGAGATCTGCGAGCGTAACCGGGACAGTCACGAAAGTTTCGGCGGGAGCGAGCGAGCACATGCCCATCGCCAAGGTGACGAATATCGCGCGCACGATCGAGGATCTCAAAGCCCACAACGTGTGGACCGTGGGGCTCGACGAACGTGGCAAGCAGGCTTACTACGAACTGGACTACAACATGGACTGCGCGCTGGTGCTGGGCGGCGAAGGCAAGGGACTGCACGATCTGGTGAAGCGCAAATGCGATTTCCTGGTTTCGATTCCGATGCTGGGCAAGGTGCCGTCGCTGAATGTTTCGGTGGCTGCCGCGGTGGTGTTGTATGAAATCGTGAGGCAGCGGCGAACGCGAGAAGGCGCATCGAACCCGGAATGACGCCCTGGTTCAAGAGCCTGAGTTTTCTCTGTGTCCTCTATGCCTCTGTGGTAAATGGTTTCGCTCTCGACCGCGAGGCCTTCAGCATAACCAATTACGATTTGAATCTTCAGATTGAGCCGGAGCAGCATCGCCTCGGGGCGCGCGGCAAAATCACGCTGCGCAACGATTCGCAGACGGCGCAGAAACTCGCAGTACTGCAGATTTCGTCGTCGCTCGACTGGCGGTCGGTGAAGGCCGGAGACAAGCCAGTGCAGTTCGTCACCCAGCCTTTCACCTCCGACATCGACCACACGGGCGGTCTGTCCGAAGCGATCGTGACTTTGCCGCAAGCGATCGCGCCCGGGGGAACGATCGAGTTGGAGATTGGTTACGAAGGCGTGATCTTGCGGGATGCAACGCGGCTGACGCGCATTGACACGCCGGAGGAAGCGGCCACCAGCACGGACTGGGACCAGATTGATTCGAGGTTCACGGCTGTGCGCGGCGCGGGGTACGTTGCGTGGTATCCGATTGCGACTGAGGTGGCGAATCTTTCGGAGGGCAACAGTTTGTTTGAGGTTCTCGCGCGATGGAAGAACCGCGAGGCGGGATCGAAGATGCACCTAAAGATCGGGCTAACGAGGGACGGCTCTGATCCGCAAACGGACCTACTGGTAAACAACCCGTCATGTTCCATTCTTTACGAGGCGATGGGAGGGTTTCAGCATGTCAGCGCGGATTGCACGTACGAGCCGCTTGGCCAACACGTGCCGCTTTTCGTGGCCGCTAACTATCAATCCCTAGAGCGGCCAAGCGTAGTAGTTCATTTCCTCAGCGGCCGCGACGCCGCAGCTACGAACTTTGCCGACGCTGCGGAGAAGGTCGGCCCGTTTATCACCGACTGGTTTGGCCCCGTGCGCGAGAAGGCGAAGACTGCCGACCTTCCCGATCCCAAAGCCGCGGCGTTTGAAACCGGTGCGCTTCTGCTCACGCCGCTGGCCAGCGACGACTCCAAGATGGCCGGACTCGCGGCTGCCCATCAGCTTACGCATTCAGCATTCCTGTCGTTCCGTCCTTGGATCGAAGAAGGGCTTGCGCACTTCGCGCAGGCGCTCTATCTGGAACGCGAGAAAGGACGACCCGCCGCGCTCGATTACATGGGATTGCACCGGTTTGCGCTCGGCGAAATCGAAAACCCGACCGCGATGCCCCGATCTGAAGATGAAGTAACCCACTCGCTGGTGAACACGACCAGCGAAGAACTCTATCGCAGCAAGGCGATGTATGTGTGGTGGATGCTGCGCGACATGGTCGGCGAACCGGCGTTGAAGAAGGCGTTCGCAGTCTATCGTCCCGAGCAGGACAAAGAGGCTTCGTACATGCCTCGGCTGATCGCAGCGCAAACCCAGCGCGATCTGGCGTGGTTCTTCGACGACTGGGTCTACCGCGATCGCGGGCTACCAGATTTCAAAGTCGAGTCTGCCTTCTCGAGTAAAACCTCGACCGGTTCGTTCATGCTGACCATCACGCTGGATAATCTGGGCACCGCCGGAGCCGAGGTTCCGGTGGTCGTGAAATATTCTGGCGGCGAGGTCATGCGGCGGATGGAAGTTCGCTCCAAGAACAAAGCCGTGACTCGCGTAGAGGTTCCTGCGGCGCCGCAGGAGATTGTGGTCAACGATGGCAGCGTGCCGGAGCGCAACGTGACGAACAACGTGTTCAAGGTTGCGCCGGTGGAAAAGTAGCTGGCTAGGATGCGGGCACCACCAAAGATTACATAGATCCTTCGCTTCGCTCGGGATGACAAAAAATGATTTGGCGCGATTAGAGGGTTGAGGTGAAGCGCGCCAGAGCTGCGAGCTTTTCCGCGGCTGCGCCGGAGTCGATTGATTTCCTGGCCGGCGGGAGCGCGGCGGAGAGATGATCTGCCCGTCCCGCGGCCACCAGCGCGGCGGCGGCGTTGAGCAGCACCACATCGCGACGGGGAGATTTCTCTCCGGCTACAATCGCGCGAATGATCGCGGCATTTTCCGGGGCGTCGCCGCCGGAGATTTCCTGCAGCGTGGCACGGGTCATGCCGAACTCTTCCGGTTCGACTTCATAAGATCGAACGGAACCCTCGCGAGCTTCCGCAATGCGAGTCGGGCCGGTGATCGTGATCTCATCCAGACCATCGAGTCCGTGCACCACCAGCGCGCGATGCAGGCCCAGCATGCTGAGAGCTTCCGCGAGTTTCTCGACCAGATCGAGCGAATACACTCCCACCACCTGTCCGGACGCGCGCGCAGGGTTGGTGAGCGGGCCCAGCAGATTGAACATAGTGCGCATGCGCAACTCCCGGCGAACGGTCTGTACCTGCTTCATGGCGGGGTGCAGATTCGGGGCGTAGAGAAAACAGATTCCGACCTCATGCAGGCATTGCGCGGCACGCTCCGGGGAAAGCTGGATGTTGATCCCCAGGGCCTCGACCACGTCGGCTGAGCCGCACTTGGAGCTGATGCTGCGATTGCCGTGCTTGGCCACGCGAACGCCCGCCCCGGCGGTTACGAGCGCGGTGGCCGTGGAGATGTTGAACGTTCCGCTGGCATCGCCGCCCGTGCCGCTGGTGTCGACTAAAGATGAGTCGACCAATGATTCTTCCGCCAGGGCATCGCGGCCCGTGCCGGTGACGGCCAGCGCGCCGGAGCTTTCGTCCGTTCTCCTACGCTCAATCGGCAATGGCGCCGCGGCGGCGCGGATCGCCTCCGCGAAGCCTACGATCTCCTCGACGGTTTCGCCCTTCATGCGCAACGCGATCAACAGCGCGGCGATCTGTGCGTCAGTACATTTTCCAGCCAGCACTTCCGCCATCACTTCGCGAGCTTCGGCGCGAGCCAGCGACTGGCTGTGATTGGCGATGCGATGGAGGGCGTCGAGGATCATGGTGAAGGATAGCGAGCGGATGTGGTCAGGCGGAATTGTACGGCATGACTAGGCCCGGAAGCGATCCAGTCGGGGGTTACTTCGTGCCCGATCACCCAACGTTTGCCCTAATTCCCCGGCCTTCTATAGAATTAAAAGTTTGCTGCCCGCAGTGCGACGCCGCAAGCTGGGTCCTTCCGATTCTTAACTAACGTTCTTTAGCTGACGAGCTTATTGTCGATCTTAATTTGACGAGCGCATTATGAAAATCCATGAGTATCAGGGCAAGGCAATTCTCAAGAAGTACGGCGTAAGTGTCCCGCGCGGGGCGATGGCGGCTTCGCAGGTGGAAGCCGAGGCGGTCGCCAGAGAATTGCTCGACGGGGGCGCGAGCGGAGTCGTGGTCAAGGCACAGATTCATGCCGGGGGTCGCGGCAAAGGCGGCGGCGTGAAGATTGCCAAGTCGGTGGAAGAAGCCGGCGAGCTGGCAGCGAAAATGCTGGGCATGAAACTGGTAACGCATCAGACCGGGCCTGAGGGCCGCATCGTGCGCCGATTGCTGATCGAAGAAACGCTGCCCATCGAGAAGGAACTGTACCTTGGCATTCTGGTGGATCGCGCCGAGGGCAAGCCGGTGTTCATGGCTTCAGCCGCGGGCGGCATGGACATTGAACAAGTTGCGGCGGAAACTCCGGATGCGATTCTGAAACAGCACATCGATCCGGGCATGGGCCTCGAAGCGTTTCAGGCGCGGAAGATCGCGTTCATGCTCGGCCTGAAGGCGCAGCAGATCAATCCCGCAGTCCAGTTCTTGTCGAGTCTGTACAAGGCATTCCTCGACACGGACGCATCCTTGCTCGAGATCAATCCTTTCATCACTACAACGGACGGGCGGCTGTTCGCGCTCGATGCCAAGGTTACATTCGACGACAACGCACTGTTCCGCCACGCTGACCTGCGCGAGCTGCGCGATATTACGGAAGAAGATCCGCTCGAAGTCGAAGCCTCGAAGTACAGCCTGAACTACATCAAACTCGATGGCAGCGTGGGCTGCATGGTGAACGGCGCGGGGCTGGCCATGGCAACCATGGACATCATCAAGTATGCCGGAGGGATGCCGGCGAATTTTCTGGACGTGGGCGGCGGCGCGAACTCTGAACAAGTCGCGCATGCGTTTGAAATCCTGCTCAGCGACAAGAGCGTGAAGGCCGTGCTGATCAATATTTTTGGCGGCATCCTGCGCGTCGACACGCTGGCGACGGGCGTGGTTGAAGCCGCGCGCAAGACGAACATGAAGCTGCCGATCGTGTTGCGTCTGGAAGGAACCAACGTGGTTGAGGGAAAGAAAATTCTGATGGACTCCGGGCTCAACTTCACGGTCGCCGACACGATGAAAGATGCCGCCGACAAGGTGGTGGCCGCGGCGCGTGGAACTGCGGGCGTAACCGAATGGCGCTGAGAGTAACGAGGAATTACTAATGTCAATTCTGGTTGATAAGAATACGCGGGTCATCGTGCAGGGCCTCACAGGCCGTGAAGGCACCTTTCACGCGAAAACCAGCGCCGCTTACGGCACGCAGATTGTTGGCGGCGTGACTCCGGGCAAGGGCGGGACCACGCATGAGGGCTGGCCGATTTTCAATACCGTGCGCGAGGCCGCGGACAAGACTGGCGCCAACGCCACGGTCATCTTTGTGCCTCCGCCGTTTGCCGCCGATGCGATCATGGAAGCGGCTGACGCGGAAATCGATTTGATCGTCTGCATTACCGAAGGCATCCCGACGCTCGATATGGTAAAGGCCTGGGAGTTTCTGCAGGACCGCAAGTCGCGGCTGATTGGGCCGAACTGTCCGGGGATTATTTCTCCGGGCAAATGCAAGATCGGCATCATGCCGGCGTCGATTCACAAAGAAGGATCGATCGGCATTGTGTCGCGCTCGGGCACACTGACTTACGAGGCAGTGCATCAGCTCACGCAGCGCGGCATTGGGCAGTCGACGGCCATTGGCATTGGCGGCGATCCGATTATCGGAACGAATTTTATCGATGCGCTGGATTTGTTCAATCGCGATCCCGAGACCGAAGCCGTGATCATGATCGGCGAAATTGGCGGCAACGCCGAGGAATCTGCCGCGGAGTTTGTGAAGGCACACATGAAGAAGCCGGTGGTGGGATTTATTGCCGGACAGACCGCGCCTCCGGGACGCCGCATGGGGCACGCGGGAGCGATTATCTCCGGCGGCAAGGGCACTGCGGCCGAAAAGATCAGAGCGCTGGAAGCTTGCGGGATTCGCGTGGCAAAATCTCCGGCGGCGATTGGCGAGACGCTGGCGGCGGCCATCGGAGTCAGCGTTTAGCTGTATCGCGGCGGCACGAAGCAGATTCCTCCCCTTCGCTCTGCTCGGGGTCGGAATGACAAGCATTTCGGAATCGCAACATAGTCAGGCAAACGACCAACGACTAAGGACCAACGACCGAACTTATGAAAACTCTGCAACGCACCTTCACCATCGTTAAGCCAGACGCCGTCCGCAAAAATGCCGTGGGCGACATCATTGAACAGTTCGAGAAGAACGGATTCCGCATCCTCGCCATGAAGATGCTGGAAATCTCGAAATACCAGGCAGAGCAATTTTATGCGGTGCATGCCAGCCGGCCGTTTTTTGGCACACTCACCAACTTCATGTCCAGCGGACCGATCGTCGTGTTAGCGCTGGAGAAGGAAAATGCCATAGCCGACTTGCGCAAGCTGATGGGCGCCACCAATCCTGCCCAGGCTGAAGAGGGCACGATCCGCAAGAAGTGGGCGAGCAACATCGAGCACAACGCGATTCACGGCTCGGACGCGGAAGATACCGCCCGCTTCGAGTTGAGCTTTTTCTTTGCGGGGTATGAACTGGCAAAGTAGCGCCGCCGTCTCGGCGGCTGTCGCGGGGGCATCCCGCCCGCGCACTCGTGGAGTTCATCATGCCGATGGTACAAGTGACAATGCTGCAAGGCCGCACCGCCGATCAGAAGCGGAAGATCGCGAAGCGGATTACGGATGCTCTCGTGGAAGAGGCCGGGGCGCGCCGCGAAGGAATCATCGTCGCGTTCAACGAAGTGTCGAAGGAAAGTTATGCTTCGGGCGGTGAGTTGATGATCGACAAAGTGAAATAGAGGCGCTTATCGGGGCATTCTGAAGACGCGCGGGCGAGTCGCCCGCACCCACACAATCGAGCCAGCTTACCCCAGCGGCTCAAACAAATGCCCTTCCACCCTGTCGGCGATCTTAGGCAGATCTTTCTTGGCGTGTTGCAGGAAATGGGGCGCGGCTCGGTGGGCTTCGAGTGCGGCGTCGTCTTTGTACTGTTCGTAGATAAAGTAGCGGCGCGGCTCGGTTTTGTGCCGATGCACCTGGTACATGGCACAGCCCGGCTCCTTGCGGGATTGTTCGGTCAACTTTTCAAAAAGTGCGGCAACTTCGGCTTCGTGCCCAACTTTCGCCATCCAGGTAACTGCCAACACCACCATCGTTTCGCTCCTTCCCCGCTCGCTCGAAGTCGGGGAAGCGATTCTATGCTTTTTTCGCGGCCGTCTTCAACTCCGTAACGAATTCGTCCATCAGAATCGTATGGTTGCGGTCGGGACCGGTCGAGATCATGCCGACCTTGGCGCCCGCTTCCCTGCCGATGAAAGCCAAGTAGTCGCGAGCTGCCTGGGGCAATTTGTCGTAGTCGGTGATGCCCTCGGTCGAAGTTCGCCAGCCTGGCAGCTTCTGGTAGACGCATTCGATTTTGTCGTAGCCGCTGGCGTGGGCGGGTGCTTCGGCCGTGGGCTTGCCGTCGATCTTGTAGCCGACGCAAACTGGAATCTCGGCCAGTTCGTCGAGCACGTCGAGCTTGGTGACCACCAGCCACGACGTACCGTTGATCATGCCCGAATAGCGCAGCAGCGGCAGATCGAGCCATCCCGTGCGTCGCGGACGGCCGGTCACCGCTCCATATTCGTTACCCCGTTTGCGCAGATTGTCGCCGACATCGGTCTTATCTTCGGTGGGAAATGGCCCCTCGCCGACGCGGGTGCAATAGGCCTTGCTGATTCCGATCACAGAATTGATCGCGTTGGGCGCAACGCCCGTACCGGTAACGGCGCCACCAGAAGTAGCGCTCGACGAGGTCACGAACGGATAGGTGCCGTGGTCGATGTCGAGCATGGTGCCCTGCGCACCCTCGAACAGAATCGATTCGCCATTGTTCAGCGCCTGGTTCAGGAGCACTGCCGTGTCGCAGACGAATGGCGCGATTTTCTCGGCCGCCTGCGCGTATTCCGTATACATTTTGTCGGCGTCGAGCGGTTCGGTGTTGAACAGCGCGTGCGCAATCATGTTCTTCTCGCGCACGGCATTCTCAATGTGTTTCTTGAGCAACTGCAGGTCGAGCAAATCCGCGACCCGCAGTCCGCGGCGGCCCATTTTATCTTCGTAGGCCGGCCCGATGCCGCGCGAGGTCGTGCCAATCTTCACGCGTCCCGGCGCGTTCTCCGCCGCCAGTTCGATCATGCGATGGTAAGGCAGGATCACGTGGGCGCGGTTGGAAACAAAAAGGTGGCCGTCGATCTGAACTCCCGCCTCGCGCAGAGAGCCAGCTTCCTTCAGAAAGGCAATGGGATCGAGCACCACGCCGTTGCCAATCACACTCCGGCAGCCGGTTCGCAACACGCCGCAGGGCACCAGCTGAAGAACAAATTTCTTGCCGTTGATGATGACGGTGTGGCCGGCATTGTGGCCGCCGGCATAGCGGGCCACGACCGAGAAGTTCTCCGACAATACGTCGACGATCTTCCCTTTGCCCTCATCGCCCCACTGGGCGCCTACAATCACCGCAGTCTTGCCTTTTTTCAATTGCAGCTCCGTCAGAAAATTTCGGGCAGGCAGAGGTCTACGCTGCGCCCGGGTTCGCACACTCCTTGCCCGCAGGGAATGCCTTCACAAAAAATTACTGGGATAAGAGCGGAGAAGACGTGTACCCATTATTTTATCGTGTCCATGAGGCGAATAGCAACGCATGGCAGGAAGTTCTCGGTTCTCAGTTCTCGGTTCTGAAAGGAAATGCGGTGATGCTACCTTCTGAGCGCCGGCCTGCTGTCAGGTAAGATGGTTGTGAGACTTCGTTGAGGAGGGCCCGTGAAAAAAGTGTTCCACTTCGACGCTCCGCGTGAAAAATATCATTGCGATGCGGCCATCCTGTGGTGCTTCGATAACCGCTTCGAACTGGGATTCCGGAAGTTCCTGAAGCGCATCGGCGTGGTGAATTCCGATCCCATCAAGATCGCCGGTGGGGCCAAGTGCATGGCCTCTCCGGAGCATGAGAGCGACCGCGCGTTCGTTCTGGACCAGATCCGCAAATCCATGCGGCTGCACGGCACGCAGCGCGTGATTCTTATGCTGCACTCCGATTGCGGCGCGTATGGCGGGCTCGCCGGAGGATTCGGGGGAGATGCGGCGGCCGAGGCGGAACATCATCAACGCGAACTGGAACTTGCCGCCGCAAACCTGCGGGCCGCGATTCCGGGCATCGAAGTGCAGGGATATTTCGTCGACTTCGACGGAATCTGGGACGCGGAGGTCGGTGCGCCGGACGAAATTCAAGTGGCGACAGTAGCCTGATGCCGAAGTTCGAAAAACATATCTTCGTGTGCGGAAACCAGCGCCCAGCGGGCCATCCGCGGGGATGCTGCGATCCTCTGGCCGAGGCGAAGCTGCAGAAACTTTTCAAACAAAAACTGGCCGAGCGTGGATTGAAAGGAAGAGTGCGCGCCAATCAATCGGGCTGCCTCGACCAATGCGAGCACGGCCCCAACCTCGTTGTCTATCCAGACGCCGTCTGGTACGGGCACGTCACCGAAGCCGATGTCGAGGAGATCATCGAATCGCACATCATCGGCGGCAAACCAGTGGAAAGGCTCCGGCTGGCGGATTCCTGCCTCAACACGGCTACCTGTGAGCACAGCAAGAGGTAGAGCTAAAGTCGGCCCTCAAGCCTTAATGAATCCTGGAATCTTAGTGAAATGGTAGGCGCGGCAGGATTCGAACCTGCAACCGCCGGATTAGAAATCCGATGCTCTATCCGTTTGAGCTACGCGCCCTCATGGAATTGAAATCGTCCAACCCTTTCATAATACATCAGTTAACAGGCGCGGTGATTACTGCCCTAGACCTGGCGCCCTACACTGTCTTGGTTAGCAACTGCGGGCCTCACCACTCCACGAGTGGTGGCTTCCCATCGACTTTTCCGGGGTGTATAAGTGACACCTAGGTAGCTCCGACCCCTGCCGGTAGATTCTCGATGGAGGGCACCATGAGGACACGAATTGCGTCAGCGATCTGCTTTGCCGGATTTTTGGTCTTTACTTTGACTGCTACAGCGCAGCACCCGACGCCCGCAGTTCCTCAACCCCGGCAGTCCCCCAATGCTCCGGAAAATCAGAACGCTCCTCAGGGTTTAGAGCGAGCGGGGACCTCGATCGAAACCAGCAGAGTTTCGGTGGACCTGGAAAACGAAAAGGAGCTTCGTGCGAACGTAAACCGGCTATATGCGCTGGTCAGCAACCTGAAAGACGAAGTCGACAAGACCAATGCAAACATGGTGCTCGACGTGTCGCTCGTAAAACGCGCGCAGGAAATCGAAAAACTTGCCAAGCAGATTAAGGATCGGGCCAAAAGATAAGAGGCGTTTGACCGGGACTGCTCACGGCTCTCCTTCGCAAGCGGCAGGCCTCACCAAACCATCCGTGCCCACGCCGATAAGAATCGCGGAGAACACTATTTATTTCGAGGGTTCAGTGATCGTGACAGTTTGATTCTCCTCCAAACCTTTGGTGATGACCTGCCTGCGGCCGGACGGCCAATCAACCTCAAGACGATCAACGATTTTGCTCTCGCCGAGACCGAAGTAGAGTGGCAGCACGCTTTGAGACAAGTACCCGGACTTGCCGTCGTTGTAACGAGTATAGGTTTGTCCGTTGGCGTGCAGGCGAACGGTGGCTCCCAAGCCGTTGCGATTGGATTTGGTCCCCACCAGAACAACCTTAAGCCAGTGGATTTTCTTCTGCTGAGCCAGATCGCTGATCAGGACCATGGGCTCGGAGTTGAAATCGTTGGTGACGATATCCAAGTCGCCGTCGTTATCGAGATCGAATATTACAGAAGACCGGCTGGCTTTGGGCACGGACAGGGTTACCTTTTGCGTCTGACCCTCGCAAACAACTTTGCCCAGGGGCGCCAAAACCTCGGAGTTGGTGCAATCCATGACAAACCAGGGAGTGGAGGGTGTCTGGCGCGGTTCAACGCCGAGGAGAAATTCGGAGTCGAGAAACTTCTCGCCGCGGTTGTTGAGCAGCAGCGAATTGATGCCATACCGGAAAGGAAAGTTCATGCCCGCTGTGATGAAAATGTCCTCGTAGCCGTCCGCGTTGAGATCGCCCGCGCTGACTCCCCAGGGCCAAAGCTGTTCGACCCCGATTTTGTCGGAAATCTCCTCAAATTTGCCGTTCCCCAGGTTGTGATAGAAAGCGTTACCAAAGATGAATTTCTCTGCAGACCCTCCTAAGGCACTGTCGGGAGGGTGAGACTTGATTTTTTCCTTCTCGTGGTCGGGCCCTTGCTCCTCCATCATGTCGGAGTGCATGTCAGTGACGAACAGATCCATGCGGCCATCATTGTCGAAGTCGAAAAACTTCAGGCCCATGCTTCCCCATGGAGTCCTGGGGAAATAATCTTGCGTTTTCTCCACAAACTTCTTGCCGCCCTCGTTTTCGAAATAGTGTCCGGAACCTTGCATATTAAGGAAGTAGATTCCGGGCCAGCCATCCCCTTTTAAGTCGGCGAAACTCGCGTCGCCGCACCAACCGCGCGGATTCAGCCCGACCTCGGCGGTTACATCCTTAAATTTGTAGTGGCCTAAATTCTTATAGAGAACGGGATACTCGAAGCGTTCCGGATGCAGATGTCCCGAAAACGCATCCTTCATTCCGACGTAAGACCCATCGGCCCCCTTTTCGTTGGTGGTATAGACACCGACGTTGCAGACCAGCAGATCGAGCAAACCATCGTTATCGAAGTCAAAGAAAAAAGCGCCGGAAGAATGGGTGGTGAGATCCAGGCCGGCTTCGTGGGTTATGTCCTTAAAATGGCCGTGTCCGTCGTTTCGGAAGAGAACATTTCCTTCATTCACAGTGGTGACATAAAGATCCTGGTGGCCGGAGTTGTCGACGTCTCCGAATGCCGCACTCACGCTAACGCGATCTTTCAAACCAACGCCGGCCTGCTCCGTAATGTTCTCGAATTTTCCGTTGCCCAGATTTCGCCACAGTTCGTTGCCGCCGAGTTGACTTACAAAATAGATATCGTATTGTCCGTCGCCATCCACGTCCGCTACGGCCAGGCCGGTGCCGTGGTCATAATGGACTGGCATGTAGACGCTGGTGGCGTAGGGCACTGCATGATTTCGAAAAGTGATTCCACTATCCTTTAAACGATCGGTGAAATGAAACTGATAAAAGACTTTGAATTGATCCACGGATTCAAGTTGTGCTTTTTTCCGGCTTGGCAGAGCGTTGAGGCCGACGTCATTTCTGGGGAAAGGCACCATGGGGAGGGTGGCGTCTTGCGCCGCAAGCGAGGCTCCAACCATAGCGGCAAATGCAAATGAAATAATTGCAAACGGCAACGGGCGACTCGTCATTCGGCCTCCAGCAGAATTTGGGAAGGGTGAGAGTTGCAGACGGTAAACAACGGCACGGCAACAACAGTGTTCGCTAGATTAACACGAACTAGCCAGGGGCGCGTTTGAGGACGAGGTTCCTGCGCGATTCGGGGAACAGCGTCGTCACCTGGGGTTGGCTTCGGGAAGCTTGATCGAACTTTTGATTCCCTGGCCCTCCACAATCGTGTAGATGAAGTCCGCAGGTACATTTAGGATGGTTTCCATGCCGCCGTTGGGCCAGCGGACTTCCACCTTATCGATAACGGAATCGCGTGCTAAACCGAAGTGCAAACGAGGATCGTTGGTCGAGAGATAGCTCGATCCTGCCTTGATTTCTTCGATCTGCGACCGGGAGGCGGACGTGATGGTAATGCGGGCGCCGACGGCGCCGCGGTTGCTTTTTGTCCCGATCAATTTGAACAGCACGCGGTGGTTGGAATTTTTCGTGTCGTTCAGGAAAACTGAAGGCGGCGCTCCGACATTGAACACAACCATATCAATGCTGCCATCATTGTTGATGTCGCCAAACGCCACGCCGCGACGCGACTGCATGGGGCCATCGTTCAATCCCGCGGAGTCGGCGATTTGGTCGAACGTTCGATCGCCTTTGTTGTGGTAAAGCAGGAGCGGTTCGCGGTAGGTGACATTCTTGGGCACGGTGTCGACATCGGGATAAACGTGACCGCTTGCGATCACCAGATCCGGCAAACCATCGTTGTCGAGGTCGACGAAGCCGGTTCCCCAGGAAACGTAAGGCAGCGCACTTAGCGCAATTTTGGCGGAATAGGTGATGTTCGTGAATCCTTGCGGACCCTGGTTCAGGAACAGGCCCTTGGGTTGGTCGGCATAGTCCGTAATTGCAAAATCAAGTCTGCCATCGCGGTCGAAATCGCCCATGTCCACGCCCATGTTTCCAACTTCGTTGCCTTCAGGGCTGAGGGAAACGCCAGAAAGCATGCCGACGTCTTCGAACGTGCCATCGTGCTTGTTCCGGTAGAGATAGTTTGGCCCGGTGTCGTTGGCAACCAGGAGGCTTGGCCAGCCGCTGTTATCAAAGTCGCCCCAGACGACTCCCAGACCGAACCGGGCGGCTGAGTCATCCACTCCAGCCTTCTTTGAAACTTCTTCAAACGTTCCGTCGCCGCGATTGTGATACAGGAGATCGGTCTCACCATCCATCGTCCAGGGATTTTCCACTGGCAGACCTTTATGGAAGAAGTTTTTCGAGGGATTTTCGGCGGTTGGCAAGTGATTCAGGTCGGTATGCACGTAACGGGAAACGAACAGATCGAGGCGCCCATCGCGATCGTAGTCGGCCCATGCCGCGCCAGAGCTGAAACCGCCTCCGGCAACGCCAGCTTTTTCGGTCACATCCTCGAACTTGCAGCCGCCCAGGTTGTGATAGAGAACGTTGCCGTTATAGCCGGTGACGTAAATGTCAGCCCAACCGTCGTTGTCGTAATCCGCGACCGCAACGCCCATGCCCCAGCCTTTGCGGTTTAGACCGGCTTCCTTCGTGATGTCGGTGAACTTGAGGTTCTCGCCCTGATGGTAGAGCGTGACCATGGGCACGCCACCAGCTCGGGCTTGCTCGATGGTTGAATCATTCACCACCAGAATGTCCAGCCGTCCATCGTTGTCGCAGTCAAAGAGCGCGACTCCGCCGGAAATGGTTTCGACCACATAGTGCTGGTTTTTGGAACTGAAGGGTACCGCGGTCAGTCCGGCATCTTTGCCAATTTCCCGGAAATGAATGACAGGCGTCTGCCCACCGGCAAAGACTGATGGGAGCAGAAGGGCGAGGAAGATGGCGAAAAAACGCATCGGGGTTCTGTCGAGTGATTCTAAAAGAGAAACCGGCCGAGGTATATAAGGATGAAAAGCTTCTAGGTTGTTTCCTTCGGTATGAACTAGAATTTTCCGAGGGCATTCATTTGCGTTACCCGGAAAATCTGCAGCCAATGCGGGCTTGGTCGTGTGGCAGAGTCTGGAATCTGGCTCTGGCTTGCGTCGTTATTGCGCTGGGGCTTGTGCCCAGTATTGCTGTCGCGCAACGCGCGGAGCTCGACGTCATCTCGTCTCTCATCCAGCAGAAAAAACTGGACGAGGCAGAACGCCGCCTGCACGGCTATCTTCAGACGCACCCTGCGTCGGCAAGAGCCAACAATCTTCTGGGGACGGTTTATCTGATGGAAGGGCGCCCGGAACAAGCCGAAGCGGTATTCGAGACGGCAATCGCCCAGGCCCCAACATTGGTGGAGCCGAGGGTGAACCAAGGGGACGCATTTCTGGCGGCTGGAAAACCGGATTCTGCACTGGCTGCTTATCAAGCCGCGGCCAAGATCGCTCCGGCGGATGCTCGCGTCAATCTGGCGCTGGCACAGCTCTATCTGGGAAAGGGTGAGTTCGCCAATTCGCTTGACGCAGCGGCGAGAATTCCTGCCGACAAACGCACCGCCGAGCTTCTGCCTCTGTTGGCCGCGGATTATTTTGGACTCCAGCAGCCGGAAAAAGGTGGAGTTGAGATCAAGGCAATGTTGGACATCTCGACGAAGTACCCCGATTTAGTGCCCGAACTGGCAGAGTTCTTTATCGCTCATCGCGACTTTAAGAGCTCGCAACAGTTGCTTGAGCTGGCGCGGGACAAGCAGCCCCTTACAGATCGTCTGCAAGTAGACATGGCACTCACGCAAGCAGGTTTGGGGCGGCTGGACGATGCGCAAACTACCCTTGAGGCTGTTCTTGAGCACACGCCCGATTCCGTCGCTGCTCTGGTCGCTGCCGGGCAAGTGGCGAGCCAGCAATTAAACTGGAGTGCGGCAGTCGAGGCTTTTACTGGCGCGACAAGCTTGGCGCCTGACAGGCCCGATATTTTGTATGGACTGGTTTCAGCCCAGTTGCATAGTAATCAGACCGAAGGCTCGCTGACCAACGCGCAAAAACTTCGTTCGCTGACTCCAAATGATCCGCGTTCGGCCTACCTTCTGGCCCTGGCTTGTTTTGGCGCGAAGCGCTGGGCCGAGGCCAAAACCTACGCTGAAAAGGTGTTGGAGGCCCACTCTGAGGATCGCGAGATGAACCTTATCCTCGCCGACACCGCGCTGAACGTTGAGCATGATTTGCCAGCAGCCCGAAAACACATCGAGATTTGCCTTCGGCAGAATCCGAAGGATCCGGGCGCCCTCTACTATCTCGGGATGGCTCAGAAAATGGATGGCGACGTGAATGGCGCAATCCAGAGTCTTTCGCAGAGCGTAGCGGGGAATCCGAATAACGCGGATGCCCAAAGTGCGCTCGGAGCTCTTTCCCTGCAGGCGGGCGACGCGCAAGGGGCAGTTCATGCGTTGGAGCAGGCCGTGAAGCTTGCGCCCGGCCAGGCGCAAAACCACTATGAACTGGCACTTGCCTACACACGCCTGGGTACACCGGACAAGGCTCGAGCAGAGTTAGACCTTTATTCGCAGATCAAAACCAGGCAGGCGAACGACGATAAGAACATCAAAGGGCCGCCGACGAGCGAGACGCCCCATGTGGGGATCGAATCACGGCCTTAATTGGCCTTGGCCTCAGACCTCCAGGGGCTTACGAACGGGACGGCGTTATGGGAAAGTTGTCCAACCGTCAGACCCCTCCAAATCGAGAGTTTGTCGACCGTCAAGCAGGCAGTCCGGAGACGACTCTCCCCAGGCCTCAACCATGACGAACACGAGTCAGCATTTTTTCTAAAAAATCGTTTTTTCTTGACAAATGACAAGCGAAACGTTTATTCATAGCTCCCTAATTGAAAACCACTAGGGTTAGCTCACTTAGTGTGCGTGGTTCGTTCAGGACCGCTCGGTAATAAGTTAAAAAAAGTTGATTTTGAGTTGCAAGGCTTCGCAGTAGTTCCGTTTGGGCCGTGTTGGACCGGGACCCAGAAGCTGCGGTGAAAACTTTTCCTCGAGGATGTCAAAAATGACCCAAGAATCTAGCCCCTTCCGTCTGTCAAGTGGAGCAGCCGTTGCCCTAATCCTGGTGGCATGCGTGCTTCTGCTTTCGCCATTTGTGGCCTACGGCCAGAGTTATGCGGGATCGGTGCGTGGTACGGTAACCGATCCGTCTGGCGCGGCGATTCCGGGTGCCACCGTTACCTTGCGTAACGTGGCCACGAACGCTTCTTCACAGGCTACAACCACGGACTTGGGAGCATTTTCCTTCCCCGTCGTCGACGTGGGTGTATACGAGCTAACGATCAAAGCGGCCAACTTCAGAGCTTTTGTCGCAAAGGATGTTGAAGTTCACGTCTCAACCCCGGCAGAGGTGAATGCGAAGCTGGAACTTGGCTCGGCCAGTGAGACCGTGACCGTCGAGGCTAGCGACGTTCAGGTGCAGACTACGACTGCCGAAGTCGGCGCTGTGATCGAGGGCACGCAGGTTCGCGAACTGCCCTTAAACGGCCGCAATTTCATGTCGTTGACGCAGTTGCAGCCTGGTGTGTCGGCCAATAACCAGTTCGACTCGAAGGATAAGGGGCTGCAGGGCGGTTCGGATTTTTCGGTGAACGGTAATCCGAGCACCAACAATCTGTTCTTGATCGACGGCGTCAATAACAACGACGTTGGGTCAAACCGCACCATTCTTATTTACCCGTCGGTGGATTCCATTGCCGAATTCAAGATGCTCACGAATTCTTTCGGACCGGAGTACGGACAGGCTTCCGGTGCGGTCATCAGCATCACCACCCGTTCTGGCGGAAATGCATTTCACGGCGGCCTTTTCTACGAAGGCCGGAACGATGCTCTGAACGCTGCGGGCTACATTGCCGATCTCGATCACCTGCCAAAGCCTTCTCTGCGCCGCAATGATTGGGGATACTTCGTCGGTGGGCCGATCATAAAGAACAAGCTCTTCTTCTGGTGGAACCAGGAATGGAATCGCGACCTTCGGGGCCAGATCGTCACGCAGTGCGTTCCCACAGCGGCTGAAGCCGGTGGCGATTTCAGTGCGGATGTGGCCACTGGTCTCGCGTCGGTCATAGCTGCGGGATCTCCGAACGCAGCAGGGGCCAACACGACTTGCAATGCGCCTCCGCCAGCCACGTATGCCCAGGTGGGTGGTGTGTGGACAGCGACGTCGAATATTCCGCTGGCGGCCCAGGCTGCTGGGAATCCGTACGCGATTGCGAATCCTGACCCCGCAGGAAAACTGCTGGCAGCGTACTATCCGCTTCCCAATCTCTCGACTCTCATCCCCAATTCGAACTACAACTACGCATCGGGCGCAGCCGGACGCGTGCCCTGGCGGGAAGAAAACGCCCGCATTGACTACGATGTAAACACCCGGAACCAAATCACCTTCCGCTACACGCAAGACGCGTGGCAGTTCCCGGCGCCGAACAACGCCTTCGGTTGGGGCGACGACAACTTCGCCACCTACCAGGGAAACTGGAACCAACCTTCCAAGAGCATTATGGGAAGGCTCTCTTCTCAGATCACCAATTCGCTGACCAATGATTTTGAGTTTGGCTATGCCCACAACGCCATCATCGTTACCCCCGGCGGTGCGGACCCGACGTTAAGCAGTCAGTTTGATGCCGCAATACCTCCGGTTTGGCCGGCTTCAGGGAAAACGGCGGGCGGCATCCCAACGGTCTGGGGCGGCCTGCAGAATTACGGGAACTTTAGTTCGATCTGGGCCATCGTGGGCTACGGCAACCACATGGACCTGTTCACCTGGCAGGATAACGTTGCCAAAATCCAGGGTAACCATACCTGGAAGTTTGGCGCGCTGGTAAGCCACAACATCAAACAAGAAAATCAATTCGGTGGCGCTGACCGCCCAACGTTTGGCATTAGCAACAACGGCTGGGGGCAGTCGATAGAAACGGGAAATGCCCTGGCTAACGTGTTGCTGCCGGGCAGCGGAACCGCGATACCCTATACCGATCCGTCTTGCGCTCCGGGTGGAACGCCAGCCAACGGTTGCCCCCAGATTATCGAGGGCGTCGGCGAGACCAACGTCAACCCGGTGGACCAGGGTCGCTGGCACGATATCGAGTTCTACGGCGGTGACTCCTGGAAGTTAAGTCGCCGTGTCACCTTAAATTACGGTCTCCGCTGGTCCTTGTATCGCGAACCTTACGATGCCAACAATCAGATGGCGTCCTTCAGCCTTAAGGCTTACAACCCAGCCGGCAATCCGGCGGACGCTTGCAACGGCGTCATCCTCGTCCCGGGCACGAATTTCTGCAGTGCGGCGGCTACCACCGTTGGCTTGCCCTTGAGCGCCGGCACTCCGGGCGTAAACCGGGCGTTGGTGAATAACAACAACCATGCGATTGCTCCGAGGCTTGGCGTCGCCTGGGATGTGTTTGGAGATGGCAAGACGGCTATACGTCTTGGCTTGGGACAGTTCTACCAACGCGAGCGCGTCAGCCCGCAGGTCGGCTTGTCGAACACCGCCCCATTCTCGATCACTGCGGGCGGCATTAATCGGCCTTTCGACACGGCCGTTCCGTTAGCAGGAGCGTCCACCTCGCCGAACGATGGCAAGTCGCCTCGAGCGGTAGTGCCCAATACCTGGCAGTGGAACTTTTCCGTGGAACGCGAAATTGCCCGGAATACCGCCATTCAGGTGGGCTACGTGGGCAACGCCGGCATCCACTTGACGAGCACTTACGATATCAACCAGGTGCCCGAAAGCGGCTTCGGTTTGGGTTCATTCTTGCCGGGTTCTGCAACCACGTCGACGATTAACGGCACGACTTACACAACGCCAAGCATTAACGTGCTACGCCCTGCCGCCAACTTCGGCGCGATCAACTACTTCAGCCGCGACGGCCACGCCAGCTATAACGCTCTTCAGGTGATGTTCCGGTCGAAGCTGAGGAATTTCTCCACTATCCAGGCTGCATACACCTGGTCCCACACCATCGCCGACATCGAAGAAGATGCGGCCAATGGCGGAGGCAGCCAGGGCAGCTTTACGGACATCCAGAACATACGAGCCGATCGTGGCAATGCCACCATCAATCGTCCGAACATTTTCGTCATGAACGAAGTGTTCTATCTGCCGAAGTTGGAGCATACGAACAACATCGTTCGCCAAACCGCCGGTGGGTGGGAGTTCAACACCATCTTCACCGCCGAGAATGGCAACTCGATGTCCGTATACCAGAGTGGCCTGGGTGCTGCGACGCAATTCCTGGATCCGAACGCGAATCCTGCGCCCTGCACCTACAACGGAAGCAGCTTCCCGTGCGCGTTAGGCAGTTTGTCCGGCACAGGTTACACCAACAACCAGCGGCCCAACGCCGTACCCGGTGTGAGCTGCAATTCCGGGAGGCACGGCAACGACCTCATGAACCCGAATGCGTTCACGCTGATTGGATTTGCGATCGGAAGCCTTGGAAACGCCTCTCGCGGAGTTTGCGAGGGACCGCACTTCGTCAACGCGGACATGGGTCTGTACAAGAACTGGAAGGTTAAGGAGAACGTGAATATCCGGTTCAGCATGGACTTCTTCGATGCGTTCAACCATACCAACTTTGACGCTAACTCAGTCGGAGGCGTGGGCAGCCAGGCCGGGTACTTCTATAACGGCAGCGGCGTATACTGCGGTGCAAATAGCGGCACTACAGTTGCCCCGATTTACGAGCCTTGCAGCCCCAGCAACAACGTCATCAGCGCATACGGGAACACCGCGGCCGGCATTGGCGGTGCGAACGTTCTGTGGGGCAAGGCGCAGGGTATCAAGAATGGTGGTGGTGGGGCTCGCGAACTCCAGTACGGGCTGAAGATCACCTTCTAACAAGCAGCTAAAACAGCAAGAAACTCGGGGCCTGCGGTTCGGGCCCCGAATTTTTTGCCTGAAACTTCGGAATCTGCGGTCGGGTAATTAGGTTCTGTGGAAGTTGTTGTTACAATCCTAAGTGGTTCCTTGGTCCATGACGTTCCGCGCGGCTGGTATCGCCAACAACATCCTGGGTGGTGGATTCAGTGTCCGCTCGCGTCTTTCCTGCCTTGCCTTCCTGGTCGCGTTTCTCCCGTTGTTCTGCGCGTCGCAGTCCTCAGCTCCGGTCGTACCAGCGGATGAACTGCAACCTCTTATTAGTGCCGCCTCGGCCGCGCGCGATTCGGGTGACGCAGCCAAGGTGGCAAGCGCCAATGCCCTGGTATTGGCAGTCGCTTTGCGTAAACTGGCCAACGTGCGCCTTGCTGAGGGCGCTTTTCCCCAAGCTCTGGAGCTATACCAGCGCTCGCTCACGTGGCAGGATGTCGCGGAAACCCACGTGGGGCTCGCCATTTGCGATCTGTATGTGAATCGGCCGGATGATTCGCTGTCCGAAGCTGCCAAGGCCTTGGCGCTCGACCCGGGCAGCGCCCGAGCTTTCAACATCCAAGGTAAGGCTTGGATGAAAAAGCGCGATTACCGCAAGGCCGTCGACTCCCTGCAGCGCTCGCTCGATCTCCACCCCGAGTTTGAACCGGCCTATGCTCTGGCGGTCTCCCTGCTTTCTATCGGAGACGCTGCGAGCAAGGAACAGGCGGCCAAGGTGTTTGACAAGATCGTGGCCTCGATGGGCGACTCCGGATCGCTGCGCGTGCTCTTTGGGCGGGCGTACCGCGACGCTGAGATGCAGGACGACTCCATCCGCGAACTTCGACGTGCCGTGACATTGGACACAAAAACGCCCCACGCCCACTATTTTCTGGGCCTCTCTTTACTTTGGAAGAATGAGTGGACCGATACGCCGGAGATTCGCCAGGAATTCGTGACTGAGCTGCAGAATTATCCGAAGGATTTCCTCGCGAACTACTTTCTCGGCTACCTCGATTCCAATGACCGGCGTTACGAGGAAGCCGACGTTCATTTGAAGGCCGCAGCGGAAATTGACCCGTCCTGGCCCGAGCCGTGGCTCTTCCTTGGACTGAACGCGTATGCGCAGGATGACAGGGCGAACGCGGAAAAGTACTTGCGCAAATGCATCGAATTCACGGGCAAGGACGAAGCGCGCGGCAATTATCAGGTTCGCAGGGCGTACATTACCCTGGGCCGCATTTTGACCGCCTCGGGCCGGGCCGCCGAAGCGGCTCCTTATCTTGAACGCGCCCGCGAAGACCAGAAGCAAGCGCTGGCCGAGGCCCAACAGATCGTAGCGGGCCGCGCGTCCGACGAGGGCTCGGTTTCCCCGGCTGCCGTGGTTGCTCTGCTGAAGCGCCAGGAGGACCAGCCGGTGGAACTGCCGGCCGAACCGGTCGATCCAACTGAGCCTTTGGACGCGGCTACCCTCGCGCGCTCCCACCTGACCCCGGAAAGCTTGAAGGCGGCGGCCGCGGAGGAGAGTCAGCTTCGGCTCATCCTGGCCACCAGCTTCAACGATCTCGCCACTTCTGAGGCAATTCGCCACGACTATGCGTCCGCGCTCCAGCACTATCAGCAGGCGGAGCGCTGGGACCATGATGTGCCGGACTTGCAACGCAATCTGGGTATGGCTGCATTTCGCGGGCACAACTATCCGGAATGCGTGCACGCTTTGTCGCAGGTGGTGAGCGCCGATCCAGAGGATGCCGTGGCGCGGGCGACCTTGGGATCCGCGTATTTTTCCACGGACAACTACACCGAAGCGGCCCACGTGATTGCTCCGCTTGGCCAGCGCGCGACTCACGACGCTACGCTCGGCTACGCCTGGGCGGCGTCGCTGGCGCGGCTTGGTGAATTCGCCCAGGCCACGCAGATTCTGTCGGAATACGAAAAGATCCAGCTTCCCCCCGAAGCCCTTGTCCTGGTTGGACAATTGTGGACCGACATCGGAGATTATTCCCGCGCGGTTCAGGCATTCCAGCGCGCTCTGGCGGCCGACCCATCGGTTCCTAAGGCGCATTATTTCGCAGGGCTGGCCCAACTCCGCTGGAATCATGTAAATGAGGCGCTTGCGGAGTTCAATTCCGCATTGCAGCTCGTGCCTGACGACCCGGACGCCAGGATCGGCATCGGGTACGTGTACATGCAGCAGGGCAAGCACGCGGAGGCTGTGGGACTGTTTTCCTCCGTGGTCGCCGCCCATCCCGAGAACGGAAATGCGCATTACCAGTTGGGCAAGCTCCTGCTGGAAACGGGAAAGTTGGAAGAGTCGGTGACGCACCTCGAGGCCGCCGCTCGCGCCATGCCTCAGAGTGACTATGTTCATTACCAGTTACAAGAGGCCTATCGCAAGGAATCCCGCACCGCGGACGCCGACCGCGAACTGCAAATCTACAAGGAATTGAAAGCCAAGAACCGCCAGGCGACCCTGCCACATCCGATGGGCGGTCCATAATAATGAAGGTGGTCAACCGCTTAGCAGCCAGGGGGATTCCCAAGTCTTGGAGACATCATTGAAATTGAAGTTGTCTGCCGCTTTACGGTCGGTTCGGATTGTGGTTGCCGCATTTCTCTCGGTGCTGGTGGCGTCGGCTCAGGATGCGCACCCCCAGCCGCCGCCGCCTCCTCCCGGCGCGAAGACCGCAAAATGCAGTGGCCGCGAAGTTCCGCAGTTTAGCGACATCACGGAAAAAGCCGGTATTCACTTCAGCCACGTTTCGTCCAGCGACAGCAAATACGTTGTCGAATCCATGAGCGGTGGGGTGATTTTGATCGACTACGACCGTGACGGATACCCGGACATTTACTTTACAAATGCACCAACCGTGGCCCTGGCGATCAAAGGAGAGACGCCGAGGGGCGCTTTATATCACAACAATCACGATGGAACATTTACAGACGTAACCGACAAAGCCGGTCTGGCCACTCCGTGTTTCGCCATGGGTGGAGCTGTCGGCGACTACAACAATGACGGCTGGCCCGACCTGTATCTGACGTGTCTTGGGGGCAACAAGCTGTTCCGCAACAACGGCAATGGCACGTTTACCGATGTCACCAAGCAGGCCGGCGTGGCCGACGGACGATGGTCCACCGGCGCGGCGTTTGGCGACTACGATGGAGATGGCTATCTCGATCTGATGGTGGCAAACTACGTGGATTTTCACTTGAACGACCTGCCGGGATTCGGCACCGCTCCCAATTGCAAGTATCGTGGGCTCGACGTGCAGTGCGGTCCCCGCGGACTAAAGGGGGCCGGCGATTCGCTGTTTCATAACAACGGCGACGGCACGTTCACTGAAGTATCAAAAGCCGCGGGCGTGGATGATCCCAATGGATATTACGGAATGTCGGTCATCTTTTCCGATTTCAACAACACGGGACGACCGGACATTTACGTCGCGAATGATTCCGCTCCAAAATTCCTTTACAAAAATATGGGGAACGGAAAATTCACGGAGATCGGACTCGAGTCCGGCACAGCCGTAAGTGAAGACGGCTCGGAACAGGCTTCCATGGGTATTGCGGTGGGCGATTACCTGCACAACGGGCTTCCGTCGCTCTACGTCACCAATTTCTCGGACGAATACAGCGATCTCTACCGCAACGATGGGGCATGGAGTTTCTCCGATGTCTCCTACAAATCCGGGGTGGCGCTGGCTTCACTTGCGTACGTAAAATGGGGCACGGTTTTCTTTGACGCGGACAATGACGGCTGGCTCGATCTTATCGTGGTCGCCGGGCATGTTTATCCGCAGGTGGACACGCTGCCGGCGGGTGCACGCTACCGGGAACCCAAGGTACTCGAACTGAACCAAAAGGACGGAACGTTTTGCGATGCCAGCGACCAGGCGGGGCCGGCGTTGCGCATCCCGCGCGTATCACGGGGCGTCGCCGCCGGTGACGTGTTCAACGACGGAAACGTGGATCTGGTCGTGGAAGACCTGGCGGGCGAGCCCATGCTCCTCAAAAACAGCGGTTTGCCCGGACGGCATTGGGTGAGTTTCGAACTTCAGGGAACGAAGAGTAATCGTCTTGCCATCGGCGCAAGACTAAAGCTTGTGTCCGGGGGCATGACTCAGACCGAAGAGATTCACAGCGGCGGCAGCTACCTTTCGCAGAACGACCTGCGTGTGCATTTCGGGTTGAACACTGCCACCAAAATCGAATCTCTTGAGATTCGCTGGCCCTCCGGGAAAATCGAGACTCTCAAGAATCTCGATGCCGACAAGATCTATTCCGTTCTCGAGGGCGGGGGAATTGTTCCGGCTGAGAAAATCCGACCGGCTGTTCCGATCTCAGCCAAACCGGCGCCCTGACGCAATTTCAGCGAAGTCAAAGGTGGTCAGCATTTCGGCCTTCAGGAAAGAGCGATAGAATAGAGGCGGCTATGGCTGCCAGAACGTCAACTTTAGTTCGCTCCGGGCTGGCAGGCCTCGGCCTCGCAGCCGCACTTTACGCCCAAAGTCCGTCCCCGGCGCCTCCACCAAGCCCCCAAGACTCCACTCCAGTTTTCCAGGCGACGAGTCGTCTCGTCCTCGTTGACGTTGTGGTTTCCGACCATCGTGGACAATTTATTCCTGGTTTGAAGCCAGCCGATTTCACCGTGCTCGAAGACGGCAAGCCGCAGAAGCTATCGGCACTTTCCGTCCACGTAACGCCCGCCGCTCCCAGGCATGCGTACCCACCTTTGCAGATGCCACCGCACCAGTTCAGCAACTTTACTTATGTTCCGCAGCAGACGGACAGCCCCGTGACTATCGTTCTGCTCGACATGCTCAACACGACTGGGCAAGACCAGCAATTCGCCCGCAAGCAGATGATCGAGTTCCTCAAATCACTGCCGGAGGGCCGCCCCGTCGCGCTTTTCACGCTGACTTCCAAGCTGCAGATGGTGCAGGGGTTCACCGGCGACTCCGCCGCACTGGTGAAAGCAGCGACCGTGGTTCTCACCAAGGAATCGCCGTTAAAGGGGTCGGAGACACGGACCCAGCAGGAAGAGATCAGAGCGCGCTCATTGGAGATTACCGCCAGTCCCGGCACCAGCGCGTCATCGACCGCACCCATTGGTGACGCGATCCGCAAGGCGTACGATTCGCAGGATACTTTCCAGAAGCTGCAACGCATCGACTACACCATCGACGCCCTGACAGTTCTGGCCCGTTCGGTCGCGGGATACCCCGGCCGCAAAAATCTGTTGTGGCTGTCGGCAGAATTTCCGGTGGCATTCGGTCCTGAGTTGAACCCCTACCAGTCCAGCGGCTCCATCACTGGCGTTAGCAGCCAAACCAATCCTTCGCGTTCAGACGTGCAGCATGAGGCGCCGCCAGTGCGCGAGACCGCGGCCCTGCTTACTGCGGCGCAGGTGGCAGTCTATCCGATCGACGTCGGCGGAGTCGCTAACCCCGGAACTGGAATCGACATCAGCACCCCAACCGGGTATTTGGGCAACGGAGACCTGAAAAACGAAACCCAGGCCGCCGTCCAGCGGCAAACCACGGCGCGATGGGATGCCCATGAAGTCATGAATGACATCGCCCGCGAGACGGGAGGGGAAGCCATCTACGGAACCAACGATCTCAAGGAAGCTCTGTCCCGCGGCATGGACCAGGGCTCGAATTACTACACGCTGGCCTATGCCCCCACGAACGCGGATTGGAGCGGAAAGTACCGCAAGATCGAAGTGAAGACCGATACTTCCGGAGCGAAGCTCACCTACCGGCGCGGATACTACGCACTGGCTGAGCGTCCATACACGGGCGACAAAGCCGCCGCCGCGATGGCTGTGGCCATGAAGTTCTCGGTGCCCGAACTCACCATGCTGATGCTCAAGGTCCAGGTCCTGCCGCCCGACGCCGAACACAAGACTGTGCGCATCGACTACGCCGTAGACCCCCACGACATCGCCTTTACCGACGGCGCCGATCAGCGCAAACGCGCCTCGATCGACTTCGTTGCCACGGCCTGGGACCGGGATCTGAAGCTCATCGCGCACCAGGCCGATACCATGGACGCGAATCTTCGCCCGGAACCCTACCAGCAGATCATGCAGACCGGCATGCCCTTTCATCAGGAACTCACTCTGAAGCCAGGAAGCTACACATTACGCCTGGGAGTACTGGATCGCGGCAGCCAAAAGATCGGCACAGTGGATGTGCCTCTGACCGTCTCAGGCAACAGCAGTTCGGCTGCGGCTGCGCCATCGCGATAGCGGCACAGAACCCAGCTCACCCCGCAAAAGAGTTCGGCGAGTTCGGTTTCGGCGGTTGGGTTCGACTCGCGGGGCCATCTTTCCGCAGAAGAATTTCCTGGATCTTCCGCAGCAGGTCGTCGAGGTAGAAAGGCTTCTGGATCCAGGTCAGCTCGCCATTCGTCCCAGCGATCGCCCCCAACCTGTCGTCGGTGTAGCCTGACATATACAAAACGTCGAGATTGCCCCGCACCTCGGTCAGGGTTTTGGCCAATTCCGGTCCGCTCATCTGCGGCATGATGACGTCGGTGATCAGCAGACGAATCGGACCTGCATGTTCCTCGGCAATGCGCAGAGCTTCCACTCCGTTCGACGCTACCAGCACCCGGTATCCCCGGGACTGCAGCCCATCATGCAGCAGGTCGCGAAAAGCGCGCTCGTCTTCCACCACCATGATAGTGCTAGTGGCTGACCCGGGGGGCAGGGCGGCCAGTTTCTCGCGCTGCCGGGAAGCATCCTCAAGTGGTTGATCGACCTGCGGCAGATACACTTTGAAGACCGTCCCTTTCCCCAGTTCGCTATCGGCAAACACGAATCCCCCGCTCTGCTTCACGATGCCGTACACCGTGGCCAATCCCAGCCCCGTGCCCTTCCCCTCTGCCTTGGTGGTGAAGAACGGTTCGAAGAGGCGCTCCCGCGTGTCCGCGTCCATGCCCGTCCCCGTGTCGGTGACTGACAGCATCACATATCGTCCGGGCGGAACAGCCACACCATAAAAAGCAGTACCGTCTTCGAAGGTAACCTTCGCGGTCTCAATGGTGAGCTTGCCGCCGGTGGGCATGGCATCGCGCGCATTCACGGCCAGGTTCATGATGACCTGCACCATCTGCCCCGGATCCGCCTTCGTCTTGCCCGGCGCCGGATCAAGAACAATCTTCTGCTCGATATCTTCTCCCATCAGGCGCTGCAGCATTTTTTGCGTCTCCGCCACCAGTGAGTTCAGGTTCACCACTCTCGGCTCCAGCACCTGCCGCCGGCTGAAGGCAAGCAACTGCGAAGTCAGCGAAGCCGCCCGCACTCCGGCCTTCTTGATGGTTTCCAGGCGCGTGCCCACCGGCCCGGCGGAGCCCAGATCGCCGGACAGCAATTCGCTGTAGCCGATAATGACTCCGAGCAGGTTATTAAAATCATGCGCGACACTGCCCGCCAATTGTCCAAGCGCTTCCATCTTTTGTGCGTGGCGCAGTTGTTCTTCCAGCGATTTGCGTGAGGTAACGTCCTCGGCGATGATCTCGATGACATCGCCTCCGCCGCCCGGAATCGACAACCGCCGCCCGCTCGCGCGTACCATGACTGTTTTGCCGTCCTTGCGCTTCCAGGTGAACTCGACAGCATTGAAAAAATCTGCCCGCGTCGGCTGCGCCCGAAAGCCGCTCCCATCGCCCTCAGAATACAAATCACGCGAGACCGTCAGGGCCAGAACTTCAGCCTCAGACTGGTAAGCCAGCAGCTTCACCAGCGCGGGATTGGCATGCAGAAACCTGTCCTGTCGCACACCAATTGTCCCGATCCCGTAGGGAGCGTTTTCCACAAACGACCGCAGCTCTGCTTCCGATCGACGAACCGCCTCTTCTGCCTGTTTACTCTGCGTCAGGTCAATCCCAACAGCGGCAAGGTAGGGCGTGCCTTCGAGTTCTACCCGCACTCCCGTAAAGTAAAAGGGCGCTGTCCCACCATTCGACAACAGCATATCGGCTTCGATCTGGCTGGCTCCTCGTTCAAAGACTTCGTTCTTGGCTCGCTGCACGGCCTCTTTGTCTTCATCGGCGACGTTGCCGAGGACGCCCTCCTCCCCTGGAGCGTAGCGAGCCATCAGTTCCGCGTTTTTGTTCCAGCGCAGGTTTTTTCCTGCCCTGTCCTGCAGCAAGAAGATTCCCGGGAGGCTTTCAATCACCGCATCGGCCAGAATCTTTTCGTGAAGCAGCGCTTTCTCCGCGCGCCTGCGCCGTTCGATGCTGAACCAAAGCGCCAACACGAGGATCGTCTGCAGAATGCACAGCGCGATTACCGCTACGATCACAGTGCGGTAGCGCTCCCATGCCGACGGTTCGCGGAACAGTTCGACCGTCCCGGACGGTAATTGCTTCTCACTGATGTGCCAGCGCTGCAACTGTCGCCAATCCACGGTGTCTTGGGCGGAGTTGTCCAGCTCAAGCGGAATGCTGGCCGCATTCTCGCCGCTCAACACGCGCGCTGCCTCTTTCGCAATGCGTCTGCCCAGATTCTCCGGGTCCGTCATCCGGCCGCCCACCACGCCGTGTCCGAGATAGTTTGAGTAGATCGCGTACACCGGGACATTGGCCTTCTGCGCGATCAGATCAAGCGCCTCCTGCTGAAGAAAGAACTGGCCGTTGGCATCTTCAAAAAAATAAGTGCTCAGGATCACGGTGTGCGGGGGCAACTCCGCAACTCGCTTCAGTGTTTCACTCATGGTCAGGCCGGTCAGGTAGGTAAACCTAACCCTCTGGCCATAGGGCGCAAAATCTTGGCGCAGTTGCTCGGCCCAGTACCCGTCTACCGGTGAACAACCCACCACCACGGCAACCTGCTCCGTGTCTGGTTGGAGCCGCAGAGCCAGATCCACGGTTCGGACCGGCTCGTCGGTACTCGCAACTCCCGTAATACGGCGTCCGACCGTCCCGGTAGCGATGCTCTGCTTCAATTCGCCGAGCCTGGTGGAGTTGAACAGGGTCACCACCGGGGTTCCGGGGAAGAGTTCTTTTCCTTCCCCCAGCAGAAACTGCAGTGCCGAATAGGACACGGGCACGATCAGGTCGGGTTTTTGCTCCCCGAATTTCAGCTCCAGCAGCTTCACCAGATTCGCCGCATGCGCAGCACCGGGAAATCTGACCAGGTCGAGGTATTCGGTGTAGAACTCCACCCGGTCGCTCGCCCCGGATCTTAATTCCGACCGGAGTGCATGATCGAATCCGGTATAAATCGCTTCCTCGTTGTCGAAGGAATAGAGGAGCAGAACTCTCTTCGGGGGCTGGCTTGAATCTTGCTGGCTTGAGTCTTGCTGGCTTGAGTCTTGCGACCATCCCGCGCAGCAGACCAGCGACGCAACCGCAACCGCGCAAAAGAGCGCAAGGCGCGCGGAGGAACTACTTCGCCAGTAAAGAAGCGGG
>Ga0210400_10000771_pt1 | contig 33797 bp, 31 predicted proteins | sample IncBWH26MmetaG_FD_155456 | JGI IMG/M metagenome (GOLD analysis project Ga0210400, IMG submission 155456) | Forest soil microbial communities from Barre Woods Harvard Forest LTER site, Petersham, Massachusetts, United States - Inc-BW-H-26-M | ecosystem: Environmental > Terrestrial > Soil >... | reverse complement strand
GGGCGAGCTCGAATCGCAGGTGGACTCGTTGAAAAAGTGGCGTGAGAAAAACGTCATTACTTATTGTGACAGCGGCACCGACGGCGCAAGCGCCGCGCGGGCCTTGATGAAGCTCGGCTTCACCAAGGTGTTCAATCTTCAGGGCGGGCTCAATGCTTGGGTGAAGGATAATTTGCCACTGACGAAAACGGCGTCAAAGGCCAAGAACCCTTCGAAATGACGCAGCCGGTGGTTACCGTTTACGTATCGGACTGGTGTCCGTACTGCCAGCGAGCCAAGAGCTTGCTCGAGCAGAAGCAGGTGATTTTCAGCGAGATCAACGTCGAGGATGACGAGAAATCGCGCGAGGAGATGATTGCACGCAGCAATCGGCGCACGGTTCCGCAGATTTTTATCGGCGACAAACATGTCGGTGGGTATGACGAGCTCGACGCGCTGGATCGCAGCGGCGAGTTGGATCGATTAATTCAGGGGGCAGGATGAACGAGGTTACAGCGGCGGAGCCACAGGCCAATGTCGGCGGCGTCCAGGTGAGTTTGCAAAGCGTGTACTTGAAGGATTGTTCGTACGAGTCGCCGAATGGTCCGCGCCTGCCTAGCAATCAGCCCTGGGAACCGAAGTTTCAACTCAATATGAACACCACCACGGAGGAACTCTCGCCGGAGGCGCGCGAAGTGCTGCTGACCGTCACGGTGGAAGCGAAGCAGGGCGACACCACGCTTTACCTGGTGGAGGTCAAACAGGCCGGGTTGTTTACCATCGCCGGCGCCTCGGTCGAGGATTTGAAGCGCTTGGTCGGCAGCTTCTGCCCCAGCCTGCTGTTTCCCTACGCGCGCGAAGTGATCTCCGACCTCATCGTCAAGGGTGGATTCCCCAATTTCCTCCTGCCCTTGGTCAATTTCGACGCGCTGTTCACGCAGGCGCAGCAAGCTCCTTCGCCCACCTCGGTGAATTAGAGGCTGTATGACCCGGCGTGCGGAACCGATGACCGTCATCGGCGCCGGCTCCTGGGGCACGGCACTCGCCATTTTGTTGGCGCGGGAAGGACACGCCACCCAGCTATGGGGCCGCGACGGCGCGCAGCTCGATGCCATGCGCCGCGCCCGCCGCAACATGCGCTATCTGCCGGAGGCGGCATTCCCGGAAGAATTGCAGATCGCGGTCGATTTGCCCAAGGCGCTCGAGGTCTCCCGCGATGCCCTGATCGCCGTGCCATCGCATGCTTTCAGGGCGACATTGGAGAGCATTCGGCCGCACCTGGCGCATCGCACCCGCATTGCCTGGGCGACCAAGGGATTCGAGCTGGCGACCGGACTGCTGCCCCACCAAGTTTTTCGAGAGATTTTGGGCGATACCGCCGGCGCGGTATTGTCGGGTCCCACCTTTGCGAAGGAAGTCGGCGCCGGCCTGCCGACCGCCATGACGATCGCATCGGCCGACGAGCGCTTTGCCAAAGAACTGGCGCTCAATCTGTCAGGTCCGAGTTTCCGCGCGTACACCCAGACCGACATCATGGGCGTGGAGGTCGGCGGCGCGGTGAAGAATGTCATCGCCATCGGATCGGGGATTGCCGATGGCGTAGGGTACGGTGCCAATACACGCGTGGCTTTGATCACGCGCGGCCTCGCGGAAATGATGCGCTTGGGCGTCAAGCTCGGCGCATTGCGCGAAACGTTCATGGGCCTCGCCGGGCTCGGAGACCTGGTGCTGACCTGTACCGATGATCAATCGCGCAACCGTCGTTTCGGCATGGCGCTGGGCCGGGGCGAGTCGCCGGCGAGTGCGCAAAGCTCGATTCATCAGGTGGTCGAAGGCGTGACCGCGGCGCGAGCCGTCCACGATGTCGCGCAACGGTTGCAGGTGGACATGCCGATATGCCGCGAAATATACGCAATCATGTACGAGAACAAATCCGTGCGCGCGGCGGTGCAGGCGCTCATGGGGCGCGAAGTGCGCTCCGAGGCCGAATGAGCCGCGTTTGAACTTGCGGGCATTCCTGAACCGGACATTGCTTTTACAAAGGGGGAGCGCATATGAAACGAATGAATTTAGATTTGGTCGCCGCGGTGCTCGCGAGCCTGGTTCTCGGTACCTCGGCCTCGGCGCAAAACGCGCCCGAGCTTTCGTTGACGCGTTTCGATTGCGGCAAGAGCAACCCGCTCACCGATTTCAGCCGATTTTCGGACGTCTCCGCATTCAAGGGGCTGAGCGTTCCGTTTACCTTCAGCTGCTACCTCGTGAAGCACGGCAACGACTATCTGGTGTGGGACACCGGCAATCCGCCGGCCTCGGGAAGCACTCCGTCGCCCGCGGCGCCGACCACCAGTTTGGTGGAACAGCTGGCCGTGCTGCACCTTAACCCTTCGCAGATCACCTTTGTCGGGATCAGTCACTATCACGGAGATCACATTGGCCAGGTGGCGTCCTTTCCCCAGGCCACCTTGCTGATCGGAAAGGGCGACTGGGAGGCGCTGAACCAGGCTGCGCCCAATCCCGGGGTCAATCCGGCGAATTTTGCGCATTGGATCAGCGGCGGCGGAAAAGTGGAGGCCTTGCCCGGAGATAAAGACGTGTTCGGTGACGGCAGCGTCATCCTATTGAACACGCCCGGTCACACCCCCGGGCATCACAGCCTGCTGGTCAAACTCAGGGATATGGGCAACGTGCTCATCTCCGGCGACCTGGCGCACTTTCGCGAAAACTACGACAGCAACGGCGTACCGACTTTCAACACCAGCCGCGCCGAGACACTGGCCTCGCTGGATCGTTTCAAGCAGCTGGCGAAGAACCTGAATGCCACCGTGATCATTCAGCACGACGCGCGCGATATTGAGAAATTGCCGGCTTTCCCCGCTTCCGCGAAGTAACCGGTGCCATGTTAACCTTTCGACATATGCATAAAACAGCACTGATCGGACTACTGGCCGCTTGTTCATTCACGGTTGCAGCAAAGGATTCGGACACGGTCGCCGGCCGCGTCGCCGCGCAAAATACGCTTTTCGAAGAGCAATACCAGTCGGATCTCAAAGCCCACCCGGAACGCGCGACCGCCATCGGCGACTATCGGTACAACGACCAGCTGGACGATTATTCTCCCGCGGCGTATCAGCTCCAGAATGCCGCCGACCAGAGTTTTGTGTCCCGGTTGAGCGCCATATCGACGGCCGGGTTGCCGGAGCAGGACAAGCTGTCCCACGAAGTGATGGAGCGTTTCCTGCTGCAGCGTATTGCGAACTTCAAGTTCAAAGAATACGAGATGCCGCTGAATCAGATGGAAGGACCTCAGGTTCGTCTTGCCGACATGCCGCTGGCCGTCCCGCTCGACTCCGTCAAGCATTACGAGGATTACATCGCGCGCCTGCACCAGATTCCGCGCGCTTTGAGCCAGGCGCAAGAAACCTTGCGTGCCGGCATGAAGGACAAACTCATGCCGGTGCGCTTTCTGCTCGAGAAAGTGCCGGCGCAATGCGACGGCATCGTTGCCGCCAATCCCTTTCTGTTGCCGACGAAGAAATACCCCGACAGCATCTCAGCCGACGACCAGCGGCACCTGACCCAGGCCATCACGGATGCCGTGAACAACGAAGTGATACCCGCGTACAAGAAGTTCGGCGCCTTCATCGGCGCGGAGTACGCACCTCTGGGTCGAAGCACCTTGAGCGTCACCGCTTTGCCCGGCGGAAAAGAGCGCTACCTCAACGACATTCGCAGCCGCACCACGATCGGCACCTTGACTCCGGAACAGATTCACGCGATCGGCCTGCGTGAGATCGAGCGTATTGAAGGCGAGATGCTCATCATCGCCCGCAAACTGGGCTTCAACGACGTCGCCTCCTTCCGCGACTCCCTGAAAACCAACGCCAAGTACATTCCGACCTCGTCGGAGCAGATTCTCGATGATTTCCGCAAGTACATCGCGCAAATGCAGCCGAAGCTTCCGGAGTTGTTCGGCTACATCCCCGGCTCGCCGGTCACGGTCGAAGCCATACCGCCGTATCAATCGGGCGCCGCCACGCACTATCAAACCGGCACGCCCGATGGTAAGCGTCCCGGCCGCGTCAGTGTCGCGACGTCCCATTTTGAACATCGCTGGCTCATCGATGACGAGGCCACCGCCTATCATGAAGGCATACCGGGACATCACATGCAGCTGTCCGTGCAGCAGCAAATGACCAGCCTGCCGAAGTTTCGCCAGCATTCCGGCAACTCCGGCTATGTCGAGGGTTGGGCGCTGTATTCGGAGCAACTGGGCAAGGAAGTCGGGTTCTATCAAGATCCGGTAAGCGACTACGGCAGATTGAGCAGCGAGTTGTTTCGCGCCGTGCGTCTGGTTGTGGACACCGGCCTGCATTCGCAGGGCTGGAGCCGCGACCAGGTAGTCGAGTTCTTCCGCAAATATCAGCCGGTCGATGAACCGACCATTCAATCGGAAACCGATCGCTACATCGCGTGGCCGGCACAGGCGCTGTCGTACAAGCTGGGCCAGCTCAAGTTTCGCGAATTGCGCGAGCGCGCACAGAAGGAATTGGGGCCGAAATTCGACATTCGCAACTTTCACGATGAGATGCTGAACGGCGGCGTACTGCCGCTCGACCTGCTGGATGCCCGCACCAATAGCTGGATCAAGGAGCAGAAGGCGCAAGTTAAGTCCGCGGCGAATTGAACCACGCCGCGCCCGGCCTCGTGGCCCTGAGCGCCTCAGCTCGAGGACGAGAGAACGAATTTATTGCCGTCGGGATCCTTGAAGATCGCGAACTCGCCCCACGGCTGCTTCTCGGGGGGCTTCTCGAACTCGACGCCGCGGGCCGTGAGCTGCCGATAGGTCGCGCCGACGTCATCGCAGGCGAATGCGCCGTTGAAAAATGAGCCTATACGGCTCTCGTGGCCATCGGGGGTGAAGAGCACGACGCGCGTCCCCGAATTGCCGATCCGCAGCTCGATCCAACGCTGCTTGGCGTCGAAGACCTGATCGGTCGACACTTCGAATCCCAGTTTCTCGGTATAGAACTTGAGGGCTCGATCCTGATCCCCGGTCGGTATGCCGACGAATTTGACTTGCGTGATCACGGCGCTGGCTCTCCCTTGAAGCGGTGCATGGGTCGGGCGATTATCGGATATTTCGCGGGTGCCTAATGGCGATAATCGGTATAGTAATTATTGATGCAGCACTTCAATTTGGACAATTACGTCATCGACGTCCTCATGCCGGACCTGGTGGGACACGATCGCCGGCCCGCCACCTTTATCGTGTACCTGTATTTTTTGCGCCACGCAGCAAAAGGCAGGCGCGACACCTTGTCGGTCAGCCTGCAGACCATTGCCACCAAGACGGGCCTGTCTAAATCTACCGTTCAGGCGGCGATACGGCATCTGCGGCGGCGCAGGCTCTTGGATCCGGCAGTTTTGGCAACGGTTACCGACCCGGTTCGGCGGGTGCTCCGGCCCTGGAATCGCTGAATGCCGCCGCGCCTGCCCAAGCGCGGAAGGCTACAATGCCAACAAGCCTCGTGAGGTAGCTGATGAATAATCTGCTGAAGGCCATGGGCTTCTGGATATGGGGCCTGATCGCCATCGGACTTTCCGTCTCGATGGTGTCGGTGAGCTACAAGGTGCTTTCTTTATATCGCGGGCATGACATATCGGCTCCTCGCTCCGATTCCACCGCTCAATCAACCACGGGAATCGACGCGCCTGTATCGGCAGCCGGTCCCGCCGGCCTCGCGCTAAGCAGGGCGATTGCCCCCGAAATGACCTCTGCACAGAAGGCCATGCAATCCGCCCGATGGACGGACGCGCTGAATGAGCTCGAGGTGGCCAAATCCAAGTCTCCGCTGACGGCATTCGATGAGAAGACAATCCATGACTGGATGGGCGTTGTCTATTTGAACCAGAAGAACACGCGGGCAGCGCAGTCAGCGTATGAAGCTGCGCTTGCCACCGGGAGATACGGGGCGGAGGAATTGGTAAAAGTCTTCCGCCTATTGTTCCAGTTGGCCGCGACCAACAAGCAGGACGCCAAGGCGATCGAGTATGGCAAGCAGGCTGCCGAAGCCGGATCCGCGACCGACGAAGACCTACTGATCATGTCGCAACTCTATTACCAGCAGAAGGACTGCAAGAATTCGGGCGTGTGGGGCGACAAGGCCGTTGCCTCCTTCAAGAAGGCCGGCCAACCGCCGAAGGAAGTGCTGTACCAGCTCAAATTGCAGTGCGCCAGCGACGCCAACGACACGAACGGCATGAAAGCGGCGCTGTACGATCTAGTCCGGCTCACCAACAAAACCTCTTATTGGAATAATTTGATTCGCCTGGAGCGCCAGGATGAGCGCGACGATCACAACACCTTGATGATCTATCGGGTCATGTTCGACACCCATTCCATGAACGCGGACACCGACTACATCGAGATGGCGCAATTGCTCGGCGACGCGGGTCTGCCGGGCGAGGCACAAGTGGTTCTCGAGAAAGCGATGAGTTCGGGCATATTGAAGGACGAGCACAAGGAACGCACCATCCGCCTGTTGAATGCCTTTAAGACGCGCGCCGAGGCCGACAAGCAGGGGCTGCCCGCGTTCGATGCCGAGGCCGGCAAGAATCCGGCCGGCCAGCTCGATGTGAAGCTCGGCGAGGTTTACTTCGGCGCCGGCGACTACCAGAACGCGGCAACCGCCATCAGCCGGGGAATCAGCAAAGGGAAGTTCGGACAGTTGGATGAAGCTTATGTGTCGCTCGGACGATCCTTGGCCGCGGAAAAGGACACGGTGGGCGCGAAGCAAACCCTCGCTCGATTGCAGTCGCTGGCGAACATCAACCCGCGAGTGCTCAAGCTGTGGAATTTATACGCGGACATGCTTCCCGAGACGGCATCAGAGCCGCTCTAGTTCAAACCTTCGTCAATTCAGCCTATCCTGTTCGCGTGCCTCATCGCGCGCAACAATGACGAACAACAATAACCGCAAGGGGACGATCAATGAGCAGCCCTGCCAAACCCGCACCGCTCGCCACCACGCCACGCGCCGAACTGACGCTGCGCGGCCTGGTTCTCGGCGTGGTCATCACCGTGGTGTTCACGGCGGCCAACGTTTACTTCGGGCTCAAGGCGGGCCTCACTTTCGCCACCTCGATCCCGGCCGCGGTGATTTCCATGGCGCTGCTGCGCGGCCTCAAGGGCATGACCGTCCAGGAGAACAACATCGTGCAGACCGTCGCCTCGGCGGCCGGCACGCTGTCCTCGGTCATCTTCGTCCTGCCGGGCATGGTGATAATCGGCTGGTGGACCGGCTTTCCGTACTGGGTTTCCTGTGCGATCTGCGCCCTCGGCGGGATCCTGGGGGTGATGTATTCGATCCCGCTGCGCCGCGCACTGGTGACGCAGTCCGATCTGCCCTACCCGGAAGGCGTCGCCTGCGCCGAGGTGCTGAAAGTAGGTGGCGGCGAGCACGCCGATGCGGCGGCGGTCGAGGATAGCCGCGCAGGTCTCAAGGCCGTGGTCTGGGGGGCGATCGTGTCGGCGGCCTTTGCCTGCATCGTGGCGACGCGCATCTTCGGCAGCGACGTGGCGCGGTATTTTCGCGTCGGCGGTGACCGGGGCGGCGTGACGGGCTTCGATTTCTTGCTGTCCTTCGCGCTATTCGCGGTTGGCCACTTGGTCGGCCTGTGGGTCGGCATAGCGATGTTCGTCGGTGCGCTGATCGGCTGGGCCTGGGGCGTACCGCATTTCTCGGCGCTCGCGACCAGCACGGAGACCATGGCGCAATTGGCTCAGCACACCTGGAGTCATCAGGTGCGTTTCGTCGGCGCCGGCACCATTGGGGTGGCGGCGGTGTGGACGTTGGCGAAGCTTGTCAAACCCGTGATCGCCGGCCTGCGCTCGGCCATGGCGGCCTCGCGGGCACGCGCCGCCGGGAACGCCGCACTGCTGCCGCGCACCGAGCAGGACATCCCCATCGGCTATGTCGGTCTGGTCTCGTTGGCCTGCATGGTGCCGATCGGCGCGCTGATCGCGAACTTCTCCGCCGGCAGCGGCCTCGGGGACCACATGTTTTTCATGGTGGTCAGCGCGCTGGTTTACATCGCACTGATGAGCTTCTTCGTTTCCGCGGTCTGCGGCTACATGGCCGGACTCATCGGCTCCTCGAACAGTCCGCTGTCGGGCATTGGCATCCTGGTAGTGATCGGGGCAGCACTGCTGCTGGTGCCTGGTATCCGCTCCGGCCTGCCCGCGGGCAGCGGTACCGCGCTGGTGGCCTACGCGCTGTTCGTCACCGCGGTGGTGTTCACCGTGGCTGCCATCGCCAACAATAACCTGCAAGATCTCAAGACCGGCCAGCTCGTCGATGCCACGCCGTGGAAGCAGCAGGTGGCGCTGGTCATCGGAGTCATTGCCGGCGCCGCGATCATTCCGCCGATCCTCGATCTGCTCAACCATGCCTACGGTTTCGCCGGCGCTCCCGGCCCGCACCACGAGCACCCATTGCCGGCGCCGCAGGCCGGCCTGATCTCGGCGCTGGCGCAGGGTGTGATCCAGCACAACGTCGACTGGAGCCTGATCCGGATCGGTGCGGTGGTCGGCGTGCTGGTGATCGCAGCCGACGAAACCCTCCGCCGCCTTACGCCCTCGGCGCACCTCTCGCCGCTCGCCGTGGGCCTCGGAATCTACCTGCCGACGCAGAGCACACTGATGGTCGTCGTCGGTGCGATCGTTGGCTGGTACTTCGATCGCCGTGCACAGCGCGCCTCCGACCCTAACGCCACCAAGCAACTCGGCGTGCTGCTGGCCTCAGGCATGATCGTCGGCGAGGGCCTGGTGGGCGTGATCATCGCCGCCTTCGTCGCCTTCTCGGGCAAGGATTTTCCGCTCGCCCTGGTTGGCGATGAATTTGCCGACAACGCCGCGGTGTGGATCGGGAGCGGCGTGTTCGCGCTGACGGTTTTTCTATTGTATCGCTGGGCGGCGCGGATGCGGCCTTAGGAGGCAAAGCCGATCTGCCGCCACGCCTCGAAAACGACGAGCGCCACGGCATTGGACAAATTGATGCTGCGGTTCTTGGCGCGCATGGGAATGAACAGACAATTTTCGGGTCCCGCCAGGTCCTTCGCAGATTGCGGCAAGCCGCGCGTCTCGGGGCCGAACAGAAACACGTCGCCGGCGCGATACTGCACGTCGCTGTAGCGCCGCTCTCCGCCGGTCTCGATCGCAAACAGCCGCGAGCCCGGAAGCGCATCGAGGCAGGAGACCAGGCTCGAGTGGATTTTTACGTCCGCCAGGTCGTGATAGTCGAGACCGGAACGCCGCAGGCTTTTGTCATCGAGACGAAACCCCAAGGGCTTGATCAGGTGCAGCGTCGCGCCGCTGTTTGCGCACAGCCGGATGGAATTGCCCGTATTCCCCGGGATCTCAGGTTCGAACAGTACGACATTGAACACCCGGCTACTTCTCGAGAGCCGCTCGCTGCCTATCCAAGAAAACCAGCTGCGCCGGGTAGGCAAACTCCAGCCCCAGGCGCCGCAGCTCATCGATGATGCGAAAGTTGACGGCCTGCTGCAGATCGAGCATTGGATTGGTGGCCGGCTGCTGCACGAAATACGACAGCTCGAATTGAAACGAACTCTCGCCGAGGGTCTTCAAGTGGCAGCGCTCGAACCGGGCCTGCGAATGCTCGCGAACGATATTTTCGAGCAGTGCCGGCAGCGCTTTCAGCTTGTCGGTAGGGGTGTCGTACCCTACGCGAATCGTCGCCAGTATCCGCAGTTGCGACAGGCGGCCGAAATTGCGCACGCGGCTCTTCAAGATATCGGCGTTCGACAGGATGATCTGCTCGCCGCTTTCGCTGCGCAACCGCGTCGTCTTGATGCCGATGTGTTCGACCTTGCCGACGAAGGTGTCGATGGTCAGGCTGTCGCCGATCACAAAGGGCTTGTCCAACGCGATCGACAGCGAGGCGAATAGATCGCCGAGAACATTTTGCAGGGCGAGCGCGACGGCAACGCCGCCGACACCCAGGCCGGCGAGCAGCGCGGTGATGTTGACGCCGAGATTGCTCAAGGCGACCAGGATCAGCAGCGACCATATCAGCATGCGCGCGACAAAGCTGACGATGTTGAGGGAGCCGGAAAAGACACGGTCCGCGCCGCGCTCGCGCTCCTTCATTTCCAGATAGAAGCGCACGCTGCGTCCGGCCCACAGACCGATTTGAATCAAAATGAGGATCATCACGGTGTGCGAGACGCCCCGCTGCACCCTATCCGGCAGTGTGAGGCTCCCTTGCGCGGCATCGAGCGCCACGGCGAAGAAGAGAATTTGCTTGGTGTTGCCGATCACATAGGCAATGAGCCGGATCAAAGTCGGATTCTTCGCGCTGGAATATTTCCGGTAGCGCGAGGCAATCAAGTCTCGCAGTATCCAAAGGAAAGCCCAGACGAGCACACCCACGATACCGGCTATCAACCACTCCGTAGGCGGGATGCCGAGGAGCAGCGCCTGCACGCTGCCAAGTTTCTTGGTGAGAAATTCGCCCATGCGCGAATTATAAGCCGGGGCGCTTAGTGGGATAGGTAGCTTCAAGGCACGGAAGACGCAGTGCCTTGAAGCTTCCTATCCCACTTGGCCTTTCAGGCTCGACGCTCAATCTCACACACCTCGGTAGCGCGGCATGTGATATTGATCGGTCTAGGTCTCGTCAGGAAGGGTAGGAAGAGTCAAGGCACTGTTTCCTTTCGTGCCTTGACTCTTCCTACCCTTCCCTGACGTCTTCCATGCCGAGCTCCTTCATCTTACGCGTCAGCGTATTGCGCCCCCAACCCAACAGTTTGGCGGCGTCCTGCTTGAGGCCATCGGCTTTGCGCAACGCCACGCGGATGAGAACCCGCTCCACCTCGGGGACCGCCGTATCAAGCAGACGCTGCGTGCCGGCATCCAACTCTTGCTCGGCCCAATGCGAAAGCTTGGCGATCCAATCGTGGTTGCTTGCGTGGCCCACGGGGACTCCGCCTAGATCGGGCGGAATATCTTCCGCTCGGACCTCGCGGCCCGGCGCCGTGACGGTAAGACGGCGGCAGGCATTCACGAGCTGGCGAACGTTGCCCGGCCAATCGAAGGTCACGAGCGCGGTTTCGGCAGGTCCCGTCAGCAACTTGGGCTCGACCCCGAGTTCCTGACCGGCGACGGACAGATAGTGACGCAACAGTTCGGGAATGTCCTCGCGCCGCTCGCGCAGCGGCGGAATTTCGATCCGAATCACGTTGAGCCGGTGCAAGAGATCCTCGCGAAAATGTCCGGACTTCACCCGCATCTCGAGATCCTGGTGAGTCGCTGCGATGACGCGCACATCGACTTTCACGGGTGTCTGGCCGCCGACACGATAGAATTCACCTTCGGCCAGAACACGCAGCAGACGGGTCTGCAGCGCCGGCGACATGTCGCCGATCTCATCGAGAAACAGCGTACCGCCGTCGGCTTGTTCGAAGCGCCCGCGGCGCAGTGCATCGGCGCCGGTGAAGGCGCCTTTTTCGTGGCCGAACAATTCCGATTCCAGCAGGTCCGCGGTGAAGGCGGCGGTGTTGAGCGCAACGAATGCCTTGTTCGAGCGCGGGCTGTGACGGTGCAAGGCGCGCGCCACGAGTTCCTTGCCCGTGCCCGATTCGCCGGTGATCAACACCGTCATGCTGGAGCGGGATAATCTGCCGATCGCACGGAATACCTGCTGCATCGATACCGCTTGGCCCAGAAGCTCGGGGATGCTGCGCCGGGTGGCTTCGGCGTCGGTCGACAGATTGGCCTGCTGCGCGGCGCGGCGCACCAGGTCCACGGCCTTGTCGATATCGAAGGGCTTGGGCAGGTATTCGAAGGCGCCGCCCTGATAGGCCGCGACGGCCGCGTCCAAATCGGAGTGCGCGGTCATGACGATCACGGGCAATCCCGGCCGGGAAATTTGAATCTCCTTGAGCAGGTCCAGACCGCTGCGACCGGGCATGCGGATGTCGGTCATGAGGACATCGGGTGCGTCGCCGCGCAAGGCCGTCAACACATTGTCTGCGTGGTCGAAGCACTTGGCCGACATGCCGCTGCCCTTCAGCGCCTTCTCCAGCACCCAACGAATGGATGAATCGTCGTCGACCAGCCAGACTTGCAGCGGCTTCGTATTCAAGTGGAATCCATCGGCAAGGAAATGACGAATATGGTTCTCCCCGGAGCACTGTCGAATTCGATCAGGCCGCCGTGGCGGCTGACGAGATCCTGCGCTATCCCCAACCCTAAGCCGGTGCCATCGGCACGGCCGGAAACGAGCGGATAAAAAATGGTCTCGCGGATCTCGTTGAGCACGCCCGGCCCGTTGTCCTCGAACTGAATCGAGGCGACCAGCCGGTGGCGATGCGCGCCGACGCTCACATTGCTGGCCGCGCGGGTTCTCAATATCAATCGCGGCGAGTCGACCTCGGGCCCCGTGAGCGCCTGAATGGCATTGCGGCCCAGATTGAGCATCGCCTGAATGATGTGATTGGGATCGAGCGTCAAAGGCGGAAGGCTGGGGTCGTAGTCCCGATCAATGGTGACGCCGGGCGGCGCCTCGCTGCGCAGCAAGTGATACACGCGCTCCAGCAATTCATGCACATTGACGAGCTGCTTGGACGGCGGACGGCCCGGACCCAGCATGGAGTCCAGCAAATTGGTGAGCCGATCCGCCTCGCTGATGATCACGCGCGTATATTCCCGCAACGCCGGATCCAACAGTTCCCTCTCGAGCAGCTGCGCGGCGCCGCGCAAGCCACCGAGCGGATTTTTGATTTCGTGCGCGAGCTGGCGGACCATCAAGCGGCTCCCGCCCAGCTGCGCCAGCAAGGCGTTCTCGCGCGTCAGGCGCCGATGCTGCGTGATGTCCTCGATCTCCAGCAGGAGCCGCAGGCTCTTGCCGCCCAAGATCACCTGGGTCACGGCGCAGTCGAGTATGCGGTCCACGCTTCCCGGAGCCGACCACGCGAGTTCGCGCTGCACGACTCCTTCGCCGCCCCCGCGCACTCGCTCGAACATCGGCAGCAAGCTCTCGGCGCCGCGCGTCAATTCAGCGATCGGCCGGCCCAGCGCTTGATTGCTTCCCAGTCCCAGCAAGGTCTGCGCCGCGGCGTTCAGGTACGTAACGCGCAGATCCTCATCCAGCAGGAAAACGCTCGTCACCATGGCGTCGAGCAGCTCGGCGCCGTCGCTTCGCAGCAAGTCCATTTGCATCTCAGCCGACAAGCCGAGCATCCCTTGGGCGTGAACCTGAGGTTATTTGTGCAGCGGCGACTGCGGCGACAGCGCTGAAGGCTGGCGCACAAAAAAGGTGACGCTGTTGCTGTTTTGAGATTCGCTCGTTTCCTGATCGGTGATGGTCGCGGTCAGAGCGTAGCTGCCGCGATCCAGGTGCGGCAGTACAAACGATATGGCTGTCGGCGGGAAATCCAGCTGCTGGCCGTTCAGATGCCAGGTGATTTCTTGGTGGGGCCGGAGCGCGGGATTGAGATTCAAATGCACGGCGATCACATCGTCGCCGAAGAAGGTTTGATCCGGCGCCGGCGAGGTGATCGAGAATTCGCTGTAGTTCAGGCCGCCCGCGGGCTTCTGCGGCGGCTGCGCGACGGAACCGGCGGTGGCGCTGCGCCCCGAGGCGCTCGAGGATGGGGACCCCGCGGTGATGATCTTTTCGGCGCCCGGCACCGCCTGATCGGAGTAATGAACGACCCCGTCCGCGTCGACCCACTTGTAAATGACGGCCGCTTGCACCGTACAGGCCGCCAGTAAGCCAATTGCCAACCATGACTGTCGCGGCTGCATATTTCCAAAGCATAGACCTATCGCCTCCGGACCACAAAACGGGGTGACGACGGCGTGACCGCCGTCACCTTAAGGCCTAGGCACCCAATGGAGCCTCTACAGGCTCCCAGCTACAGGCTGTAATACATTTCGATTTCAACCGGATGCGTGGTCATGCGCAGGCGCGTCACGTCCTTCATCTTCAAATCGATGTAGGCGTCGATGAGATCATCGGTGAACACACCGCCGGCTTTCAGGAAGCCACGGTCCTTGTCCAAGCAATCGAGTGCCATGTCGAGCGAATGGCAGACCGTCGGAATTTTCTTGTCTTCCTCCGGCTCCAAATCATACAAATCCTTGTCGGCCGGATCGCCGGGGTGAATCTTGTTTTGAATGCCATCCAGTCCCGCCAGCAACATCGACGCGAACATGAAATAAGGATTGCCCGTGGCATCCGGGAAGCGCACTTCGATGCGCCGGCCCTTGGGATTGGAAATCCAAGGAATGCGAATCGAGGCTGAGCGGTTGCGCGCCGAGTACGCGAGCTTCACGGGCGCTTCGAATCCCGGCACCAGCCGCTTGTAGCTGTTCGTGCTGGCGTTGGTGAAGGCGTTGATCGCGCGCGCATGCTTGATGATGCCGCCGATGTAATAGAGCGCGATGTCGGACAGGCCGCCATATTTGTCGCCCGCGAACAGCGCTTTGCCGTCCTTCTGCAGCGATTGATGCACGTGCATACCGTTGCCGTTGTCGCCGACGATGGGCTTGGGCATGAAAGTGAGGGTTTTTCCGTATCCGTGAGCGACGTTCTGCAGCGCGTACTTCAGGATCTGCACTTCATCGGCTTTTTTGGTCAGGGTATTCGCCGCGACATTGATCTCGCCCTGGCCGGCGGTCGCCACCTCATGATGATGGACTTCGAACTTCAAGCCCATTTCTTCACAGGCCATCGACATGGCGGTGCGAATGTCTTGCTGCGAATCCACCGGCGGAACCGGGAAATAGCCGCCCTTCACACCCGGTCGGTGCGCGCGGTTGCCCTCATCGTATGCCTTGCCGGAATTCCAGGCGCCTTCGTAGGAATCGACCTCGTAGGCACAACCATTCATGCTGGAGCTGACCGTGACGTTGTCGAAGATAAAGAATTCGTTTTCGGGTCCAAACAATGCCGAGTCCGCGATGCCGGAGGCTTTCAAATGCGCTTCGGCGCGTTTCGCCAAGGAACGAGGATCGCGTCCGTAACCTTGCATGGTCATCGGCTCGATGACATCGCAGCGCAGAATGAGCGTGGACTCTTCGTAGAACGGATCGATGACCGCGGTCGACGGATCCGGCATCAAAATCATATCCGACTCGTTGATGCCCTTCCATCCGGCGATGGAGGAACCGTCGAACATCTTGCCATCCTTGAAGAATCCCTCATCCACCAGCCGGGTGGGTATGGTTACGTGCTGTTCCTTGCCAATCGTGTCAGTAAAGCGGAGATCGACGAACTTCGCATCTTTTTCTTTGATGAATTTCAGAACATCGGCGGGGGTCATTTGCGTCCTCGCAAGTGTGTAGGGTGGCCCGGCCAGCCGGGGCTCTTTAGAGCAATGCAGCTACTGTGCCACGGGCCAAGGTCGAGAGATCAAGCACTTGTCGGGGACCGGAGCTGCGGCACGCATCATTATGGATCAAATCGCCAAAAATGCTGCGTCATATTGGTGCAAAACGCCTTGGCGGGTGTCTCTGTGGGGCAGATTCAGGGCCTAGTAGCGGTGCGTGGGCCAATTGAGTGCGTTGGGAAGCTTGAGGACACCCTGAAGCCGCGTCGCTATACTCGCTGACTTTGCCTCCCTCCGAGCACCCATGCCTCCTCCCGCGCCTCCCCGTACGTTTCAGGATCTGATTTTTGCGCTGCAGAAGTACTGGTCAAACCAAGGCTGCGTGGTGTTGCAGCCCTACGATATGGAAATGGGCGCAGGGACGTTCCATGCGGCGACCTTTCTGCGCGCCGTCGGACCTGAACCTTGGAGCGCCGCGTACGTACAACCTTCGCGCCGGCCCACCGACGGGCGCTACGGCGACAACCCTTTTCGGCTGCAGCACTACTATCAGTTTCAAGTCTGCATCAAACCCTCTCCCGACAACTTTCAGGAGTTGTACCTGGATTCGCTGCGCTACTTAGGGATAGATCCGCTGACGCACGACATTCGATTCGTCGAGGACAATTGGGAATCGCCGACCCTGGGCGCGTGGGGCTTAGGATGGGAGGTTTGGATCAACGGCATGGAAGTTTCGCAGTTCACTTACTTTCAACAGGTCGGCGGACTGGACTGTCGCCCGGTGATGGGCGAGATCACCTATGGCCTGGAGCGCCTGGGACTCTACATCCAAGGCAAGGACAGCATCTTCGATATCGTTTGGACCGACGGCCCGTTCGGCCGGGTCACGTACGGCGATGTGTTTCATCAGAACGAGGTGGAGCAATCCACCTACAACTTCGAAAAAGCCGACACCGCCGTGCTATCGGTGGAATTCGACGCCTGCGAGGCGGCCTGTCGGGAGCTGTTGAAGGACAAGCTGGTGCTGCCGGCCTATGAACAGATGGTGAAGGCCTCGCATGCGTTCAATTTGCTGGACGCGCGGCATGCCGTGTCCGTCACGGAGCGCCAGCGATTTATTCTTCGGGTGAGAACCCTGGCGCGCGGCGTCGCCGAAGGCTATCGAGACAGCCGCGAAGCGCTGGGGTATCCACTGCTCAAGAACACCGACGCACAACGAGTGGCTTGATGAGCGCGAAGGACCTGCTGTTTGAACTATGCACCGAGGAGTTGCCGCCGCGCACGCTGCCGGCGCTGTCGAATGCGCTGACCGAGGGCCTCGCCAAGGGCATCGATGCGGCGGGCGTGCCGCATGGCCGGATTCACGGCTTCGCAACGCCACGGCGGCTGGCCGTGTGGATCGAAAAATTGGCGGAGCATCAGCCCGATCGGCAGGTGGAACGGCGCGGACCGCCGCTTGCCAATGCGTTCGACGCGCACGGGTCCCCAACCCAGGCGGCGACGGCCTTTGCCAAAAGTTGTGGCGTCCCCGTCGGGGAATTGTCGAAACTCACCACGGAAAAAGGCGCGTGGCTGCAATTTCGCGGCACCGAGCGCGGGGCGGCGACCACCGCACTGCTCAAAGATGTTCTGACTCAAGCGATCGCCGCGCTGCCCATAGCCAAGCGCATGCGATGGGGGGCGCACAGCGCCGAGTTCGTGCGGCCGGTGCATTCGGTGGTGTTGCTCTACGGCGATGAAGTCGTGCCGATCGAGATATTGGGACTCGAATCGGGGCGTGTCACCTCGGGACATCGCTTCCACTCGCCCAAGCCCATTACGCTGAGGCGTGCCAAGGGCTATGAAACGAAACTGCGCCGGGCCAAGGTGATCGCGGACTTCGCCAAACGCCGCGAGACGATTCGCTTGGGCGTGATCGCGGCCGCGGCCGAGGTCAACGGTACGGCGCTGATCGACGATGCGCTGCTCGACGAGGTCACCGCTTTGGTGGAGTGGCCGGTGCCGCTGACAGGTCAATTCGAGCAGCGGTTCTTGAGCTTGCCGCGCGAAGTGGTCATCGCGACGGTGCAGGATCACCAGCGCTATTTCGCCGTGCAAGGGCCCGACGGCAAGCTCTCCGGGTGGTTTGTCACCGTGAGCAATATCGAAAGCCGCGATCCCTCGAAGGTGCGCGAGGGCAACGAGCGGGTAGTGCGGCCGCGCCTGAGCGATGCGGCTTTCTTCTGGGATCAAGACCGCAAGATGTCATTGCAGGGCCATGCAGCGAGACTGTCCGGCGTGATCTTTCAGGCCAAACTGGGCAATTATGCGGACAAAACCGCGCGCGTGACCCTGCTTTCCGAGCTGATCGGCCGCCGCATCGAGGCCGGATCCGATGTCCGCGAAGCCGCGGAACTGTCGAAGGCAGACCTCATGACGGCCATGGTGGGTGAGTTTCCGGAACTGCAAGGCACCATGGGGCGCTATTACGCCGAGGCGCAAGGCCTGCCCCACGATGTGTCGGTCGCCATCGAGGAGCATTATCGTCCGCGCTTTGCCGGGGACGCCTTGCCGTCGACGAAGATCGGCCAAGCCTTGAGTCTGGCCGACAAGATCGACACGCTGGTTGGAATCTTTGCCATCGAGCAGCGGCCCACCGGCACGAAGGACCCATTCGGCCTGCGCCGCGCGGCCGTAGGTGTCTTGCGCATTTTGCTCGAGGCGCACTTGGACTTGGACCTGGTGGATGTGTTGGGCGCCGCCGCTGCCGCGCAACCGGTGCAGCGCACCGCCGCGGCAGTGGAGGTTTATGATTTCATCGCCGAGCGCCTGCGCGCAATGCTGCTCGAGCAACCAGGAACCACTCCCGAGATGCTCGACGCGGTGTTTGCAAACCGCCCGCATTCGCCGCTGGATGCGGTCACGCGTCTCGCGGCCTTGAAGGAGTTTCTGCTGCTGCCGGATGCCGTCGTGCTGGCGGCTATCAACAAGCGCATTGCGAATATCTTGAAGAAGACTCAAGTAAGCCAGGATTGGGCCGTCGATCCTCAAGGCCTCACCGAAGAAGCCGAACGCGGGCTGCATCAGGCGCTCAAAGACCTGCGCGCTCCGGTGCTCGACGCGACCAAACAGCGCCGTTATGCAGACAGCTTGCAGGCGCTGGTAGGATTGCGGGCGCCGGTGAATGATTTTTTCGATCGCGTCATGGTCATGGACGAAAATACCGGGAAGCGCAACAACCGCCTCGCACTGCTCCGCGACGTGCAAGCCCTGCTTGGCGGTGTCGCTGATTTGTCGCGCTTGCCGGGCTAAGCATGCAACTCTTGAAGTCGCTCTTCTTCACCGCGTTCATGATGGTGTCCGCGCTTGTATTCGGCGGATTCATGAGCCTGTGTTTTTGGGCGCCTTACCGCACTCAATTTGCCATCGCGCGTGCCTGGGCGCGGCTGCAGTTTTGGCTGCTGGACAAGGTGTGCGGCCTCAAATTCAGCGTCGAGGGGCGCGAGCGGATTCCGGCCGGCAACCACATCGTGATGAGCAACCATACCTCCGCGTGGGAAACCATCGCGCAGTTTCTGATTTTTCCGCCGCAGGTCTGGGTGCTGAAGCGCGAATTGCTGTGGATTCCCCTGATCGGCTGGGGCTTGAAACTCCTGCGGCCTATTTCGATCAACCGGGGAGCGGGCCACCGCGCGGTAAACCAAGTGATCGAGCAAGGCAAGGAACGCCTGGCCGCGGGGCTCTGGATCATCATTTTTCCGGAAGGAACGCGGGTCGTGGCCGGCGAGACGCGCAAATACGGTGTGAGCGGCGCGCTGCTGGCGACTGAAACGGGCAAATTCGTGGTACCGCTGTCGCATAACGCTGCCGACTTCTGGGTACGGCGCGGAATTCTCAAGAAGGCCGGCACCATTCGGGTGGTGATCGGCGAACCCATCGACGGCAGCGGCAAGGATCCGCGCGAGCTCAACGATGAGGTCAGGCGATCGATCGAGGCGGGACTGGCGCGCATTGCGCAGGTTCCGGCGGTCAACGCTGCTTAGCGTGGCAGCAAAACTGTCGCGGCCGGAGCGCATCGTCGCGATCTGCCTCGCGGCGATTTGGATCGCAGGCGGCTGCACCGCCTTGTACTTGGCGCTGACGCGTTCTCGCTGGCTCATCGCCGCATGCGCACTCGCCGCCGTGGCCTATGGGGTTGCCTGGGTGCGCGTCGCCTTGGCCGGCCGGCTTCTGACCTGGCCAGGGCTTTTTAGGCCCTGGCGGTCAGGTGGCTAGGGCATCTAGCTTTTCGCTATTCATCAGCCGGTCGCTTGAATAAGCGCCGCCAAACCTGCCTGACTAAAACGAATAATCCAGCACCCGACGCGAGCTTCAGGAGTGCGTTCAAGATCACTATCGCCATCGCTTGCTGACCTGGTAGGCCGAAGAACGCCATGGCCACCAAAAAAACGGCAAAAATCAGCGAGACACCTAAACACGCCCATATGAATCTCGAAGCAAATCGATGTTCCCGCTTGTGTTGCCCATCAACATTTTCCAAGCGCTTCATGTGGTACGCGAAAAGGTCTTTTTCGGATTCTCTATCTGCTTCGACCGCTGCCCGAGCCACTTCTGTCCGGCGATCAAAAGATTGTATTCGCTGCTTTTCTAACTCTATGAACTCAGATGCAGGAAAGAAATCCGGTTGGCGCGGCCCTTGATCTTCATCGACGGGAGCCGGTAATCCAGTTGAATTTGGCTCCATTCTAAATAGTTAGCCGTTTCCGCCGCCCGCAGCCGAATCTATCCGAAGATCCACACTGGATTTTCTAATTCGATATCCGCCATAAGGCGAATCGACTATTTTTGCGATCATGCCTTCCAATTGACCACCTTGTCGAAGCTGCATAAGAGCCTCTACGGCATCACTGAAGGTCCTATAGGTGATTGGCGGCGCTGGTGCCTTTTTTGCAGTATTTGCCATACAACTCCAATGGGGCAACGTAGGCCAAAATCAATGTACGTCGAGGTAACTCCCTGCGTCTACTGTAAATTTTACCATAATGCAAGCTACTTTAGCGGTACGGTTCACGGTTTACGCCATCGCCGTTTCTGCAATTCACCGAACTTACTCGCGCGAATGCAGACCAAGCAAGTAACAATTCTATTCCAAACACAGAGAAACGCGGAAACGAGACCGCGTTGGATCTGCAGCTAGCGGCCCGCTTACTCAACCCTCCGCAGCTGGGTAGCGCCGTCATGACGTTTTGTTGCGATAAGCGTAATGCCTATGAAAAAGATCACCCCCGCATTGCACTCGTTCGGCCTCGCTGGCTCATCGCCGCACGCGTACTAGCCGCCCTTGCATTACGGCATTGCTTGGGCGCGCGTCAAGTCTTCGGTAATGGCTTCGGCATGCCCGGCACGCCATCGGGGCGCGCCACCGCCAGCATCTTTTTGTACGCGGGTCGGCTTTGCACATCGGTGCGCCACGCGAGGATGTGCGGATAAGGGGAGAGATCCGCCACATTGAATGCCTCGGTAAGATTCGTGGGGAACAACATCATGATGTCGGCCCCCGAAAATGCGGATCCGCCGAAGTAGGGATGCTTGCTCAAAAAGTCCTCCATGAATGCCAGCACCGCTTCCGTATCCACCAGCTTGTAGCCGCCGGCCGGCGTCTTGGGCTTGCCTTGTATGAGGGCGACGCGATAGTCCGCGATCGCGCGCGCCGCAAAGGAGCCTTCGGCAAAGTGCATCCACTGTAGATAGTAAGGATAATCCGGTGAATTGACCGCCGGCTGCAGCCGGCCGTTGCCCGCACGGGCGAGAATCAATTCGATGATGGCGCCGGACTCGACCATCACTTGATCGCCGATGCGCACGGTCGGAGCGACCGGCATCAAGGGACTCACCTCGTGAATGGTCTTCATCGAAGCGGCGATGTCGCCGCGCTTGTATTCCAGCTTGTAGGGAACGCCGAGCTCTTCGCACAGCCACACAATGCGCTCCGAGCGCCGGCCTTCTATGTGATAGATCGTGAGATTCAGCGGCGCGGCCGTCTTCGCATCGCTGGTGGCTTTGCCGGCGGCGGATGCCGAAGCCGCGGTTATCATCATGAGCGCCGCGGCGGCGAATTGCAGTTGCTTGATCATGCGTCCCCCAATCAATTCTGTTGGTTTATTTTTGAAAGCGTTGTGTAGGTTATTTTCCGCAAGCGATGATAGTGCTTCAGCACCCCGCCGGGGTAATCTTTCTGCACTGTTGTGATAGCGTAACACCATGAAAAAAATCATTACCACCCTCTCGGTCTTGGCTTCCCTGGCTGCGGCGAGTGCCTTTGCGCAGCCGCCGAAGACGCATCGGCTCGAGGCCACGCCGGCCACGGTGGCCTACGGCTACTACTGGTCCGAGGCGCCGCCGGTGCTGCGGATCGCCTCCGGCGACATCATCGACGTCGATACACTGTTGACGAACACGCCGACGGGACTGGCCAAGGCGGGCGTTCCTGACGACAAGATTCAGGCCTCGCTCAAGGCCATCGTGGGTGAAGTGACGGGAGATCGCCGGGGCCCCGGCGGTCATATCCTGACGGGACCGGTGTACGTCGAGGGCGCCGAGCCCGGCGATGTACTCGAAGTCAAAATCCTGTCGATCGAGTTGCCGCTGGATTACGGTTACAACGGCTGCAGCGGCTATCTGCCGGAAAACTGCGAGACCGGCCTGCCTGCCAAGATCATCCCGCTCAATCGCAAGAAGATGACGGCGGAATTCCTGCCGGGCATTGTGATTCCGCTCAAGCCCTTCTACGGCAGCATCGGCATTGCACCGGCGCCGGAGCTGGGCCGTCTCAGCAGCAATCCGCCGGGCCGGCACGCCGGCAACTTGGACAATCGCGAGCTTGTCGCCGGCAGCACTCTTTATATACCCGTGTTTGCGCGCGGCGCGCTGTTCGAAATCGGCGACGGACATGCGGCGCAGGGCGACGGTGAGGTGGATCAAACCGCGATCGAGACCTCGTTGCGCGGGCGCTTACAGTTGACCGTGCGCAAGGACATGAAGCTGGCCTGGCCGCGCGCCGAGACCGCAACCGACTACATCAGCATGGCGACCGATCCGGATCTGATCATTGCCACCAAGACGGCCATCCAGGAGATGATCGATTTTCTGGTGGCGGAGAAAAAGCTGACGCGGCATCAGGCCTATCAGCTGGTCAGCATCGCAGGAAACGTCGCCGTCACCCAGCTCGTGGACAAGCCCAATGTCGGCGTGCATGTGAAGCTGCCGAAGAGCATCTTCGTCGGGAACCGCGTAAGCCTTAAGGGCGATACGGCTACGCGATGATGACGCTGAGGAGCGCCGTTGCTGCCATCGTGAGACCGAATCCAATCAGATAGGCCAGGCCGACGACGCAGAGTTTTGTGAACGTCAGCAGGCGCCCCTGTCCGTAATAGACCCGCATGGCGCGATAGATGTACCAGGCGCTATAAAAACCGATCATCACGGCGACCCATCCGGCGAAAGCGCTCCAGGCCAGCCCAAGGGCAATCCAACTGAGTAAGACTTGAAGGAGCAGCAACAAGAACACCGCCGCGTGGATGTGAAGGAAGAAAACCAGGTGCTCCACGTAGTAGCGCCGCGGCCGCCAATACAAGATCAACATCACCAACGCCATCATCGGCACGAACACGAACATCATTTTCGGAATGTTGGCGATGAACGCGCGTTGCACCGATTCGCCGTAGTTTCCCTTGTCCTTATTGCGCATACAGGACTGCCGCAAGGAATTTTGCAACCAAGTAAAGGACGCATGGATATCGTTGCAATTGGGAATATCGAAAATAAGATCCCGGGATTTTTTATTTGCCGCCGGGATCTTGTTCGCATCGCTGCTCGCTGCGTCGCTCGACGCCGTGTTCTGTGCCGATACGCTCGGCGGAACCGTGTTCTTGTGGGGCGTCGCGAGGCCGAACGCAAAGAAAAGCACGCTCAAGACCAGGTACAGGCGCACGGGCGGCAAATAGCGTGCGCGCCGCTCGGCGAAGTATTCCGTCGTCAGCTTTCCCGGCCTGAACAACAAGATGTACAGCGTCTGCCAAAACCGGCCATCAACATGAGTCACGACGTGCCAGGCATCATGGATCAGCGTCGATACGGAACGCGCGCTCTCGTGCGCGTGCTGACCGCAATTTGAGCAGTACGGCCCCATCAGCGTGGCGCCGCAATTGCCGCACTCGGTGTGGACCGACACGGCCAGCAATTTCTTATCCAAACACCGCCACCATTTGGCGCGCCACAGCCGCGGGCGCGCCTAAAGGATCGAGCAGCACACAGGTTTCGCAGGAATAGCCGCTGCCGGCGGAATTGACCTCCGCGTCGATCCGCCACCACGCCTCGGGCGAAAAACTGTAGTCGTGGCGAAGAAATTGCAGCGTCCAGGTGAGCGAGCTCGACGGCGCGGGGGTGGTCATGAGCTGCAGGACCACCGACGGAATGCCGTCGATCAGCGCCACCACATGGGACTCGGTGAGGGGAGCCGGATCCTTATGCCGAATGTACGTCTTCGAGGTGCGCAGTGTCGTACCACCGAACGGGCGCGCGCCTTCAGCCCACCGGTAACCGAAGTGCTGCGTAAACGACGGCCCACCCATATCGGCGGGCGAACGTTCCGGCAAGTCCGCGGCGCCGCGCACGCCGACTGCGACGCTCGGCGTGATGGAAAGCGCTGTGGCGCGCGCCGATCCATAGACGCCGGTCAGCGCGGCGGCGATTTTCCCGTCGCTCCACAGGCGCGCACTCGCGATGGTCACAGCCTTGCCGACGCGCAAAATCTCGGCTTCGATTCGCACCTCGCCGGCCAGCGCAGGGCCGACAAACGTGGTCTCCAAGCCGCGCAGTTCGCGATCCGCCGGCACCAAACGCCGCATCGCCTCATTGCCCAGCGCCGCCACCATGCCGCCGAACGTCGCGCGGCCCTGCGACCAATCCTCGCCTATATGGGCGCGCCAGCCTCGATCGAGCGGCTGCATCGACGCCAGGGTTTCGGAAAACAGCATGCGCTCGATGTTACCGGGAATGAAAGCCCGGCGCTCACGCCGCTGACGTTCCGAGGAGCTTGAGATTAATCCGGTTGAGGAGCAGGGCCGATGTAGTTTGCGGACGGCCGGACGATCCGGTTGTCCTTGCGCTGTTCCACGATGTGGGCCGACCAGCCGAATATGCGCGCGGCCGCAAAAGTCGCCGTAAAGAATTCCTTGGGCAATCCCAGCGCGAGATACACGACGCCCTTGTAGAATTCCAGATTCGCACGCAGCGACCGTTTCTTCTGCGCGGTCTGCGCGACAAAGGCTTCATCAACGGCCTTCAAGGTTTCGATGAGTCGCTTCTCCTCGAGCGTCGAGGCGATCTCTTCGGCAAGCACTTTGACGATCTTCGAGCGCGGATCGACGACGCGATATTCCCGATGACCCATGCCCATCACGAGCCGGCCTTTGGCGAGGCACTCGGCCACAAAAACCGCGGCTCGCTCAGGGTCGCCCACCTCTTGCGCCATTTCGAGCGCGCCCTGATCGGCGGCGCCATGCAGCGGACCATAGAGCGAGCCCATGGCCGCCGCCAAAGCCGATGCTGGCGGCGCCAAAGTCGATGTCACCACGCGCGCGGTGAAGGTACTGGCATTGAAACTGTGATCGATCTGCAGAATCTGGGTTTGTTCCAGGATGCGGACCGCTTTTTCCGAAGGCTTGCGGTCGTGTACCAGCTGCAGGAAGCGCTCGCCGTAACGACGCGTATCGGGATACGCCGTCGGAGTCCGTCCCGCTCGCAGCGCGACCAGCATGGCGTGCGCCGTGGGCAACCGAGCGGCAACCACCAGTGCTTCCTGTTCATCGTCGGTTCGGCCGAACTTCTGGGTAGGCGGTGCGTAAGCCATCAAGGGCATCGCGGCCTGCAGGGTGGCCATGGGGTGCCCGCCCAATTGCGCCAGCTTTTCGAGCGTGCTGCCAAGTTCCGCCGGCAATCGCCCGGCGCTCCACAAGAAATCTTCGAATTCCTGAAGCAGCCCAGGGTTCGGCAGATCGCCGAACACGACCAGGTGCGCGACGGCGGCGAACGGCTTTTCGATCAGTCTTTCGATCGGCAACCCGCGGTAGTACAGCCGCCCTGCCTCGCCGTCGACCAAGGAAATCGAGGTGCTGTCCACCACCACGCCTTCCAGACCCTTCTTGATATCGACCACTGCGTTCATAGCAACCTCCGATGATTCAAGTAAAAGCCCTTGGCGCCTCCAAGGCCAGATAGCGGAAGTGATAGGGCTATCAGTGGCGCGGATAGCCAAGGTGGGAGGGGATAGCTGAGGTTGGAGGGGATCGCTGAGGTGGGAGATAGCTGAGGCGGAGCGGTTAACCGAGGCGCGGTCGGTTATTCTTCGTTCATGCAGATTGAACGTAACGAGCTGCGTTGCTTTCACGCGGTGATCGAAGCCGGCGGCTTCAGCCGTGCTGCGGAGCGGCTGGATCTCTCGCAATCAGCCGTCAGCCAGGCCATCGCCAATCTGGAACATCGATTGGGCACCAGTTTGCTGCGCCGAGGCAATCCGCCCCAGCCGACCGAGGCCGGCATTCGGCTGCTGCGCTTTGCGCAGACGACCCTGAACGAGGAACGCGAAGCCTTGGCGGACATCAGCCAAATCAAGTCCGGCGCACTGTCCACCTTGTCGCTGGCGCTCTCGCCGGCCGCCAATTCGCGCATCGGCGTAACGCTCCTCAGGGAATTCTGCGAGCGCAACCCCCTCACGCGCCTCAAAGTGGTGGTCGCGCCCAGCCGCGAAATTGTGCACGGCGTCGCCGAGGGCCGATGGGAACTGGGATTCGGACCCTTTCATCACAACATGCCGGCGCACTTCGCCCTGCATCCCTGTTTCTCGGAAACCCGCCGCTTGATGATCGCGCGCGATCATCCGGCCCGCGCCGCCTTGGCGCGCGACGCTGTCGGCACCATGCGTGAAATGCCGCTGGTGACCTCGTTTCTCGACGAGACTGCGCGTCGCTCCACCGGTGAGCGATTGCGCGATGCGTTCGGCTCGGTGTGGGAGGTGAGCCACATGGAATTGCGGCTGGCGCTGGTCGCCGACGGCAAAGGCGTCACCTATGTCTCGGATTTGCTCACGGCGGTGCCGCCGCAATTGATTCCTGTCGAAGGCCTGCCCTACTCGAGTATCGATCGCCAGGTCGGGGCGTACCACTTGCGACACCAGCCGATATCGCAGGCGGGAGCGCGATTTCTGGCGTTGTGCCACGAGAGATGGCCGAGGAGCCTGTCCGAGAATTCCACGTGAGCCGCGTTGGCCGCGATCGCGACCGCTAGGAAGTCTCGGAGAGACTTCCGGGTTTTCTTAGTGCCGGCGCCGCTTGCGCTAGAATGCGGCGTCAAATAATCACAAGCATCGAGGCATCGCATGAACACCCAGGACCTGTTCTCGCTCAAGGGGCGTGTTGCGCTGATAACCGGGGGATCGCGCGGCATCGGCAAAATGATTGCCGAAGGGTTCATCGCGCAGGGCGCCAAGGTTTACATCTCCGCGCGCAAGGCCGACGCCTGTCATCAAACTGCAAAGGAATTGTCCAAGGACGGCGGGACCTGCATTTCCATTCCCATGAACGTGTCGACCGTGGCGGGAGCCAAAGGGCTGGCGGCGGCCGTGATGGCCCAAGAGCCCAAGGTCGATATCCTCGTGAACAATGCCGGCGCGGCGTGGGGCGCGGGCTTTGACGAATTTCCCGAGGAGGGCTGGGACAAGGTACTCGACCTCAACGCCAAGGCGCCGTTCTTTTTGACACAGGCCATGGCCCCGGCATTGCGCAAGGCCGCGACGGCCGCGCGTCCGGCCAAGGTGATCAACATTGCCTCCATCGACGGTATTTACCTGACGCATCGCGAAACCTATTCCTACGTGACCAGCAAGGCCGGTCTCATTCAGCTCACGCGGCTGATGGCGGCGCGCCTGGTCAAGGACCACATCCACGTCACGGCCATTGCGCCGGGGGCGTTCAAGTCCGACATGAACAGGGACGCGCGCGATCACGGGGATGAGGTCGCCAAACGGATTCCCGCGCGGCGCGTCGGCACGGATGAGGACATGGCGGGCGCGGCCATTTTCCTGGCATCGCGTGCCGGCGACTACGTGATCGGTTCGACGCTCACCGTCGATGGCGGCGTCGCCTTCGCGAGTCCTGCGATGCGCGATCTGCAGCTGGAATAAATTCTTTTGGCCATGGCGACCTCGGAGTCTCACTACAAGACGCATCTGGGGCCGGTCTATTCTTGGATGCTGGGCGACTTGGACGGCGCTTTTGCGCGCGCCGCCACGGAGATTGAGCATCTGCCGCTGCCCAGTGCCCGCGGCGTCGCGGTCGATCTCGGCGCGGGATTGGGATTGCACTCCTTGGCGCTGGCGAAGCTTGGCTTTGATGTCGTTGCCATCGACAACTGCCAGGTGCTGCTCGATGAGTTGCACTCGCGCGGCGGATCTTTGCCGATCACCATTCACCATACCGATCTTCTGGAATTCCGCCGCTTCGTAACAGGGCAAGCGCAGGTCATCGTGTGCATGGGCGACACGCTCACGCACCTGCCTACCCTGTCGGCCGTGGATTCGCTGCTGGCGGCGGTGGCGGCTGCGCTGCCGCGTGCCGGGGTGTTCGCGACGACGTTCCGAGATTACGCGACTTCGACATTGGAAGGGGACCCGCGTTTCATCTTGGTGCGCGCCGCGGAGACGCGAATCTTGACCTGCTTTCTCGAATATCAAGAGCATCAGGTCATGGTTCACGATCTGCTGTACGAAAAAGAGCATGGCCGCTGGCGTCAGGCGGTCAGCAGCTACCCCAAGCTGCGGCTCGCCCCGGCGTGGTTGATGGTCAAACTCTCGGCACTGGGATTCACAGTAAAGCGCGATAGCACACCCGGCGGCATGGTGCGCATCGTGGCGACCAAGAACTGAATCGGTACTGAAACGTCGCACTATTCCGGCGATCGACGCGCCCGCTGCTCGATGCGTTTTGCCAATTCATCGAGATCCACTTCTTCGTCGATCGGGATTTCCAGCGAATCGTCCTTTGGCGCGGCCGGCGCAATGGCCTGGCGTTGCAGCTTGGGCGCGGGGGCCAGGCGTTCTTCGGGCAGCGGCGTCGCCAAGGTCGGCTGTACCCAATCCGTCTTTTGCGCGATCCAGCGCTGGTAGCGATCGAAATTCCACATGCCTTGTTCGCCGCCGGTCTGCAGCACATTGGCGATCTGGCTGAATTGACCGCCGCGAATCGTGCCCTTGGAAGCGGCGCTCGGCAGCAGAATTTCGCACACCGGGACACGCAGGCGATATTCGCTCAAGAATTCGAGGCGCTGGCAGACAAAGCCGACGAAGCAATCGGCGAGCTGCGCCCGGATGCCGCCCTGGATCTCCGCCGGAAAGGACATGCAGAGTCGCGTGATCGCCTCGGCACAGGTCGCCGAGTGCATGGTTGCGATCACCAAGTGCCCGGTTTCCGCCGCGCTCAAGGTCAGGCGCATGACTTCGGGGGTCCGCATTTCGCCGATGACCAGTACGTCAGGGTTCTCGCGCAGGGCGTCGATGAGCGCCTGCTCGTAGCTCGGCGAGTGCGTCGGCACTTCCCGCTGCCTGATGAAGGAGCGGCGGTTGGTGAACACGTATTCGAGCGGGCTTTCGATCGCGATGATGTTGCGGGCGGAGGAGGAATTGATTTCCTCCACGAGCGCCGCCAGCGTCGTGGATTTTCCGCTTCCGGTGGGCCCCGATACGACGATCAATCCGGTCGTCATTTCCGTCAGCCGCTTCAGGTCCGGATGCAGGTTGCAGGCGCGCAAGTTGTTTTGGAACGAACTCAAGAGCCGCACGGCCATCGCCACGCCGCGCAGCGTCTGAAAGATATTGATGCGGCAGCGCACGCCCGCGATGGTGCGCGACACATCCGCGGATCCGCGGCTCAAGAATTGCGGCCAGCCATCGTTGCCGAGCAACTCCTTTGCGGCGTGGACGAGCGCCGCGCCGGCGATGGGTTGCCCGATCGGGGAGAGTTGGCCGCGGACGCGCGCGACGGGGACGGTATCCGCTTCGATGTGCAGATCGCTCGCGCCGAGCTCGCGGCCCTTTCGAATCCACTCTTGCACAACCATATTTGATCCTCGGTGCAAAGCCTGCATTTTGAGGCGGGTCTTGTTCTAGACTCGCGAGCGCCCGGTCAGTTTCACGAGGAGCCTTGCATGCCGAAATTTTTGCTCGCCTTGGCGATGCTGATGCCGACCGTGCTCTGCGCGCAGGTGGCGCACCGTGCCGGATCGGTTCATACACCGGAGGTCGACTTGGGCTATGAGACATTCGGCGCGGCCGGCGCGGCGATTCCCATCGTTGCCGTCAACGGCGGCCCGGGGCTTTCACACGCTTACATGATGCAAAATGACTTGTGGCAGCGCGTCGCGGCACACCGCTTGGTCATCCTATACGATCAGCGCGGCACCGGAGCCTCCAAGCACGTGCAAGCCAATGCGCCCCAGAGCATGGCGGCGCAGGTAGCGGATCTTGAAGCCATCCGTGGCGCACTGCGCCTGGATCGCGTTGCGGTCCTGGGAGATTCCTACGGGGGCATGATCGCCATGGCCTACGCGGCCGCTCATCCGGAACATGTCGCGCGGCTCATCCTCTCCGATTCCGCCGCACCCTCGTGGAAGGGCTTGGTGCATCTCCTTCCCCAGGTCTTTCCGGACCGCGAGGAACAAGACGACGCAGAAGGCAAGCGACTGGCCGGCGATCCGGAGGCCGCCGCCCAAGCCGGCTTGGTCAATCACATGCGCATGATGTTTTATTCCACCGACATGCGAGATGCCTATCTTGCGCACATGGGGGATCTCGGGTTCGTGCCTGCGGTCGGGGCCGCCGTGCAGAAAGCCACGGAGGATCTCGATCTCACGCCAAAATTGCCGGGCTTCAAGTTTCCCGTGCTGGTCATCACCGGCCGCTACGACATGAACGTCGCGCCGTTGACCGCATGGCGCATGGCCCACGCGATTCCGGGGGCGCAAATCGTCTTTTTCGAGAAGAGCGGTCATCTTCCCGCGTACGAGGAGCCCGAGAAGTATCTCGACGTCCTCGAGTCCTTTCTCAAGCGCTGAATCAAACTGCAAGCGGGCGACAAGCGACTTGGCGTGCCCGCTGTCAACCCGCGTACTGCACGACCGACAAGAGATTGCCGTCCGGATCTCGAAACCAGGCAACCTTCGCGCCGTCGGGAGTCGTCAGAACGCCCGCCGGGTCTTGGGCAAAGCCCGCGAATCGTTCGAAGCTTACGCCGAGCTCGGTGAGCGAATGAACGGTTGCTCGGACGTCCGGGACGGCAAAGCCCAACACCGTGTGCGCCGAAGGCTGCGTGGAAGGCACGGGCGACACGCGCAGGTCGCTGCCGCCCACATCGTAAACCAGCGCGCCGTGAGATCTCGCTTTAAAGCGCAATCCCAAGACCTCGCCATAGAATTTCTCAGCCTCTTCGATGCGAGCGGTCCAAACGATGGTCTGCAAGGTAGCTGACGCGAGCATGAGGCCTCCTCTCCGGCGGTCCAAAAAATAGCCGCGATCTGACTGTCGCGTCAGCGCGGCGTGCGGAAACAGAAAAGCCGCGACGAGCGCGGCTTCGATCGTTAACTTACGCCGCGCGGCCGGGGAGGGTCAAGCCCGGTTCAAGACCGGGAGAGCTTCCGTTCCGTTGTCGAGGGGTCGAGAATGGGATTAACCAAAACCGCACGCCATTGGCCCACTTAAGGAGTAGATCATGCAAAAGCGCAAACTTGGGAGCAGCAATCTAGAGGTGTCGGCGCTCGGACTCGGCTGCATGAGCATGAGCTCCGGCTATGGTCCGGCTGGGGATAGGCAGGAGATGATCGCTCTGATCCGAGGGGCGGTTGAGCGCGGCATCACCTTCTTCGACACCGCTGAGGTGTATGGACCCTATGTAAACGAGGAGCTGGTCGGCGAGGCGCTGGCGCCGTTCCGCGGACGAGTGACGATCGCCACCAAGTTCGGCTTCAAGATCGAAGCAGGGAAACCGGTCGGCCTGGACAGCCGTCCTGAGCATATCCGCGAGGTCGCTGATGCGTCGCTCAAGCGCCTGGGAGTCGATACGATTGATCTGTTCTACCAACACCGGGTTGACCCGGCCGTGCCGATCGAAGAGGTCGCGGGCACGGTGAAGAAATTGATCCAGGAGGGCAAGGTCAAGCGCTTCGGTCTCTCGGAAGCGGGCGCGCAGACCATCCGCCGCGCGCACGCCGTGCAAGCGGTGACGGCGCTGCAGAGCGAGTACTCGCTGTGGTGGCGGGAGCCGGAAGCGACGGTGTTGCCGACGCTGGAAGAACTGGGCATTGGCTTCGTCGCCTACAGCCCGCTCGGCAGGGGTTTTCTGACCGGGAAAATCGACGAGAGCACCACGTTCGACAGCACCGACTTCCGCCATAACGTGCCCCGCTTTACACCGGAAGCACGGAAGGCCAACAAGGCCCTGGTCGATGTGCTCAGCTCCATCGCGGCGCGCAACCACGTGACGCCGGCCCAGCTCGCGCTGGCATGGCTGCTGGCTCAGAGGCCCTGGATCGTTCCGATTCCGGGCACGACCAAGCTCCATCGGCTCGAGGAAAACATCGGCGCAGCATCGGTCAACTTCACGGCGGATGAACTGCGAGATGTCGGCAGCGCCATCTCCGAGGTCGGTGTGGAAGGGGCAAGGTACATCGACCGCCTGGCGCGGATGGTCGGGCGCTGAGCGGGTGTCACGCCGCCAATTTGTCGGGTAGGAGCCGGTCGTACTCTTTTTTGACCACCGCATAGCATTCGCAGCAGCGTTTCTCCAACCCAGGGCGGTCGAGTACCGCGATGTGGCCGCGTGCGTAACTGATCAGCCCCGCATGCTGTAATTTAAGTGCGCCTTCGGTGACACCCTCGCGGCGCACCCCCAACATATTGGCGATCAATTCCTGGGTCATCACCAGTTCGTTCCCCGGCAGCCGGTCCAGGCTCAACAACAGCCAGCGGCACAATTGCTGATCCAGAGTGTGATGGCGGTTGCACACCGCCGTTTGCGCCATTTGCGTGATCAGTGCCTGGGTGTAGCGCAGCATGAGACGAAGCACAGGGCCCGCGCGATTGAACTCTTCTTTCATGAGGGACGCGCTCAGTCGAAGTCCCTTGCCGGCGCTCTGGACGACGGCGCGGCTGGGCGTGGATTCGCCTCCCATGAACAAGGATATGCCGACGATTCCGTCGTTACCGACCACGGCGATTTCCGCGGACGCGCCATCCTGCATGACGTAGAGGAGCGAAACGATCGCGGTTGTCGGAAAGTAGACATGGCTCAACGTCCCGCCCGCCTCGTACAGCACCGCGCCCAACGGCAATTCGACTTCTTCCAACAGGGAAAACCAATGCCCCGCTTCAGCGGAGCGCAGTGCTTTCAGTAGGCAATTTTGGCTCGGTTGGGAATGCGAAATCACGTGCCCACTATCCTTTGTGTCCGGCGAGCGATTCATCGCCCGACCCCAAAGCATGACCCATCGTTTGAGGCCGGTCCGTGCGGTATCGAACATAGCACAGTGCTGTCGGTCGAGCCACGATTATGTTAGGCAGCGAACTGACACCGAGTGTCCAGCTTCGTAAGCTTGCCATCTCAAATTACGCGCCCGCTTTGCCGGGCAGAGGGGTGATCGTGGATGTGAGAGCGATGGACGCGGCGGTGGCAAGCGTTGCCCACAGCGATTCAATCGCAACGCTGCTGCTCCTGGCCAGCGAGATCGCCGGATCCAAAGCAGCACTGTTGGCGCGCGTCGCCGACGATGTATGGACGGTCTGTGCCGTACGCGAGGTCAGCGCGGCGGGCGCCGGCGTCGACTACCGCCTCCCTCTCGGGCGACCGGTGCGCGTCGGTCTCAGCACGATGGGGGTACCGATTTACATTACGCATTCGGCTCAACAGTCTTTTGTTGCACCGCCGGCTTCACCCATTGCGTGCGGCTTTGCCGCGCCTATTGTTCTCGCAAACGGACGTTACTTTGGGGTCCTGTGCGCGCTCGATCGTAATTCTCCGGATTACTTCGACGACCGCATCGAGTCGAAATTCAAGCGCCTGTCCGCGGCCGTGGCCTCGCAGATCGACCAGCTGGAGCTGCGCGATCGGGAGAAGACCGCCTTGCTCGTGGAACGCTCGGCAGGTCAACTTCGCGAGCAGTTTACGGCCATCCTCGCCCGCGATTTGCGCAAGCCCTTGCAGGCGATCTTTGCCAGTTCCGATCTCCTGGCGCGCCAACTCGTTTACCCGGCACATGCGCAGCTCGCGGCACGAATAAAGACCAATGCGCGCCGCATGGCTGCGTTGATCGATGATGTGCTCGATTTCGCTCGCGGCCGATTGGGAGGGGAGGTCGGCGTCGAGTTGAGTGAAGTGGAACAC
>Ga0210400_10000770_pt1 | contig 33912 bp, 25 predicted proteins | sample IncBWH26MmetaG_FD_155456 | JGI IMG/M metagenome (GOLD analysis project Ga0210400, IMG submission 155456) | Forest soil microbial communities from Barre Woods Harvard Forest LTER site, Petersham, Massachusetts, United States - Inc-BW-H-26-M | ecosystem: Environmental > Terrestrial > Soil >... | reverse complement strand
ACCACCTGTACTTAAACTAGACGTTCAACCAGTGTACGGAATCGATCCCGGGGTCTTACCCTGTGCCAGGGGCATTAGTCTCTGGAGAACTCGCCTATGACCGCCGTAGCGGCTAAGACCGGGGCCCGTGCATCAAGCTGGAAAGCATATCTAGAGGTGAGTCGGGCTGTCTGGGTGCTGCTGCTCGTCCCGTTAGCACAAATATGGGGCTGTGCCGGCATAGTTAGCGACAACAGAACCCAGACGACTGCAATTCCACCGCAGACGTTTAGTATTTCTGGAAGCATTAGTCCCGTGGCGGGCGGGAGTGGGTCGACGGTTAGCCTAAGCGGTGTGTCAAGCGCAACGACGACGGCTGACAGCACTGGAGCTTACACGTTCACCGGATTAGTGAACGGCACGTATGCGGTCACGCCGAGTCACACAGGATACACCTTTGCGCCGGGAACGCAGAGTGCCACGATAAACGAAGCCAATGTCAACGGAATGAATTTCACCGCCACGGCGCAACAGACATTCGGAATTTCTGGGACAATCAGCCCGACAACGGGCGGGGCTGGCGTAACTGTGACACTAAGCGGAGCAGCTGCCGCTACGACCACGACTAACGGCGCAGGCGCCTACATCTTCGCGGGATTCGCGAACGGAAGCTACACGGTCACCCCTACAGGCCAAGGTTTCTCGTACACTCCGGCAAGCCAGAATGTAACTGTGAGCGCAGCAAACGTCACAGGAGTAAATTTCACGGCGACGCTGCAGGCGCCACACTCGGTTTCGTTGACCTGGGGTGCCAGCCCAACAGGAACGGTGAATGCGTATAATGTATATCGCAGTACGGTCAGCGGAAGTCTGTATGCTAGAGTGGGTACTGTTCTGGTCCCCGGGTTGACATATACCGATTCGGTAGTACAGAACGGTACGACCTATTATTATGTGATGACCGCTGTTGATTCCAACGGCGGCGAGAGTGTTTTCTCCAACCAAGTTTCCGCCGTGATTCCATAGTTCAAAATCAGTCTTGTGTTAAGAGTCAAGAAGCGCGAAACCGTGCAGTTTTAAATAGGCTATACAACGCCTGAAAGCTCTCCTAAGACGCGGGAGGCTTTTTCCGCCGAGGGGGCCTTCGGGTCCAGATTGACGGACTTTTCCAATTCCCTCCGGGCGCGCTTTGTATCACTTAGTTTGCGGTAGGTCATTCCCAGATGATAGTGATACGTTGCGTTGGAAGGTGCGCCTTTTACCGCTTCTTCGAGCGGCTGAACCGCCATGGAATATGCGCCATTTTGAAAGTATGCCCACCCGAGGGTGTCGGCTGAGTTGGCCAGGTTAGGAAGACCACGACGTGCTGCTTGTGCCAGCGTGAGTGCTACGTTGACATTGCCACCGTGGTCCAGCATTAGATATGCCAGATTGTTCGCCGCAAGGGCTTCTTCTGGGTGGATTGCCAATGCACGCTGATAGGCAGCTTGTGCCTGTTCCCACTGTCCCTGAGCTTCAAGAGTGAGGCCCAAGGCTGTATAGAGCCCGGCGTTGTTCGGCGCAAGTGCGATGGCATGTTGGTAGGTTGCGATAGCCTCTGAAGCTTTACCCAAAGCTTGCTGGACTTGGCCCAACAGGACGCGGCCATTTAGATTTCGCTGGTCAATTTCTACGCAGCGCGAGAGAGAACGCTCAGCGTTCAGTAGGCGTTTATCCCGCAGGTATGCTCCTCCCTGAAGCAGGTAGAGCGCCGCGTTGTCGGGGCTGCGATCGATTTGCGTCTGCAGGAACTGCAGCGCCTCGCCCGAGTTGCCGCGGCGAAGATTGAGTTCGACGATGCCCTGAATGGCCTCGAGGAAATCCGGCGCGTGGATCAGAGCTTCGCGGTAGAGGTTCTGCGCTTCATTTAAGCGCTTTTGCAAAATACGCAGCTGCGCAAGCTTGGTGTATCCCAACGGACTCTGCGGTGCAACGCGAATCAACTGATTCAAATCAGTTTCGGCTCCGGCTGAATCGTTCTGATTCGCGCGAGCCGTTGCATGAAATAGATAACCCTCGGAACCGCGCGGAGCTATCTCCTTCAGCTGTTCACCGATGAGTTCCAGGCCAGTCCAATCCCCACGTTCTGCCGCGCTGGTGCCGAGGGCAACCCAAGCTTCCATAAGATTGGGACGCAGCCGGACTGCTTCTCTCCATTCGTTTTCCGCCTGGTTGATGTTTCCCTTGGCCCTATTGGCCATCCCGAGTTGATAGTGGCCGACCGGATTTGCGGGAGCCGCTTGGACCGCCTGTTGCAAAATTTGGAGGGCGTCGTCGGACTTTTCGTTTTGCAGTAGGATCTGACCCTTTAATATCAGCCCCTCGGCATCGCCAGGCGACTTCTTCAGAATTTCTTCCGTGCGCCTTGCTGCTTCGTCGATCTGGTGGCCGGCAATCAGGAGTTGAATGTAGGATTTGCGTACTGTCAGGTCATTAGGGTGATCGTTTGCAAGAACAGCGAACTCCGTGAGAGCTTTTGCACTGTCACCTTCGCTGAGGTAGTACGCGCCCAGCATAGTGTAGGCGCTAGGGTCGTTACCCAGCTGAGCTTTGGTCTCTAGTAGGATCTTTTCGGCCAACTCCCGTCGGCCTTCGGCAACATACGACGCCGCAAGAGCTGCCCGCGGAATCGGATTTTTCGGCGCGGCCTCAATTGCCTTGCGAAACTCCTCCTCCGCATCTCCCCAACGTTTCTGCGTCTGATAGAGGTTTCCGAGCGCCAGAGTTGGGAGCAATGCAGCGGAAGACAACGTTTGTGCCTTCACCAGACTCACTTCGGCATCTTGAAATGCGCCTGACTTTTGCTGAATGCCAGCTAAATTGAGATAAACGGTCGCGTCCCCTGGTGCGATAGTGACTGCCTGGGCAGCGTCCTGAAGGGCATCTTTCAGATTGCCCATACGCGCATCCGCATTCGAAAGCAGAATCTGCGCGCCAAGATCGTTGGGGTTGCTTTGCAAGGTCAACTTGGCTTCGTCCTTCGCCGCTAATGTTTTCCCGCCGGACAGATAAAGCTGACCGAGATCGACGTGCGCTGGCCAATTTCGCGGTTCGAGGTCAACCGTGCGCTGCAACTCTTGAAAGGCAAAAGCCCAGTTTGCCAGCTTCAAATGGCACTTTGCTGCCTTGTAGTGCGCCACGGCTAGTCTTGGATCAATCTGGATCGCGCGACTGTAGGTCAACAATGCTTCACGAAATTTCTCCTGAGCAAAGTACCGATCGCCCTCTTCCATAAACTTCTGTTTTCGGACGCTGGGGTCACGGAAACATCCAGCTACGACAAGGCAGATCTGGACGGTGGCAACGACTACCAAAGCAGTTCGTCGCAACCGTGCAAAGGGTCCGCCGGTAATGGTGAGAGCTTCTTCCATGCAAGTAGTTGCCTCGCATTTTTGACTCCAAACCCGTCTGTGGAGACTCTTCCCATTATTTCGAAGCGTATGAAAAGAAAGGACCTAGTATCGAGAACAGGCAATCCAGCAGCCGGCCTCTTGGAGGGAAAGTCGTCAGCGCGAAAGGCACCAAACTTTGGACATTTTGGATAGAAAACTTCCACTTTCCGATTGTCGACGAACGATCGTACAGTTTTTTCAAACGAAAAAACGAGGCGAGGCCACAACCGAATGTCCTTGTAAGCCACTCAAAGGACTAAGTTTAACTATTCCCACGCTTAGCCCTCACTCCGGTGAGCATGGCACCACGCGTGCTCATCTCCTTGTCTGGTTTGTCTCTTCGGCTGGGAGAAATGCATGGTTCGGAATGGGGAATTCGGCGCGGCTGATGTGAAGAGGGTGATTCGCAGGTATTGGTGGATCATGCCCGTTTGTATTGTGATCTGTGGAGCACTTGGGGCATCGCTCGCTGCCCTTGTGCCGAAAAAATACACCTCCCAGACGGTAGTACTCGTGGCAAAGCCTACGGTACCAACGGAATACGTGAGGCCGGTCGTGACGGAGGATTTGAACCAGCGGCTGGCATCGATGAAAGAACAGATTTTGAGCCGGAGCCGGCTGGAACCGGTCATCGAAAAGTTTGATCTTTACCATGAAGACCGAGAAAAGGTTCACATGGAGGAGTTGATTGATCGTTTGCGGAAGGCAATCGAGATATCGCCGCTCGAGGCGATGCCCGGCGCGCCGGATCGCAGTATGCCGGGATTCGGGGTCAACGTTACGTTTGGAAATCCGTATTTCGCGCAGCAGATCTGCACTCAGATTACCTCGATGTTTATGGAACAAAATGCCGCTTCTCTGGAACAACAAGCCGTCCGCACGACCTCATTTTTGAGTCAACAGCTGGACGAAGCAAAAACCAAGCTTGACCAGCAAGATGCCAAGTTGGCCGATTTCAAACGTCAATATATGGGCTCTCTGCCGGAGGAGGAGCAGAGCAACTTGGGAGTCTTAATGAGCCTCAATGCACAATTGGAAGCAAATTCCCAAGCCCTCAACCGCGCCCAGCAAGACAGGGCGTTTGCCGAATCGCTGTTAAACCAACAAGAAGCAAGTTTTGAAGCGTCGCAGACCGGGCAGAATCCTGAAACAATGGAGAACCAACTGCGCACACTTCAGGAACAACTCACTGCTCTCGAATCTCTATATACGGCAAAGCATCCAGACGTGATCAAGAAAAGGGATCAGATCGAGCAACTCAAGAAGAGGATCGCCGACGCGCCGCCGGAAATCAACAATCCTTCAGGGGCGACACGACCATCGACTGAACCGGCTCAGATCCAACAGCTTCGTGCGAGCTTACACCAGCAGGATCGCAGCATTGCCGACTTAACAAAGCGACAGGTCCAAATTCAGGATCAAATTCGTGCCCTTCAAGGGCGTGTGCAGGCTAGCCCCATGGTCGAGCAACGGCTCAAAGAGTTGATGCGGAATTATCAGAGTGCCGCAGACTTTTACAATGAATTGCTGAAGAAGCGCGAGAATTCAGCAATGGCAACGAGCTTGGCTCATCAGCAGGAAGGTGAGCAATTTCGCGTACTGGATCCTCCGAGCCTCCCGGCCAATCCATCCTTCCCGAAAAAGATTCAGTTTGTGGGGGGTGGCCTGGCAGCCGGGTTAGCTCTGGCGCTGGGAATCCTCTACCTTCTGATGGCGATGGACAAGACTTTCCATACCGAGAAGGATGTTGAAATGTCTTTGAAGCTCTCCGTGCTCACGAGTATCCCGGCGCTTGAAATCTCGACTGTAAACAATGGGAGTATGGATTCGTAAAGCAGTCCGTCCCTGCAGAGAACTGAAATCTGGCAGAAGGGCATCCGAGGAGACAATGAGTCGCATTCATGACGCGTTGAAGAAAGCGGCACACGAGAGAGGCACGCACCTCGTAGTTGGATTGGAAGCTGACGTCCTGGGTGTGCCTGCCGAAATCCAACGCCCTGCCAATGGGGAACCGGGTACTGCGAGGCTGGGGACAGAGTCTTTAGTCAAGGCCAGTGACAATCAAACCGGACCTGTGCGATATGAAGAACTTGCCAAGCGGTGTGCTCATCCGGATTGGCGTCTAGATCCGCTCAAAAGCGTGTTTCAAAGTCTGAACAAGGGCCACGCTGGCTCGGAAAGGTTTCGCACCTTGCGATCCCGTCTTTGCCAGATCGCGAGCACCCGCACTTTGCGCAAGCTTCTCGTCACAAGCGGGGTTGCCGGAGAAGGGAAGACATTTGTCGCGTCAAACCTGGCGCAATCGATAGTCCAGCAAGCCGAGCGGCGCGTTCTATTGATTGACGCCGATTTGCGTGCGGCAAGGTTGCATGCGGCGTTTGGAGCGCCGGGACGCCCGGGACTAACCGAATATCTGCGAGGCGAGGCGGATGATTATGCGGTCATCCAAAAGGGCACGGACGGGAATCTTTGTCTGATTCCCGCCGGTAGCGAGGTATCTAACCCTAGCGAGCTACTGCTCAATGAAAAGATGAAGCATCTACTCAATTCCCTCACCCCGATCTTCGACTGGATCATAATCGACTCGCCGCCAGCGTTGCCAGTTCACGATGCGAGCATTCTTGCTGATTTAGCAGACGGGGTCTTGCTTGTCCTTCGTGCAGGTTCGACTGACCTTGAGGTTGCGGAGAAAGCAGCGGCGGAATTCAGGAGCAAGAATCTACTGGGGGTCGTGCTAAACCAAGTCGAAAAAAGCGATTCCTACGGTGAGTATTACTACACAGGTAATCCGATCAACAGAGGCTTCCTTGATTGCGCGGCACAGAGTAAGTATTCGCAAAAGGGAGAGTCGGACAAACGCGCGTAAAGCAACCAACTGAGCCGCGGTGGTGAAGACCGGCGCTCATCCCGCAGAGGGAAGCCAAATGGTAAGCGCCGCGGAGGACATCCTTGTCCGCAGCCTGCCCGGATTTACGCTGCCCCACGCACGTGAGCTCCCAAAGAACATGATTTAACGGATCTCTGTGGGGTCTGTCATGGCTGCGCGGCCATTGGCCTCCCGGACTCCCCACGTTGAAGGAGCAATAGAACCGGGGATAACAAAAGTAAGCCTAGCAGAAAAAAAACGATCCCGCCCTCGTGGTGCAACTTTCCTGTGAGAAAGCCCGGGTCCACGTACACCGCCAGCAGTGTAAGTGTGGCGATTCGGATGCCGTTCTTCAGGATCATCATCAACAGCCCGCAAGTGATGAACAGAACCTTATTCCCAAAGCTTTTGAGGCAAAAATGGGCAACGAGCAATGCCAAGATAAGCAACACCATGCTTGAGCGGATGCCGCTGCACTCTTTTGCCACCTCAATATTGACCCGCGCAAGATGAAACACAAAGCCCTCGCGCAGTGCAGGGACGCCGAAAAGGTCAAAGAATGCGCCTGTTATCCAAGCAGAGCCTTCCTGGAGAAAGTAAATGATTCGGTTCAATAGAAGATTCGGCAGGGGAACAGTCAAAACCAGAAAAAAGAGAGGGAAGTAGCCCTCTTTCACTGCAGCCCTGCCGAAGAAAAATGCAAATCCGGCGATCCACGTGAGCATCAGCGCAAGAACATACCCAGTGAGCCGGAAATCAGGCGACCAAGCACTCCCTAGGAGCCGTGTGCTCACCGCCGAGCAGGCCGTCAGGAATAAGAAGACGCCACCAAGAGCTGCATTGTAAGAAGGATTCAGGAATATCGATTTCCGTTCGATGAAGAATATCCACGCAGCAAGGAAAGGAATCAGCAGGAGGTAAGAGGCATTGTCATTTGAAAAGGACAAACGTACGAGTGCAATTAGCGGATCGACAAACAGAATGGAAGAAACGGCGATCCAGGCGCCGAACCACATCCACCGTCTTGAAACACTTGCCTTACTATCCTGCAATGTGCTCGTCTCCGGTGTTGCCGCGAGGAACTCTCTGGAAGCTGTTAGCGAAGCAAATACGATCGGCTCTCGCTGAAGTTGGGGTGTGACTGTTGCCGTATCCTATTGGGCCCTGCGATTACTTGCCGAATGTTTCCGCGCGCCGGGCGTAATGCCGCTCGTAGTAGTTCCGATACTCGCCCGACCGCGCATGGTCCAGCCACTCGGTGTTGGCCTGGTACCATTCGATCGTGCGTCCGATGCCTTCCTCAAAGCTCACCTTGGGCGTCCAGCCTAGTTCCTCTCGGATTTTGGAACTATCCAGAGAGTAGCGGCGATCATGACCCGGTCGGTCCTGCACAAAGCGCATCAGTGATTCCGGCTTGCCAAGATGCTTCAGGACAATCTTCACGATTTTCAGATTAGGTTGGGGCATGCCAGCCGACACGTTGTAGATCGTGCCGGGCTTCGCCTTATCGAGCGACAGAGCAATCGCGCGACAATAGTCTTCCACGAACAGCCAGTCGCGTTCCTGCATACCATCGCCATAGATGGGAAGGGGTTTGTCTTCCCGCGCATTCGCGATCATTAGCGGAATGAGCTTTTCGGGAAACTGAAAGGGACCATAGTTGTTTGTGCAGCGCAAGACGATGACCGAGATGCCGCAGGTGTTCGCGTAAGCAGAAACCAGATGATCCGCCGAAGCCTTGCTAGCGGCGTATGGGCTGCGCGGATCAAGCGTTGCTTCTTCTGTGAAACTGACTCCTGCAGGGGCGCTGCCATAAACCTCGTCCGTGCTGATATGTACGAATCGCGGCAGTCGGAATTTCCGCGCGGCCTCGAGCAGGCAATGTGTTCCGAGAACATTGGCCCGAAGAAAGGGAGAGGCATCTTCAATGCTGCGGTCCACGTGCGTTTCTGCCGCGAAATTCACCAGGGCATCTACGCCCTGCCTAAGGGCATCATCGACGGTTTGCGCGTCGGCGATATCGCCGTGGACCAGCGAATACCGCGAGTCGCCGGAAACGTCAGCTAAGCTCTCCGGGTTTCCCGCATAGGTCAATTTGTCGAGATTCACAATCTGGACATCTCGCCGGGACCGGAGCAGGTGTCGAATGAAGTTTGATCCAATAAAACCCGCACCGCCCGTTATAAGGACCTTCACGCAAACTCTCCTATTTCATGGCCAGTTACACATGTCCATGAAAATTACTTTTCCTTACTATTCGCCATTTCTTGTATGACGGGGTGGAGCTCCACGACTGAGAATCTTATTTGCTCCTGATTCCGCCGCAAGATGTGTGGCGCGCAGAAGGGAGTCGAACGTGCCCGCATCCGTCCACCATCCCTCGAGGATGCTGTGCGTAAGAGTGCCCTCTTGAAGGTACATGTTGTTCACATCGGTGATCTCGAGTTCATTTCGCCAGCTGGGTTTGGTTTTTCCAATTTTGTTGAAGACTGTCTGGTCGTAAAAGTAGATACCGGTTACTGCATAACTTGACTTGGGCTTTTTGGGTTTTTCCTCGATTCCGAGGATTCGTCCGTTCACGATCTCCGGGCATCCAAACCGTTCGGGGTCAGGAACTTCCTTCAAAATAATGTGACCGCCGCGCTCTTGCTTCTCAAAGGCCTGTTTCGAGGCTATGATGTTGTTCTCGATGATGTTGTCTCCCAGAACCACGCAGATTTTTTCCCCTTCGACAAAAGGTTCCGCCAGGCGCAGAGCGTCGGCAATTCCACCTTCACCTTCCTGGTAGGTGTAATGGATGCGGTGCAGGTCAAAATCCTTTCCATTGGACAATAAACGCAGAAAATCACCCGAATTCTGACCTCCTGTGACGATGATTATGTCTTTAATGCCCGCGTCGACGAGCGTCTGGATGGGATAGAACACCATCGGCCGGTCATAGACCGGCAGCAGGTGCTTGTTGGTTACACGAGTCAGGGGATAGAGCCGCGAGCCTTTGCCTCCTGCCAGGATTACACCTTTCATCAACCTTTCCTCCTGTCAAAAAATGACCAAACTCGCCTGCACTAACCTAATAATCGCTAAAATAGGCTCTCGGCACCGTCGTTCGGCTGCTTAAAGTCCCTGGCCCATTCGGTTGTCATGGCCCGCAATTAGTACCCTTTCTTTACCGCCAGGTAGGGAATCATTGCAATTTCGGCCAGCGTCGGAAGCACATCCTCGGAACTGAACACGGATTCGATCGCCAAGTTCTTCAACGAATCGGTATAGCTCTTCCACTTGAGCCGACCGCCGAGCAGTCCCAAGAAGCTGCAGGGCAAGTCGGTTATAATACGCATCCAGCCTATCCCAGCGCGGCCACGGCATTCCTTGACCGGTTCTCCGATTTGGTCGGTGAACAAAAGATAGGAAAAGTCCACTCCGGCAGGGGAGCCGAGAGCATGAAAACCCCAGGTCCTGATGTTGACGTCTAACAGCTTGAACTGTCCGTCTCGCGGATCTTGCTTGTACTCGACCTCAGCTAGACCGTAATAATTGATGGCCGAGAGGAAACGCATGGACATCGTTTCCAGTTCCTTGCGATCAATTGTTTCCACATAAGTGGCAGCACGGCCAAATTCGGGAGGATGCTGGCGCCAGCGCTGGGCCTCCATACTTCCGAGCGCCTTACCGTTCTTGAAGAAAAGGCAAGAAGAGAACTGGCAAGCACCATCGCCCGGGATGATTTCTTGAATCAGGACTTCATTCGGTCCGGAGTGAACTGAGGCCTCTTGAAAGAGCTTTCTGAGTTCCTCACGATTGTTGGCTCGCCATGCTTTGGCCTTCGTGGCGTAGAAAAAGTCCTCTTTGACCGCAGGTTTGACGCCAACCGGGAAGGTCGTGTCGATTTGATCGAGTTCTTCCAGCGTAGTAGGACACCAGGTCCGTGGAATGGGAATGCCGATCTTGGCGGCCAATTGATAGGTATTCCATTTGTTCCATGCCCATTTGACGGTGTCCCAATCTGGCGTAGGGACGCGGAACCATTGCGACAGTTCCGCTCGATGACGCGAGAAAGTAGCTACCAATTCGTCGCGCGTCGGGTAGAGGACCCAACCTTTTAAGTTCAGGCGCTTACCCGTTTCAAGAAGCGCTTGCACTGCAGCTTTCTCTTCGCGGAGGTTGGGAACGCTTACGTAGCTGTTGGTATAACGCGAAAAACGCGAAATGGAATATTCATCGTCAACCACGCATACTGGGATGCCGCGCCGCCCCAGACTCCGGGCGATTGCCAAGCCGTGGAAGTCTCCGCCCGCGATCAAGGCGCCTACACGACCATTCCCTTGTGACTTGTAATGTTCTGAATGTTCTGAAGGATCAAACATAGAGTCGCACCGAGCGATGGTTCGAATTTGCTTTGCTGATCGATTGCGCGAGTGCCCGACCGGAGTAATGCGTGCCAGCCACAAAGTACATCAGTGGTCCAAACGTCCAGGCCGCTGGCGCACCCAAGAAGTGAAGCCCAGGCACGGAAGACTCGAGACCCGGACCCAGTAGTGGAAAGCCATTAGCACATTCCAGCTTATTGACAAGATCGACGGGCAAGAATGGATAGTTGGCGATATTCACGCGATACCCAGTGCCTGCAACCACGTGATCTGCGTGACGCGAGGAGCCGTCGTCCAACTTAAGGTGAAGCCCTGAACCATTGGGGTGTGCGGAAACTACTTGCCGACCAGTGGTAACAGAAACTCCGTTGAGGCGAGGCTGCAACCACCGCGAACCGGCGGGACGAAGCGACCGGATACGGAATCTGTTCTGGAGCCGGCGAGGAAAGTATTTAACCAGATCAGGCCTTGCGACAATCTGGCTGACGCCCGCTGGCCCGACGTCGGTGGGAGCATATAGCAACCTGGCGATGGGACCGAGGCTTTGCAGTCGGGCGCGCCAGCCAAGCCAATGCACTTCCGGCTGGCGTACAATGATCTCCACTTGAGCGCCAGCCTCGTGGATCAGAGCCGCCGACTCTAGAGCACTTTGACCAGCGCCGATCACCAAGACACGCTTTCCGGAAAATTGAGTGACCTCACGCTGGTCCGAAGAGTGCGTCACCACCTGGGCGGGCAGACCGCCAAAGACCGGAGGCCGGACAGCAAACGCTTTGATGCCAACAGCAACAACGACCCGTCGCGACCTCCAGACTTCGCCATCGTTGAGAGTCAGGCAGAAACCGGGGTTTGCGTATTCGACGCGAATGACTCGTCGTCGATCTACATCGGGCACGGCCTGCTTTTGGAACCAAAGTCCATAGTCCACGAAATCGTCCAGCGGAATCGGCTTCGGGATGCTCCTGAGCATATTTGTGCGAAAGGCATCCAGCGAACATGCATTCGCTGGGTCGGAAATATGAGAGGCCGACCACGGCGAGCGCAGGAAAGGAACATTCCGGCGGGCATCTGAGACTTCCAAAACTCCATGGGTTCCCCGAAGACCTTGACGTCCAAGCCTTTTTCAGCACGTAGGTGAGCCCCAGCAGCGAGCCCGTAGGGCCCGGATCCTAAGACAACAACATCACAAGAAGTCATCATTTCCTCGGTAAGCGGAGTAAAAAACCAAATCCTAAGCAGTGCTCAAAAAAGCCCAACTCAAAAATAAAAACGTTTCTGCGTTTTATGTGTGAATGCTCGGTTTCTTTAATCCTATGAGCCGAGAAATTGCTTGCACGTCCCGTTGCCCGACCAGGGAGAAGAGTTTTTCGATGATGACCGTCACCACGAAAGTCGCACCTGGCAATTGCCTGAATCGCGGATACGGATCGTTCGCGGCCGCTAAGACGTCGGGACGGGGATGGCGGGCGCAACCTTTTGGGACGCAGCCTGCTCGGTCAGTCTACTCACGAGGTCCAAATATTCTTGCTTTTTGAGCGTCCAGCTATTCTTATCGATGAACACCGAAGCATTCTTCACGAGGGCCTGTCGCTTCTCGGGATTTTGGATCAAATCAAGCATGCAGCTTGCCAAGTCCTCTTCATCGCCTCCGCGGAAGAACCGGACGACAGAGTCATTGAAGTAGTATCGGTCCACCTTTGTGTCTGAGACGATGACTGGCACTCCCATAGCCATGAATTCGAAAATTTTTGTGCTAAAGGCTTCGTTTCCGAAAGTGTTCTTGCGTTTGGGAACGATCCCCAGATCTGCCTTTTCGATCACCTTGGCGATGTCGCGCAGCGGCATGCCCGAATGGAGAAAGACACGGTTCTCCAGGTGGAACTGCTTAACGAGATCCAAAAGTTCCGATTTGGACGGCCCTCCTCCGTAAATGTGGAAATCGGCGGTCGGAATTTGACTGCTGATTTTTGCAAACGCACGGATGGCCACGTCCACGCCCTGATGCCAGTTGAGCGTTCCTGGATAGAGAAGCGTGAATCTGTCTTTCTTGTCCAAGGTCGTCTCACTGCGGCAAAAGATGGACCGATCCGGAAAATTGAGGACCACAGTACACTTGCCAGGCTCCACGGAGCGGGACAATAGCCGCTCCTGCCAAATGTGATTGGCTATAATCACATGGCTTGAAAACTTGGCACAGAACCATTCAACGAGACTCAGGAAGCGGAACCCCAGCGACCTCTCCGAAGTCTTGAACTTGCTTGCATAGAACTCTGGAAGGATGTCGTGAATGTCGAGAATCACTGGCGTGCCCCGTAGACGGGGAAGGAGGGCGCTGAATACCAGAAAGTCTGGCACCGAATGGATATGGATCAAATCGTATTTTTCTCTAAGATCGTTTCTGGAGAGTTGGAACATGGATCGCATGAGAAAGAGCAGAATGCGCCACAGGAACGACAAGGGACTCTTTTCATTGAGCAGTCGGCCTTGGACCCCGAATACATGGACTCCGTCTTGTGATTCCTTCGGACGCATTCTTCCGTTCTGGAGGGCAAAAACATCGACATGGTGGCCGCATTTAGCGAGTGTTTCTGCATACCGTATCACACGATTATCGCCTTCATAGAACGAATACGCGACCATGCAGACGCGCAGTGGGCGGCGTGTCATCGACGGTGGTTGCTCACCGGACTGTAGCTCTGTTGAAGGTGCCTCTTTGAGTTGCATAGGGAGCATACCGACCGCATTGTTCTCCGAAGGGACAGCTCTCGCTTCCAGAAGTCGCATTGGATCCAAGCGTCCGTCGTCAGTTTGCATCTCCGAAACAGATGTTCGAGGTTGCAAATTAACGCACGCAGCATAATTGGAACTAACTCGTCCGGATTCTTCAGAAAACTCCTTCCCGGTGAGGGCGGCAGTTGGAATCCCAGCTTCATCCCATGGTCCTTGAGCTATCGAATCCCAGGACTTTGGGGAGGGCTTGTGAAAGGTATATTGCACACGGCCGTCGACCAGACACGCATATGCGATCTTTGCCCGTTCCTTGCCCTCCCCTACGATCTCCCAAGTCCCCCGCGTGCGAACCAGCTTCATGGCGGAGCGTAACTTCCACCAACGTGCGATCTCGGAGGGCAGTGTCGCCCAGACTCTTTCGGACGTTTGAATGTCTGCTAGGTGTCGTAACAAATCTCGGTAGACATTGCGTGCTTTTTCTTCAATGACATAGTCAGGGTGAACGATAAAACTAATCAGTCCATTCCCGCGCAGGATTAGCTCGGTTTGCTGTTTCCAAAGATCGGTAGAGTAGTTATTTAGTATATGAAAGAGAGAATAATCCTGTGTTTCGGTAACTGGAATCTCGACGATGTCCCCAATGAAATACGGCATGATCGTGCAGCAGCCGCCGTTTTGGGGGTCTAAATGGCCCACGTTCGGAATTGACATGTCATAGGAGATAGAAAGGTGATGATACCAACTCGGGTTTCGGTAAAGAGCCCCCGAGCGAAATCCCCTCGTCCCCAACCGGATGGCGTACTCGTTGATTTTGGTGGCCCGCCGGACGAACTCGTCCCGTTTGCGAAACAGATTTCCGTCGTGGTTTAGGTCGTGTACGTTGACCTCGAAACCGCGGTCCTTGATCTCCTGCAGGATGCTCGGTGTGACGGTGTACCGCTCTTCCGGCACGAGCTGGAAGGAAGCGTAGAATCCGAATTCGTTGTCGAGATCCATCAGGGTCGGACAGAATTCCAGGCCCGCCGAACTCTCCACATCGTGGGTCAAAATAAGAGCGGCCTTTGCTCCGTCCGGCCAAAACCAGATGAAGGGAATGGGGGCATTCCCGCCCGCCTGGATCGCGAGCCCCATTGTCTTTTCGAACAGACTGTCGACGGTCCGATCCACCGGCCAGTGTGGAAATGGACTTCCTAGATCTTCATGGAGATGAATTCGCTGGAGTACGCTGCGAACCGGAACAGGCAGGAAGGGGCGCGCAAAATAGTACAGATTTCGGATCGCGGGATGGGCTCCTAGGCGTGTGGTCTCTTGGCCAGCATGACCGGCATAATGCTCGAAACGAAGGTTGTTAGCAATTTGATCTAAATTGAATGGAAGGCCAACTTTTCGGTTTCGTAGACGCACGCGGGCAGAGCCGTCAGCGAGGTGACGAGCAGCATTGGTTGCGAGGGGAACGCCGGACGAGTTTCCGTAGCAGACGATCTGTTTACCAAATTGGAAGTAACCCTGATTCTTTGACAGGCGTCCTTCGACAAAAAACTTGGCAGCACCGTCAGGACAACGGAAGTATTCATAGAATGTTCGGCTCATCGGCGTTTTCACTCCGAGACAGCTTGGACAAGGCGGGGGCTTCTTGGCCCGATTCCGCAATAAATCAATCAGAACATTGAGGAACATTTCGCAATGATGAGTCGGCTGTAGTCAGCCTTCTCTCTATGCGAAAACGGGGGACTGGCTTCCTATCGCTATATGTCTTAAATAAGTTGCGGATTATTTTTGATTGCCTTGAATACGTCGATCAGGAACCGAGCGTAATTCCTGTAGTCTGTCGGCCTGCTTTGCCGTTATCACATTTCGGTATACGTTGAGCAGTTTCCTTCCAGCCGCGGTCCAAGTGACTTCCGGAGCCGTATTCAATGACCCAACGCGCAGTCTCTGGAGGAGCGCAGGATCTTCGTGAATCATCGTGATGTGTTTTGCGAGCGCCTGAACATCTCCCACGTCGTGGACGAGCGCGTTTTCCATGTGTCTGCAAACGTCTGTGCAGGCATCAGAAACTAGAGGAACACATCCGCTACCCATCGCCTCCGTACAGACCAAGCCGAAACCTTCTTCAATACTCGGGAGAATCAGAACATCGCTTTCTCGCATCAGTTTGGGGACATCGTTTCGGTGCCCCAGCACGCGGACGCTGGGGTGAGATAACATAGGCGAGAGTTTTTCCGCGTATTGTGGAAGGAACTCGCCAGCAATCAGAAAAGTACCATTGTGATGAGCTGGCGATTGCAGCCATGCCTCCAGGGCGTAGTGGACACCCTTTCTCACCGCGCAGACGCCGACGAATAACATCGTGAGTTTATCTTTTGCGTCTCGTGGCTCAGTGGCTGGGAAGTATCGCTTCTCGTCAAACCCATAGATATGCCTTACCAAGCGCTCCCGTGGGATTCCTTGGTCTACGAACGTCTGCGCAGTGAAGTCCGACGGGCACAGGAGGCGGAACGCTTGCCGATATTCTTCCTCCTCCTTGCGGAGCACGTCCATCTTGTACGCATGCTCGTGCCCTGGTGGCAGGCTCACTCCTAGCCGTTCACATTCTTTTTGCACAACTTCGTAAGCAAACCGAGTATGTGCATTGGGGCGTTCCAGAACGGTAGGGATGCCCAGCCTTGCAGCGACCTTCAGGGTTTCCAGTGCCCCCAATGGCCATGCGTGGACAATATCGATTTGGCCGGCAAGCTTTTCTATCTGGTGTGAGACGAGACGGTCGTGAAGGGCACAAACACGCTGAGTGCCGAGGAGCTTAAAGGGAAGGCGCAGCTTCCCACGTGCCAAGGTCGGACGAACCCGCACATCTGGATGCACCGGTCTGTGAAGAACTCCCGGATAGGCCAGAACGTCCGCTCCAGCAGCCGCGAGCCCGTTGACCTGTTGCCATGCCGTGTAACAGATCCTGTCAGCGCCGAGTTTCTGGGGATAGCTGTACAAGACTCGAATAGGTTTATCCCTGCTCACGTATTCTCCTGATCTGTTTTCACAAAATCGGAAACTATCTCTTCAGAACCCTTCCATTCACGATAGCTTGGCGGCCAGGTGGGCTGTAAGCGAGTTGGCAAATGGGTTTGGAGTAGAAAAGCCAGCGATTTTGCGATGGATCCGGGATTCCTCGTAATAGTGAGTGACAACGCAAGTTGGCGCCGCGCGTCCGACGTTCTGCCTGCTCCCATCAGAAGTTTGGCGTACGCACGCCTCTGCGAGGCGAATGCCACTTCAAATTCCCGGCGCAGGCTTGCGTTACCCGACTCTACATACCGCTCTGCAAGCGTCTTGAACACCTCGACCCAGCGTCCGAAGGCTCGGAGTCTGTTTGTTGATAAAGAACCGTTGATAATCCTGTACGCTGCCAATCGTTGCGGATTGTAGACAGCAGACCATCCCAGTACAGGGATAAGAGTACAGAGATACGAGTCCTCCACGCCATCCAGCTTGAATGGATCAGACCCGATGTCCAGCAGCGCTCTCCTGCGAATGCAGCAATAGCTCATAGAAGCGAAAAAACCCGTCGTGTCGTTGTACCGCCTCAAAAACTCCAGAGGCTCGATGAGCTCGGCTCCGGAATGGCAATCTCGAAGGTCCTCATCCCATTGAAATCGCCCGTATCCCTCAAAGTTAAAGTGCCCTGTAAAAAACAAGGCAGCGGTCGGGTTGTGTTGAAACGCGTTCCATTGGGCCTCAAGATATCTGGGATGCCAAATATCGTCGCTGTCTAGAAAAGCTACAAGGTCTCCTCGCGACCGGGCAACCAGCCGGTTCCGCGCATTCGCAACACCTCCATTTGGCTCCGAGAACACCTTTATTTTTTCACCATAAGAATCGAGGAGTGAAAGGGTGAGATCGGTGCTGCCGTCGTTGAAAACGAGGATCTCATCCGGGCGCGTTGTTTGCCGAAAAACGGACTCTAGGGCTTCTTGGATTGTTGCTTCACAGTTATGGGCGGGAATCAGGACGGAAATTCTCATATTGTATCCAATGATCTATGCGTTCTCGGACCGATTTCCACTCCCGGCAGCTTGAAAGCCACGGTCGTCACCCGAATTCGAGTCGACCTTGTCGCCGCATAATTAGCCGCTGCATGGGCAAGATCGAGAACAAGCTCTTCTTCCGTCACGGTCTTTGTCGCTAGGATCGGAGCCGTGGCGGCAGGAGTACAGATTCCAGAGTTGCCCGGACAGTTGCAGCATTCTAAGAGGGGGGTAAAGCATTCACTTTCATCCGGACGCTCCTAGAAGCAAAACGTCAGTTTGTCGAACGATTTCTTGCCGACTCAAAAATAAGAGGCGATGCGTAACCAATAGGTGAAACGGCATTGCGCAGATTGACGTCCTCTTCCGGTAAGACCGATGTAGCTAGCGTGGGCGCAGTTGCTGCCGAGATGAAAACCAACAATAGGTACCATGACATCGTTGTTTGGTCCATATAGCTGATTCCGAAGAAGCCCACGACGTGGGAAAACAGTGCCCCACCTAGAAACCACAGGAACCACTCTTTCTTACGGTCCGTATCGACGGCGTGCCTCCTTGCGGTTCCGAGCCGCCCAAAGCTTCGTGAAATCATGAGAATAAAAAACATTAAGGCGGCCAGGCCCGCGTTTTCGGCAACTCCGACAAACTGATTGGCTTGATCCCATAGGTCCCAGCCCCAATTCGCCGTGGATTTGATTCCAATGAGCCACCAGTCGCTGAAGTGCCTAACACACTGATCGATCAGAATTGCACGGTGATATCCGGAACTACCGGCAACCAGATCGACACGGTTGATGAGGAACCAAACCGGTGCCTTCATAACGAGGTGGATACAAATCAACACAATAACGATTCCCCATCGAAGCGTGCGCATCTTGCCACGAAGCGGCCACATGCATATCGCCAGGACGGATGCCACAGAAGCCAGGAGAGGTGTGCTCGACGCGGACGTCACCACCATCACGGCCGATCCAATTCCGCCCGCGCAAGCCAGGACCTTTGCCTTTCCACTTTTCCATAGCCATGCGAACAAGCAGAAGAGGGTCGCGGCAAAGGTGCCGGCGGAAATCGGACCCGCTAACGTACCTTGGGACCGAATCACACCATCTCGTACGGTTGGAACCATGCGACCGCCCAAGTATCCGAACAGATTGCGGCCGAACAACCGCTCGACTGACATGGTCACGGCCAGAACGGAGACAATCACGGCGAAGGTTTTGACCACGAGCAGGACATCTTCTTCGTCCTGTATCAAACGTCTCAGCAGGAAATATCCGCCGACGGCGTCCAGGATGAAGCCAGCCTGATTGACAATGGCAGGCACATCCAAAAACAGCAAGATCGTAGACGATACTGAAATCACGGCCCAGGCCAGGAAGGCCTTATCAATTGAATTGAGTTCGTCAGAAGCGCTCCGCTCCCGGGAAGCCCTCCTTGTCCAAACGCGGAGCCAGCCAACGAGGATGAGGATACGGGGCAGGAACAGATGCACCCCCGCGAGGTAAAACTGCTCTCCAAAGGGCGTGAGGAAGACAACCAACATCAGCGGTACGATGACGCGCTTTCGCGGCAGCAGAAAAATAAGCACGCCTGCAATGAGCGCGATCACCATCACGATAGGGTCCACCGACGAAGCCTGCGCTCCTCCACCCACTCTCAGATTGCTGGGCACGTCGTTGTACTGTTGCATAGTCAGAGACTTATTTCTCGAATTACTGAGCATTCTCGAGTCTTGCGGAATTGAGTCCGCCGCCAGGTCAATTCGCTTTGGAGTTAAGCCAATCTAGGAATGCGCGCTTCGACGAATATCCCGATGATCCCAAGGGTCATCGGGAAACGGACGGGGTGCAACATGGTTTGCGTGGCACCGCCGCGAAATGCTTTGCCTGTATGATTACGCTTTCCTAGGCTCGGCCCCGCTTGCGAAATATGGCGCGCATGGTCTCGCCGTCGCCCGCGACTCCGGCCAAGCCATTCAAGACGGGTAAAACGGTCATGCGGAATGCCTTTCGGAGTGCGCGGAAGGGAATACCGGGTTGTTTCTGCTTCGCAAGTGGCGTCCGAACGATTCCGACCTTCCGCATTTTGTCGTCAAGGTAGTAGCGCGCGCTCGCTTCAATAAAGACTTCCCGATGGGTCGTAAGCAGGACCTCCTCGAGACCGACCGAGGATCCAAGAGTGCGCAGAGACTGCGGCGAGAAGTGATATAGGTGGCGCGGGAGTTCGAGCGCGTACCAATAGGACCCAAAAATGTGCGCCCCGGCCGAATCGATGTTGGGCATGAAGGTGTAGAAAATTCCGCCGGGCTTTAGCCACTGGCTGACCTTTTCGAGGACTTGACGCGGCTGGTAGAGATGCTCGAAGACGTTAAAGCAGGTAATTGCGTCAAAGAACGAGGGAGCGTACGGCGCGTCCAGGATGTCGCCCACAAACACCTCCGCCCCGGTTCTCTCCCGAGCTGTGGTGGCGACAGCTTCCGACATCTCGATGCCATAAAGTTTCCAATTGGGACCCTTCAGGGATTCGAGGAATCCGCCGGAGCTGCACCCAAGGTCCAGCGCAGCGCCCCCGGACTTGTATTGCAATAGCTCATCACGGCGGCTATTCCAGTGCTCGGGTCGGGACCCGGCCTCGGCGATCGCACGGTCATAATCCGGCCCATAGTGCTGCCCCATCCCTTCCGGGCTCGGCGGGTCTTCAAGCCACACCAGCGAGCATGAGGGGCACCGCAGCAATTGATAGAGTTGCAAGCGTCCGTGAAATCGATCCGGAGCTTGCAGGCAACTCTGCGCGCCATCCGTTCCGCATGTGGGACAAAGCCGATGGCTTGTAATGGTGATTTCAGGACGAACTTGTTTCGCTCCGATTTGTTCGCCAACTTCTCGCAAGTGTGGATGCTCTATACCCATCATCTCAAGGCCGCGTATATCGTTCTAGGATTCCAACGGAATAGAAATGCTAGTCTTCTTTCCAAAGGCCTCCAGAATCGTGCGCACTTCTCCGCGGGTAACGGCACCGGTGAGATAAAGAATGGGGTAGGATGAGAGCAGGGTCGCCACGGCAATTGCCCCCATCCTGAGGCCGGCAATCGCCCTTGCGCTCGCCGCAAAGGGAATCGGCACGCGTGTGGCAAGCACCCCGACGGTGACAATTCCAATTGTAGCTGTCGCCAGCCTTAACCCTTCGCGAAGTAATGCCTTCATGTCAAACTGGCAGTAAGTTCTTCTGATGGCGAACATCATAAACAGCATGCCGACGAATTCCGCGGTGGCCAGCCCGCCGAGAACGCCCAAAAACCCCAAGTGCCTTGCGAAAAGCACAACCAGGAGGATGGTTACGATACGCAGCCCTTCCCTGACGATATCCATCACCGCTCTTCCAGATGCTCTGTACAGAACCAATCCAAGCAGCGCGAATGACTGAAAGAACATCGCAAGCGAGAGCAACGCCAAGGTGGCCTGAAATTGGGGATCGGTTTGGCCGACCCAGGCCGCAATCACGTAAGTCCCGAAAGCCGAAATAAGACCGAGCGGAAGAAGCGTCAAGTACAACGTAGCTTTGAAGCTCTTCGCGAGGAGGGTTCGCATTCTTTCTGCAGAGCCTGAAGCGTATATCATGGCACTGCCCGAGAGGACGGGCACCACAAAGGCATATAGGCACATCTGAACTGGCGACACTAGCCGATTGGCCACGGCCAGCACGCCTTCCGGCCTTGCACCGTAGGCACGCAAAATGGCAATTGGTGCGATCGCGCCGTGAACCAGTTGTAGCATACTAACTAACTGATAACTTCCGACAAATCGTATCAGCTCACGGCCAACCGTTCGAGTCACATGCTTGACGCCCACTCGAATCTGGGGAACCACGCGGTGAGAAACAACGTAGCAGGTAAACGTATAAATGGACCCGGAGGCTGCCATGACGCTGGCCATCGCGAATATTCCGTAACCGAGGTGCAGGACGCCAATAATACCCGCCGCTTCTAGCACACAAAGGCCCACTCCAAATCTCCGCACCAGGTCAATGCGGTGCCCCCCCGTGATGATCGCTTCATACGGAGCGTTCATATTTGAAAAAACCATGACGAGGGCAAGCATGGAGATCGCCCGAGCGGATGACTGCAAGTACTCTGGTGGAACTCCGGCGGCGCTGGCGAGCCCGCGGGAAAAAATGGCCACTGGTATTAGCCCGACGAGGGAGATCCCGAGTATGGCTATCGAGCCCGTGCTCAGAAGCTTAGTCGCTTTGTGGTAGTCGCCATTGCCCGTCGCCTCGGCTACGTACTTTTGGAATGCTGATTTTGTGCCGACGACTCCAAATTGCATGTAGGTCGCCAGCATCAGGACGATTGACCATATCCCATACCCATCCAACCCAAGGTGCGTGATTGTGACGGGCACCATGACAAGCCGCGTGGCTACCTGAACGATGGCTGCCACGATGCCGAATAGCGTGCTCCTTCCGATTGAAGCACCGAGGCTTACGCTAGGATCCCGGCCGTTGTTGGGTTCAGTTAAGATTTCGACTTCCAAGCCTCTCACCCTTGCATGTCAAGATCAGTGTGCGGAGGGAGGTTTCCGGATTGTTCCAATCCGGTTCTCGCAAATGAGTTAAATTTCTCCACGGCGCTGCCGCCGTAGGCTCCGTAAGCCTGTATTCTAAGGATTGTAGGTTGCTCAAACGACGCTGCAGATTATTTCGCGAAGCGGAGGAAAACTAAGCTTGCCCCGCTATCCGGTTAAGTTTAGTCCAGCCTACAGAACGACGGTCGGGAGAAGGATTGGCGGCACAATTTGACTCGCAGCACCGCTAGATTCATAAGCCCCCACATCCCACCCTCCCGAGGATGGTCGTGTAATTGGGGTTTGCGTATGGCCAGCGCTTGTGCCGCTGTCAAGAGGCGCTATTCCCAGGCTCGTCAGATTTGCGCCATTGCCAATGACCGCTGACGCAGACAGTGGAACCCCCGAACTGCTTAGATTAGCGCCTGCTGCCAACTGGCTTGGCGAAGCGTCCTGACCCGTCGCTGCCTGCCATGATGCGAAATCAGGTTCATTCGTGCCGTTGTATTTAAACGGAGTGTTACCCCCCGAAATGACGGCGGCGTAAATATTATTCGACAAAGAATTGGCCTGAAAAGTACCCAGAACGTTCACAAATGTGTTGACGCCGCTCACGACGTTGTTCTTAAACGTGACGGTATTGCCCTGAAGATTCGCACCAAGCGATAGGGATACGTTCGATCCAACTAGCGTATTGTTATATATTTTGGTAGACGGACCCCCGATATTAATAAACCCGTTGTTCAGCAGGTTCCCCGGAAACTCAATGAAAACGTTGTTGTAAACCGTCATGTTCGGCGGACTCTGTTCTGTGAACATGTGAGCCGTATTGTTCGTGCCCCAATTGCCGTCAAATAGATTGTTGTAGATATTGAATGCCCAGCAGGAGGGCCATGGAGGGGCATTGCTAAAAAAGTGAGTGCCGTCATGGTGGTAGGAATTCGCAGTGGTGTCCCAGTTTGATGTCATGCCGATATGATTATCGTGAAAATTGACTGTGGCGCAATCCGTCGCGCTGTTTGCCGCTATTGCGAGTCCGTGGTCCATATTATAGATATAGTTATTGTCAACGTTAATTGTTGGCGAGACTGTATTATAATTTTGAAACTCGAAGCACCACCCCACATCATGCGCTGTGTTGTCGTGGAAAGACAGCGTGCCGATTCCCGTCCCGTTCGCGTAGTAGCAGGTGTCTTGAGAACCGTCTATCGTGCTGTCACTCAGAGACGTGTGGACGTAAAAGTTCCGCATTATAAGGTTCCGTATTTCGATGTTTCCAGAACCGGAGCCTAAGATCGCATGCACGGCGGTACTATTGGCAAGTCCTGTTCCATTCGCAGTGTTCTCGATGATTCCGGTCCCGGTGTCTGTGGACGAGCAGGAAGTACTCGGACCGCAAGGAACACCACCGTCTATGGTTATCCAACTGTTGCCTAAAAGGTCGAAGATCGTGCCCACTGCGATACTTATCTTTGCGCTAGCCTCAAACAAGATTGTGATGGGAGAGCTGCTTGTTCCGCTTCCCTGCACAGAGAGTGCCGACGTAATCGTCCCGCACAGATGCACTGTCGTCCCCGGACCGATTTGGGTTGATGCGCTACCCCAATTTGCAGCATTATTGAACCAGGAGACGGGGAGAACACTGCTACAACTGGTTCCCGTTCCCGAACCTGTCTGGGCAATGTAGATATCCTTTGCAGGGACGGATGATGCGGTCGAAAGCGCGCCGAGGAATGCCAGGCCATAAATTGCACCTCGCTTGGCGAGCCATTCCCATCGTCTTGTCTTTGCAGGTCTTGCTTCTCGGCTGGCCAATCTCATGTAAACTCTCCTGGCCCAAGGTCTGAGCGCAAAGCTCACTTTCCTTCATGTTAGCAAGTGCCCCAAGGCAGAACAACTGAACGTCTGTCTAATTCAAGGACAGGGTTGCCACACTGTACTCGCCAAGTGAACGGGGTGGTGCGCCGATGAGGCATTTGACCACTTTTGCAGGTCCTACTTCACTCCCTCGCATACTCTCCTCGAACCAGGCGAGATCACAAGTAGGTAAGACCTCGCCTCAGAGGAGTTCAAATTTCAGTTAACTCCAGCACTTTCTTAGATTTGGAAGAAACCAGGGGATTCGCGTTCTAACTCCTTCGAACCAGGAAGGGTGGCCAACCTATGGTTTAGTCTACCTGCACCCAACTTGCCTTCTGCATGCGAGTGACACGGTGATGGACGAATTTGGTGAGCCATTGCGGCCAAGGTACCCCAATCATATTCGGCTCAATTGAGGTTGGGGTTCGAATCCAAAAATGTTTGGCTCCACAATTCCAGCGTCAAGAGAGAAAAAACCTGCTTCGACCGGTTCTTTCCCGCCGAGTTGTCCTCAATAAGTTGTTCGATAGCTTTTGGCTTGAAGAACCCTCGCTCACGGGCCGGCCGGGACATCAGCGTGTCGTAAACCATCTCTTTGAGGTCCCGCCGAAGCCATGCATCGTATGGAACGGGGAAACCGGCCTTCTTGCGTTCGAGGATCTCGTGTGGAACGCGACCGGATAAGACCTTCTTGAGAAGATGTTTGGTTGAACGGCCATAAACCTTTTCTCTTAGTGGCAGCGAGGCGGCAAATTCCAGTATTCGGTGATCAAGAAAAGGCACCCGTAACTCGACGGAATTGGCCATTGTGATTTTGTCCGCTTTGATAAGCAGGTCATCAGGCAACCATGTTTTCGTGTCGACATAGAGCATTTGATTCAGCAGTTTCTGTGCCGCGGTTTTCTGAAAAAGGGGCTGCATGAAGCGCAATGATTTTCCATGATCGATGTTTTGCCACACTTCCGATGTGTAGAGGGACTCCAGACTCCGCGTGAAGCCGTCGGTGGGCGTTGAAGTGCGGCCCAAGTAATACACCTCCGGTTTCACATTCATCAGAGAAGAATACTTCTCAAGTCTCCGCACGCGGCGAATCTTGTTCAGTGAGGCAATGGCAGCAGCGACCGGCCTCCGGAAGGGCCCAAGGGCGCTTTTCAATCCTTCAAAAATTGGGAAATTTCGGTACTCGGGGTAACCTGCAAAACCTTCATCCCCGCCTTCTCCAGATAGAAGCACCTTCACGTGTCTACGCGCAAGCTGCGAGACAAAGTAGAGGGCGACAGCTGGCGGCTCGCAAACCGGCTCCTCCATATGCCAAACATACCGCGGGAGGAAACTCTCGAATTCGCGTGCACTGATTGAGGTTTCGAAGTGATTAGTCTCAAACCGTTTGCCCGCCAGTCTTGCATATGGCCGCTCGTCTACTATGCCTTCTCCGGCAAATCCAATCGTAAACGTGTGGATTCTTTCTGTAGTGAGCTCGGAGGCATAGCTCAGCACTGCGGTCGAATCAACACCTCCACTTAGTAATACCCCCACGGGAACGTCGCTAATCATGTGTCCCCGAACGGTGTCGCGGAGCAGATCCGATAGGTCCTCGCCAAAGTTGTTGCCGTGGCGCGCCTGTGGTGCGAATGTCAGATCCCAGTATTGGTGGATTGTGATACTTCCTGACTTCGCCAGAAGAAAATGTCCAGGCTGTAGCTTGTAAATTCCTTTCAGTGCGGTTTCTGGGCCCGGCGTGTAGCGAAACGTCAAAAAGCGATCGATGACCTGAAGATCGACTTCACGCGGAACGGAAGGATCGATCAGAATTGATTTCAGCTCCGACCCAAAAAGTAGCGACGATCCAGCCTGGCAATAATAAAGAGGCTTGATTCCTACGCGGTCCCTGGCGAGGAACAGTGACTTGTTGTTTTCGTCCCAAATGGCGAATGCAAACATGCCTCGCAGCTTTTCTAGGCAGGCCTCTCCGTATTCTTCATAGAGATGAACGATAACTTCCGTGTCGGAAGCCGTCCGGAAAGTGTGACCGCGGCGAACCAGGTCCTCCCGGAGCTCCTGGTAGTTGTAGATCTCACCGTTGAAGACGATCCAGACGGTCTTGTTTTCGTTGCTGACTGGTTGCTGACCCGTATTCAGATCTATGATCGACAATCTCCGGTGACCAAGTCCGATCGGTCCAAAAAAGTAAAACCCTTCGTCATCGGGACCCCGGTGGTGAACAGCGTCTGTCATGCGTCTCACGAGGGCCTGGTCAACGGGGCCATTTCCCTGTAGATCCAATTTGCCGCAAATGCCACACATATCGATCCTGTCCTAAACGAGGCTCTTGCTTGATTCGCTTGATGAACTCATGTTTTCCGGAAACATTGCTCCGCTCGTCAAGCTGCTCGATCCTCCAAATCCGTCTGCACGGATAAGACCTAGTGACCAGCGTAAGATCGTCCACCACTTACTCACAGCAACGTGGTGTTGTGACCGCTCTTTTTCGGATCGTGAAAAGAGCAACATACAATGCAAGAGTGCTAAGCGCAGAATTGCCGCGACTACACGGGATATCTTGTAGAGTACCGCGTATCTCTTTCCGCGAAACTTACGGAAGTAAATAGTCATCGATTCTTGGAAAAGCAACGTTGAAAAAGAGTTCTGCCTTTTTCGTTTGGTGCTCTGACCGCCGAAATGAATGACCTTCGCAGTCGGCACATGGAAGATCTGCCTTCCGGCTTCATGAACTTTCCGGCAGAGGTCTATATCTTCTCCGTACATAAAGTACTCCTCACTGAACCCACCAATTTGCCTAAACACTTCCGCTTTTATCATCAGGCACGCGCCGGAAACCATGTCCACAGACGATGTGGCGTCGCTTTCTTGATAAAGCGCAGCCATGCCCCAGAGGGTGGAATGTGGAAATTGGTTTCTAAGCAGATCGGCGTCCAGCATCTGGTTCAGTACGGTTGGAAACGATTGGACTGCACTTGTTTGAATCGTGTGGTCGCGATTCAAGATACGACAACCCAGCGCTCCTGCATGCGGGACACGACGCAGGCAAGCAGCCATTTTCGTGATTGCGTTGTCGAGTACTAGAGTATCGGGGTTCAAAAAAAGCAGGAACTCGCCAGAGGCATTCTTGGCGCCCAGATTGTTCGCTCGCGCAAAGCCTAAGTTGGCGTCGCTCTGAATATATCGGGAACGTGGGAACTCTTTCCGCAGCATCTCTTCGGCACCGTCGAAGGAAGCGTTATCGACTACAATCACTTCAAAGGGAACACCGCTTGTATTGTCGTAGATACTTGCTAGGCACTCGCGGAGGAAATCCGCTGAATTCCAGTTCACGAATATGATCGAAACGTCCATTATTTCCTGCATTTGGAGTTGGACGATAATCTTATTTCCAGATGGACTTTGCGGCAATCAAGCGGTTGATCTGTTGCTTCCGCAAGTAGCGAATTACTTGATCATCCTCGACGCGCGGTAACCGTTGAAGGTATGCACCGACGTAACCCGAGGCCAGGCCCAGTGAACCGATTGCGTATGGCACTTGGAAAAATCTTTTGACACATTTCAGAAACATGAATAAAGGATGATATCCGCAGATGTAGTCTCCCCGGCCATTCTTGAAATTGTCGCGCCACCAGCCATCAGCAGCACCGGTTTTTCGATGTTGGATAATGGGAATATCCTCAAACGTCCGTGATTCCCATCCCAACATGTTTGCCTTTACTTCATCCACGGTGTCCCATCCTGTTTCGCGAATCAGACCATGGATGGCTTCCCAACATCCGCGCCTGTAGATCTTTGTCGCACCGCGCACATGAAAATTATGGGCTGTCTCGTATTTCAAGCTGCCTTCTTCTTCATACGCGATGACCCCTCCGCCGACCCCAAGCCGGGGGTTCAAAGCAAAGCGCTCCAGACAGCGCGCGAAATAGTCAGAGGCAAAGCTCAAGTCCCCGTCCAATTTCACGAGAAAATCCCAGGAACGCGACCCCATCGCAGTGTATCCATCATAAAATGCTTCCATCACGCCGCTGCCTGACTTTCGTGCTCCACGATTTTTGCGGTGTACGGGCGTTATCCAGTGCTGCTGCGCAGCATGCTTCTCAATAATTTTCGCTGTACGGTCGCTCGATCCATCGTTGACGATGATCCATTCCACTGGCAGGATCGTTTGATGAAGAACGGACTGTATCGTCTGTTCGATGTATTTTTCTTCGTCACGCACCGGCGAAATGATTACGTATTTCCATCCGGCTGCCTTGCCCGGAACTGACGGCGTTACAGATTGGGGAGTTGCAGATGGCATGTTGGAGATCCTAGATTTTTATGATCTTCGCAAAATTCTATTTGCCGTGTTCAAACCGGAACTTACTCGCCCGTTGCATCAGCGTCATATTGTGATGGAAGACTTTCTTCATGCGTTGCGGCCAGTGCAGCCAATCATAGCCGCCTTCCAGCTTGGCCTGTAAAAAGATCTCGTCGTCCCAGCTATTCACCGGCAGTCGTGGCAAGAAAAATCGTTTGCTGTTCCGACTCGCCCGCCCCAAAACCGTCGTCACACCGTTGTGAAAACCCTGATTTTCGAATGCGTCTGAGAGGAAACGAGTGAAATCCTGGTCTTCTTCAGGAAATGCGAACGGATACGCAAAGGAGTAGACGGGCACACCGAGTTTTTGTTCAATGATCTCTTTGGAAGAGCCGAGTTCGTACTCGATCTGCTCTGGTCCCAGAGACCGAAGATCCGGATGCGTCACCGTATGTGAGCCGAAACCGAACCCTTCCTCATGAAGTTCACGCACTTCGCGCCACGTCAAGTAATCTACGCCCTCTAAGCGGACAGAGGTGTCTCGAATGCGATCTGTGGCTAAGAAGATAGTTGCAGTGAATCCGTGTTGTTTCATGACCGGCATCGCATCGGTCAAGAAGTCTTGATACCCATCGTCGAAAGTGATGACAGCGGTTTTAGAGAGGTCTTCCCCGCGGTCGAAATTGTCTATGAGTTCACACAGATCAATCGTGCGGTATCCGGCCTTCCGCAAGTAACGCATCTGCTGCGCGAACACCGCCGGAGACGTATTGATTTGATAGTAGGGATGCGATTTGCCAAACAGGTTTTCCGAGATGCTGTGATACATCAAAATTGGAACACGAGTGCCCTCCTTCGGCCCCAGGGCATTCATCACGGGTGTTCCGAAGTAGAGTGTAACCAGACGATCGATGCGAGGCATGACTATACCGTCCGTTCGTGTCGTTTTGCAGCGCCTTTGGGCGTAAGTTCTTCTGTGAGAGAGAACTTTCTTTTAGGCGCGATGGCTTCAGCTGGAAGCGCTGACTCTTAAAGCAGCGAACTCCTTCACCTTATTGGCGACTTCCGTCTGTAGGTTAGGTTGCAAGTGGGGGAACATCGGTAGGGACACGATTTCCGCTGCCACCCGCTCCGTTACCGGAAAGTCCCCTTTTTGGTAGCGCAGGTTCTGATAGGCCTTCTGCAAATGCAGCGGAATCGGATAATGGATGCCGGTTCCGATACCCGCCTCCGCGAGATATGTTTGCAAGGTCTCGCGATCCTGCACGCGGACCACGTAGAGGTGATAGACACTCTTTGACCAGATAGGTTCCAGCGGGAGGACAATAGCATCTCTTGCATCTGCAAAAAGCTCGTGATAGCGATGCGCCAGCTGTCGTCGCAACTCATTCCACCTTGCGAGATGGCGGAGTTTCACCGTCAGCCAGCCGGCCTGAATTGAATCCAGCCGCCCGTTGTAGCCTTCGATGTCGTGATAGTACTTCTTTGCCTGGCCATGATCGCGGAGCATCACCGTCAGCCAGCCGGCCTGAATTGAATCCAGTCGCCCGTTGTAGCCTTCGATGTCGTGATAGTACTTCTTTGCCTGGCCATGATCTCGCAGCATCTTCATCCGTTTGGCCATTTCTTCATCATTCGTTGTGATCGCTCCGGCTTCTCCGCAGGCTCCTAGATTCTTGCCGGGGTAGAAGCTAAATGCTGCCGCATGCCCCATGGAGCCTGCTTTTTTCCACACGCCGTCTTTTTTGGAGAAATACTCCGTTCCGTGAGCCTGGCAAGCATCTTCAATAACGACAAGTTTATGCTTATCCGCCAACTCGAGGATGGCGTCCATATTCGCGGCTTGGCCATAGAGGTGAACCGGGACTATCGCGGAAACGGGCCGCTTCGTAGCCTTCTCGATCAGTTTTCCGCGGGCCGCATCGAATTCACAACACATCTCCAGATACTTACGCAGCTCTTTCGGGTCCATCGTATACGTCTCTTCGTCGATATCGACGAATGCGATGTGAGCCCCGGCTTGCGAGATGGCTTCCGTTGTTGCGATGAAGGTGTGCGGGACCGTCACGATGATGTCGCCAGGCTGAACGCCAGCGGCCAGAAACGCGAATCGGAGGGCATCGGTGCCGCTGTTTACTCCAACGCACCACTTGACATCGCAAAATTTGGCAAACTCCCGCTCAAACTCTTCCACCATCGGGCCGCCGATGAAACCCGCTGTACCGAGCGCCTTCTCCACCACCTGCAGAAGCTCTTCCTTCAGCTCCTCGTGAGGTGCAACCAGATCGAGAAAGGGGATTTTTGTTGTGTTCATCATTTGAAGTTATTTCTTCTCGTGTTTTAAGAAACGCAAAACTTTGGCCGGATTTCCGGCGATGATTGCGTTTGCCGGAACGTCTTTGGTAACCACGCTGCCAGCCCCGACGATGGCATTTTCGCCGATGGTGACGTGGCTCAAAATTGTCGCTCCGGAGCCGATGGAAGCGCCCTTGCGCACCAAAGTCCTTTCTATATTCCAATCCGCTTCGGTTTGGAGTTCACCGTCGGGCGTCGTTGAGCGGGGGTAGGAATCGTTGATGAAGGTTACGCTGTGGCCGATGAAGACGTTATCTTCGATTTCGACACCTTCACAAATAAACGTGTGACTTGAGATCTTGCAGCGCCGGCCTACTCGCGCGTTCTTTTGGACTTCGACGAACGCGCCGATCTTAGTCTCATCGCCGATTTCGCAGCCGTAGAGGTTAATGAATTTGGAGAGCTTGACGTCCTTCCCGAGCTTGACCGTGGGGGCAATGGAGATGAACTCGCTCACGGTGCCACCATCTCGCCGCGTTTTCGAATCGACCGCTCCGCAGCTTCAAGAAGCCGAACGACGCGGAGGCCATTGATTCCATCGTTAAATGGCGTTGCATTTTCCTCGATACACTTCAGGAAGTAGGCCGTTTCAGCTCTTAAGGCCTCGACCTGTTCCACCTGAGGAGCCCACATGTCTCCCGACCGGTAGCTCACTAGCAGTTGGTGCAGGTCGCTCGGGCCCGCGGACATGCTCACCCCTTTGTCGTAGACCTTGATCTTCTCGTCGGCTTCGAGGTCGTTCCAGACGAGCATTTTTTTCTCGCCGCCTATCAAGGTCGTGCGCACTTTGACCGGCGAGAGCCAGTTCACGTTAATGTGCGCGATGATGCGCTTTGGGAAGTAAACTGTGATGAACGCGACATCTTCGACTCCGTTTAGGTGCTTTTCGCCGGTCGCCACGACGGCCTCCGGCTTCTCTCTAATCACGTGGTCCATTATGGAGAGGTCGTGCGGTGCCAGGTCCCAGATGACGTTCACATCGTGCTGGAAAAGACCCAAGTTCACGCGGAGAGAATCGTAGTAGTAGAGGTCACCCAGGGAGCCTTCCTCAACCAACTGCCGGATTTTCTTCACTGCCCCGGTGAACAGGAACGTGTGATCAACCATGATCTTCAAGTTCTTGCGTTCCGCCAGTTCTATCAGATCTTCCGCCTGGGTAACGCTACAGGTGAACGGCTTTTCGACGAACACATGCTTGCCGTTTTCAAGCGCCACTTTGGCCAGTTCATAATGCGTCCACACGGGCGTGACGATAGCAACCAGATCGATATTCGGCGACTTCAAGATTTCGTCGGCGTTCGTTGTGAAGGGAATCAAGGGGTGAGTCTTCCGCAGACGCTCCTGGCATTTCGCGCTCTTGTCGCAAACAAGCGAAACTTCGGAGAACTCATGGCTATGGAAGTTGCGAACGATATTGGGGCCCCAATACCCGTAGCCGATCACACCAATCCGGATCATAGGTCTCCTTGAGACTTCGTTCGGCACGTCGAGCCCAGCAAGCGTATCGAGCCGGTCCTTAGATCCGGTTCAGTAGGCGAGGCTTGAGGACTTACGTGGGGCTGCGACAACTAGGGGAAGGGAGCAGCGGCACCCTAGTTCTGCCGCGAAACTAATCCGACAGCTAATGAGCACCCTCACCAGTCAAAACGGCTGCGGGTGTCTGTAGGAGAATTTTTACATCTAGCCAGATGGACCATGCCCTCGCATATTTCAGATCCAGCCTGACCATTTCATCAAAGCGGATTCGGCTACGCCCTCCCACCTGCCACAGGCCAGTAATCCCCGGTTTGATCTCCAATACACGCCTGCGGTGCCACAGATCATAGGCTTTGAATTCATAGGCGACCGGTGGACGCGGCCCAACGAGTGACATATCGCCGACGAGCACATTCCAGAACTGAGGCAGTTCGTCGAGGCTCGTCTTGCGCAAGAAACGTCCGACAGGCGTCACTCGCGGGTCCTTTTGAATCTTGAACACTTGCCCAGCGCCATCCTTGCTGTCACCAGCCACTTGACCAGCGATGAACCGGCTCACGTATTCCTCATGGATTCGGGCATCGCAGTCTGTGCGCATCGAACGGAATTTGAGAACCGTGAATTTCTTCCCGTACTGGCCGAGACGCTCCTGTTTGAACAGAGCTGGACCTTTCGATGTTAGCTTAATGGCCAGAGCGATGGCTCCGAAGATGGGAGACAAAAGGGCGAGGACCATCGCACTTCCCACGATATCCATGACCCGCTTTATTCCCAATGCTAGTCTCCGCGACTCATCCTTTCGGCAAAGATCGGGGTAAAGAGTGATGTTGGCTGAATGATCTGATCGTCCATCTTCCAGTTCTTCAGGGAAGAAATGGAATGAAACCGTGATCTGCGACACTTTTTCCCTCGTCAGAACGCTCGCCAGTGCTCCACGTACCTTCTCCAGCATGCGGTCCTGTACTGTCTGGCGTTTCGCCGTCCCAATTTCCGTTCCAATCAGGCCAAGCAGGTGGTCCTTGAGGTACCAGCCTAAGATATCGGTTTCGCGCGTGACGCTCGTCAGGGCGTTGGTAAGTTTGAATAACGATCGATGCTTCTGGTCGTCCGCAATCGCACGCCTTACATCGACGAGCATCAGCATGAACCGTTTTGGGGCGCGCTCCGCCCGCCGCCGTTCCAGATAAAGCAACGAAACGAAGGCGTCTTCAGGCAACATCGTTCGCCCCCGCATTACGCCTGCCTTCGCGATCGAGAGGTGCGCGTCCAAGTTGGACCGTTTCAGATGCTCCCAATCTTGCAATTCGGTCTTCAGTGCGCTCATGCCTTAGCCTTCCGTCATTCGCCAAAAGCGTCTTGCAGATGTTCTTTAGCCGACAACAGGCACCGCGGCTGGTACGACTCCCTTTGCTTCCCTTTCGCTCGCTTTACGGAGCGAACTCACCCATGCTAAGTCGACCTCAAGAGCGACCGAGCGCTGCAAGAGCCTTACAGAAAGAACTACTCGATGATTTCCCTTGAAGTTGATGAGAATGCCTTCCAAACCACTCAGATTTCCGTAATTCAGGCGCACTCGCTCCCCTGTTTCGAGGTAGGGCCACGGCTGGGTCGGCAGGCCAGATGCCACAGCGGCCTGAATGGCCTCAATCTCCTGCTCCTCGACCGGCATTGGGGTTCGGCCGCAACCGACTACCTGCAGCACTCCAGGCGTCATCAGAATGGGCTGACGTCGGGTGAATTCGAACCTGGCGAACAGATATCCTGGAAATAGTGGCTTCTCCAGTTCCTTCTTGCGGTCCGACCACTGGCGAATACTCTTGTATTTGGGGAGAAAGCATTCGAAGCTCTGGCTTTCGAGCTGCGAAGCGATCATCCCTTCCTTCCGCGTCCAAACCTGCAACGCGTACCACGGTAGTCTGTGGTTAGCTGTCTCCACCGCATGGCAATATTGGTTCAAAGAAGTG
>Ga0210400_10000769_pt1 | contig 33927 bp, 33 predicted proteins | sample IncBWH26MmetaG_FD_155456 | JGI IMG/M metagenome (GOLD analysis project Ga0210400, IMG submission 155456) | Forest soil microbial communities from Barre Woods Harvard Forest LTER site, Petersham, Massachusetts, United States - Inc-BW-H-26-M | ecosystem: Environmental > Terrestrial > Soil >... | reverse complement strand
TGGGAAGATTGTCACCTACCTCGTGTTCGTCTTTTGTGGGCGGCAGCACTTTCGGTTCCATCGACGGCCTTGTTTCTTGGCGTAGCACAATGGTCAAAGCAATCTATTACGTCGCTTGCCCATCGCCGGTCTCTTACCTTACATGTGGTCACGAACGGTGTTCAGCGATCACCAGTTGCGATCTGTAATCCCTATCTCGAAGGGGCTCTATGAGATAACATTTCCAGCCGACCGGAGGTAGCGAGTTTTTCAAAAATGCTGTTGAGAGACGCGTTGACCTCGATTTCCTTGATCTCCAATCGCCGGGCAATGTCCCTGGGACTGGCTCCGCCAGCGACCATCTGAATAATCCTCCTCTCATTTGACTGAAGCTGGAACTGCGCCGGGCTCGCCGAACATTGACCCTTAGGTTGACAGTCCTGAAGACGTAATAGCAAAACGGTTCGCACCAGATCCCTGCTCCTTCCCTACCGGCGCAGTGTTGCAGCGCGAAGACACGCGGAACACGCTATTTCGAACACCGGCGAGAAATATAAGTTTCGCCAACAAGAGAATTTCAATCCCGTAAAGCGTGTGGCTCCGAACCTTGACAACCTTTCGATAGGTCCGCCCACATGTATCGTGTCGAACATCGGGGAGCCCTTTGCTGGCGATCCGTTCTGTGCCAACGGACTGAGAAACGCATTCATATTCACAAAGGAGTTTACGACCGGATTGGATCAGCTTGCTGCGGCTGACTTACTTAGAAAATTCAGATGACCCGGCGACGCGGCACCTGGCGCCCGGGCATAAAGCGGCAGCCGTTGAGAAGCTCTTCTCGTTCAACGCGCTAGAGAAGGATCGGCAGGAGCTCGAGCAAGCTGCTATACTGACACCTGCTTCTCCAGAAGCAACTGACGCCAAAACTGAAACCAAACGAAAAAATGTTTGGGTGCTCACTTCAGCTAATGTCATGTAGAAACCTTACCGGCTGGTAGGTTGTGCTCTCGTGGGGACGTAGTTCAGTTGGTTAGAACGCTGCCCTGTCACGGCAGAGGCCGCGGGTTCGAGTCCCGTCGTCCCCGCCATTCCTTTGAATGCGAATGGCACCTTCTGCCAGTTTTGTCGTTGGTTGTGTCGTAACTTGTCGTTTTGACGCCTCCTGCAAGCGCATCGAGCGCTTTCCTCTTCACCTCATCGGACGTCAGAATCATCACCATCCGGCGGCGCGAATTTGACAACATTTCACCCCTGTTTCAGCCCGGGGAGCTCAAAACCACGCTCGTCAGAATCTCCGGCCGTCAACAAAATACACCCGGGCGGATGCCGATGTCACTGGAGATCCAGCCGCTGGAAATCAAGCAGTGGTTGAAAGACAGCATGCGAGAAGGGAATATCGAGAATCCTACTGCGGAGATGATTCGCAGCGTAGTGAACTCCCTTCAGTCCATTCAATACAAATCCTTACGTTTCTCTCACACATTCTGACCGCATCGCATGGCAAGCCCGGCTAACTTCAAGGCCACGGGATCGGGTGCAGGGTTCTGCTCCGGCCCGAAATCGCTTCATCCAATGTCACCGAGGTGAATCATGAAGTCGTACATCAACAGCGTAGTCATATCGTGTTCGGTTTTGGCGGCATCCGCTTCATTTGCGGCTGCACCGGACGCTCCGGCTCCACAAAGTACGATCCTGGTCGGAGCGGGTAATGATCTTCGGGGCAGCCTCGAGAAGGGTCTGCGCATCACTAAGTCGGGCGAGCCAATTACAGCAAAACTGGTTGAGCCGGTTTACGCCGGCACGACTATCGCGATTCCAGAGGGCTCGACGATCAAAGGACACGTCTCCTCGATTTCGAGTGCGCCCAGACGTAAAGGACAGATTCTGCGTGGCGATTTCACGCGCCCGCGAACAGCACGCGTGACCTTCGACAACGTCATTTTTCCCGACGGCACCGCGGTACCGATTCATACGGATACAACCATTGGAGTCAGTGACGTGAAAATGGCCCAGTACCTTCCCAAGTCTCAACGTCCCGGCGTCCGCCAGAAGATGAAAGATGCTGCTAAGCCGATCTTTGAACCCAACAAATTGCAAAGATTGAGTCAGGCTGCTGTCACGAGTTTGCCCTATCATCCCGAATATTTCGATCAAGGAACAATCTTCGACGCAACACTCTTCGATGCTATTGAAACACCACCGTCCGTCGATCAGGCTGAGGCGAGTTCTCTGCTCGGCGATGGCTATCTTCACGTTCGTCTCTTGACACCTCTGAACTCGGAAATGAGTGCCACCGGGTCGCCGATCGAAGCCGTGGTGCACCGGCCGTACTACAACTCTGATCACGTTCTGCTCTATCCGGCAGGCACAAAGCTCGAAGGCACTGTCACCAAAGCTGTGGCCGCTGGCTGGATGAAGAAAAATGGTGGACTCTTCTTCTACTTTCATTCCGCGCAGGCTCCTGATGGGACAACGACTGAATTGAGCGCGACGGTCACCGGCATCGAAGCGGCAGGCGGTCAACGGCTCGCCGTAGGCGAAGAAGGCGACGTAAAGGCGACGACATCGACTTTTTCTCGCTTGCGAGCCCCCATCTCGCTGATCGGCCCCTCTAGGGCGGTTGCTGATACCACCGTCGATAAAACTGCTTGGTCCCGAGCAGGAGAAGGGCGTAGAGGGTTCGGTTTGCTTGGCGCGGGCGCAGCACAGGCATCGGCGACAACCGCTATTGGCTTCGGTTATTTCGGCGCAGCCATGAACATATACGATGCTTTTATTGCCAGAGGTTCGAATGTGGAGCTGCCTGTCAATACGCCGTTGTTCCTGCGCATTGATGAAAAGACACACCGATCAGGCGGGGCCGATCTTCAACGGTAGTCAGGTCAGCCAAGATCCGGAAACATTGATAGGTTTCCGATGGGAGTAGGGTAGGCGGGAAAGCGCCACTTCTTTCTCGAATTCTCGAACAGAGACGCGTTGTCCTGATACGTCTTTTATCCCTGGCCGCAACAGAAGAAGGAGCCGAAGTGACACAAAAGTGCAAGAACGCACGATCAAACGAATATGCCACCCGCAGTGATTTCTGCCACGTCTACCTCGAACAGATGAACAGTCTTTATTTGCTATCTCTCCTACTGATCGCAGATCCTCAGAAGGCTGAGGAGTGTTTCCTCGCAGGGTTTGACGATTCTATGAGTAATAATTCCGTGTTCAGGGAGAGCGCGCATTTGTGGGCTCGGCGCAGCATCATCCTTCACGCAGTCCGCTTGCTTTGTCCGCGGCCGAATGACGAAAACGAATCGAATGCCGCAAGCCTCTCGCGGTTGATCGGAAACGTGCCCGCGGAGGTGCAGCCATTCCCCAACTTCGCCCGCATTGTCGGGCTCAATTCATTCGAGCGTTTTGTGTTCATCATGTCAATCCTGGAAAAGTATTCCGACCAGGAGTGCTCTCTGCTGCTGGGCTGTTTTCGGCGGGATGTGATTAGCGCACGGACCGCTGCGCTCCGAAATCTAGCTAGCGTCGTCATTGCAACTGAAACAGAGCCGGATAAAGACGTAATCGCCTTTGCCGGAGTTAATTATGCAACTCGTTAGCGTCGCGGTGCAGTGCGCAAAGACTCTGTGACAACACACTAAACCTCTCAACCCGTCCTTAATCCGAAACCATACAAATTCTTACAAACGCCTCACCCTTCCTGACGCCGCACCCGTCGTGATCCCGGTACTTTGCAAGCAGGAATACTTTTCCTGCGTGGAGAACCATGATGAACCATCGTGCCAGATTTGGACGCTTGTCGGGCACCATGTTGGTTGCCGCTGCCATATTTTCCGTTCACCCCTGTGCCGTCTTTTCACAAGATTTGGAGAGTCGGTCCCCATCCACTGTGCGTTTAAGAGATGATTTTTCAACTATGCCCGAGAAGGCCGAAAACCGATTTCCTTTGGCTGATGATGAAGTGCTCGCTGCTCTTCCCGATGCCCCGATGCCACAGGAGCAGGCGCAGGAACAGGTTCCACCGTCGTCGGCAGACTCGGAAACGCACCTGAATCAATTTCCAATCTTGTCTCCAAGACTGACCAGAACTCCTCTTACCGTTCGCGATAAATTTCTTATATACGCCCATAAATCGTTCGGCCCACCAGCCGTCATCCTGCCTGGCTTTGGGGCGGGATTGGGAATGCTCAATCCACCGAATAAATATCCCAAGGAATGGAAGGATGGCGCTGACGCATTCGGCAGAAACTACGGGTACAGAGTGGCGGATCGTCTGTCCAGAAACACCGCCCAATTTCTGACAGGCGCCCTCCTGCACGAAGATCCCCGCTACCTGCGTTCGACCAGTTCCAATCCGTTCGTCCGGACCGTACATGCGCTTGTCTTCACCGTCTTCGATAAGACGGATTCCGGAAGAACGACCTTTGCTGGAAGCAATTTCGCTTCGGCAGCTGCCGGCGGGTTCGTCGGGATGGAGATCCTCCCGAATGGATATAACGACGTTACACACGCGGAACAACGCATGGCGAGTGAGTTCCTGCAGATTGGTGTTGGGAATGTCCTTACTGAGTTCGAACCCCAATGGGGACCTTGGGCCAAAAAGCTACGCATTCCAAAACTCCTCCCAGGTTGGTGGGTTCCAGAACACCACCGTTAGCAGTCCGTAGTTGGATTAGCAACTCGGCGACGACAGTTCGTGCTACGCGCCCCAACTCTGGCAACAAAGTTTTAGTTAGGAAACAGATGGACGGATTCGTAAAAAGAAACCTGAGAATGATCGCGGCTTTTGCAACGGTGATCGTCCTGTGTTTAGCCGTGGTAGCCGTCTATCTTATTTGGCCAGGCACACCCAGCAAATCCAAGTTCATGAAATTCGAGGGTTATATTGAGCTCCCCAGGAGTGGGCCGCTTAATGTTCTCGACTACCTGACCATAAGCAACAGTACCTTATTTGTCACAAGCGAGTCCTCGGGCTCGTTATTAAAGGTTGACCTGAATTTGAACCGTCCGTCCCTCAGCACCGTATCCGAGCTACGTGGGACGGGAGCCGCTCACGGGGTAGCTGTAATCACGGACCGTAACGTTGCCTTCATCACACGAAGCGAAGAAAACACGGTAGATGTCTTCGATCCAACTTCTCTTCGGCAACTGGCGAGGATACCAGTCGCGGACGATGCGGATGCAATACTCTATGTCCCAGCAGCAAAACTTGTATATGTAGCGAACGGAGACGCAAAGATTGCGACTCTGATTGATCCTGAGAAGCGCATAACGGTCGGAATAGTGCCTCTTCCGGGAAAGCCAGAATTTCCCGCCTTGGACTCGCAGACTGGAGTTCTTTATCAGAATCTCGAAGACATCAACTCGATCGTTGCAATCGATCTTGGCGAGCGGGCAGTGATAGGACAATGGTCTCTCGCTCCATGTGAAGGACCATCTGGGATGGCCATTAACTCCGAGCAGCGGCGCCTTTTTGCGGTTTGCTCCAGGAATGCAACGTTAGTGGTCTTTGACCTGGAGTCGCATCGGGTCATTACGTCGCTGAGGATCGGCGGCGGTCCTGATTCGGTCGCATTCGATGGGACACTCCACCGAATCTATTCCGCAGGAAGGGCCGGACGATTAACCGTAATTCAGCAAGACGGTCCCAACGCATATCGGGTTCTGGACGAGATACGTACACACTACGGAGCCCATACCCTCGTGCTGGATCCTGTCTCGCACAGAGTGTTCGTAGGCTATGCGAGCCTTTTTGCACACCCCAGGATCGGCGTCTTCTCTCCGACGATTGGTGAATGACGTTCGGAAGAGGGAATCAGAGGGATCTTCTTGATCATTGCGACGACCCCGACTGGCGTCCGGCAGGTTTGGTTTTGTGTCAGGACTGGTAGCGTGTGACTCAGCTATCATTACGTCGAGAGAGGGTGCTAACGCTCTGGGGTAATACGCACAGATCCGCCTTCAAGTGTGCGGAGTTTATACATGATCCAGGTTGCAAGACCCGAAGAAACCATGCGCAAGCATGCGCGTTTGCTGATCGTGGACGACGATCCGGATCTGTGTGACCTCGTGCAACGGTACTTGGAAGCTGAGGGTTTCGTGATATCGGCCGTGCATAGTGGCGCCGAAGGCAGCCATGCCGGGACAAGCGGCAATTTCGATTTGATAGTGCTTGATGTGATGTTGCCCGACATGAAGGGTTTTGATGTTCTGCGAGAAGTGCGCTCGCGCGTGCGTACACCGGTTCTGATGCTGACAGCCAAAGGCGACGAGTTTGACCGTGTTTTGGGCCTCCAAATGGGCGCTGACGACTATTTGGCAAAGCCATTCAGCCCGCGTGAATTAATTGCGCGCATTGGGGCTATCCTCCGGCGATCGGGTTGGCAGTCGGAGCGGGCCAAACAACAACGACCACTGTCAATCAGGTCGGGTGATTTGGAACTTGACTTGGCAGGACATTCTGCATCCAAGTCGGGAAAGTCTTTGCATCTGACGTCGGCCGAGTTCGATCTGCTGCGCGCATTCTTGGAATGCCCCGGACAGGTGCTTTCCCGGGAAGCTTTGGTGGAGCGGGTCCTGGGCCGGAAATTTTCGCCTTTTGATCGCAGCATCGATCTTCATGTAAGCAACCTTCGTCAAAAGCTAGGTCCACAGACAAACGGCTCGGAAAGAATCCGCAGCGTACGGGGCGTTGGGTATTTGTATGCCTGGCCGCTGTGACGCCGATGTCATGCTTGCGTGCCGTTTTACGATTGGGCCAATCCCCTCAGGAGTAGCAGGTCGGCAGCATGATCTTGACTTCGAGGCCGATCGGATTGGCATTCGATGCGATGATTGTGCCGCGGTGTTGACGTATTGCCTCGAGAGCAATCGCAAGCCCAAGGCCCGTCCCGTTCTTTGCCCGTGGATCGCCACTTGGTTCCCTTACACGGAAGAACGGTTGGAAAATTTGTTGCAGTGACTCTCCGGGGACACCCGGACCGTAATCGCGGACCGAAAGAACAGCCTGCGATGACGCACTCATTTTCTCGGTCTTCAAAATCACTTCCACTTCACTCCCGGTCGTAGTGAAACGAATCGCGTTGCGAATGATATTCTCACATGCGCTGCGCAAGGCCTGCTGATCGGCCTTCTCGATGACAATCCCTCCTTCGGCTTGCAACTTCACTGACTTGCCAAAGGAGTGCGCCTCGAAATCGCCGTCCGCCACCACTTCCTGAACCAGTTGAGACAAGTCCACGTCGTCTCTCGCGTCGGACGATAGACCCGTTTCCAAACGCGAGAGTGTCAAAAGCTGCCCCATGAGCGTATCGACCCGCCCGACATCGTGTTCCATCCGTTGCAATAATTCTTCGGCCTCGGGCGGCGACTGCTTTCGCAAAAGAGCTAAAGACATAATTAATCGCGTTAGGGGAGAGCGGAGTTCGTGCGAGACGGTGCTCAATAGATCCTTTTGGGAGCGTACGAAGGCGCTCAACCTTTCAACCATGGCATCAAAATCTGTTGCCAGAGCCGCAAGTTCATCGTGTCGCTCGGATATCTCGGCCGGGGATCTCACGCTCAGATCGCCCGCGGCGACCCTTCTCGCAGCAGATTGAATCCCTTGAATGGGTGCAACAATGTGGTGCGTAAGCCAGAAACAGAAGAGCGTCACCATGAGCAAGAACGCGGCGAATAATGGAAGGCCACCTCCGGCTGTACTGTCCAGGAATCTTCCGACTTGCCAGCCGGTGCGGACGAGAAGAACGTAAGGATGCCCCGACGGCGAAGTGAATTTATAAGATGAGCTATGCGAGCGGAGCCCGAAGCGGGAAAGAACGCGCCCGTCACTTCGGGCGGCGTGTACTATCGACAGACTGTCGGAGGGAATCGGCCGGGACAAAACATCCTTACCGTACCCATCGATCAGATAGAGCTCAAACCCGGATTTCCCGACCAGCTCTCGTGCGAATTGTTCGAATTCTTCTGGACCTCCCGATTCATAGGCGTGTGCCGCCTCGTCCGCGACTCTGGGAGCGAACGATGCAATGACGTCCGTAGATGGAAGCAATCGAGTGCCGAGCATGCGGCTAGCCAGAAAGATGGCGACCAGCGCCAGAACGGTCAACCAAAACCAGAGGAACACCTTGATAAATAATCGTCCAATGGGCACTCTAGCGTTCGGGCCACTTATAAAGGATGGAATCGTCACAGACTAAATACCGCCGGATCTCTTCTCTCAATACGGGTATACAGTAATTCGATTCTACTCACCAGCCAGAACGCTTGCTCCTTACAAATCCATACACGCCGCTGACATTTCCTGTCAGCGCCTATATGGTCTCCAAATACGTATACCGTTTGGCGAAGAGTGCTCAAGCAACTGAAGCGGACCGCGGCGGGAAGTGGTGGTACGCGTTTTAGTACTGGCGGACCCGGTACACGAACGCCTCCCAGTCTATCTACTGAGAAGCCACCTTGGCCACGCGATCTGGAGCGACGAGCTCAAAGCCATCGCCGCTTGCCACTCCTTTTCTGCTAGAAGATCACCTTGGCCCCGAGCTGGACTTGCCGGGATGGAGTCGCGGTGGAGTCTAACAGGCCGGCCGTCCCAGGAGATTCCTGATCGAAGCCGAGCCGACCGCCGAAAGTGGTGTTATGGGTTGGAGCCTGGAAGTTCGCACGATTGAAGATGTTGAAGGCTTCCACCCGCAGCTGAAGATTGAACGCATCTGAGATGCGAGGAATGCGGATGTTCTTGACGAGCGACAGGTCCACGTCCACTAGGCGCGGACCAACCAGCTGGTTGCGACGCTCATTCCCTTGGGCATTCAGGCAGAGTACCTGGCCATTGGTTGGAGTCGTTCCTCCCTGGTTGCAAAGCGGTGCGATCGCCGAACCAATCGCAACTGTTGGAAACACGAAGCAAGCCGGGTTGACGTAAATCAAGCCTGAACTCTTGAAATGTTGATTAATGGGATTGCAATTTGGGACTACATCCGGCACCGCACCAAAGCTCTGTCCTTGTTGCCCAAGAACGTCCCCAGCCTGCATCAGGGAAAAGGGCACGCCTGTGCTCGCAATGATAATTCCTCCTATTTGCCAGCCACTTGCTATCGTCCGCATTACCCCGCGTTGCGCAGCGGGTAGTGCGTAGAGGAAATTTGCGGAGAAGTTCTGAGCGATATTGAAGTCGCACTCTCCCTTTCGCAGTGTCTTATCGTAGTAGATGAGACTCGCGAATGAATTCTGATACGTCGATGGAGATTGCGTGCCCGACCCTAGATCTGTGCATCGACCCCAGGTGTAGGTACCCTGGACGGAAAGCCCATGGTACGACCTGGCCCGAATCTGTGAAATCATTCCGTTGTAGTTCGCGTTGCCATCGAATAGTAGGCCGAAGATCTCAGTGGCGTTCGCATCCTGCTGCACCCCTCCCGCTGGATACACATAACGGCCATCGATAACTGGGACATTAGAGGGAGCTACCTGGTTCATGTCCTCAGCCTGAAACGGCGTATGCAGAGTGTGAGACCCGACATACCCGATCATTGCAGAAAGATTTCGCGAGATCTGCTGTTCGACGTTGAGGTTGTAATTTAGCGAATAGGTTCGCTTCGGATGTTGCTCGATGAAGTGCCCAATACGAATGGAGGAGGTCGCCGCGCCAACGGCGGCAACCGCACTGGGAAAACCGCCTGGCGGCAGCAAAAACCCGGGCACAATCTCATCCTGCGAGTAAGGAGCGGAGATGGCCGCGTAGGTCGCATAGATGTAAGGCAGCGGGAGCATGTCATAGATCCCGAAGCCCGCCCGAACCGCGGTCTTCCCATTGCCAAATACGTCGTAGGCGAATCCCACCCGCGGCTCAAAGTTATGAATCGTGGGGTTGCTCTGCCAGAACTGCTTTACCGGCACAACACAGCCGGGCACCGTTGTCGGCATGATCACCGCGGGGCAGGGTCCGCTGCCCGGAGGAGCCGTTAACGTATTGATCAGGCCTGCGCGATTCTTGCGGTCGGTTGGGATGGTAAGCATTTCATATCTCAATCCCAGATTCAGGGTCAGATTCCGGCGGACGCGCCAGTCGTCTTGAATGTAGCCGCCAAACAGGTTGTCCTGCACTTCGATCGGAGAGGATGTTCCATTCGGCAGAACAAGAGCGGAGAAGAGGTTACCCGTGAGGAAGTTCTCGAGAGCGGTTACGTTTCCTGTGGTTTGAAAGTTGGCGGTGCCGTTCTGCGATTTTGCTTTCGCACCGGGGAGAATTCTCTCGAACGCGAAGCCCGCTTTCAGCAAATGCGCTCCCCGGGTCATCGCTACGTCATCATAAAACTGATAGGAGTTATACCTTATCGAGGCCTGGCGGAGACTGCCCAGCCCTCCAGTTGACACAATCCCATCTATATTGATGGTTGGAGCAAAGGTGCCCCTCGTGTAACCGAGGGCCGCGTTTCCTCCCGCTGGCGTAAGAGCTTTCACTGGCACCAGGATATCGCCGACGCTGCGGTTATATCCGAGGCGAACAACATTCAGGATCTTGGACTTAAAGATGTGCGTTTCGGTGATACTCACCAGTTGCCGTCCTGCATTGAGACGGCTCAATGTATTTCCGAGACTATCTGGGACGGTCTCCGGACCGTTATCGTAGAGGTAGGTTCCGGACAGATTGTCGTTTTCCGAAAAAGTGTGATCGAAGCGCGCGGTGACGAAGTTCTCGCTTAGGTTGAGGAGACCGGTAGTGACATAGTTTCCCGTGTCGCCAAACGTGCCTGGATTAAGGCCAAAATTAGGAAGAGGATAGAGTCCCAGATAGGGAACAATATTTGGATCCACCGGAACCGTTACCGGGGTTCCGTCCGCTCGATGCAACTGGCCCATGCGGGCCGCAGACGACGGCACGACGCTATTGAAGTTCACGCTCTGCGACTGGCGGACTCCTTCGTAGTCCGCAAAAATGAATGTGCGGTTCCTCTGTATCGGGCCGCCCGCTGCCCCGCCAAATTGAACGCGATGGAAGGGCGGAATTTGGGGCGTATCAAAGAAATTTCTGGCGTCGAATATCTTGTCGCGATCAAAAACATACGCGCTCCCGTGCAGTTCGTTTGCGCCGGATCGCGTGACTGCGTTGATCACAGAACCCGACGTACGCCCGTACTCGGCCGTATAGGACGTAGTCACAACACTAAACTGCTGAATCGCGTCTACGCCAAGATTGGCGCCGATAACGCTGCCGGGAGCCCCGTTCGAATAATCGTTTTCGTTGATGCCGTCCACGCGATAGGTGTTCTCATATGGGCTATGACCGTTGCTTGCCAACTGATTGCCAAAGCCCCGCACCCCGCGGTTGGAATTACCGGTGGTCGGTTCCTGAGCTCGAACGCTAACTACGCCCGGCTGCAGAACTGCGAGCTGGGTCCAGTCTCTGCCATTCAGGGGCAGATCGACGATGCGCTCCTGCCCAACCGTTGCACTATTGACCGAGGTATCAGTTTCAACATCCGCTGCCCCTGCCTGGACCTCGACCTGCTCGGCAGTCGTACCAATCGTTAGAGAGACATCTAGCTTTCGGATCGCACCCACCGTGAGCTGCAGGTCGCGTTCCACGTGGGTCGCAAACCCCGGAGCCGAAACGGTGACGGAATAGATGCCCGGCTGAAGGCTCGGCGCGTTATACAGTCCCTTCTCGTTGGTGGTCACGGTACGGGCTTCGTCAGTTGCCACGTTTCTGATCGTCACGCTCGCCGCTGCGATGATGGCCCCAGATCGATCCGAAACCTGACCCGACAGGGTCGTTCCGGCTAGTTGGGCCCAGACTGTTGCGGCGCCAGGTAGAAGAATTAAGGTCAGGGAAATGACCGGGAGAAATCCGGTCGCGAGATCGAAGAGTCGTCTGGGGACCATAAGCACCCCTGTCGGTTGGTTGCGCCGCACATTATGTCTACAGTAATATATATATTCTGTAGACAGATTGCAGATCGTTTGGCAGTCTAGGAGAGGCAGATCATCTCTGTCAAGGGAAATTTGGCGAATTATGGTTAAGATGGATTTCGCGAAGGTTGTACAGGCGCGCAGTCTCCACACGCCGCTCTACGACATACATGGCAGGTGTGTTCTGTCGAAGTCTAAAGCGAAAAAAGAGATACCGAAAACCCTTGTAGATGACCTGGTCGCAAGACTGGAAGGAGCTATCTTCCGCGGCGAGTTTCCTCCAGGCACGCGCGTTCGTGAGGCCAGAATCGCAAGCCAATTAGGCGTCGGCCGTGGCCCATTGCGCGAGGCAGTGCGCCGGCTCGAAGGCCGCAAACTAATAGTTCGGCACCCCAATCGCGGCACATTCATCGCCACGCTTACTCCTGCGGAGCTTGCCGAACTGCTCGAAGTCCGTGAAGCCCTGGAGGTGGAAGCTTGCCGGCTCGCGGCCAAGAGGGTCACCAAGGAAGGGCTTGAGAAGCTTCGCCTGACTTTGCGCCGGCAGATAGAGGTCGAGGCCGACAAACTATTAGATCTATACAGCGACTGGCACAACTTCGACTTCCACTACCAGATTGCGCTTGCCAGTGGGAACCAGCGCTTGATCGACCTGCTCTGCGGAGATATTTGGTGCATTATGCGTCTCTACCGCTACCCAGGGATTCTCAGTCGCGGACGAGTCCCGCTTGGACAAGCGGACCACGAGGCCATTCTTGAGGCGCTGGAGGCGCACGATCCCGACGCCTGCGAACGGCTGATGCGGAGGCACCTTGCCCATGCTCAGGAGACTATGTTGCACGGTCTGCCTACTAGCAGTCCCAGCCCACGGAAGAAGTCAAGTTGAATCAAGCACTCCATAAGGTTGGCCTGGGAATGCCTGCTGATCTGTTTTTCATAAGTGTATACAGTTATACTGATAGAATGTATACATAATTTGAGACGATCTTTGTGTCACATAACGGCCAAATCCGATTCATAGCGCCTGTAGGAAGCGTAGGTGGAGGAATCAATGCTGCTGCTCTGGACGAGGCGCTGGCGCAGCCGACTGACTTCATTGCCTGCGACGCAGGGACCACAGACGCCGGCCCCTTTTCACTGGGAATGGGGATCCCTGCCTTTCCACGAGAAGCCGTAAAGCGCGACCTGTCTCTGATGTTGCGAGCCGGGCGAAAGGCGAACATCCCTGTAATCGTTGGCTCCGCAGGCACAGCAGGTGGAGACGTACACGTTGACTCGGTCCTCGAGATCGTGCGCGAAATCGTCGCCGAACATAAGCTGAAGCTGCGTACAGCGGTCATCTATGCGGAACAGGACAAGGCTTATCTCAAGAGGCTGCTGCACCAGAATCGGATCCTTCCCCTCGATCCGGCGCTGCCGATCAGTAACAGCATCATCGACAGCAGCAGTCGCATTGTCGGCATGATGGGCGTGGAGCCACTCCAGCAGGCGATCGGGGATGGGGCGGATTTTGTTTTGGCTGGACGCTGCAGCGATTCTGCTCTATTTGCGGCGATTCCGGTCATGCGTGGATTCCCGCCCGGGCTGGCGTGGCATGCCGGCAAAGTGTCCGAGTGCGGCACCCTGGTCTGTGACACCCTCGGCAGGGGAGTCATCTCCACTACTGTTAGTTATCAGCAGGTCACAATTCGCCCGTATGGAGATGGCTTGCGCTGCACTCCGCAGAGCGTGGCAGCTCATGGGCTGTACGAAAACGCCGACCCTTTCCTGCATCGCGAGTGCTCGGGAATCCTTGACCTGACGAATGCAACTTTTGAAGCCATCGACGACGTGACGGTTCGGATTCGCGGCACGGAATTCTTTTCCGAACCGGTCTATACGGTAAAACTAGAGGGGGCGGAATTGGCAGGCTATCAGAGCATCATCGTAGGGGGAATCCGCGATCCTTACGTGATCCGACAGTTGGACAGTTGGCTCGCTTCAGTACGGAACTACATCGATGACATGGTGGCACGCGTGCTTGGTGACAAGGCCGACAGGAGCTCATACAACCTGGTTTTCCATACCTATGGGATCAACGCGGTCATGGGAAAGCTGGAGCCCGAGGCGAGAAATCTGCCGCATGAGGTGGGAATTGTACTTGAAGCGACGGCCCCAACCCAGGACATGGCGCACAAGCTGGCCGAACTGAGCCGCCAGCCGCTCCTCCACTATCCGATCAAAGAGTGGGCTGGTTCAATCACGGCATTCGCATGTCTCCACAACCCCGCCGTAATTGACCGAGGTCCGGTATATCGCTTTAGCCTCAATCACGTCGCGGTTCCCTCGACGCCGCTTGAGATGTTTCGTACGCACTTCGAAGATCTGGATGGCTCGACACAATCATGAAACTGGCCGATATCGCAGCTTTGATTCGAAGTAAGAACGCCGGTCCCTTCACGCTTACGTTCGACATCATGTTCGCTGACCAAGCGAGTTATGATCGAGTCAAGAACTCCGGAGTCTTGACGCAAGCTTCATTCGCCAAACTTTACGGGTGCCCGGAAGAGAAGGTCCGCTTTTTTCAATGCGACAATGCGCTCGCCCTTAAGTTCAGTATCCCCCGGCCGCTGACACAGGGCGAAGCCGGCGATGGAGACATGCATGGCGGCCAACAGTTCGTGCCGCTGATGAATGTGGACATTCGCTGAGCGACGGTAGTCCTTACTCCTGCCTTGCTGTGGCTCTGGTACGAGGGCCAAAGAATCCGACTGTGACAACCACGATCGCCATACTGCAGGCGATAAATCCAAAGACACCGAAGGGGCCAAAGCGCCGCAAGAGAAATGCAATCAGAAAACTCGAGACAACAGTCGACAGGCGGCTGAAGGAATAGACGAAACCAACGCCACGCCCGCGCAATGATGTGGGGTACATTTCTGCTTGGTAGGCGTGATAGGCGAAGGAAAGCCAATTATTCGATATCGTCAGCAGTATTCCCACCGTAACCAGCATAAGGCTGCCTGCCGGGCGCGAGAAGAGCAATCCAAGGACGGCAGCAGAACCGGCAGCGAGAACGATGTGCCACTTGCGCTCTATTTTGTCGGCTATGGGAACGAACAGGAGTGGGCTGAGTGGATAGACGATTGAAATGATGAAGGTGTATCGCAGGCTGCGCAGAACCGTGAAGCCCCGAGAGATCAGAAGTGTCGGCAGCCAGTTCACCAGCCCATAGAACCCACTGGCTTGGAAGATGTTCAAAACGATCAGCACCAGCGTACGACGTAGATGCGGACTTCCAAAGAGCGAAGAGAAGGAAGTGTATGCCGGAACGTCGTGGCCTGGAGAGCCTGTATCCTGCGGACGATCAACAACTAAATTTGCATTCGGTTCGATCTTCTCTAGCACGGCCCGGGCTTCTTCGAGTCTGCCTCTTTGCAAAAGCCATTGCGGTGATTCCGGCACCTGACGCCGGATATAGTAAGCCACCAGCGCACCGACCGCCCCAACAACGGCAACCCATCGCCAACCGGCGACGCCCACTAGGTCGCGTGGCAGCAGCAGCCAACTCACGAAAGTCGCTACCGGGATGGCTATAAGCTGGATGCACTGGTTGATAGCGAAAGCTCTTCCACGAACCCTTGCCGGAATTAATTCGGCGATATAAGTATCAATGGTCACCAGCTCCAACCCAAGGCCAATACCCGTGAAAAATCGCCAGGAATCAATAGCAACGGCTGAATGCTGCAGGGCCATCCCGAGAGTGGTAACGGAGTACCAGAGCATCGAGAATATAAAGATGGTGCGGCGCCCGAATCGGTCGGCCCAGCCCCCCAGCACCGCGGAGCCGGCAAAGAGTCCAGCGAAAGTTGCAGCGGCAAAGCTCGCTTGGTCTGTAAGTCCGAAGAGCCCACGTGAGCCCTCATGAAAGATCCCGCTGCGAATCAGTCCCGGGCTAAGAGTGGCGGTGAGGGCGAGGTTGTAGATCTCGAAGCATCCACCCAGGGAGAGCAATGCGACGAGCTTCCAGGCATACGGAGAGGCCGCTCCCCAAGAGGCGAACCTCGTGGCGCTGACTGCACACGGACTAGTTTTTCGAGTTGACTGGAATTCAGTTCGCTTCACAGACGTCGTATTTGACCGGAATACCGATTAAGCGCGATCCATTCTGTTAGACGAAGTCAGGGCGTGCGGTAAGGAAAAGTTGGGTTTGTGTCAGGATTTGTAGCGGGGGCCCGATCTTCGCTCCTCTTGCTTTCCTCTCAGTAGCCAAATCACGACGAGTGCGTTGAGGACGGCAAAGGCAAATGGCCCGTAAGTCTTAGAAGGATCGTGGGCGAGCGCACCGATGACGCCGTCGAACGCTTGCACTACCGTCATGGCGATTCCCAAAACTGCAACTGCCATACCGGAACGAACGCAGATTGCAATGACGATCGTCAGCAATAAAGCGACGCTTCGCGAAGCTGCGTAACGGGCGAAGCTATCGCCGCTGCCGGGGCCGAACAGACCTACCAGGGAAAAACCTGCGCTCACGCTAGCACTAAGGAGCGTCATTACCGCGCAGAGCCAGAATGACTTTGTCATAAGATCACCTTTCGCAATGACTTAACCCCCCGGCCTGGCCGGCCGTATCTGCGGGAAGCGAGTAAGTTACTCAACTGTCATCCTGAGCGCAGCACAAAGTTCAAGAAGCGAACTTACTGCGGAGTCGAAGGATTCGTCATCCCGGGGCAAAGGTCTTGCCACTGCTCCAGCTTGTCGACAACCGCCACGTAAGCGCTGGCTTATCTTCTCCCACTACCTCAGTACCTATTACTTTCGTGCCATGCGCATGGCACCCATGGTTCATTGACCTACCGGTGCCTGCTTGCTACTTTGAAGTTGCGAGCGTCGGATGTTTCGACCTATCCCCAAGGTACGACGCATCTAATGATTTGGGGTGGGGCTATGAAGTTGGTTCATATTTGCTACGCGGCTCTGGGATACGCGGTGGCCCGCTGGATTTTTAAGCGGCAGCCAGTGCCTGTGGCGGATCCGGTCACCCGTTTTCGGTCTTCTGGCTTGCTGTAAACGGTTAGGCTTCTTTGGGCGCGCGGTGCCCCGTTGCGTGCTACTTTGTCCCGCGCGCCCAGAGCTTGCCTTCTGCTTGGAATTCTCTTCCTAAAGTTCAGCTACCAACGTTTTGCCCCTCGGTCGTCCGTTCTCAGCGCCAGTGATTACAATTTTGTCTGACCAGCTCGCCTAGTAATCAACTGAATGCTGGGCAAAAGTGGATCCGTGTCAAGGCCCGACAAATTAAGTCACAATAGCGTGGGCCTCGAAAATTATTCATGAAGCTTGGACTCTTTTTCATTATCGCCGTGATCTCTCTGGAACTGGCGCTCCCAGTTCGCCTGGTTGCGCAGTCCGACAATCCCGGTCCTTCGCTCGGAGACCTGGCCCGCTCCCTGCGCCAGAGCAAAGCGCCCAAAGCGCCGCCAGCCCACACCGTGATCGACAATGACAATCTTACTCAGGTGATGAACCAAGTCGAGGGCCAGCGACTCAATGGCCGAATGTTGTTTTCTTTCGATGGAGTGGGAAAGAATTTTCAGGTGTCGTCGCCCGACGTCACTTGCAGCCTTTCCTTTAGCGCTCAAGCAACCGCTCTGCTCTCTGATTCTTACGTGGCTCAAAACTTGCCGGCGGGAGAACTTGCCAAACTGGAAGGTCCAGCGACAATTGATGGAGATAGCCTGCAAATCTCGGTCTTTAACGGGACAGGATGGAATCTGAAGGAGATCACTGTTGGTCTCACTGTCCTGCGTGCCCGGGAGGCAAAGACCGCTTATTTCGGACCGGCAAAGCTGGTCCCGGCCGCGGCCACAAGTGACGTTCCCACAGAAAAACCTTCGGACATCACCGTCCTCTACCGCCTGAAAGGTGCGGCCGCCCCGCTGACCACCACCGTGTTCCGCGAAACATTGGGTACGGTTCTCGCTCCCGACCAGGACTGGCACTGGGCCATTGTCGAAGCCAAAGGAATCCCACCCAAGTAGGAATTTTCCGTCACTTCACCAGCGGAACATCTTCTGTTCTGCCGCTTTTCAAGCTGCGATACGCGGCATCGAGGATTTCCTGGTTCTGCCAACCTTCTTCCCCAGGAACAGGGAATGCTGCTTTGCCTTCCACTGCGGCGGCGAACATGTCGACTTGTCGAGCGTAGGCGTACCGATTCGAGACCGATTCTGTCTCGACCACGGACTCGCCGCGCCGGAGTTCCAGCGTAACCGGTCGCTCCACACTCAATCCGTCGTCCGCCCGTAGCACGCCGGTCTCGCCCACGAATTCTACGGGCGTGCGATACTCCGCCCGGAACGAAGCCAGGACTGTGCCCAGAGTTCCGCGGGAAAACTCGAGTGTTAGCGCGGCCGCGGCCTCCATCGCGCCTGACTTAGTGTCAGATATGCCCCGGGCGCTGACCTTGATCACCTCATCCTGGAGGATGTAGCGCAGCGCATCCACGCAGTGGACGCCCACGTCAGCGATTGGCCCGCCGCCCGCTACCGCGGGATCATTGATCCACGTGCGCGGATGTCCTGCGCTTGCAGAGAACGAAAACTCCGACCGGGCAAAAATCACTTTCCCGATTTGTCCCGCTGCGATTCGTTCGCGAAGCCGGGCCGTGCTCTCCTCAAATCGAAATACCTGCGCCACGCCCAGCAGCACGTTTGCTGTTCGGGCTGCCTTGACCATCCGCCGAGATTCATCAGCATTGACGGCCATGGGTTTCTCGCACAGCACAGGCTTGCCACATTTAATCGTCAGCAACACATCAGCCAGATGGCATGCATTCGGAGTGGTGACAAACACTGCATCAACTTCCGGCGAACGGCACAATTCTTCCGCCGAATCAAAGGCCAGCGGAATGCCGAACTGCTCAGCCGACGTCTGCGCTTTGCTCGATTCGCGCCGAGAAATGGCTGTCACACGACAATTTCGGGCCAGCGCAAAACCAGGCATCAGCCGTTTGGCGGCGTGCAATCCAAAGCCGAGAATCCCGAAGCGAATCATCAAAGATTTGAGAGAATCCGACTTGCTGGCCCGATCCAAAGGCCGCTCCCGCGCCATGAGTCCGCACGGTGCGAAGTTACTTAGTCGTGATCATTGATGTCGGAGCTGAAGTCGTGGCTGCGCCGACAACCCCGGCGGGAAGCGCCCCCGTACTTTGATTGATACTGAACCCGGTGATGTTCCTCGAGGATTGGTTCCCTATAAATAGAAAGCGGCCAGTGGAATCGACACTGGCGAACACTGGAGTGGAGCCGGTAGCAAAAGGCGAATTGGTGATCTGAGTCGGAACTCCTGTAGTGGACGCAATCGAGAATACGGAGACGTTACTGGTTCCCTTATTCGCGGTGTATACGAATTTCCCTGAAGGATGAACCGCGACCCAGACCGGATTGTTGGTACACGTGGTCGTCGTACTCGTGCAAGTGGTGAAGGGTGACCCTGCAATCGCCATCAAAGCTCCGCTGTTCGGGTCGATCGCCAGCACCGACAACGTGTTAGCTATGAAATTCGCCACGTACAGAAAGTGCCCGGCAGGATCCACTGCAAGGGAAACCGGCCCCACATCGACCAGGGCCGGAGAGTCTGGCACCGGCTGCAATACTCCAGAACCCACCGAGTAACCAAACACGGATTGCAAGTTCGGGGTGGCAACATAGAGGAATTTTCCTGACGGAGTTATCGCCAGCGCAACCGGGTTCGCTCCGGTGACAAAGGGAGATCCCTGGATCTCGGTCAGTGTGCCCTTCGCCGCGTCGATGGAGTAAACCGAAATGCTGTTCGATGCCTGGTTTGCCGCAAACAAGAAGTGGCCGCCAGAATCCATAGTCAAGAACGCCGGAGCAATTCCCGCTGCTGCGCGTGGTCCAACTTCCGTGAGAGCGCCGGTGCTTTGATCGACGGTGAACAGCGAAATGTCATTCCCTATCTGGTTGGCGGCGTAAACAAATTTGTTGGACGGATGGACCAGGATCGAAATCGGCGAGTTCCCCGCGTTGAACGGTGAGCCGACGATTTTAGTTAGACTGCCAGAGTTGGTAGCGACCCGGAATGCGGCTATGGTATTCCCTTGTCCCAAGGTTACGTAAGCAACGTGATTCGAACTGGAACAGCCTGCAAGGCCCGCCAGCGACGCAAGAACTATGCAGACCAGGCTTTGCTGTTTAATTGGTGTCATGAAGTTCCCTCTACCGCAGAAACAGAAGTACGCAGATCGTGACTCTAAGGCGCCTTGCCCGGCACCTTGTGTTTCTTTTCCTGAATTGCACCCCAGTGATATACCAGCCCAGTGGAGATTCGGAAGTTGTTTTGAGTTCCACGAAATAAACTCGTACGCAGATAATCAACCTGTACCACGCGGATAGAGAGCCGGGAAGAGTAATGCAGATCAGCGCCAGCCCCCGCCACAATCACGCGTGCGGTGTCCCCCGGCCCGTTTCCAACGCTCACGTGCGTTCTCGCGTCGCCGTACATCACATGGGCGAAAAAAATCAGGTTGTTCCTCGGATACAGGATTTGAGGACCAACCGCTACATCACGAAGATTCAGATGGGACCCGTACTGGCCGCTCAGCTCCCCAACCACGCCGAAGCCGTGGAATATGTTGAAAGCCGGCGCCAGATTATATCCGTTGAGATTGGTGCTACCCGCGAAGCCGAAAGACCGGCTATCAAACCGCAAATAAGAATAGCCACCAAAAACTTCTATACGAGGTACGTCCTGGGCCGCCGACGGCGGAGATCCTACGACAAGTAGCAAGAAGCCGATCAACAAGAATAGGAAAGCGGTGGTCGACCCCCTTTGGATCAGGGTCATCTGGGAATCTTGAATCAGAGATTGGGACTGCGCCTGCGACGTGGTCACAGGCCGTTTCTTTCTCATGTGGTCTTTCTGAGATCTCCTAGTTAGAAACACAACCTTCCGCGAAGGTTGTCAACAGCCCCAAAACTGCAGGTGGTGGTGCAGTTTGATTGTCACTCCCAACCAGCGCTCTTTGCGCCGTGAGGAATCTGGGCGAACCGCGCGTTGCGTCGCGTTCTTTTTCAACGCAATAATCGCGCGTTTGGCTCACTTCCCTATCGCTGCACCACTACCAAACTGTGCAATGGTTCAGTTTGATTGTCATTCCGAACCAGCGTTCTTCGAGCCGTGAGGAATCTGGGCGAGCCGCGCGTTGCGTCGCGTTCTTTTTCAACGCAATAATCGCGCGTTTGGCTCGCTTCCCTATCGCTGCACCACTACCAAACTGTGCAATGGTTCATACCCAAGAGCTGGCGTAGAGTATTCCACAGATTCATTTGGCCGCCATGGCGCCCACCAGGGATTCAAAGATTTTGAATCCCTCTGTTCCGCCTAGTTCCGGCTCGCTGAAGCGTTCGGGATGAGGCATCATACCTAGCACGTTTCGGCCCGAATTGCAGATGCCGGCGATGTTATCCAGCGATCCATTGGGATTGGCTTCAGCAATGATCTCACCTGTTGCTGTGGCATAGCGAAACACGACTCGCCGCTCTCGGCGCAACTCCTCGAGAGTCGCCTGTTCGCAGAAATAATTACCCTCCATGTGGCCGATCGGGATCGTGAGAACCTCGCCTTGCCGGCAGGCATTAGTGAATGGCGTATCGGCGTTTTCCGCCCGGATATGGACTGGTTTGCACACGTATTTGAGGCCCACATTCCGCATGAGCGCCCCGGGCAACAAGCCTGCTTCGCACAGGATTTGGAAGCCATTGCAGATGCCCAGGACCAGTCCGCCGCCAGCTGCAAACTTGCCCACCGATTCCATCACCGGCGAAAACTGCGCGATGGCGCCGGTGCGGAGATAGTCTCCATAAGCGAACCCTCCGGGCACGATGATCGCGTCACAGTTTTCGAGATCGTGCGATTCATGCCACAGAAACGTGGCCGCTTGTTTGGCTACTTGTTGGATCGTCCAGTAGGCATCGTGGTCGCAGTTCGATCCGGGGAAAACGATGACGCCGAATTTCATCCCAACTTTTCCTTGGAGATAGGTTTAATGGAAAGTTTAACACGAAAAAAATAGCCGCTCCGTTCCCCTACGAGAACGATGCGGCTATTGAGGGCTTCCCGATTTCAGAACATTTCTTCAGCACCCGGAGGGCGGGGCTGATCCGGAATCGCAACGCCGCCCTCGGGCAATGGCGGAAGGGGCGCCGCACCGGGAGGCAACACCTTATGGAAAAAGACCTTGTCGCCAAATGCTCCCCCCTGCCCGCGAATCGATCGTAATTGTCGCCACTGATCCAGCGAAAGCACCTTTCGCAAATCCAAATTCATGATGGTGAACTCGCGTTCCAGTTTGCCTCTTGCCGCTAGCACTTGGTCCACCTGTCCCTCCACCTGGCCTTCATTCGGGACGTCAGCGTCGAGCAGCGTCTGCAATTTCAGATCTTGCTTCTCCATCTCCGCGCCGTAGTCAATCAACTTGACCTTGTGATCGTAGAAAATCTGATCTAACTGGCTGATCTGTCCTTCGCTGAGTTGCAGTTTCTTCGCGATATCAGAATTTTGCCACCACTTACCCAGTTCCCCATGGTATACGAGCACCTTCCCGGCGCGGACATCAGGTGACGGTCCTTGGGTGGTCCGTGGACCCTGCGCGTGCAAGCACAGTGGAAGCAGCAGCGCGACGGCTGTAGCGACGGATTTAATTCTCATGACTAACCTCCATTTTGTGAATCGGCGTGTTCCTACTGGGTCGTGCCCGTATCATTTCCTGGGCCAGCAACGCGGCAGGCTCCAGCGCCTCTGGTCCGTCGCTTTGCACCGCACGCTCTATTTCGATGAGTAGTTCATGGTCGGGATCGACTCGTGCCTGTCGAGTCTCGGCAGTCGGACCGCGGTGCAGCATGAGGATAGCAATCGCAATCATGGTTGCAACCGCTGCCCACGTCAACACCGGGAAACGTTGGGCGACGCTACGCTCCGTCTGCGCGACGCGTGACCACACCTTGGCGCGCTGTTCCTGCCAGAACTCGTCCGGTCGTTGACTTGCAGTCTGTGCACATGCGGGCAGGTTCCCGAGCGTCTCCCGGAGGCACTGCTCATCGCTCGCCAGCGTCAACCCTGCAAGTTCATCATCACTAAGATGGCGAATTATCTCCATTGTTTCTCCTTCATTTCGCGTAGTTTCCCGGTCGCCCGTGCTAATTGCGCTTTGACCGTGCCGATTTTGAGTTCAAGCAGCTCAGCGATCTCCAGCAGCGGCATTTCTTCCGCGAAGCGGAGAAAGAAGATCTCGCGCTGCTGCGGCGACAGCGAAGACAACGCGTTCCACACTGACTGCAATTCTTCCCGGGCCAGCAGCACCCGTTCTGGCGACGGTTCTAGCGAGGCAAACCGCAGCGGATGAGCGGCGTCGTGCTCTTCCACGCCGATCAACCGTCTCCAGAATGACGCCCGCCGGTTCTTCCCGTGATCGCGTACCAGGTTGAGGGCAATTCGCAGCAGCCAGGTTTCGATCCGGCATTCACCCCGAAAGCTGGCCCGTTTCTGATAGGCGCGCAGGAAGCACTCTTGCGTCAAGTTATCAGCGATGTCTTCATCCCTAACCAGCAGGTAAATCACGCGATGCACCCGCCGCTGATGTCGTCGCATGATGTCTTCGAAACTCGACGCCGATATGGCTTCTGCTGGGGCCTGCACAGCCGGGTTCAAGGTAGCGGTCAGCGCGGACTCCACTCTTTCCTCTCCTGTTGTCACTATGGACGAGTTTCCGCGTCCAAGGTTTACAATCTGCATCCAAATTACCGTCAGTCGCTGTCAGACTGAGCTCGGCAGAATTCCTCAGCAGAATGGATCTCGGAGACCACGTTCGCACCACCGGTGGCGCACTTAAGAACTGGATCATCGCCCAGTTGCAAGACTCGCTCGCTGTCGCAATCTTGTGGCTGATCGGACTTTATCTACTGAAAGTGCCGTGGGCGCCTTTCTGGGCCCTGCTGGCCGCCGCTTTGCAGTTCGTGCCCCATGTCGGACCAGCGCTGGGTATGATCGGCCCAGCTCTCACTGCCGCGCTGCGCTGGAAGGATTGGGAGCATCCCCTCTACGTTCTCATTTTGTATGCGGCAATCGTAGTGGTGGATGGCTTTCTCCTACAGCCCTATATCATGAAACGAACGGCGAAGGTGCCGATCTGGGCATCGATCCTGACGCCTCTCGTCCTCGGGATTCTCATTCCATTCTGGGGGGTCTTACTCGCACCGCCACTGTTAGCGGTGATTTATGCGTACAAGGCGCGGCGAAATCCGGAAGAAATACGGGCCCGCCCCGATCTTGGGCCTTGATGAAACCGCCAATCCCCCAGGTTCGCCCGTGCTATAATTTTCGTTCGCCTGCGTACGTTTCGAGGCAAATCCCGAGGGTAATCTAGTGATCTCCTCTACGGGCGAGTCCTTGGCGGTTACAATCGCCGTAATCAACACAGCTCAACCTAGAGTTCAATAAACACGAGGTATCTCCATGTCCGGCCATTCAAAATGGGCCACAATCAAACATAAGAAGGGCGCGCTCGACGCCAAGCGTGGCAAGATTTTTACCCGCCTGATCAAGGAAATTTCGATTGCTGCCAAAAATGGCGGCGGAGACCCTGATGCCAACCCGCGTCTGCGTGGCGCCATTGTCGCTGCTAAAGCCGAGAACATGCCGGCCGACAATATTAAGCGCGCCATCCAGCGCGGCACCGGCGAATTGCCGGGCGCCACCTACGAAGAATTTTCACTCGAAGGTTATGGCCCCGGTGGCGTCGCCATCCTGCTCGACATCAATACCGACAACCGCAATCGCACGGTGAGCGAAATTCGGCACGTCTTCGGCAAAAATGGCGGCAACATGGCCGAGGCTGGCGCGGTCTCCTGGATGTTTCACAAGAAGGGCGACATCGTTATCCCCAAATCAGCCGCCAAGGAAGACGACCTGATGGGAATTGTGCTCGACGCTGGAGCCGAAGATCTGCGCGATGACGGCGACAATTGGGAAGTACTGTGCGAGCCTGCGGCGTACGAAGCTGTTCTGGAAGCGATCAAGAAAGCTGGCATTCAACCTGTTTCTTCCAGCGTGGCCATGATTCCACAGAATTACATCAAGTTGGAAGGTGCAGCGGCCAGCACCATGATCCGACTAATGGAAGCGTTCGAAGAGCATGACGACGTCCAGAATGTGCATTCCAATTTCGACATCGATCAAAAGCTGCTCGAGGAAGTGGCCGGCTAAAAATTTCTCGCTGCAGAATTGCTCTGAAAAATCAAGCCGCCCAGCCCAGGGCGGCTGTTGTTTTTATCATGAATTGCCAGCCTCTTCGAGACGCAAAACATCGCGCGGCAGACTTTTCAACACTGCGGTGCAAAATTCTGTGCAAAAGCAGGAAACTACCTTCGCAACTATCTCAGCGAGAGTGGCTTCTACATTTTGCACACAGCCGGGTGCTGGCACGTTAGTGTTGGCCGGCTGCAAACTGGATTCGCACCACATTCCTGGAGGCTGATTTGAAGGTCAGGCTCGACAAATTGCTGCTGGAACGCGGTATGGCAGCCTCAAGGGAACGCGCCCAGGCCATGATCCTCGCGGGCAAAGTTTTGGTGGACGGACAAAAAGTAGAGAAAGCTGGTGCAGGAGTGAATGCGGCGTCCGACATTCGTCTTCTCGGCGAAGATTTGAAATACGTCAGCCGCGGCGGCCTGAAGCTGGAGAAAGCGCTCGCGCACTGGCATATCGATGTTCGAGGAAAAGTCTGTCTCGACGTAGGCGCTTCCACCGGCGGCTTCACTGACTGCTTGCTGCAGCACGGTGCCGCTCGTGTGATTGCTGTGGACACCGGCCACGGCCAGATTGATTTTCGGTTGCGGCAGGATCCCCGCGTTCGCTTGCTAGAAAAAACCAACGCCCGTTATCTCACTCAGAAACAAGTTGGACAGATCGTGGATCTCGTCGTGATGGACGTATCCTTCATATCAGCAACCTTGGTTCTGCCGGCGGTCGTCGCCGCAGCTCTGCCGGATACACCAGAGCAACGCCGCGGCTGCCACATTGTGGTGCTGGTCAAGCCACAGTTTGAAGTTGGCCGGGAACAAGTAGGAAAGGGCGGTATTGTGCGCGACCTGGAAGCGCAAAAGAATGCCGTAGAAAAAGTGCGTCAGGCGCTCATCGCCCTCGACTGCGCTGAAAACGATATCGTCGAGTCCCCGATCCTGGGCGCGGAAGGCAACCGGGAATTCCTGCTGCACGGGATCTTTTGAGAGCTGGCCCGCGATTTCAAGGGGCTATAATTGCGGCCGGATGGCGCTAATCTCTGGCGCGAAACTCGGACCGTACGAAATCCATTCGCCGCTGGGGGCGGGCGGCATGGGAGAGGTGTATCGAGCCAGGGACACGAAACTCGGCCGCGACATAGCCCTGAAGATGCTGCCCGCTGAGATGGCGCAGGATCCGGAGCGGCTCGCGCGCTTTCGCCGCGAGGCTAAGGCCCTCGCCCAACTCGACCATCCGAACATCGTCACCATCCACTCGGTGGAGGAATCGGATGGCGTCCACTTCCTGACGATGCAACTCGTCGAAGGGCAGCCCCTCGACCGCTTGATCCCCAAAGGCGGTCTCCCGGTCGAGCAGATCGTCGAAATTGCCAGTGCGTTGGGCGACGCGCTCGCGGCGGCGCACGAGAAAGGCATCGTGCATCGCGACTTGAAGCCCGCTAATGTCATGGTCACGAACGACGGCCGCGTCAAGGTGCTGGACTTCGGGCTGGCAAAAGATGTTCGCGGGGCCAACCTTGGTGACGCCACGCTTACCTCAGCCAGTCAAACGCAAGTAGGGGTGGTGATGGGGACGCCAGCTTATATGTCTCCCGAGCAGACATCGGGCCGCCCGCTCGACCACCGCACCGACATTTTCTCTTTGGGCGTGGTGCTTCACGAGATGACGACGGGACGGCGACCATTCGAGGGGACATCCTCGGCCGAGTTGGTCTCGGCTATTCTGCGAGACACGCCACCGTCGGTCACAGACATGCGCCCCGATTTGCCCAGCGATCTGGCCCGTATCATCCGGCGCTGCCTGGAGAAGGACCCGCGGCACCGCGTGCAGACGGCACGCGACGTCAGTAACGAGTTCCGCGACATGGCGCGACTCACGTCGCGCCCCACCCAAATCTATCCGGCAACCACGCGCGCAGTATCAAGCCCCGACTCCGGCGCTGCCCGCGCCGACGAGGGATTCTGGGTGGCCGTGCTGCCGTTCAAATACACCGGCACTAACGTGGATATCTCAGCGCTCGGGGACGGGCTGACTGAAGACATAGTCACAGGCCTTTCCCGCTTCTCTTACCTGCGCGTCATCGCACGTGGCTCGACGCTCCGGTACGCAAACCAGGCTATCGATCTGCGGAGTATGGGCAAGGAACTTGGCGCCCGCTATGTTATAGAGGGCAGCCTGCGCCATGCGGGGACCAGGCTGCGCATTGCCGTACAGCTCGTGGACGCCAGTTCCGGCGCCCATCTCTGGGCCGAGACCTATGACCGCTCCTTTCGCCCGGAAGAGATTTTCGATTTGCAGGACGAAATCGTCCCTCGGATCGTCTCCACGGTCGCCGACACCCACGGTGTTCTGCCGCACAATATGAGTGAAGCCCTCCGCAGCAAGAGTCCCGACCAGCTGAGCCCGTACGAGGCACTGCTTCGCGGCTTCGCGCACTTTCTGAACGTCAATGCCAAAGAACACGCCGCGGCGCGGGCCGGCTTGGAGCGTGCTGTGGAGCAGGCGCCGGGTCATGCCGATTGCTGGGCCATGCTATCGATGCTCTACAAAGAAGAGTATGCGCACGGCTTTAACCTCCGGCCTGATCCCATCGGCCGTGCATTCGCAGCTGCCCGACGTGCGGTCGAAGCCTCGCCCTCCGATCACCTCGCCCATCACGCCCTTGCCGCGGCCCTGTTCTTCCGGCGAGAGTTCCCCGCCTTCCGGACGGCCGCGCAGCGGGCAATCGCACTCAACCCCATGGACGGATTCACCCTCGCCTACATGGGAATGCTGACGGCCTATACCGGTGATTGGGAACAGGGCTGCGCGCTGACGGAGCAAGCCCGGGGCCTCAACCCTCATCATCCTGGATGGTATTGGTTCCCTTCCTTTTTCGATGCTTACCGCAAGAAGGACTACCGGGGCGCGCTGGACGTTGCCCTAAAGATCCACATGCCCGGTTTTTGGCGCGCCAACCTCGCCCTCGCGGCAACCAACGGGCAGATCGGCGAGCGGAAGGCGGCGGGCAACGCCTTACAGGAGCTGCTCGCCATAAGACCGGACTTCGCCGTGATTGCGCGCGAGGAACTCGGGAAGTGGTGGGACGCGGAGCTCGTCGAGCACTTGATCGCGGGACTCCGCAAAGCGGGGTTGGAGATTGCCTACTAGAGGCTTGAGCCGATACATTGTGCTCTAAGCGATTTTCCGCAGCACCAGCGCTGAATTCTTCGACCCGAATGCAATGCAATTGCACACCGCGTGTTCGATCGCCTTTTTCCGCCCTACGTCCGGAACGTAATCGAGATCGCACTCTGGATCCGGCGTTTCTAAGTTAATGGTTGGCGGAACCTGCCCGCGTTGCATGGCAACAATCGTCGCCGCCACTCCCGCCGCCCCGCAAGCGCCTTGTGGATGCCCAATCTGCGATTTCAAGGCTGACATCGGCACCTCTCGCGCCCGATCACCCAGCGCCAATTTCAGCGCCCGCGTCTCGATGCGATCGTTCAACTGGGTGGAGGTGCCATGCAGATTGACGTAGTCCACATCCCTCGCTCCGATTCCCGCCTCTTTCATTGCCAATCCGATGGCCCGCGCCGGCTCTTCCCCACATTCCTGCAAGCGCACTCGATGGAAGGCTTCGCAGGTAGATCCATATCCAGCCACTTCGGCCAGCATCTTTGCCCCGCGCGCCTTCGCATGCTCATATTCCTCAAGCACAAACATCCACGCACCTTCGGCCAGCACGAAACCGTCACGATCCACCGAAAACGGACGCGAACCCTTCTCCGGCGCATGATTCCACGAGTCGGTGAGAATCTTCATCAATATGAAGCCCTTAATAATGCCCAGCGCGATCGGGGCATCCGCACCTCCGGTCAGCACCCGATCCAAGCGACCCGTCTGAATCTGCCGCACTGCGTACCCGAAGCCGTCGGTGGACGAAGTGCATCCCGTGGTCACTACATGGCTCGGCCCTCGCAAGCCAAAACGAACGCTGAGTTCGCTCGAGAGCGTTCCCATCACTCCCGTGGGCACGCAAAACAGACTCATCTGCTTGTATTGCTGATGGAAGAAGAGCCGGTATTGCTCCTCGGTGAATTCCTGCGATCCGCCGCCTGATCCCAGAATTACTCCGAAGCGCCGCTTTTGTTCCAGAGGCAGGGACGCAGCATCGATTCCCGCTTCCCGCAAAGCTTCCGTGGCTGCGGCCAGCGCCAGCGGCAACACCCGCGACACATGTTTGCGCTCGCGCTTTTCCACCCACGCCAGCTCATCGAAGTCCGCCACTTCGCCCGCAATTTGCACCGGAATCTCTGCCGGATCAAAACGCGAGATGTGGCGCACGCCGCTGCGCCCCTGCAGGATTCCCTCGCCGAAAGCCGCATTTCCTACGCCATTCGGACTCACCGCTCCCATACCCGTAATCACTACCCGTCGCTTCAAGCCAGACTCCTTGAATGCAAGGTTAGATGCTGCTCGGCCAGCGATTACTGCCTCAACTGACAACTAGGAACTGACCAGTGAGAACTGAGCTTTATTACATCCTATGCGCAAGTCTAATAACCGGTACAAAACTGGAAGTGCATCGGGTCTCGCCGGTCTCCGCTCCAATCCCCGCCCCGCTCGAAGCCGGCGTCGCGGAAGACTTTGATCACCTGCGCATCCATGTCTCCTGCCGAACCTTGCAGATTCGTCTCCGGATTCAGATCAATCGCAATTCCCCAACTGTGCGTCGAAAGCTTAACACTGGTCCGCTCCGGCCGGAATGCAAAACACCCAGCGAAGCTCTTTACTCTTGCCTGCAGTTCCTCGGCCAAAATATTCGCGAACACACTTGCAAAAATTGTGGTGAGCCGCTTGTGGCAGGCGAACTGACGGACGCTCTTGGAATGGTCCCATGAAAGAAGCAGCGGAAACGGGAGCGCCACGCGATCGATGAACTCTGTCTGCCAGCGCGGATCCAGCGTGCCATCCGGCTGAATGTATTTATGCACATCACCGAAGCTTGCAATAATCTGGTCCACACCTGAAGGTGGGGCCAAGATCAGCGCACTTCGGTCAAGACGGTGATCTCGAGTCACGGAACTTCTCCCCTGTCTGGCGAGATTCAAGTTAAGCCGTATAATCGAACGTTTCCAAGCCGGAGGCGTCTTTGCCCTACGATGATCTGCGCGACTGGATCGCTGCGCTCGACCGCGCCGGTGAGCTGAAAAAGATCCGCACCGAAGTCGACCCCATCCTCGAAATCGCTGAGATCGCAGACCGGGTCAGCAAAATGCCTGGGGGCGGCCCAGCTCTCCTCTTCCAAAACATCAAAGGCCATCCCGGATCTCAGGTGTTCATCAATCAATTCGGTTCCGCTCGTCGCATGAACTTGGCATTGGAAGTGGACACCCTCGATGAAGTCGCTGACCGCATCCGCCTCTTCATGGATGTGAAATCTCCGCAAGGATTCCTCGACAAAATCAAAATGCTTCCCATGCTCGCGGAAATGGGAAAATTCTTTCCCAAGACTGTTTCTAGCGGCCCTTGCAAAGACGTCGTCAAGCGCGAGAATTTTTCGCTACTCGATTTCCCCATCCTGCAATGCTGGCCCAAGGACGCAGGCCGCTTCATCACCCTTCCATGCGTTGTCACGCGCGATCCCAAGAGCGGAAAGCGGAACGTTGGAATGTATCGTCTCCAGGTTTTCGATGAGCGCACTACCGGCCTGCACTGGCAGCGGCAAAAGGTTGGCGCGGAACACTATCGCGAAGCTCTGCGCCGAGCCGCCGCTCAAAATAACGATGTAGGCGCGAGCGTTCCCGCCCGTGCGTCCACTTCCGTCGATCTCATGGCGCGGTCGTCGGGCGGATCGGTTCTCGCCGACCGCAGTCCCTCCGGAAAGATGGAGGCTGCTGTCGCAATCGGCACTGACCCGGCTGTCACGTTCTCCGCCATCGTTCCCGCGCCTCCGGACATAGAGGAATACCTGATCGCCGGATTCCTGCGCCAGAAACCGGTGGAGCTGGTGAAATGCGAGACCGTGGACCTCGAGGTTCCGGCCAGTTCCGAGATAGTTCTCGAAGGCCACGTTCACCTCGATGAACTCCGCACCGAAGGACCTTTCGGTGATCACACCGGCTTCTATTCTCTGGAAGATCTCTATCCCGTCTTTCACCTAAGCTGCATCACGCATCGCAAGGATCCTATTTATGCAACCACCATCGTGGGTAAACCCCCAATGGAAGACGGTTCGATGGGGAAAGCGGTGGAGCGTATCTTTTTGCCGCTGATGAAGCTGACGATTCCCGAAATTGTAGACATCAACCTGCCGGTCGAAGGCATTTTTCACAACCTCATGCTGGTCTCGATAAGAAAGTCCTATCCGGGCCAGGCTCGCAAAGTGATGAACGCTATCTGGTCGCTGGGCCAGGCCATGTTCACAAAGTGCATCATTGTGGTGGACGAAGACGTGAACGTTCAGGACATCGCCGAGGTCACACTCAAGGTGCTGAACCACATTGATCCGGAACGCGACATCCAATTCACCCTCGGCCCAATCGATTCCCTCGACCACGCTTCCCGCCTCCCGAATTACGGCTCCAAGATGGGGATTGATGCCACACGTAAGTGGGCCAGTGAAGGTTTCACGCGTCCATGGCCGGATGAGATTTTGATGGACGCAAAGACCAAGGCGCTGGTGGAGAGCAAGTGGAAATCACTGGCGAAAGAGTTAGGAATCGAGTAAGGATGGGTTCCCCACAACCCTTCGTCATCCGACCCATCCTTTCGCAAAGAACGCGAAAAGGATGGGGCACCCAGCGAAAAGGATGAGCACCCTACTTCTCCTCTTCTCCCGTTCCGGTCAAGGCGACTCTCGCTGGACTGCCAGGAATAGAATCCAGAATGACCAGCGCGCCCAGTCTCGAACCGGCGATCGCTGGCGTGAACGTTATGTTGATAGTGCATTCTGCTCCGGGGGGCAGAGTGGCGCCACAGTTGTGCGTCTCGCCGAAATCGATGCCCGAAGGAATGATGTCGGTAATCGTCACTGGCGTGGCTCCGGCATTAGTGAGCGTCACCGTCCGCGGCAAACTTGTTTTGCCCACTGGCTGCGTCCCAAAGTCCAGTTGCAGCGGCGTGACTCTGACCGTAGGAGCATTGTCGACAGGCCGACGAAGCTCCTGAGCACCAGCGCCGAGCGCGAGCAGAACACAGACCGCATTGGTGAACCACAGCTTCACGTAGGCTCCGGACAAAACGGCTATTCTAGCGCGTCTTTGGCAAGACTTAGCGCGGCCAGAGCTGGCGCGGCCGAAGCTGGGTCAGCCGTGACAGGCTCCGGGTCCGCTGCTGGCATCATGAGATGCCAAGCTTCACGGTATTGCTCGTAGCGGCCTTCAGGATCGCGGCCAAAAGGCCAAAAACTCATAGTCTTGGTTTCGAGTGCGACCGCGGGCACGACATACCAAACATTCAATGGGACGATGAAGGCGACGAGGAAATCGATCTCGTCCGGGGTATATTTGGGACGGCGTCTAGTCCCCCTGGCCTGTATTTGGTAGCTGGGCCCGTACGCACGGCCAGTGGATTTCACCTGCACCTTCCACAGTTGTTTGCCGATGCTCAGGATGAAGTCAAAGCGTTGGCTGTCGCCGTAAGGCTTGGCCACTCCGAAGCCCAGGCTCGCGGCCTTGTACATGAAGGCCAGCTCGGCCAACTCTCCTTTTAGCTTAGGATCTTTGCTGACAGTCAGGTTCGTTGCTGGTGATCCGGCGTCTTGCTGGGAAATCGTGCTCTCATATTCCATGGCCCCCAACTAAAGCGGCGCAAGCGTTGGGCCGGCGCCTCTTGTTTCGGGAGGCACGCATTTCAGGCGTGGGTTGTCCCGCTGAGAGGGCACGTATTTAGGCGTCCGCGGTGTCGATGGAATGGAGCTGCGGTAGCCTTCGACTGCACGTCCGGACAGGCTCCTGAAAGCCATGAACGGGCAATGCGCAGCCGGTTCGAGTTGTCCCAGCGATGCAAGCGGCGGGGAAACCCGTGGTCGCGTCCCTAAATCTGCCGGTGGCCGGCACGCCTAAAATAGGAAAGGCGCGAGCCAGCGGCCCGCGCCCTGATATTTACTTTATAGTTATAGCTTAACATATTGGCTATAGCTAATGGGACATACCGGGCATAATTATTGTCGCCATGGAATGACGGAGTTGAGGGGAAATGGAGGAAGGAGGGGGCTTGACGAGGAGGCGTGGCCGCCTAAGTCGCGATGTGTCCGAACACCCCCGCCCAAGCAGAGCTTGGATGGGGCACCCTTCAGAGTTTGGCGAGTGGCCCAGGTCTCGCCGCTTTTGCGAGACCTGGGATCACCACGAAACCATCCTTCATGCCGTCCGCCAACGAACTCTCATCAGCAGAATATCGGTGTCGTTGATCTTGACCAGTCCCGGCTCTCCGCAAAGATAAAAGCGGAAACTGCTCCAGCGCCACTGTTCGGGAGAATCCACCAGCCCACGCTTGAGCGGATTACGATGCATGTAACGCAGTTTCTCAATGCGTTTGTGTTCGGTCCAGACGTTGAAATCATAGAAACGCGCTTGCCAGATGCGGCGGGGTAGGGGCCACGGCGTGGACTGCAGGAGGGCTCGTCGGGGTGAGAGCCAGCGGCGGCTGAAACCTAGCTTCAGGGCTTGCATGACGGTGGACAAAGTCCGGAGCTGCGGTTCGCTGACCAGCAGATGAAAATGCTCGGGCATAACCACATAGCCCAGAACCGTGAAG
>Ga0210400_10000768_pt1 | contig 33952 bp, 31 predicted proteins | sample IncBWH26MmetaG_FD_155456 | JGI IMG/M metagenome (GOLD analysis project Ga0210400, IMG submission 155456) | Forest soil microbial communities from Barre Woods Harvard Forest LTER site, Petersham, Massachusetts, United States - Inc-BW-H-26-M | ecosystem: Environmental > Terrestrial > Soil >... | reverse complement strand
CGTCTTTCATTACGAACTGCACATTTTCCAGTGTTTTGATGTCGCGGAGGGGATCGGCTCCGACGGCAATGATGTCGGCATAGGCTCCTGGCGCAATCGCTCCGATCTTCCCCTCCATCTCTAGCAGGAGAGCCGCGCGCGAGGTTGCACTCTGAATCGCCTCCATCGGCGGCATGCCGAGGTCTGTCATGCGTGAGAACTCTTGCGCGATGGGCTCGCTCCATGGAATTCCGCCCATGTCGGTTCCGAAGGCGATCTTCACTCCCGCTTTCATCGCTTTACGGAATGATGGCTCGTGCAGCGCAGCACGAAGGCGGTCGCGCTGTCCTGCCGGCGTATCTGCAGGGCTCCAGTCTGTGTAATAAACGCTGATGGTCGGCACGTACCATGTGCCTTGCTTCACCATTTGGGAGATCGCGGCGTCGTCCAGATCGAGACCGTGCTCGATGGAATCGCAACCGCCATCGAGAGCCCGGTGCAGGCCGATGCCGCCATACGCGTGGCATGCGACTTTCTTGCCCCACCCGTGAGTCTCGTCCACGATGGCGCGCAACTCGTCAACGGTCAACGTCGGCTGTGAAACCAGTTCGCCGTTCTTGCCTACCCAGGAACGATGCGTCATGTAGACCTTGATCCAGTCGGCGCCATGGTCGAGCTGCTCGCGTGCCGCCTTGCGCGCCTCCACCGGTCCGTCGATAATTTGTGCTCCCTTGGGCATGTCGAGTTCAGGCGCATAGCCTTCCAGCGGATACCCGCCGGTAGTGGAAATAGCGCGGGTCGAGACGAACAGACGCGGTCCCGGAATGTAGCCCAGGTCGATGGCTTGCTTGATGCCGATGTCGCCATATCCTGCACCTTCGGTTTCCACATCGCGCAGCGTAGTGAAGCCTTGTTCCAGCGCACGCCGCGCGGACACAGTGGCACGGGCCGCGCGCAGCGCCAGAGGTGCATTCAGGATGTTGGCATCGTAACCACCCTGCTTAGGATCTTCGCCCTGCAAGAAGATGTGGGTGTGACAGTCGATGAGGCCGGGCAGGACGGTGGCTTTCGACAGATCAATGACCGTCGCGCCGGGGGGAATCTTCGCGGAAGCGGCGTCGGCAACGTTCTCGATGCGATTGCCGCGAATAATTATTACCTGATCGCGTCGCGGCTGGGCAGACTTGCCGTCGATCACCATGCCCGCTCGAATAACAGTCGGCAATTCGGCTTTGTCTTTCTGTGGCTCTTGCGGTTGCGCCGTCGCCAAAGTTGCGATTGCCAGAAGCAGGGTCCATCCGTAGGTCTTCATTCTGATCTCCACGCTCTGATCTTCACGCACTTCAACGTTTAGGATTATGGAACGGCGGAATTCTACTCCTACTTTGGAGCGAGATAGGCCTCGGCTTCGATCTCAACCAATATTTCGGGCGAGATCAGCGCACTCACTTCGACCATGGAAGTTGCTGGGCGAATTTCGCCGAAGAATTCTCCATGAGCCTTGCCGATCTTCTCCCACTCGCCGATGTCGGTGACAAACATTCGAGTACGCACCACATCTTTTAAGCTGGCACCGGCTTTCTGCAAAGCGCTGTCAATGTTTCTCAGAATCTGCACAGTTTGCGCGTAGGCGTCGCCAACTCCAACGATTTTGCCGTCTGGCCCCGTGGCCGTCGTGCCCGATACATGAACGTGAGGTCCGATTTTTACCGCGCGGGAGTAACCTACAATCGGCTCCCACTGAGTTCCGCTGGAAATGTTGATTCTTGGCATTCGCTTCGATCCTCGTGCTTGCAAGGTATTGTAATCGCTGCCTTGACGCCTCACTTAGCGGGCATAGTTAGCAGCCAACCTGTGCGGCTGCCAGCAACAAGGCCGCTGCAACCTTGCAAGTGATTGCGCACTTCTAATCATTCGTGACAATGATGAGCCCGAGAAACAAAAGTCACTTGCTTTTGCTTTGGAACTACGGTAACTAGTTAGCTACGAATGCGGAAAGCCTGCGAATAGCAAGGCTTTCAGGAGCCCAAGGGTATGATTCCGGAAGATCATCCGCTGCGGCAACTGTTCCAGGAGTTAGTTGGCCGCCACTACGCCGAGGAGATCGGTATTCGCGACCCGCAGGTCGTTGCTTATGTTTCGCAACTACTGGCAGAATTTTGCGAGACCGACCAGTTATTCAAGATCCACAATGCAGAGGATCGGCCGCTCGCGGATTTGGGCGAGATGCTGCTCGAGTCTGATCCGGTGTATGGCCCCGCGCCCTCGTTTGACCGCGAACGCCAGGTACGTAAACACATTGGCGACTATGCTTTGTTTTTCGCAGGAATGTTTCCCGAGAGCATCAACCACCTCCGCTTGCGCCACCATCGCCTGGAAAATTTTGTCGAATGGATGAAGGCGGGAAAAGAAAGCTACTACATCGTGTCGAAGTTCGAGCACTTCGAGTACGCGAAAGTGGCGCCGCTGTTCGCTCATCTTTCACGCGAGTTCGAAGCCTGCGTCTACGGCCTCAACATGGTGAAGAACGATCTCCAGGAGATGCAACATCCCATCACCCGCCGCGATAACGAACTGCTGATGTAGGCGCGGGAGATTCATTTGTTCAGATCCGGTTGTCCTCCAATTCTGTAAAAGCTGAGCACTGTATTTCCCTGCGTCAGCTTGCGGATCCTCCGCAACGATTTAAATTCCTCGCCCGGATCAAACTTCTTTTCATGCTCAGCCACCACCAGGGACATCGCCCACACCACAGTCGAATCGGCCAGCGCGCTGAGAGTTTCTTCATAAGAACTTCGCATGCGATAAGGCGGATCGAGGAACACGACATCCGCTGCGAAGTGCTCGCGCTGCAACCGCCAGATAACTCCGGCAATATCGTCGCGTAGGATTTTGTATCCTTCGGCGATTTCCAGAGTTCGCAGGTTCTGTTCGATGACTTTGACCGCGGCAGGGGAGGTCTCCACAAAATAGGCTTGCTTGGCGCCGCGGCTGAGCGCCTCGATTCCCACCGCACCCGTGCCCGCAAAAAGATCCAGCCATGCTGTTCCTTCCAGCGCATTGGGATTTCCGGATGTAAGCACATTAAAAAGGGTTTCGCGCAAACGGTCGGATGTGGGGCGGATATCCGCGCCCCGCAGGGAGCGAAGTGGACGCCCCCGGTATTTGCCCGCGATCACCCGCACGGCTCTGTCCCTTCGATTACCCGAGTCAATATATCTGACCATGTAAAATAACTGTAGTAGCCGAAGTAGCCAGAGCCTCATGAGAAGCTTTTCTCTCCAAGTCGGGCGTCTTTTCGGAGTCGAGGTTCGACTCCACCTGACCTTCCTGATCCTGCCATTATTTGTTTTCTGGACGGAATCAACGGTGCGATCGGCGAACGGCCCCCGAGACCTCGCGCTCGTGGGAATCGTGCTGGCCTGCGTCGCCGCCCATGAGATCGGTCACATGCTCGTAGCCCGGCGCTACGGATTGATTGCGAAGGCTGTAGTCCTTCTCCCCCTTAGCGGAGTCACGGTGTTCGACGAATCGCGCGCAGAATCCCCAGCCTCGCCCGATAAAGCCTGGAAGCGCGAAGTCCGCATCGCTCTGGTCGGGCCGGCAGTGAATCTGGCATTCGCGATGATTGCCGCGGGTGTCATCACTGTGGCCAATCACGACGTCAGTCTGTGGAAGTGGCCTTTTTTGCAGGCTACCAATCTGCCTCGCAGCCTTGTGTGGGCCAACCTCTATCTGGCGGGATTGAACCTTCTGCCGGCGTATCCCCTGGATGGCGGGCGCATCTTGCGTGCGCTCTTTGCCCGCAGCATCGATCCGGCCGCGGCGACCCGCCGTGCCGTCTCCATCAGCCACGCCCTGGCCATGATCCTGATGGTCGCGGGCTTGTTCAGCGATACCTGGCTTACGCTGGTCGGCGTCATTATTTTTTCCGCGGCGCAACTGGAGGAGCGCGCTGTCATCTTCCAATCCGTGCTGGACAATGTTCGCCTGGAAGAAGTGATGCTCACCGACTTTGCCACGCTCTCCCCTGCGGACACTCTCGAAGACGCGCTGGAAAAGGCGGTTCACTCCCTGCAGGATGATTTCCCGGTCGTGCGTGGCGGCGACATGGTCGGCGTGATTTCCAAGCAGCGGATTTTAGAAGCGCTGCGCGCCGAGGGAAACGGTTACGTCCAGGCCGTGATGAATAAACTGTTCGAAGTTTCCGTGCGGCAGGAATCTCTCTCGTCCGCCTTTCGTAAGCTTACCGCCCGCAATCTCAGCATCATCCCAGTGGTCGAAGACCAGCGACTCGTGGGCATCATCACGCTGCAGAATCTAATGCACTCGATGGCCCTGCTGGCCGAGAGCAGGAAGCTGCGGCGGGATAGCGCGGAATCGTAAGGCGGGGCACATCAGAGTTTTGCTGGGTATCAAACGTCGAGAGTTAAGACGCTGCGAACAGAGTACACAGGTCCTTCGCTTTGCTCAGGATGACAACGTGCAACTTATGCCGTGAACTTTTCGGGACACAACACTAGAACAGCCGCACCGCTTTCGCCTGCCGCACCGCCGGAATCTCCTCCAGCTTTTTCAAAACACCATCTGGAACCGGCCCATCTACGTGAACTACGGCGATGGCCTCTCGCGGCTCCCCGGATGTTTCCGTACTGCGCCGCCCCAGCGAGAAATCAGCGATGTTAATCTCGGCCTCGCCCAAAATCGTACCCACCTTGCCGATCACGCCCGGAACATCACGATTCCTCAAATAAATCAAATCGCGCTCCAGCGGAGCTTCCACGTCAATGTCGTCGATGTGCAGCAGCCGGGGTGCGGTCCCGCGCAAAACCGCGCCTTTTACCATGTGCTCCTCCTTCGAACTCTTCAGCAAAATGGAGAGCACGCTGCCCGCGCCGCCGGTGGATGCCTTTGCCTTGTGCGCTTCGTGTACGCGAAGTCCGCGAGTTTCCGCCAGTGACGCGGCGTTCACCAGGTTGGCTTTCTCGTCCACCGATTGATTCAGAATTCCTTTGATCGCGGCATTGCGAATCAGATCGGTCTTCCACTCCGCAATATGGCCGCTGTAGCGCAGCGAAATTTCTTCGATCGAGCCCTCGGAAATCTGCGCGAGAAAAGCTCCCATCCGCTCGGCTAAGGCGATGTAGGGCCGCATCTCGGCGTACTCCTCCGCCGAAACCGAAGGCACGTTCACCGCATTCTGGATGACGCCATGCTTCAGATATTCCCTGACTTGCTGCGCAATCTGCACGCCCACGGCTTCCTGCGCCTCGTGCGTCGCCCCGCCGATGTGCGGCGTGAGGATAACGTTCTCCATCGCCATCAGGGGCGATTGCTTGAGCGGTTCTTCGGTAAAAACATCCAGCGCCGCCGCCGCGACGTGCCCCCGCTTCAATGCCTCGACCAGGTCTGCTTCATGCACCAGTTCTCCGCGAGCGCAGTTCACCAGGCGCACGCCCTTTTTCATTTTCTTGATCGCGGCCTGGTTGATCATTCCCGTCGTTTGGGGGGTCAGGCCGACGTGCAAGGTGATGTAGTCTGCCGCTGCGTAGAGATCGTCGAGGCTCGCCAGCCGGATCCCCTGCTCCTTAGCCACGGCGACGGAAACAAACGGATCATGTCCCACAACTTCCATCCCGAAGGCCCGCGCTCGCCGCGCTACTTCCATTCCAATGCGGCCAAGCCCGGCAACTCCCAGAGTCTTTCCGCGCAATTCAGAGCCTTGCAGCGATTTCTTTTCCCACTTGCCGGCATGCATTAATGCGTCGGCGCGGCATAGATGGCGCGCCATGGCGAGCATCATGCCCAGAGTATGTTCAGCCACGGCCACGGCGTTTGCCCCAGGAGTGTTCATCACTGCGATCCCCTGGCGTGTAGCCGCATCCAGATCGATGTTGTCCACTCCGACCCCCGCGCGCCCAACCACGCGCAGTCTCGTGGCATGCGAAAGCAGGGCTTCATCCGCTTGCACCGCGGATCGCACAATCAGAGCATCCGCCGACTCAAGATGCTTGGAAAGGTTCTCGCCCACCTGGTCAGCGGTGACGATTGTCCACCCCGGCTCTTTCAGTTCCTCCAGTGCCGCGGGTGAGATTTTTTCTGCAATGACTATCTTCAAAGTCGAATCATTCCTTTCAACTATCCCCTTTAAATCACTGGGTTAGGCCCCTGACAAAGCGTTGACACGAAGATTACAGCCCTGTGACAAGCTGGCCGAGTACGGATACTAAGCTTCTATCGACTCAGGCACAAACCCGCAAGGAGAATTCTCATGAAGCTCGCGAAGACACTGTCTCTAACTCTACTTCTCGGTCTAGGCGTGGCATGCGGCTACAGTTCCAAGATGACAACCCCCGCCGTTGCCGGAACCATGCCCAACATCACCACCCTCTCCCCCAATAGCGTAAAGGCCGGCACGATGGGCAATTCCATGATGGTCATGGGTGCAAACTTTGCCAACAACGCGACCGTCAACTGGAACGGGACAGCGCTGACGGCCACATTCACAAATTCGGGCCTGATGACCGCCACGATTCCAGATGCGGATGTCGCGACAGCGGGTATGGCAACCGTAACCGTGACGAATCCGGGAACACAGGGTGGAATCTACGGCGGCGGCACGATGGCCGCAACTTCCAACAGCATGACCTTCACCGTCAACTAGTTGCTGGGACGCTCCGCCGGCGCTCCTCAGGCAACAACCAAAGGTTGGCCAGACATCGCGCGGGCATACACTTCCTGAGCTGCGCGCACGGACGCACCGAACTCGACGTTCTGTCTGGTGGTGCGAGCCAAAACCTGCTCCAGAGCCGCTAGAATGCCGATCGTGTCCAGATAATCGTAGTAGCCGATGTGCGCGATACGAAAGATCTGACCCTTCATCTCCCCCTGTCCGTTGGCGACGACGGCATCGAAGGATTCGCGGAACTCCTTGATGATCTTTCCGGAGTCGATCCCCTCCGGCGAGCGGATTGCGGTAAGCGCGGCCGCCGGAGACGAAGCGTACAGCTCCAACCCGAGGGCCCGCGCACCTGCCCGCGTCATAGCCGCGCAGAGTTCGGCGTTGCCGACTAGAACCTCGCGGCCTTTCGCCAGATCGCCATTGCCCATGCCCCGAACAAATTCCAATGCCGCTCCCAGCGCCGCAAAGAGCGCTGTCGCCGGAGTGTAGGCCGATTCGCCCTTCGCCGCGGCCTTCCGCTCCTTGCGCAAGTCGAAGTAAAACCGCGGAGAGGTCGTCGTTTCCATCCGTCGCCAAGCCCGCTCGCTCACCGCGCAGTACGCCAGCCCCGGAGACATCATCAGCGCCTTCTGCGATCCACCGATAATCACATCCACGCCCCAGCCATCCACATCCAGGTGAGTGGTGCCCAGTCCGGTAATCGCGTCCACCACCAGCAATGTGTCATCGCCGTTCGCGTGAACCAGCTTGGCAATGCCCTGCACATCGTGCCGCGCGCCGGTGGAGCTCTCCGTAGCCTGCACGAAGACCGCGCGTACATCGGGAGTGAGCTTCGCGGCAATGCCATTCAACGAAAAGGTTCCGCCATAGGGTGCGCTTAGCACATGAACTTCGCAGCCGAAGGCCTTGGCCAGCCCAGTCCAGCGCTCCCCGAACTTCCCGGCGGTAAGCACCAAAACCTTGTCGCCGGGCGATGTCAAGTTGGTCACCGCCGCTTCCATCACGCCGGTGCCTGAGCATGCCAGCACCAGCACATCGTTCCGGGTGCCGATGAACCCTTTCATGTCGGTGAGCACGCGCTGAAACAAGGTGCGGAAGTCGGCAGTGCGATGGTGCGCCGTGAACGAGGCCATGGCGGTTTGCGCCGCCGGAAGCAGTGGAGTGGGCCCGGGAGTGAACAGACGATTCTTTCGCAGCATTCCGATTGGGTCCTGAAGAGTCAGAAACGTTCTCCTTTAGTCTATCGGAAGCTGCGAGGATTTTGCGGCAGCATGGAAACGCCGCGTAGGATAGGGCGCGGCTTCTAGCCGCACCGATAATTCCCTGAAATCAGCCGCGCTTTAGCGCCTGAGGCCTACCACGCAAGCAGGCCTTAGCCCTTCGCCGCCAAAATCTCAGGCTTATAAATCTGAGGGGCTTTCGCGAGCAACTCCCCGGCTTTGGCAAAGAGCGCTTTAGCGATCTCGCCGTTCAGGTGCGCGTTGCGGCCTTGTTCATCGGCAAAGGTATCGAAGATGCCGTACTTTCCCGGCCCCATTTTGATGGCATACCACGCAATCGTGCCCGGCTCGCTCTCTGCCAGCGGTTGCGCCGATTTCAAAAATCTTTCCAGTTCGTTTTCTTTGCCAGGTTTCGCCTCAAGCTCAGCCCAGATCGCGAGTTTGCTCATGATCGTTGGATCCTCCTCCGCATGAGATGCCCGAGGCGCGGCTTTAGTCACAGCCCGATCGCGAAACTTGCATGAAATTCCTGGCCCGGCTCTTCGCTATAATCCCCTGATGAGCCTCATCGAACAGATCCAGAACGACATTACCGCCGCCATGAAAGCACGCGAAGAGCAACGCCTCTCGACACTGCGCATGGTGAAAAGCGCGCTGAAGAATCGCGAGATCGATAAGATGGCGCCGCTCGACGAGAAAGAATCGCAGGCCGTCCTCGCCACCCTGATCAAGCAGCGCAAGGATTCCGTCGAACAGTTCACCAAAGGCGGACGCCAGGAAATGGCCGACAAAGAAGCCGCCGAAATCGTTCTGATCGAAAGCTACTTACCCAAAGCCGCAGGCGATGCCGAAGTTCTTGCCGGAGTGAAGGCCGTCATCGCCGAGATGGGCTCTCCCGCGATGAAAGACATGGGAACGGTGATGAAAAACGTCATGGCGCGTTTCTCTGGCGCCGGTATGCGCGTCGATGGAAAGATTGTGAGCGAAGCGGTAAAGCGGGAGTTAGCGGGAAAGTAGCCGCAACAGATTTTATGTAGGACAGATTTCATGTGGGGACAGCCGCCCTCGGCTGTCCGTCGAGCGTAGCTCGACAGTGGAAGCGGCAACATTTTTCACTTGCTCCTCTGGAGCTCCCTATAAACTTCACTCTTCGAAATCCCCCGCTCCTTCGCAACCTTCTTCAGCGCCGCTTTCTCGTCCAGTTTCTCCTCCGCCATGATCTGTTCAACTCTCTGGCGCACGTTCACCTTCACGGGTGCCGTGGCCTGTGTGTCAGAATTCTCGGCCTTCCCGATCAGCAGCGTGATCTCACCCTTCACGCCATCACGCGCCTTCAGCGTCTCCATAACTTCGCCGGCGCGACCGCGGAGAAACTCCTCATGCAGCTTGGTCACTTCTCGCGCGATCACCACATGCCGGTCTGGGCCCAGAACCTCGACCACATCCGCAAGCGCCTCGACAATACGATGCGGAGCTTCATAAAAAACCTGCGTGCGCGGTGAAGTCCTGATCGCCTCCAGCGCGGCCCGCCGCTCCCCGCGCTTGGCGGGCAGAAATCCGCTGAAGCGGAACGAATCCGTCGGCAGGCCGCTCGCCACTAGGGCAGCCAGAAACGCGGATGCCCCCGGAACCGGCACCACCGGCAAATGATGCCGGATGGCCAGGGAAATCAGCCGATAGCCAGGATCGGAAATTCCCGGCATCCCCGCATCTGTCACCAGCGCGACGCTTGCGCCCTCTTGCATGTCTTTCACCAGCTCTGCCGAGCGGGTCATTTCGTTGTGCTCGTGATAGCTGATGGTGCGGGTCGTAATACCGTAGTGATTCAGCAGCTTCTGAGTCTGGCGTGTATCTTCGCAGGCGATACGGTCTACTTCCTTCAGCACCCGCACGGCGCGAAAAGTAATGTCTTCCAAATTCCCGATCGGAGTGGCCACAAGATAGAGCGCCGGGCCTGTGGCCTGTGAGGGACGCTGCGAGGCCACGGCATGCTCCGCACATTCTTGAGCGGACTCTTTCATGCGCAAAGTCTAGCACCGCGGCGACCGTAACTAAGCTCCTCGACTGGCGTTATCCTAGGGTACGTTTGTTTTCTCTGGGAAAAACCCCGCATGACAGCCAATGATTTTCGACTGTTGGCACTGGCTCTTCCCGACAGCGCGGAGAGCGCGCACATGGACCATCCGGATTTCCGCGTAAAGAACAAAATCTTCGCCACTCTGGGTCATCCCGCGAAGGGCTGGGGCATGGTCAAGCTCACGCCCGAGCAGCAGCATTATTTTTCGAAGGAGTATCCCGACGCATTCGTGCCGGTGAAGGGAGCCTGGGGACGCCGTGGCGCCACCAGCGTGCAACTGAAAAACGCCGGCAAAAGAATTACGGAAAAAGCGTTGTGGGCGGCGTGGCGCAACACAGCTCCGAAGACTCTTGCCGCGCAATTCGCCAAAGAACCTTGAATAGTGGAGGCGACCCCGTGGTTTTCTCCACTACTCGCACTCGTACCCGCAACGCTGCCTGCATTGACGCCATCGACTCACGCCCCTAAAATCGATAAGAGAGAGATCGTCACCACGTCCCGGAGCCCATGCCCCTTTACGAATATCAGTGCGAAAAGTGCGGTCACCGTTTTGAGAAAATCCAGAAGTTTTCCGACAGGATGGTCAAGAAGTGCCCGGAGTGCGGCGGCCGGGTCGAACAAATGATTTCCTCCCCCGCTTTCCAGTTCAAAGGCTCGGGCTGGTACGTCACCGACTACGCCAACAAATCCCATTCGTCCGGCTCCGACGGAGACAGCAAAGACTCGAAGAAAGACGACAGTTCGAAGAGTGAAAGTTCCGCGAAGGAAAGCTCGCCCAAAGAAAGCTCGGCGAAAGACGGTGACTCCAAAGACGGTTCATCCAAGGAGACCTCGTCAAAGGAAAAGTCTTCGAAAGGAAGCGCTTCTCGAGAGTCCTCTTCAAAACGGTCCGGCAAGAATAAATAGCCGGACCGAAACACCCGCCAGAAGTACGCTATTTCAACTCACGCTCAAAGTGGTCTTCAATCATGTGGAACAAATGTGTCCGCGCATCGGGGCCTGAAATACTGTGGGTCTTATTTGGATAAATCATCAGCCGAAACTGCTTGCGCGCCTTGATCAGCGCATCAATCATCTGCATACTATTCTGAAAGTGTACGTTGTCGTCGCCAGTGCCGTGAGCCATTAACAGCGCGCCGTGGAGATTCGCCGCGGACGCGGTCACGTCGGACTCGGCATACCCCTTAGGATCGTCTTTCAGTTGCCCCATATAGCGCTCGGTATAAATCGTGTCGTAGTTGATCTGATCGGTGACCGGCGCGACTGCAACTCCGGCCCGAAAACGTTCCGAGTGCGTCATTGCATAGAGCGTCATCGAGCCGCCATTCGACCATCCCCAAATCGCCACGCGATCTTTATCGAGCTGCGGATACGCCGCCAGAAGCTGATCCAGCGCCGAAAGCTGATCCTTCAGCTCGATTGCCCCAAACTCGTGGCGAATCGTCGCCTGAAACTTTCGTTCGCGGCCCGGTGTTCCACGATTGTCGACCGCGAAAATCGCGAAGTCCTGGCGCGCCAGAATTTCATCGAAGGGATTGGTCGGCTCTTTCAGCACCATCTGCGCTGCGGGGCCGCCATAGATATTGACGATCAAAGGAATCTTGCCGTTCTCCGGTGCGTTCGGAGGTAACAGCAAACGTCCGTATAGCGTGGTGCCGTCCTCTGCTTTGAATTCCAGAAACTTCGGAGCCCGCAGCCCGTACTCTGCAATCTCATCACGCGCCTTCCAAACCGGAAAACAGGCCCCGCCCACCGCGCACACTTCCGAACGCAGAGCAGCGGTGGGACTCATGAAAGTCTTTTCGTAGTGTTTGCCATCGTCGGAGAATTTCCCGAACGAGAGTCCCTCATCGTTTGTAAGCTGCCGCAAATCGCTGCCGTCCACCTTGATCGAGAAAACATGCCGCTGCCTGGGGTCGTCTTTATTGGAGGAGAAAAACACCGTGCCCGCAGCTTCATCGACGCCTTCTACTCCCAACACCTCGAAGTCGCCTTGCGTGAGTTGCCGCTCCATCTTCGCTTCAGCGCCTAGCGGATTTTGTTTGTCGAAGCTGTATAGATACAGATGGGTATGCCCGTCGCGCCAGCTCGACCAGAGAAAACGATCGCCCGACTTCAATATCTTGAAGTCGTTGTTCACATTGATCCACGCCTCGGGACTCGTTTCTGACAGAACCTTCGCTGACTTGCCCGACTTCGCATCGACAAAATACAAATCCAATTTGTCCTGATTGCGATTCAATACCTCAGCCCAGACCACTCCCTCGCGCACCCAGCCAAAACGCGGGATGTAAGCTTCTTCGTCGTTCGTCAGCGAAATCCAGCGAATCTTTCCTTTGTCTGCATCCGCAATTCCAAGCTTCACCACCGGGTTCGAATCCCCAACTTTCGGATACTTTTCGTTATCCACAGTTGGATGAGTTGGGATCAGGTTAGCGATTGGATACGTGGGCACCTTCGTCTCGTCCATGTGCAGAAAGACGAGCTGCTTGCTGTCTGGCGACCAGAAATAATTGCTCCGCACGTCGAGTTCTTCCGCGTATACCCAATCGATATCTCCGTTGAAAAGATTATCGCCTGAGTCTTTCGTGAGCTGCCTCTCGTCCTTTCCACTGACTGGGCGAACATAGAGGTTATGTTTGCGAATATAAGAAACGGAACCGCCGTCTGGAGAAAACTTCGGGTCTCCGCTGGGGTCGGACGCGGACGTAAATTGAGTGGCAGTACCGGTCGCCAAATCAAAAATCCAGAGTTGCCCCTGCGAATCGAAGATCAAGTGCTTCGAATCTGGCGCCCACAAGTACGCAGCCACGTGATACCGCGTCAGCCGCTCTTTTTCGCGCTCATTCTTTACTTTGTCGTAGTCGGGAGCGAGCGAGGCCAGCTTGGCGGCGCTGAGCAAAACCTTTTTCTCGCCGGTAGCCGCGTCCACATACCAGAGTTCGCCGTGTTCCCCTTCGTCGTCACGCTGCACAAACGAGAGCTTGGTGCCGTCAGGGCTCCACTCAACATTTTCCGGTCCTCGCCCCCCTAAACCTCCAGGCGCAAAGATCGCCTCGATGGTTAAGGGTTTCGCGGGCGAAGACGATTGAGCCCAAAGCACCGGGGCAAGGCAAACGAAGACTGTGGCAAAAGCCAGCTTCAAAAATTTCACACGAACTCCAGCAAAAAGGAATGAAAGCAATCTACAGCACGCCCGGAAGAGTTTAACACCCTCGACGCCTTCCAATTTCCGCTTCCCCTGGAGGTGAGCGATGGCCGGAGCAAGATTCTGCGGCGCCGGCTCGTTGCGGTGGAGCTTCACAAATCCTCAACCGTCTAAAGCATTCCCGCACCTGCTCTACAGGAACTACCTGAAGCCCTACAGGGACCACCTGAAGATGTTCCACTCCTCTCCCGAAAAACCAGCAACCGTCTTTGCGAAGAGAGCCATCTATAGCTTCGCTTGATGAGGTGTGCAATCGATGCGTGCCACGACGCCGTCGTCTAAAACGCCATTCACGAACATTTACGTCGCCATCCTGGGGCTGGCGATAGCCTTTACTCTGACTGCGTGCTCAGGAGTGAGCGGCTCTGCGACCAATGCAGGAACCACCACTCCGACTATTTCCCTGAATCAAACCTCGGCAAACGTAATGGCGGGCGGGACGACGCAATTTACGGCTACAGTGCAGGATATCTCCAACACGGCGGTATCGTGGTCGGTGGATGGAGTTGCCGGTGGAAATGCCACGGCCGGCACAATTAGCGCGGCTGGGCTCTATACCGCGCCGTCGCAGCCGGGCTCTCATAAAGTTGTAGCCACCATCCAGGCGGACCCTTCGATCAGCGCGGGAGCCTCGGTCGTAGTCGGGATGATCGGGATTACTCCGTCGACTGCAATCGTAGCGCCCTCCGGTACGCAGCAATTCAGTGCGACGATCCAGGGTTTCTCGAGCGCAGCGGTGACCTGGTCCGTCGACAATGTAACTGGCGGCAATGCGACGGTTGGTACCATCAGCGCGAGCGGCTTGTACAGCGCTCCCGCGCAGGCCGGCAGCCACACAGTCATGGCAACCAGCGTTGCGGATACATCAGCAACGGCGAGTGCGTCAGTCACAATTTCTACGATCGGAATTTCTCCTACGACGGTCACGATGATCGCATCCACAACCCAACAGTTCACGGCCACGATTCCGGGATCAACGAACGCGGGCATTACGTGGACGGTGGATGGGGTAGTGGGCGGGAATTCCACAGTCGGAACCATTTCCGCATCCGGCCTGTACACCGCGCCGGCACAGGCAGGCAGCCATACCGTAACTGCCGCTGCCACGGCGAACCCGGCGTTGAATGCCAGCGCTACGGTGAACGTTTTTGTGTTCACCATTTCGCCTACCTCAGCCATCATTGCGCCGTCAGGCTCCCAACAGTTCAGTGTCACGATTCAAGGATTGACGAACACCGGCGTTACCTGGGCAGTCGATGGCGTCGCGGGCGGCAATGCGACCGTGGGCACGATTACGTCCGGCGGACTGTACACGGCCCCATCGGCGGTTGGAGCGCACACGGTTGCGGCAACCAGCCAGGGAGATCCAGCAGCCAGCGTGTCGGCCACGGTGACCATTGTGAACGGGAAGCTGAGCGCAGTGCTTACTTATCACAATGACAACGCCCGCGATGGAGCGTACCTGGACGAGGTTTTCCTGACGCCGAGCAACGTAAACGCGACCCAGTTCGGCAAGATACTGTCGTATCCAGTGAATGGACAAATCTACGCTCAGCCTTTGTATCTACCGCAGGTTACGGTGAACGGGGCCACGCACAATGTCGTGTACGTTGGAACTCAAAATAACTACCTGTACGCGTTCGACGCCGATGCGACCGCGTCCACTCCGACGACGTTCTGGCAACTTACGCCGGCTACGCTTGGTCCTTCCCTGTACAAGGGTGACCTGGGTGGTCCCTATCCCAACATCGGTATTCTCTCCACGCCGGTGATCGACGCCAGCACCAACATCATTTACTTCGTGGTCCAAACCTCAAACACAGGACCGAATGGCACTCCATTCTTCTTGTATGCCGTGAACGCGCTTACGGGTGCAGTTATCAATCACGTTCCGATCAACGCAACCGATACCGGATCCGGCGATGTGCTCGACCCAAGTTGCTACCAGCGCATGGGCTTGGCGCTGAATCCGGTGACAAATTGGATTTACATTGCGTTTGGCAGTTGCTCCCATGGCTGGCTGTTGGCTTATGACAAGAACACGCTGGCGCAAAAAGCTGTGTTCGACGACACGGCGGGACAAAACCCCGGCGGCGGCGGCCTTTGGTCTAGTGGTGGCGCCCCAGCGATTGACGATACGACCGGAAATATCTATCTCATGAGCGGCGTAGATGCCGGCGACCAGAACGATATAAAGCTTTTGTACAACGATTCGTTCCTGAACTTGAATCCGAACACGCTGGCGGTGCAGACGTATTTCTCGCCCGACAATAACCTCACGCTGGCCACGAATGATGCCGACTTAGGCAGCGGATCGCCCGTCCTTATCCCAGGCAATGCGACCTATCCTCAAGAACTGGTCGGCGGAGGGAAAGACGGCAATATCTATGTCGTGGATCCCCTGGACATGGGCGGATATAACACCGGATCGAACGGCAACTTACAGACTGTGACAACCGGTAGCGGCAAAGGGATCGATCTCTACGATAACCTTTTCTCCACTCCGGTTTATTGGAATGGAATACTTTACTACCACTCCAACGACGATGTGCTTCGCGCCTTCAGTTGGAGTGCCGGCGCCGCTGCCGGGCAGCAGCTTTCAAAATCTCCGACGATCGGCCCGGCGGACTCTGTTTACCAAATGCATGGCGCGACCGCTTCGCTGTCGGCTAACGGAGCTATGAACGGCATCATCTGGGACATCGACAACTCGGGCTACGTCAACACAGGGAACGGAACGGTTCCACTGATCGTGCATGCCTACGACGCTACTGACGTTGCTAACGAACTTTACAACAGCTCGCAGGCGGGAACTCGCGACACGGCTGGATATGCGCTGAAATTTACCGTTCCGACGATCGCCAATGGAAGGGTATTCGTTCCAACGGCAAATGAGCTCGACATATACGGATTGCTTCCGTAGTTGCGGCTGGGGAATGGGATTTGCACATAAGCCCAGTTAGCCAGGCATAGGGACACAAGATAAACCGGAGAATCTTCGAATAAGTTGTTACGAAGATTCCCCGATTATGCGTTCGCGCTTCTTATGCAAAGAGAGTAGAACGCTGCAATCAGAATGCAGAGGTCCTCGCTTCGCTCAGGACGACACGTAAGTCTTATATCTAAACTACACGCCTTCCGTGCCCGTTCTTGATCCCTCTGACGAGAAGTGGCTGCGGACGCGGCCGCCGATGTCCTGAACCTTGTCCCCGATTTCTTTGCGGAATTCTTCGCCGCTGGCAGGAGCCAACAACACGGCTGCGGCGACTCCGACACCGACTCCGGCGGCAAAAGTCAGAACGTTGCGAAGCGTGTGATCCTCTTCGGGGTAGAAATCGCGGGCGCGGTCGCGCAGGTCCGACATACGGTCGCCGGCGCGTTCCACGCTATCGGAAACACGCTCGCGCACATCGTCGGCAACGTTTTCCGTTTGCTCCAGCAGGTACACTGCAGTTTTGAGAACCGACCTCAATAGTTTGTTCATAGTGGATGACCTCACATCGTGATCGAAGTTCAAGCTTACATGAGTTAGTTGCAAAAACCTTCACGAACGGCGGTTATGTTTGGGACTATTTTGGCTCCAGGAAACGCCCGACGAAATATGGCGCAGCACTGGGTCATTCCTCAGTTGCTCAGCCCCGGCCGCTTAACCCAACAATCGTGCGGCGTCCTTTGCGTAGTAAGTAAGAATGATGCTGGCGCCGGCGCGGCGAATGCTGAGCAGCGATTCCATCATGACTCGGTCGCGTTCGATCCAGCCATTCCGGGCTGCAGCTTCAATCATGGCAAATTCACCGGAGACCTGATAGGCGGCAAGCGGCAGGTCGAAGCGGTCGCGCGCCGCGGCGATGACGTCGAGGTAAGGCATGGCGGGCTTAACCATGATCATGTCGGCGCCTTCTTCGATATCGAGTTCGATCTCGCGCATGGCTTCGCGCACGTTCGCGCCGTCCATCTGGTAAGAGCGGCGATCGCCGAATTGAGGTGTGGAATCAGCGGCTTCGCGGAACGGGCCATAAAATCCGGAGGCGAACTTCGCCGCGTAAGACAAGATCGGCGTATTGGTGAGGCCGGCTTCGTCGAGAGCGCGGCGAATCGCGGCTACGCGGCCATCCATCATATCGGATGGCGCTATGACGTCGATACCCGCGCGAGCCAGTGAGACGGAAGTACGAGCCAACAAAGCGAGGCTGGCATCGTTGTCGATTTCAAATTGAGGTTTAGCAGCGCGCGTAGCGAGGGCGGCAAGCTTCTCAAAGGCTTTTTCCTTGTCCGCGGGATTGCGCACTGCCGCAATGGATGCCGCGTTGGCGATCTCGGTGGCGGCGGCTCCCAAGGATTTGGGTCCGGAGGTCGTCTTCACAATTCCGCAGTGGCCATGGGACATGTATTCGCAGAGACACACGTCCCCCATCAGCAGCAAATCGGGCACCTCACTCCTTATGGCGCGTGCCGCCTGCTGAACAATGCCATCCTCGGCCCAGGCGCCGGTGGCAACATCATCTTTTGTCTCTGGCAGGCCAAAGAGGATCACCGAGGGCAAGCCCAGGGAATGAACCTGCTGCGCCTCTTTCACCGCTTCATCCACGGAGAGATTGAAGACACCTGGCATGGAGCGGACTTCCCTGCGAACTCCCTCGCCGGGGCAAACAAACATAGGGTAGACAAAAGCGTCCGGAGTCAGACGGGTTTCGCGCACCATATTGCGAAGCTGGTCGGTACGGCGCAAACGGCGAAGACGGGTAACCGGAAAGGCCATTGGAAACCACCTGGAAGAGAGTTGAGTGCCTTTCAACCCTTGATTTTAGCAGGACTTGGAGGCTGCCTGCAGCGTTGGGCCGGGGATTTCCAGAAAGGCCGACGCGTCGCGGAATAGGTGACCAAAGTAACCTCAAGTACTCCAAAAGGAACCTGCCAAGCCCCGGTCCTATCCTTAAGATATAGGGGGATGAGTCTGTTCCTGAGTCTATTCCGAAGATATCGCTGGTTTGCGGCAGCGGGCGCCGTCACACTCGCCTTCGCCCTGGCGTCGCTGACTTTGCGGCCGGGACCGGTGCTGACCGCGATTGCAGACGTGGGAGATCTTTTGCTCACGCTCGCCGTCGCAGCGGCAATGCTCGCCAATGCACGCGCCACTCGAGGAGTAGACCGCCGTTTCTGGATATTGATGGGATTGGGGTGCTTGCTATGGTCGTGCAATCAAGCGGGATGGACCTATTGCGAGGTCGTGCGCCACATAGCTGTACCTGATCCATGGTTTGTGGATGTGATTCTGTTTGTCCACCTGGTTCCGATGATCGCCGCCGTGGCACTGCGTCCGCACCGGGACGAAGGCGAGCAGAAATTTCGCGCAGGCACGTTGGATTTCCTTCTTCTTTTGGTGTGGTGGGTCTTCCTGTACGCATTCATTGTGTTTCCCTCGCAGTACATCTCGCTGGATTTGGGGGCCTACGACCGGAACTACTCAACCCTGTACCTGGTCGAAAGTGCCGTGCTCGTCGTCGTAATGGGAATTGCGGCCCGTGGAGCCCCCGCCGGATGGAAAATGCTGTATCTCAACCTGATGGCAGCCAGCGCCTTGTATGCGACATTTTCAGAGGCGGTAAACATCGCCGCCAGCCGCGGACAATATTACACCGGTAGTCTCTATGACGTTCCCTTGATCGGCACCATGGCCTGGATGGCGGCCGCGGCGCTCACGGCGCGGGAATGGGATCTGACCGCCGTGACCTCCAACCGCGAGGACGCATGGGGCGCAATGGCGTTGCGGCTGGCTATGCTGGCTATCCTCTCGCTGCCAGTGCTGGGCCTGTGGACTGTTCGGTGGGACAGTTCACCGCCTTCCACCCGCGCCTTCCGTCTTTTTACGGTACTCGCAGCGATGGTTGTGCTTGGCGCCTTTGTCTTCGTGAGGCAGTATCTTCAGGATCAAACCTTGATCGGTCTGCTGGACGATTCGCGGCGTAGCTTTGAGAACGAGCAGCGTTTGCAGAGCCACCTGGTACAAAGGGAAAAACTGGCGTCCTTGGGCCAACTAGTCGCCGGTGCCGCACACGAAATCGACCATCCGCTCACGGCGATCATGGCATCTTCAGAGAAACTGTGGTCGGATCAGCGGCTCACGAGTGAGCAAGACACGTTCGTGCGCAAGATCGTGAACCAGTCCCAACGAACGCGGGATTTGATCTCCAATCTTCTGAGTTTTGCGCAACAGACCTCGGGAGAAAAATCCTTGGTCGACGTTAGCACGCTGCTCCAGCGCAGTGTCCAGATGCGTGATCTGCGACGGATAAATCAGAAAGTTCGCATCGAAGTCGTCATCGATCCTGCTCTGCCACAAGTACGTGGCGATGGCCATCAGTTGTTTCAGGCATTCGTACAGATCGTGGAGAATGCTCTGGATGCGCTCGAGGAAGCGGGCGGTGGATTGCTGCGCGTCAGCGCAGAGCTTCAGGGAGAAGAGATCGTTGTAAAGTTTTCCGACAACGGCTCGGGAATTCGTGAGCCGCATCGAGTTTTCGATCCGTTCTATACCACGAAGCCGATCGGCAAAGGCACAGGCTTGGGCCTGAGTGCGGTTTACGGCTTGGTGCAGGATCACCGCGGGCAGATCACTTGCCAGAACAAAGACGAAGGCGGCGCGCTGTTCGTGCTGCGATTGCCATCGGCGAGTCCGGCGGATCCGCACGCGCTGGCCGCGGCGCAGGCTTGATCGTCGTCGCGGTTCGTCCTCCTTCATTTCTGTAACTTCCATCCTGTAACATGAATTTCGATGTCCGCACCGCTCGCCCACAGTTCCGCCCGTGTGCTGGAGTTCGATGCTCTTCGCGAATTGTTGCGGGGATACTCATCTTCTCCGCTTGGCCAGGTACGGATCGCAGCCCTCACGCCTTCGACCGACACGCTGTGGATCACTGCGCAGCAGGAACTAACCCAGGAAATCCACGACTTCCGGCGCGCCGGTGGACGCTTCGAATTTTCCGGCCTGCTGGAAATCACAACATCGATTCAGCGCGCGCGCATCGCCGGGGCGGTGCTTGAAACCACGGAGATCCGCGATGTGTTGATGGTGATCGATCGCGCCGCCGAGTGGCGCGAGATTGCGCTTCATCCTCCGGCGAGCATGCGGTCGGAGTGGCGGCGAGTTCGAGCGCTCTCCGAACAAATCCCTGCCTTCGCCGACTTTCTGCATTTTTTTCGTAACAAGATTCTGCCCGATGGAACGCTCGAAGACCGGGCTTCCCCGGAACTGTCGAGAATTCGGCGGGAGATTGAAAGACAAAGGCGCGGCATTCAGGACTCACTGCGAGGATACTTGCGGCGGCTCTCCGACGACGGCGCCGTGCAGCAGGAACTGATCACCATTCGTGGCGAACGTTTCGTCATCCCCATAAAAATTGAGCAGAGGCGCCGCGTGCAGGGCGTGGTGCACGGCGCAAGTTCAAGCGGACAGACCGTGTTTGTAGAACCGCTGGAGACGATCGAGCAGAATAACGAGTTGGTTCGATTGCTCGATGAAGAGCAGGCGGAGATTTACCGCATCCTCCTCGATATGACCCGGCGCATTGGCGAGCAGGGCGATGCAATCATGGCATCGGCGGAAGTGCTCGGCGAGTTGGAGTTACAGTTTGCCAAAGCCCGTTTTGCCGAAGAGTACAACTGTGTCGCGGTGAAGTTGAGCGGCGGTATTGAGACCCAGGGTGTTCGGAACCAGCAAGACTCCGCCAGCGGAGCTCGCCTCCTTCTACACAATGCCCGGCATCCGCTGCTGGAGCACAATCTAAAACTCAAGGGCGCGACCGTCGTTCCGGTGACGGTGGAACTCGAAGGCGCCCGGCGCCAGTTGGTGATCACTGGCCCGAACACCGGCGGCAAGACCATCACGCTAAAAACGATGGGTCTGCTGGCGTTGATGGCGCAGTCTGGAATCCCAGTGCCCGCCGATCGGGCGGAGATGCCCGTCTTCGACGCCATCCTCGCGGACATCGGCGACTATCAATCGATCGAGCAGAATCTTTCGACTTTTTCCGCACACGTCACCAACATCGATTTCATCTCCCGCACCGCGACCCCGCAGTCGTTGGTGCTGCTGGATGAACTGGGATCAGCGACCGACCCCGAAGAAGGCGCAGCGTTAGCCGTGGCCATTGCCGGTTACTTCGGCCACATCGGCTGCATGACCGTGATTTCCACGCACCACACTTCGCTGAAAGTCTACGGCGCCAATACTCCTGGCGTAATCAACGCGTCAGTGGGCTTCAACGAAACGACACTGCAACCGACATACGAACTAAAAATGGGAGTGCCGGGAGCATCGGCGGGAATCAATATTGCGCAGAGGCTGGGATTGAACCCTGCGATCATCGACGGGGCGCGGGCACGGTTGGGCACGCAGGCGCGCAATGTGGCCGAATTCCTGGACCGTCTGCATGCCGAACTGCGCGACGTTGCCGCCGAGCGATTGCAGCTGCAGGAACGCGAACAGGAACTCGAACGCCAGATTGCTCGCCTCGCTGCCGAGGGAAAAAAAGATCAGCAGGCGAAGATTCGCGACATGGAGAAGAAGTTGGAGATGGTGCTGCGCGACTTTGAATATCAGGCGCGTGAGGCGGTGAATGCCGTTCAGGAAAAGGCGGCGCAGAAGGTCGCGAAAGATGCCGAGAAGCGCATCGCCAGTTTACGCCGTGAATTTCGCGAGCAGTTCGATTCCACCGTGGTGGCGCACGCCAGCGGAGCGGATCAGGGCGATCCCCATTCGCAGCCGCAGGTGGTGAAGCAGGTCGGCGTCGGCGACACGGTCAAGCTGAAATCAACCGGACGCTCGGCGCGCGTCTCGCGCAAGCTGGATGAGGATCACTTCGAAGTGGAAATGGGCGCGATGAAAATGAGGATCGCGCGCGACGATATTGCCGCAGTCCTTACTACGATACCGGCCACCGCGCGGACATCCGAGTCTCCGGTGAAGGCGGCGCGGGCGCGCGGAATTTCAGTCTCGCTGAATAACGAGACCGAAGAGAATGCCGCATCGGAGATCAATGTGATCGGCCTCAATGTGGACGACGCGACCCGCGCCGTCGAAAAATTTGTCGATCACGCATTTCTCGCCGGATTGCCGCGCGTGCGCGTGGTCCACGGCAGCGGCATGGGCATTCTGCGCAAGGCGCTGCGGCAGGCACTGCAACAGCATCCGCACGTGGAGTCGGTAGCCGAACCTCCGCAGAATGAGGGCGGCGGCGGGGCGACTGTGGTGGAGTTGAGGGTGTGAAGATGCATATAGACGACAGTTATTCCCGACAGGCGCAGATGAATTGGCCAGTGCTATCACCCGGTGAAACTGTCGTTTGGAGGGGAAGGCCGGTTCGATCAAAGTACGCTACGAAGGACGCGAAGTTGACGCTCACCGGCATTCCCGTCGCGGCATTCATTACTTTCTGGATGTCAATGGCACTGCGGATTCCGAATAAAAACGGTCCAGTTGCGTGGCTGTTCCCCGCGTTCGGTATGATTTTTGTCCTCCAGGCGCTTTACCTCTTGGTTGGTCACTATCTCCGAAACTGGCTGGAATGGAAAAACATCGAATATGCGGTCACTAATCGGAGGACGGTCATTCGTCGAGGCGCCTGGCGGGTTTCCGAGATAAGTCGGCCACACTCCGAGTCCCCGATCGAGCTGCGGGCTAGCTCCGACGGGAGGATCGGAGATGTCAAGTTTCAAGCTCGCGGCAAAGTCGCTATGACCGGACTCAAGCAGCAATTAGAGGGCATGTTCAATCCTGAGGCAGCGACTGGGCAGTTTGCGCTTTACGCAGTGGAGAATCCGAGCGATGTTTATCGGACAATTCTCGCCCAGGCCAACACCGTAACAAACCGCATCCGAGACAATGCTTGATCAGAGCTGTCTTTTCAAAGGACCCGTTTTCCTCTACCTTCCACGAGTTGGGCGCGGTATCCACAGTTTCTTCACAGCAATCCGCCTCCGATATATTCCCATCAGCGGCTCTCTGGGCTCACAATCCCAAAGGGAGTAGTGTCGGCAGCGAATCACACCTCCACCCATGCCCGCAGACGATTTCAAAGAGACAGTGAAGCAGCAGGCGGACATCGTCCGCATCATCGGCGACTACATCAAGCTGAAGAAATCTGGGGCGTCGAACTATTCGGGGCTCTGTCCGTTTCATGGGGAGAAGACGCCGTCGTTTTCGGTGCATGCTACGCGGCAGTTTTACCACTGCTTCGGCTGCGGCGTCTCCGGAGACGTGTTCAGCTTTGTGCAGAAGATCGAGAACGTCACCTTCCCTGAAGCCGTGCGGCTGGTGGCGCAGAAGCTGGGGATTCCGCTGCCCAAGGCCACGTACTCGAGTCCGGCGGAGGCGCGAGACGCCAAGCTGCGGGCTCAGTTGTACGACATCCAAGAGCGCGCCGCCGCATTTTTTCAGGAGTGCTTGCGGCGTCCCGAGGGAGCGCGGGCCCGAGAATATTTGGCGGGGCGTGGGTTGGACGAAGAAACCATAGCCCGCTTCCGCATCGGCCATGCCCCGGATTCCGGCTTTTTATTGCGCGACCGCCTCGCGGGCGAATTCAGCGAAGAGGTGATGCGCGAGAGCGGCTTGTTCTCGTGGAAGCAGGAAGAGGGCCGGGAAAGCAGCCGTCAGCCCCCAGCCGTCAGCCATCAGCAAAACCAGAGTGGTGGCGCTGCCGGCGAACAGGTTCCTCGCGGGCATTCGCCCGGCCGGAATGACAACCTCGACGCTGAGGACAATGCGCCGACAACCGGCGACCGAAGACCGACGGCGATTTACTCCAAATTCCGCAACCGCGTCATGTTTCCGATCGCCAATGATGCGGGAAAAATCATTGCCTTCACCGGGCGCACACTGGCTACCGACGAGAAGGCCGGGCCGAAGTATTTGAATTCGCCGGAGACCGGAATCTATTCCAAGGGGCGCGTTCTCTTCAACCTTGATCATGCGAAAGAAGCGATCCGCAAGCTCGATTACGCGATCCTGGTCGAAGGTCAGATGGATTGCATTTCTGTCTTCGCCGCCGGATTTCACAATGTACTTGCCAGCTCAGGTACGGCGTTCACTGAAATTCAGGCGAAGCTCCTCGGGCGTTTCAGCAAGAACGTGGTAGTCAACTTCGATCCCGATACCGCCGGCGCCAAGGCTACCGAGCGCACACTCGGCTTGCTCGTTGAAGAAGAGTTTCAGGTCAAAGTGCTGACGCTCGAGCAGGGCTTCGATCCCGATCTCTACATCCGCCGCAAAGGCAGAGAAGCCTATGGAGAAGCGCTGCGGGGGTCGCAGAAATATTTTGACTATCTTATCGACCGGGCGCGAAGTCACTTTCCGGTACGCAGCGCAGAGGGAAAAAAGAATGCGGTGAACTATCTTCTGCCGCACATTCAACGCGTGCCCAGCCGCATCGTGCGCGACGAATTGGCGCAGGAGATCGCGCAGAAGCTGGGAATCGATTCTGCGGTTTTGCGGCAGGAGTTGCGGCATGTGGCGGCGGAGCGCTCGGCGGCGGCTGTGAAGACTCCCGCGGAAGGTCAGGCCACCGATGCCGAGCGAATCCTTGTGCGGGCGCTGGCCTCGGCGCGGCAGATGCAGACCGGTGAAGAGCACGTTTCCGCTCGCGACGGCGCTGAGGAAGAGTTCGATCCGGCGCGGCAGGCGCAGTTCGCCTTGCAGAGTGAAGGCTTGCACCGCGGCCTCGCCACCGAATCGCTGGTGGAGGCGCTGCTCAATGCCGGGGCCGATGTTGCCGATGTAATGGAAGTGCCGTGCTCGGAAAGCGAGCGCCGGATGCTGGCTTCCATCCTGTTAAAAGAAGATGAAGAACTCAGCGCGGAACGCCTGGAGGGCGCGGTGCGCGCATTACGGCGAATTCACCTGCGACGGCGGCTGGAGGAAACACAGCGCGAGTTGAAGAAGCCCGGAGTGAGCGACGATAAAGTGCGGATGAAAGAGCTGATTGGCGAACTGGAGCGGCTGAGCCGCGCCTTGCGCGATCCCAGTTTGGCGGAAGAGCGATTCGGCTTTGGAAATCAGAAAAGCGCGTGAAACAAAACAGCCCTTCATGCCATCTAAGTAATTACGGTTGTAAGAGATAGCGGCGCAGGGCGGGATCCTCAGCGGGGCAAGTGATAGACGGAGCAGTACTTATATGTTAAACTCTGTAAGTTTGTGCTAGGTGCACAACTCCGCACTAACCCCAAGATTCCCACCTTTTAAGTTGTACCACACGCTCCGCGCGAGCGAATTGACGGATTTGAGGACAACTCTTGGCTCTTGAAGACAAGTACGACGACATAAAAAAGCTGGTCGATGCCGGTAAAGAAAAGGGATATCTCACCTACGATCAGGTCAACGATTTAATCCCGCATGATGTGCACAGTCCCGAAGACTTGGACGACCTGCTGACGACGATTGGTACGCAAGGCATCGATGTGCTGGAGGCGGGGCCTAAGTCGCCCTCCGCGGCCCTCGATAAGAAATTTGACGAAGGCGAAGAGGGCGAGGATGTTGAACTCGACCTTTCTCCCGGTGCGCTCGAAAAGACGAACGATCCCGTCCGCATGTACCTGCGCGAGATGGGAACGGTGCCACTGCTCACGCGTGAAGGCGAAGTGGAAATTGCCAAGCGCATCGAGCGCGGACAGATCCGCGTACTCAAAGCCCTCTCCCGCTCGCCCATAGTCATTCATGACTTGCTCGCCATGGGCGAAGACCTCAAGAAGGGGGTGAGGTCCATCAAGGAAGTCGTCACCTTCGACGAGGAAGAAATCACCGACGAAATCCTGCAGAACCGCCTGAACGAGTTCACCGGCAAGATCGACGACATGGCCAAGCTGTATAAGAAGGTCGCGGTCCTGCAGGAAAAATACGCGACGGTGTCGCAGAAGAAGCGTCCGAAGGATCATCGCCGGGCCCGCCGCAATCTGGCCCGCGGAATTGTGCGCGTGTCACGAGCTGTACGCAAGCTGGGCTTCACCAATGCCGAGCGCAAGCGCCTGATTGACCGCGTCAACAAAACCGTCGACAGCATGCGTTCGCTCGACCGGCAGGCCGGGAATCTGGAGCGCAAAGCCGACGCCACCCGCAGCGAAGATCAAAAAAAAGAATATCGCCGCCAGGCCCGCGCGGTAAGAAGCGAGATTGAAAAGCTTGAAGCCGAAGCCGGACTCCTGTTCCAGGAGATCAAGCGCACGCAGCGCGAAATCATCCAGGGCGACATGGACGCCGAGCAGGCCAAGCGCGAGCTGATCGAAGCCAACCTGCGTCTCGTCGTTTCCATCGCGAAAAAGTACACCAACCGCGGCTTGCAGTTTCTCGACTTGATTCAGGAAGGCAACATCGGCCTGATGAAGGCGGTCGACAAGTTCGAATATCGCCGTGGCTATAAGTTTTCTACTTATGCCACGTGGTGGATCCGGCAGGCGATCACTCGTGCCATTGCTGATCAGGCACGTACGATTCGTATCCCAGTGCACATGATCGAGACGATCAATAAGCTGATCCGAACCTCGCGGCAACTGGTGCAGGAACTGGGACGCGAACCTACCAGTGAAGAGATCGCCAAGCGCATGGACATTCCAGTGGCGAAAGTGCGCAAAGTTCTGAAGATCGCGCAGGAGCCGATCTCTCTTGAAACGCCGATTGGCGAAGAAGAAGATTCGCATCTCGGCGACTTCATCGAAGACCGCGCCGTAGTTTCTCCGGCCGAAGCCGTGATCAATGTGAACCTCAAGGACCAGACGGGACAGGTCCTGCGCACGCTGACCCCGCGCGAAGAAAAAGTAATCAAGATGCGCTTCGGCCTCGAAGACGGCAGCGAGCACACTCTCGAAGAGGTCGGCCAGTCGTTTGCCGTAACCCGCGAACGCATCCGCCAGATCGAAGCCAAGGCGCTGCGGAAGCTGAGGCATCCGTCGAGGTCGCGGAAGCTGCGGGCGTTTATGGATGGGGTTAGAGACTAGGAACTTTCACCACGGAGACACAGAGTCACCTGGAGAACCCTTCAGGGGGCACGGCTTCGGTCGTGCCTTTTTGTTTGGCGCACCGGGTGTATTCCCAATTCGGCATTAGTTCCAAAATATTGAGGGCGGTGTTTTCTTCTGCGGACGACGCAGCCCATACAATTGTTACGGGCGGATGGTGTTTGGAGGGCGTTGCCAGTGGGTACTGGACGCTGTCCGTCAAACAGTCGAGTGGCTATTAGCCACTAGGGTTCGAGTCCCTCGCCTTCCGCGGTCGCTCGACTACAACGAAACTGCTTGACAGAACCGCACAGTGCCTTATCATTAAAGGTGACGGACAGCGTTCGGTATCAACTTTGAAGCCTCGAGCCCAAGCTCGGGGCTTTGGCTTTCTGGGGGCTACAAAATACCATCCCTCGCTCTTGCGCAAGCTGCGTGCTGCCTGAGCCATTTTCGTCGGCCGACGTAGCGACGGTGCCGATAGTGTGCTATACACTCTGGGCAATGGCCAGTCCTTATAGGTCTCAGGTAATCGAGTTACTTCAGCGACGCTTTGGAGCGACGCGAAAGTTGAAGGGCAGCGAGTCTCTTTTGGTCGTCGGCGATGAGGCCGCACGAATCTACTTTCGTTACTCGAAGGTGCATGCAGGTGGCCGCACGTTTTTCGGGCTCCGCGAGGTCGACCTTCGACAACTGGAGGGTCATAACTCCTACCTGTGCCTGCTGCTGGGGGACGGTTCGCCTCCGCTCTTCATTCCTTACGCGGATTTCGAGGAGGTTTTTCACAACGCGGATACCGCCCGGGACGGACAGTATAAGGTGCAACTCTACACGGAAGGGGCGCTGCAGCTTTACATTGCTCGCCAAGGCCGCTCAACGTTGAGGGATACGTTGGGCTGGGAGCACTCGAAGGCACTATGGACCCCGAGCGGTTACGTCAAGCTCGCGACCTTTCGCACTCCCAGGTGCAAACGCTACTAGCAGGTCTCGGGCATCTTAAGGGATACGACATCTGGGTCCCAGATGGCGATGTCGGCCGATTGGATTGGTCCCTGACGGAGCGATTTCCGCTTCGCTCAACCATCCCGTCAGGTTTCGAGAGAGTTCGCTCCATTCTCTCTGAGATTGACGTCGTTTGGGTCGGAAGTGGCCGGAATACCGTGGAGGGCCTCTACGAGGTTGAGCATTCAACTCCTGTCTACTCGGGACTGCTGCGCTTCAACGATATTCTGCTGATCGACCCGAAGGTGTCGCGGTTCTCCGTGGTGTCCAACGACACAAGGCGAGATTTATTCGCGCGGCAGTTGCGTCGCCCGACATTCGAGAAGAGCGGGTTGACCGAACTGTGCAGCTTCCTCGAATATGCTAACGTTCTGGAGTCGCACGAACGCTTGTCGAAGGCTCGCTTGCTATGAGTTCTTGACGGCCGGCGGCGAAGCTAGCCGAAGTCCGAAGAAGGCGGGGAAACAGGAGGAAGGATGGCTCGCTGGCTTGTCGTTGTTGAGGATGACGTCGAACCTCGCCTTGAAGGACCCTTCAGGAGCGAACGAAAGAGAATCGCCGCCGCCCGGGCGCAGCGCGAAGACGATCCTGAAAAGCGGGACGGTCTTTTCGGGCTAGATGTCAGCGCTTCGGGTTCGCCTCAGATCTACGCTTTTGCTACCTGCGAGGTCAGCCCCGAAACCGACGCGTGAGGCCCGTCTTAGGACTCCGCCTTGGTTCGGTGGAGGCGTTTGTGAATCTGCGCACTGCCGGTCGCCGAGCCTGCAGAGCCCGCCACAAATCGTACTGCGGCTGCATATTCATCCACAGCTCTGGCGTGGTGCCGAGGGCGGGCGCTAGCCGGATGGCCATGGCGGCGGAGATTCCCGCCTTGCCGTTGAGCCCGCGCGAGAGCGTCACGCGCGTAGTCCGCAGATGGGCCGCTGCCGTGGTTCACGGCCAGTTCGCCCAGATATTCGCGCAGAACTTGACCGGGGTGGGGTGGATTATGCATGCTCACCGCAGTTCATCTCCCGGCTCAGGCGCAGTCTTGGGCGCAGTACGCAGAAACCTCATCAAGCCCGCTCCAGTTGCCTTTCCGGCTCGCTTCTTGAAGAAATCAGCCGCGGTCTCAACGACCCCCACCTTTTGCGCGACGGCCGAGGCAATCCACTGATTTAAGGAGACGCCATCCTCTTTCGCAAGCCGCTGCGCCGCCTTCTTGATGGAGACTGGAAGTTTTAACAGATACGTTCCCTTGCTCATCGCCGCACCTCTTTAAAGTCTATCGGATGCCCCGCGCTTCACACAAAGCAGATTCCCATTTTGGGAATCGCCACCACTTTTTTCTTAGAATTTTTATTGCCTTCGTTTGCGAATGGCTGTCCAATGAATAAATATGGCGGCGTTCGCGAATTTTCAACCGAATGCCGCCTTTTTCGTTCTGAGGTAGCGCGTCATGACAAACCCGAAAGACTGGAAGAACCGGAAAAAGCGGACACCGAAAATCATCGACAAGAAACTTCGCGGCGAGTGGGCCGAAATGGTCTTCATGACGCGCGCCACCGAGCTTGGAATTCCCATCAGTAAACCGTGGGGAGAGATGCGGAGCTATGACTTCATCGTCGGACGCCCCCGCCACTTCGTGTGCGTGCAGGTCAAATCCACCATCGCCGAATTAGGCACCGGCTATGTCTGTACTGTGCGTGGCGGCCATAAACCATATCCGCCCCGGTTCCTTCGACTTTCTTGCCGCCTACGTAGTTCAAGAGAACGCCTGGTAGATCATTCCAGAGGACATGACTTGCGGCAGAGACTGCATAACGCTCTTCCCCAAGTCGCCGAAATCCAAATACGAGAACTATCGTGAGGCATGGCGCCTGCTCGATCCCGGCCCGAACTCCACCGTGGGCCGCATCGACAGTATTCAAGGTTGTGCTGAAGAATTCTCGACGGGGTGGAGCGAATAAAACGGACACCTATTTCTTTACAGCGTCTAAGTTATTGAGGTGGATCAGCCTCACATTTATCGTGCCGCGATTCCTGCGCGTTTTTCCTCAGCCTTCCACAGGGAAGTCTCATCGTCCACAGCTTCTGCACAATAGAGAAATGTTTTAGTGTTGCGCCGTGCAACGTTGTGCTTCACAGTGAATGCATCGAAAACGTTGGATCTTTCGATTTTGTCGAGCGATGAAATGCGGTGGGCTGGTGGAAGACAGGCAATTCTCGAGGGTGAATTGCCGGGGGTAATTCGGGAGCGCACGTGAGTGCGTGCCGGTTGCCCAGGCATTGCGGCCTCCTCCACTTCCGGTTCCTTGAGCGGGAAGTTTAGCCAGTCTACCGCAGGTTGCAGAAAGGCGGTTCTAGGAATCGCCCGAGCTGCGGCCATACTGGGAAATGTGGCACTCCTTGTGGGCGCTGTCGGACTAGTAGCATCGTCTCGCTGCTCCTAAGCGGCGAGAGGACAAGATGAAAGATCCGCGAACGGTGCGGCTCGAGGTGGCTGGCCTCGGGCCGCATTTGTTTTGTGGGTTTGACTTCTTCTTCGCCATTTGTTCTCCTATGGTTGATGCAAATATCCCCGCGGAACCTTCGACGAGGCTCGGGCCAGATTTTTTTAAATCGAGCTGAGTTTTCCGAAGCGCGCGCATCGCATTCACAACCTGCGCCGGGTTAAGGTGCGAGTGGCGTTTCAAGAAACTGGGGAACACACTTAGCGTGGCAACGACTGATTACAGCATCAGCACTCTTCCCGCGAACGTAGAAGCGGAGCGCTCGATTCTGGGCGCGATTCTGCTCGACAACTTTGCCTACAACCAGGCTGCCGAACATCTGCGCGTGGAGGATTTTTCTCTCGATTCGCACCGGCGCATTTATTCGCGCATGGTCGATCTGGCGGAGTCTTCGCGGCCGATCGACATGATCACGTTGATCGAGGAGCTTGACCGCCATAAAGACCTGCAGCCGATCGGCGACGTGGGATACGTTTCCAGCCTGCTGCACGGAGTTCCGGATCGTCCCAGCATTGAGCATTACGTCAAGATCGTCCGCGACAAGGCGCTGCTGAGAGGATTGATTCACGCGGCGAACACGGCGATTGCCCGGGCGGCGGATCAGTCGGATGCCGCCGAGGAGGTACTGAACGACTGCGAGGCGGCAATCTTCCAGCTCTCGGAGAAGCGCATCGGGCGCGGCTTCATGGGGGTGCAGGAGATCGTTCGAGAATCGTTCGGATCGGTCGATGCGCTGCTGCAACGCGGCCAGCGCATCACCGGACTGGCCACGCACTATACCGATCTGGATGAAATGACGAGCGGATTGCAGCGCTCGGATTTGATCATTATCGCAGCGCGGCCTTCGATGGGCAAAACGGCGTTCGCGATGAACATCGCGGAGAATGCGGCGGTCGAAGACCAGCAAGTCGTCGGAGTGTTCTCGCTGGAAATGTCGCGGGAGGCGCTGCTGATGCGTTTGCTCTGTTCGCAGGCCAGGGTGGATGCGCACAAGATGCGCACGGGTTCACTCTGGCAGGACGACACGCGCAAGGTGGTACGTGCCATGGAGCAGTTGGCGCACGCTCCTATTTTTATCGATGACACTCCCGGCATTTCGCTCAGCGAGATGCGCGCGAAGGCGCGGCGGTTGAAGCAGTCGCAGGGAAAGCTCGACTTGATTATCGTGGATTATCTGCAGCTCATGTCCGGCGGGAGCAAACGGTACGAAAATCGAACGCAGGAAGTGTCGGCGATTTCGCGCGGATTGAAAGCGCTGGCCAAGGAACTTAGCGTGCCGGTGATTGCGCTTTCGCAGTTGAGCCGCGCGCCGGAGAGCCGCGGCGGCGATCATCGTCCGCAACTGGCTGATCTGCGGGAGTCGGGATCGATCGAGCAAGACGCCGACCTGGTGATGTTTATCTTCCGCGAAGAAGTTTACAAGCAGGACGACCCTGACCTCCAAGGCAAGGCCGAGATTATTATTGGCAAGCAGCGCAACGGACCGATCGGCAGGGTGAATCTTGCCTTCCTGAAGAGTTGCACCAGATTCGAAACGATGGTGGAGGGTGGATTGGCGCCGGAGGAATGATGCCTGCCCATACAGGAATTACTGTAGTTCTGTTCCGTAACTACCTTAGCCGCTTCGAGTTGCAGAACAGCTCGCTCACTGTGGAAAAGCTTGTGGAATTGCAGACTGCGAGAAAAATTCCTGCCGGTAAAGATTTGTTGGTGGTTTTGCGGCGTGGCATTTCCAGCCCCTAAGGCCCTGAATAGTAACCAGTTAGGCAATTCACTCGGCATTAACATGGGCGGAAACCGGGGAAAGCCGGGTTATTCCCAGTTTAGGGATTTGCACATTTGGCGGTTTCCGGTTTTGAATTCCCTGCTCTTGAGCGAGACAAAACCATTGTAAGCACTGACAGAACGTTAGGAGCGGAAACACGCCATGTTCTCAGAAGTCCGCTTCCAGGTAGCGTCTAGTTTGCCGACAAGCATCCACCAAGTAAGTATCGAACAACGAGCGCGTTTGTCCCCGGCCAAACTAATCGATGACTCGCCGAACGCCGCCCTCCCCACTAAGGTTCGCCAAAAACCTGTCTGGCTACAAAATGCCTGCGCTGCCGGCCCACCGGGCGATATAGGCTCGCAAAAAAGACGTGAAGTCGTCCGCGCCTGGCGGCAGCTTCTTTCCTCGAAGGCTGATGCGGCAGAAGTCCAAGTTCACAACCGGGTTGATCAGCCTGCTGAGTACAACTTTGCGATTGCGGCAGGCAGGCAACACGAACGACGGGATGATGGCAATGCCTTCACCGGCCTCGACCATGGCGATCATCGTGTCCAGATAGTTGAACACGGCGCGCGTGTGGAGGAAAACACCGGCGCGGGCTAGATGCCTGTCGATGAACTGCTGGACCAGATTGCCGGGCGCCAGCGCGATCAGCGGCACTCCTTTCAGCGCGGACCAGGTTGTGGACGTACGGCGCAAGGCCAGATCGCTGGCGGGGCGAATCACCATCAAGGAAAAGCGAAACAAGGGCGTGCGGCGGATGCCAGGCGCTGGCTTTAAAAACGCACCCACGCTCATATCCAGTTTGCCTTCCTCAACCAGTCGCGTGAGGGCCTCTCCGCCGACATCGAACAAGCGAATGCGGAGGTCGGGCCGGTTACTTCGGAATTCCTTAATTGCTTCGGGGAGTATGTTGGCCGCGACCAGAGGCGGCGCGCCAACGGATAATAAGTGGCTGGCTTCGGCTGCCGATTGTCCGACGCGGGATACAGCGGCATCAAGCTTCTCGAGACTTTGCCGGACCACTCCAAGCAGTTCGCTACCGGAACTCGTCAGGCCGACATGGCGTGTCGTGCGATCAAAGAGACGGAATCCGAGTTGAGTTTCCAACTCTCGAATCAAAACGCTCAACCCGGACGGTGTGATGTAGAGTGCTTCCGCGGCACGCGAGAAACTTCGATGCTGGGCGACAAGCGAAAAAGCACGAAACTGGCGGGAGGTAAAGTCCATTGCTGAGAATACCTCAACAATTATTGAAATATTTGAACTTGTATCACAAGACTGCATGAATTGAAATAATGCGGTGGCAGTGTTCTGGCGGCGATCCTGCGACGATGGAGAACGGCCATTGCAAGAGTTACCAGGTAAACCGCGCGTGTGGATTGGCGGCGCCCGGGCCGCGGAGTCGGCTTTCGCCAGCTTGAAGCTTCGGCAGTGGATCATCTGCGGAGTCGCGGCCCTCGGCTTCGCCTTTGATCTGTACGAAATCGTGATCCTGCCACTGGTTGTGCGACCAGTACTCATCGCCCTCGGGGGCCTCAAGT
>Ga0210400_10000766_pt1 | contig 34005 bp, 29 predicted proteins | sample IncBWH26MmetaG_FD_155456 | JGI IMG/M metagenome (GOLD analysis project Ga0210400, IMG submission 155456) | Forest soil microbial communities from Barre Woods Harvard Forest LTER site, Petersham, Massachusetts, United States - Inc-BW-H-26-M | ecosystem: Environmental > Terrestrial > Soil >... | reverse complement strand
CATAGTCGAGGCGTGAGTTCGCTTTGGCGATTTCATCTTTCAGGGAGGCGACCTGTTCACGACGCACGCCGGCATAGACGTTGTTGCGGGTTGCGACCGCCGATGCGAGGGCCGCACGCGCCTGATCCGCCTGTGCGGTCAACTCGACCGCGGAGAGCCTGGCCAAAACATCGCCCGCCTGCACGGGGGCGCCCTTCGCGACCTCAATCGACACGAGTTGACCGTCTACCTCCGGCTCCACCCTGACCTCGGTCGCCCGCACGACGCCAACGAGTGTGGCCGCCGACCCCGAACGACGCCCGGAATAGATCAGAACGCCCGCGACCAGTGCGAGTGCGATCGCAACGATGGCGGCACGCTTAGTCCTGCGCATGTCGCTGTCCTCTCTTGACGGCAAGCGCCGAGATCACGGCGAGCGCGAAATAGGCCAGAGCCAGACACCACAATCCGAGCCAGTCATGCGCGACCTCCCAGATGCTGGCACCCAGCTGGTTGATGCGCACGAGGCCGTCAATCGCGAAGTCGGCGGGGAAAAACCGGCCGAACGCGAGGGCGACCTCGGGTATCGCCTCGCGTGGCCAGGCAAAGCCGGCCATGAAAAACTGAGGCAGGCTGGTCGCCAGGAGAATGATGGTCGCGTTCTCCGGCCGCGTGAACCAGGCCCCGACGGCCTGCCCCATGAAGCTGGTCGCAAGCAAAAAGACGGTAGCGAGCGCGAAGAGTTGCGGAAGATGGCCGAGCGTCGAAAAGCCGTAGATACGCGGCAATACGATGAGATAAAGCGCGACCGCTGGAAGGTAAATGGTCAGATGGGCGATGCCGCGGCCGAGCACGCCGGCGAACGCTCCACCGCCCTTCGCCAGCGCCGTTCCGGTCAACATCGCCGCACCGATCAGAAGTGTTTGCTGCAGGATCAGTATAAACGCCGCCGGGACGATATAGCTCGCATAGCCGCCCACCGGATTGAAGATCGGCTGCAGCAGAATGTCGGCCGGGCTCAAGCTCGCCAGTTTCGCCTTGACAAGGCTTCCGTCCAAGCGTGCGCCACGCGAAACGAGCTCGGATGTCAACGCTCCGACGGCCGTGGCGACGCCGCTTGCGGTCGACCTGAATACGAACAGGTAGGTGGCATCCGCGTAGATCGGGATGTGAGCGGTGATGCCCTTGAGCACATCGCGCTCGGTGTCTGCCGGGATTTCGACAACGGCAAAAGCCTTCCCACGGTCGATTGCGGTACGCGCCTCGGCGAGTGTGCGGGCGCGAACCACGACGCTTACCGCTCCACTCGCATCCAGCGTCTCGACGATCTGGCGGCTGAGATCGCTCAGATCGTTATCGACGACCGCGATGGGAAGCTTGCGAAGGATCTGGTTCAGATAGGGTTGCGGATAATAGATGCCGTAAATCAGGGGAGCCAGGAACAGCAGGCTGAAAGCACTTCGCGTTCCGAGCACGCGCCGCCACTCCGCCTTGAAGGCGCCGCCGACGCCTCGCGGTGCCTCGCCGATCTCGGGTTGCTCGGAAGGCGGCGCTGCCTGAAACCAGCCCTTGCGCTTGAGGCTTGCCATGCGCAGCAATGCGAGGCCGGCATAGAGCACCGTCAGGCCGGCGAGCGCCGCGAAGGGAACGGCGGATTCCGAGACCGGCAATCCTCGCGCCGCTTGTCCCAGCAATACGGCCATGTACCAGCGCAGCGGCAGAATCGCGCTCCAGACTTGCGCGAACGCATTCATGCCGACCGTCGGGAAGCCGACGCCGGCGTAGCCGAATGCAGGAGAGACAAAGAGACCGGCCAGTCCCAGCCCCGTCGCCAGGTCGCCGGCCACGAGCTGCAGCAAGGCGCCCAGCGACAGGTGAGCAATAATCAGGAGAGAGCCAGCGGCCAGCATCAACGGCACGTCTCCCTTGAAGGGGATTTTCAGCACTCCCTCGAGGAAAAACGACTCAGCCAGCATGATCAGGAAGAAGATGCCGAACAGCGGCGCGAGCTTGCCGACCAGCGCGACGACCGGATCGCCTCCGGCGCTTTCGAGCCAAACCCGCGCGTCGCGACGGCGGAATTCGGATCCGACCGAATAGCCTGCTGCGAGTGTGATCACCACATGGATGATCATCGGCATCAGCGCGCGCAGCAGGAACTGGGCATAGTTCTTTTGCGGATTGACGAGCGCGATGGTCTCCCCGGTCAGCGTTCCGACGGAGTTTGGTGCGGGCGCGGCGCGGTTGGCGGGGGCAGCCACGGCGGCCGCGGCGGAAAGCACATCGCTCAGGCCTGAGGATGCAATGCCGGCCGCGGTCAGGAACTGCTGGTTATAGAACCCGACGACCTGCGGGCGGCGTTGGGCCTGCAGGTCGCGCTCGAAATTCGGCGGGACATAGATTGCCGAGATCGCCTTGCCGGACCGTATGTCCTGCACGGCCGTCGACAGCGTACCAGAGCGGTCGACGATGTGCAGGCTCGGAGACGCCGCGACATATTCCACAAGGGCACGTGACGCGTCGGACCTGTCCTCGTCGACGATCGTCACCCCAAGCCCTCGGATGACCGGGCGGCTGAAGACGGTCGTGAGAACCACGAACGCAAACAGAGGGACGCCGAAGATCAAAAGCAGCGCCACCCGATCGTGAAACAGCCAGTGGCACTCGCGCCGAATGACCAGCAGAAATCCGGGCTTCGGCGCCGGCCTCATTGCCGTGACCGCCAGTCGAGATAGGCGCTCATCCCCGGTCGCAGTTCGGGCACCGGCTGGACCGGGTAGGCGCGGATCGAAAACGTCCGCAAGTCGAAATCGCCCGAAGCACGCGTCGCCCGCCAGCTCGCATACTCGCCCTTGGTGGCAATAAGCTTGACCTCGACCGTGACGCGGCGCTCATCGAGAGCCGGAATACGAACATCGAATCGATCGCCGACCTTCAAGTTTTTGACGAGATCCTCGCGAAGATCGAAGTGGATCCAGACGTCGGCCAAATCGATCAAGGTAATGAGCGGCACGCCTGGCGATACATATTCGCCGGGCTCTACATTGCGCTGATAGACTTGCGAGGCGAGGGGGGCATAGACCACGAGTTGATCGATGATCGATTGAACGCTCTGGATATCGGCATCGGCCTTTTCGACATTGGCCCTGGAAATAGCGCGCTCCTCTTTTGTGTAGCCATTGACAGCCTGTTCGTACGCTGATTTGGCCTGATCGACTGCGTGTTCGCTTTCGTGCAGGGTATCGGTCACTTGGTCGAGGCGGGCTTGCGGCGCGTTGCCTTGGTCGGTCAATATTTTAGTGCGGTCGAAGGTCTTCTGAGCCAGCACCAGAGCCGCCTGCGTGCGCTCCATTTCCGCTTTCCGTGCGGCAATGGTTTCCACCCGTGTTCCGGCCAGGACGTTGGCGAGCTGAGCCGCCGCAACAGCCTTTGCGGTCCTCATCTGATCGTGTTTGGCAACGGTTTCGGGATTATCGATCCGCACCAGCACCGCGCCCGCAGGAACGTTCTGGCCACGCTCGACGGGTATTTCCTTGACCCGTCCGTCGACGCGCGCGGCTATATCGAGGCGTGTCGCATCGACCTCGCCCTGTACCAGCAGCGGTTCCGATCGCGAGAGATAGAAAAGGGAAAGCCCGACGACGGCGGCTCCAACGATACCGACGATGATGGAAGGCGCACGCGTCGCGGTGCGCGTGTTCTTCGCTTGTCCATCACTTGGTGCGTCAGACGTACCTTGAATTTTCTCACCAGAGGTCGGCATATCCATGCCTGGCTCCATCTAGCTCATGGCCCGAGAGCCGACCGTAGCATATTTGCAGTGAATCGTCACCGAGGCGAACCGCACCGGCTCTCGCGACATATCCTCTGAATTTCACCAGATCCGGATGCGTCACGAAGACTAGTTCTCAGGATCTATCGCAGATCGAACGAGCCTGAGCAGAGGAATTTAAGGCGCCGACACAGTTAAACGGCTCCGCACCACCCTAGATGCCGCAGACATCCCGCCGCTTGGAGAAACGTGCGACGACTTGGCGGTGTCTGCGCTCAATCGTGATCCGATTTTACCTGCGACGGCGTTGAGTGCGGCGGCTGGCTGCTTTGTCCCCCGCGGCTCGATAGAACTAGCGCCGGCCTGAGCAACCGGCCATTAGAGTTCCGATATCAGCGGTGATCGCCTTATCTGCCCATCAGCCTGAGCAGTTGTTGCGGGGAAATGTGTAAGTGCGCGGCAGGGATGGGCGGCGCATACGAAGCGGTGAAGAAGCACAACCATTCCAGTGACGATCGTCTCATTCAATATCATGGCAAGTATTCGCGGCACAGTCGCGGTCAAGCATTGACCAATTTCGCATCAGATCGTCATACGGGTGCCACATGTCTGAAGCCGTCAAGAAGAACAATCGAAGCGCTGGCGCGAGCGCCGCCGTCCCACGTCTCTTTGTCCTTGAGCTCAACGCCGGTCGCATTCACTCCATGAATACGGACGGTTCCGACCGCAAAACCATCGTATCGGATTGCCACTTGCCCGACGGTATCGTCGTCGATGTTGATGCTGGCCATATCTACTGGACCAACATGGGCATCCCAAACCTGAATGACGGGTCCATCGAGCGCGCCGACATCGACGGCAAAAACCGTAAGACAATCGTCGCACAGGGAAACACCCACACTCCGAAGCAGATCATCCTCGATAAGAAAGGTGGCAAGCTCTATTGGTGCGACCGCGAGGGCATGCGCGTCATGCGCTGCAATCTCGACGGCTCGCAACTGGAGACGCTCATCGAGGTGGGGCGCGGCGAAGCCGATCGCCGCGATCAGATGCGATGGTGCGTTGGGCTGACCATCGACCCGAAATTCGGACATATCTACTGGACGCAAAAGGGCCCCGACAATGCCGGGCTCGGCCGCATCTTCCGTGCCAATGTCGAAATTCCCGCCGGCCAGACTGCAGCAACCAGGTCCGACATCGAGATATTCTTCGACGGTCTGCCGGAGCCGATCGATCTCGAGCTCGACCACACGAACCGTGTTCTCTACTGGACCGATCGCGGCGACCCTCCGCGCGGTAACACCGTGAATCGGGCCTCGATCGACAACAAACCAGCCGAGCCGGAGATCGTGGTGACTCATCTCATGGAGGGAATCGGTATCGCGCTCGACATTCCAAACGATCGCATGTTCGTTACCGATTTCGCCGGTTCGGTCTATTCCGCCGGTCTCGATGGAAAGAACGAGCGCAACTTCCTCTACGCCCAGGGCAACCTCACCGGCATCGCCTACGCCGAAATCTGACAAACGCATCGGAGAAATGACATGACCGATACCAAGCCCATTCGCCGCATCGCCATCATCGGCACCGGCGTGATCGGCGCGAGCTGGACCGCCCTGTTTCTCGCCAAGGGACTGCAGGTCGTCGCCACGGACGTCGCGCCGAACGCCGAAGCCGCGCTGGGAAATTTCGTGGAGACGGCCTGGCCGGCGCTCAAACGATTGGGCCTGTCGCCTGCAGCGTCGCAATCGAATCTGAAATTCACGACCGCGCTAGCGCAAGCGGTCGACGGAGTCGATCTCGTCCAGGAGAACGGGCCCGAGCGGATCGATTTCAAGCAGAAGCTCTATGGCCAGCTGGACGAGCTGCTGGCGCCGGAGGTGATCATCGCGTCGAGCTCGTCGGGGCTCACCATGAGCGAAATCCAGAAGGGCGCCGCGTCCCATCCCGAGCGCTGCGTCATCGCCCATCCGTTCAATCCGCCCCACTTGATCCCGCTGGTCGAGATCGTCGGCGGGGCAAAGACCTCGGAAGCGACAATCCGGCGCGCAGCTGAGTTTTACACGTCAATCGGGCAGCGGACGGTGCGCGTCAACAAGGAGATGCCCGGCCACGTCGCTAACCGCTTGCAGGCCGCATTGGCGCGCGAGGTTTACTACCTTGTCGCCGAGGGTGTGGTGAGCGCCGCTGACGTCGACACCGCCCTGTGCTGGGGCCCGGGCCTGCGCTGGGGCGTTATGGGCAACATGATGCTCAACCATCTCGGCGGCGGTCCGGGCGGCATCGAGCATTTCTTCCAGCAGTTTGCCGGCCCGATGACGGCCTGGTGGAAGACCCTCGGCGCGCCGGTGCTAACTCCGGAAGTGCAGAAGAAGCTCATCAACAGCGTCCATGCCGAGGCTGGATCGCGCTCGATCGACGAACTCGAGCAGGAACGTGATGAAGTCCTGCTCGGCCTGATTGAGCTGCGCAACAAGGCCGCCAAGTCGAGCCAAACGAAATCGAAGCAGCCGGCTGCCTGAGACGGGGCGTCCCCGGCGAGACCCGATCACGCATCCGACTGGTTCTCCAATTTTCCCGCTTTCAAGCCGCAGCCAAAGGAGTCTCAAATGCCCACCGCAACCGCAGCAAGCAAGAGCGCAGCAGCGAAGCCCGCGCCTGTACCCAACGGCGACTTCTATCAGCTGATCGAGCTTCTCACGCCCGAGGAGAGAGCGCTCGTCACAAAGGTGCGGACATATATGGAGACCAAGGTCCAGCCGATCATCAACAAGTACTGGTCCGATGACGCATTTCCGTTCGAACTGCTGCCTTCGTTCAAGGAGCTCGGCATCGGCGGGCTAGGCTTTGAGGGCTACGGCTGCGTGGGCGGCAGCCAGAAGCTGTTCGGCTTTGTCGCGATGGAGCTTGCGCGCGTCGACGCGTCGTTCTGCACGTTCTTCGGCGTGCACAGCGGCCTGGCGATGGGCTCGATCTATCTCGATGGATCCGAGGAGCAGAAGCAGAAATGGCTGCCGCAAATGGCCCGCTGGGAGAAGATTGGTTGCTTCGGTCTTACCGAGCCGCTGGTCGGTTCGGGAACGAGCGGTGGGATGACCACGACCGCCAAGCGTGAGGGCGATACCTGGATTCTCAATGGACAGAAGCGTTGGATCGGTAATGCGCCATGGTGCGACCTCTCCATCATCTGGGCGCGCGATCTCGCAGACAACCAGGTCAAGGGTTTCATCGTCGAGAACAAGTCGACGCCTGGATTCAGCGTCGAGAAGATCGAGCACAAGATTGCGCTCAAGGTAGTCCAGAACGGCCAGATCACGATGAAGGACGTGCGGGTGCCGGAGGCTAACCGCCTGCAGGGCGGCAACTCGTTCCGCGATACCGCACGCGTGCTGCGGATGACGCGATACATGGTGGGTTGGGCTTCAACCGGCATCCAGATGGGCGCCTTCGAAGCCACCCTCAAATACGCCCAGGAGCGACTGCAATTCGGCAAGCCGATCGCTTCGTTCCAGCTGATTCAGGACCTGCTTGCCAAGATGCTTGCCAATCTGACCGCGTGCCAGTGCCTGATGCTCCGCCTGGCGCAGCTCGACGACGAAGGCAAGCTTGACGACCATCACGCGGCGCTGGCGAAGGCGTTCTGCACGTCGAAATCGCGAGAGACGGTCTCATGGGGACGCGAGGTCCTGGGCGGCAACGGCATTGTCGCCGACTACAATGTCGCGCGCTTCTTCGCCGATGCCGAGGCGCTCTATTCCTATGAAGGCACCTATCAGATGCAAAATCTGATCGTCGGAAAAGCCATCACCGGCCACGGCGCCTTCGTGTGACATCCGAGCGGCCGGCACTCGGAGGCCGACCGCTCCCCATCCAGGAGATATGGCTATGGTTTCGGGAACTGCACCGCTCACCCCTTCGCCTGCAACAGCACCCAATTCCTTGCCCGGAGCGGCGTTGGCGCTCGCGAATGTCCTGTACGAGAAAAAGGGTTCGATCGCCTACGTGACGGTCAATCGGCCCAAGGTGCTCAACGCGCTCAACACGCCGACGTGGACCGATTTGCAGGCCGCATTCGAGGATGCAAAGGCCGACGCGTCCGTGCAGGGCGTGATTCTGACCGGCGCGGGCGACAAGGCTTTCATCGCCGGCGCAGATATCAGCGAACTCTCGCATGTCGACGCCTACGGTGCGGAGGAGTCCAGCCGGTTCGGGCAGGGTGTGCTGGACCACATCGAAAATCTCGGCAAGCCGGTGATCGCGGCAATCAATGGCTTTGCGCTGGGCGGAGGCTGCGAGACGGCAATGGCTTGCACGATGAGGATCGCAGCGGAGCATGCCAAATTTGGGCAACCCGAAGTCAAGCTGGGCCTGCTGCCCGGCGGTGGCGGAACGCAGCGTTTGCCGCGTCTGGTGGGTAAGGGTCGTGCGCTGCAGCTGATCCTCACGGGCGAGACGATTTCCGCGCAGGAAGCCTATCGCATTGGCCTCGTCAATGAAGTCGTTCCCGCAGCCGGCTTGATCGACCGTGCCGAGACGATTCTGAAGCAGATCATGGCCAATGCACCGATCGCCGTGAAGTTCTCGCTGGAGGCCGCGAACAAGGGACTGGAGACCAGCCAAAGCGAAGGCCTTGCATTGGAAGCTTCCTACTTCGGCATTTGCGCGGCCACCGAAGACAAGAAGGAAGGCACCTCCGCCTTCCTCGAGAAACGTGCACCGAAGTTCCGCGGTCGGTGAACCAGCCCGCACACGGCGATTTGGAAAGGACAGCCATGGCAAGCGACAATATTTTCTCTGGACTGAAAGTGGTAGATTTGGCGAGCTTCATCGCCGGCCCCAGCGCCGCGGTGATCCTGTCGGACTTCGGCGCTGACGTCATCAAGGTGGAGCCGCCGAACGGTGAGCTGTGGCGGCACGGGAACAAGATGCCGCCGCAGCCGGTCGCGGAGGACGCCTACCCCTGGCACCTTGCCAATCGCAACAAGCGGGGTATGGCGCTTGATCTGAAATCTCCGAGCGCCCATCAGGTTCTCGAAAAGCTCGTCAAATGGGCCGATGTTTTCATCGTCAACACGCCGCATCCGGCGCGCGCGCGACTGAAGCTTGAATATGACGATGTGGTGCAGTGGAATCCGCGTTTGATCTACGCGGACATCACGGGCTTCGGCGACAAGGGACCCGATGCGAATCTTCCCGGCTTTGACATCACGTCATATTGGGCACGCAGCGGATTGCTGTCGATGACACGCGATGCCGGCGCGCCGCCGACCTGGCCGGTGGCTGGGAGCGGCGACAATGCCACCGCCGTAGGCCTCTATTCGGCGATCGTCACTGCGCTCTATCGTCGCGAGCGCACGGGGGAGGGGGCGCATGTCACGACCTCGCTTCTCGCCGAAGGTGTGTGGTCCGCCAGCGTCTCGATCCAGGCCGCGCTGTGCGAGGCGAATTTCTTTGGGCTGCACGATCGTATGCACCCCGCAAATGCGGCAATGAACGTCTGGCGCTCCAAGGATGACACCTGGTTCGTTCTCATCATCACGCCGGACAAGCTGGCAGCGGTCGCCAAGGCCATCGGCCGCCCCGATCTCCTGACCGATCCGCGTTTCTCCGATCCGGCGAAGCTGATGGCTAATATGCCGCAGCTCACGGCGATCCTCGACGAGGTCTTCTGTGCCGAGCCGATGGCCCATTGGTACAAGGTGTTCAACGGCGTTCACGTGACGTTCGGAGCGGTGCGTGGGCCACAAGAGGTGATCAACGATCCCCAGCTCCGGGCGAATGACATCGTCGTTCCGCTCGAAGGTGCCGGCGGCAAGCTGACGTCCACGATCAGCAGTCCGCTTCAGGTGCATGGCGTCGCCAAAGTGTCAGCGAAGCGCGCGCCAAAGATCGGAGAACACAACGAGGAGGTTCTCCGGGAGCTCGGATTCAGCGCCGCCGAAATCGATGGTTTGCATGAAAGCGGTGCCATTCCGAAAGCAAAGGGACAGGCGGCCTAGCGTGACGACATTGTCGGGGGCGGCGCGAGCCGCCCCGAACCTCAACTTGCTGTGAAGTTGCGATCAGGACTTTGACCATGGCAGATATCGTTACCGCACACTCTGGAAGCATCTTGCGTGTCCAATTGAACCGCCCGGCCAAGCGTAATGCGATGACCTCAGCCATGTACTTGGCTCTCGCAGGCATCCTTAACGAGGCGGCGAACGACGAGAACACGCGTGTCGTCCTCTGGCATGGCGCTGGAGATTCGTTCTGCGCTGGCAACGATATCGAGGATTTTCTGAAGAACCCTCCGGGGCCGGGACAATCTCCGCAGGCGCGGTTGATGGAGGCGCTGGTCAACTTCGATAAGCCGCTCGTCGCCGCGGTCCACGGCGCCGCGATCGGCGGCGGCACCACCATGCTGCTGCACTGCGACTTCATCTACGCGGGCGAGAGCACGAAATTCCAGATGCCCTTCATCAATCTTGCTGTCGTGCCGGAGTTCGGATCGAGCTGCTCCGTACCGGCGCGGATCGGTCATGTCCGTGCGGCGGAGCTGATTTTGTTGGGAGCTTCCTTTGATGCCAGGCGCGCCGCGGAGTTGGGGCTGGTCAACCAGGTCATATCCGACAAGGACGTCCTGGCGAGAGCCACCGAAACGGCCGAGAAGTTGGCTGCGAAGCCGGCGAATGCGCTGCAAGCCAGCATGAGGCTCATGAAGCAGTCATCTCGCGAGCAGATCAAGGCGGCGATGAAGGCCGAGAATGAAGAGTTCAGTGTGCAAGTCCGCTCCGAAGACGCAAAAGAGGCGTTCACGGCTTTCCTGGAAAAGCGCAAGCCTGACTTCACGAAGAGCGGCAAGTCTTCAACGACCGCATAGGACGAACATACGGCCCCAGTAATACCGATCACCGCGATGGAAGAATTCGCCGTGCTCTGGAGCCACACCAGCGCCCCTGCATTCCGGCATTATTGGTCACCTGCCGAGGCTGATTGCCGCCTTACCCTGCGTGGAAGATCACGAATGAAGCGAACCAGATTCGCTTCGAACGAAAATATCATAATGGAAAGCGACCATGGAAAAGCCGATGGATGTATGTGTGTTGGTTGGAAGCCTGCGCAAGGCTTCGTTCAACAGGATGCTGGCGAATGAGCTGATCTGGCTCGCGCCATCTTCGTTGAAGCTCGACATCGTCGAGATCGGACAACTGCCTTTTTTCAATGAGGATATTGAGACCGCAGCTCCGCCCGCGCCATGGACCGCATTCCGTCAGCGCGTCAAAGCTGCTGACGCCGTGCTGTTCGTCACGCCGGAATATAACCGCTCGATGCCGGCCGTTCTCAAGAATGCGCTGGATGTCGGCTCCAGGCCGTATGGAAGCAGCGTCTGGGACCGCAAGCCCGGTGCGATTGTCAGCAGCTCGCCGGGCGCGGTCGGGGCCTTCGGCGCCAATCACCATCTGAGGCAGTCGCTTGTGTTTCTGAACGTGCCCACCCTGCAGCAGCCCGAAGCCTATGTTAGCCATGTCGACAAGCTCTTCGATGAACATGGCAAGCTCGTCGGCGACGGCACCCGCAAATTCCTGCAGGCGTTCATGCAGGCGTTCGCGAGTTGGGTCGAGACGGTCCGATCTTAAGGCCGGCGCATCTGATGGATTGCGGCAACCCCGTGTTACCGATGGTCAAGCGGGATAACGGCGAGAGCCCCCTTGAGGGAGTTGCGAGAGCCCTTCGCCGATTTCTTTTTAGCGACCTGGATATTGTTGGGTCTGGCTTTTGCCGCGGCCTGTTACGCCGAGATGCTCGGTGTCGTTCAGTTCGATTAGGCCAAATTGTCAAGCGTCGGCCATGCGCATAGCCGCCGACTTCGACCAGTTACACGATCCCTGACAGATTGAAATCGTAGGGTGAAGCTCAGGAATGTGTCGGCTGCATCTCTTCTAATTCGTCGTGGCACGCGTCGCTGAAGCCTTGCAATAGATCAATCCTGCCGTCGATGGCCATTTCGCGCAGTTGGACGAAGTCCTTGTCCGGCTCCAGATAGGCATCCAGGATTTTTCGGGTAACTTCATCGGCACGCTGGACCACCAGACTTGAAGACTGGACTCGCATCCTGTTCAGCTTCGCGTAAAGACCGACCAGACCGGGAATGTCGGCTTCATCGTGCTGGAGCGCATCAATATAGCACTTGGAGGCTTCCTCGATGAAATCCCTGTAGAGGATCTGCCGGCGGCTCCTCTCGTGCATCAGCCACTGGGCGCGAACTTGACTTCGGTGGTTCAGCCAGTTCGCAATTCCGCTCGTCAGGCCGCCGACAGCTGCTCCGGTCAGTGCGGCGAGGGCGGAGATGATGGAGGCGTCCACAGATGCTGTCCCCAACCAGCTACAGAATCCCGTAGCGATGACTGCCGGGTCTGACTACTACTATAGCACGGACCGCGGCCCTTCGGAAATCAACCGCGAGCTGCGTTGACCCGACAGATAAGACCAGAACCATTGCGTCTGAACGCGGAACCGGTTTTGAAGCTGCGGTAGTGCGAGTACGTGCAGCGCGGCCCACACCAGCCAGGTCACAAAGCCGCTGCTGCGCAAATGACCGGCCTCAAGGATAGCGAAGTTCTTGCCGACCACCGCCATATTGCCTTTGTCGCGGTATCGAAACGGTCGGCCATCCTTGCGTCCCCTGATACGGTTGGCGATGACATGCCCGACAAATTTTCCCTGTTGAATGGCTGCCTGCGCCACTCCGGGGACCGGATGACCATCCTGGGTCATCGCGGCTGCGTCTCCCACAACAAAGACATTGGGCGCCTCCGGGATGTCCATCAAAGCGCCTACAAATGCGCGCCCGGCGCGGTCCGTCTTCGTCCCCAGCATTTTCACAACCGGCGAGGCGCTAACGCCTGCTGTCCAAAGCACGGTGGCGCTGGCAATCCGGTCGCCAGCCGCGATCACGCCCTGGTCGTCAACCTTCTCGACCTTCACGCCCGTCGAAATTTCAACCCCGAGCTTGGTTAGTCGCTTGGCGGCCCTTCGTGACAGAGACTCTGCAAAGGTCGGAAGGATACGAGCGCCGCCGTCCAGTAACACAATTCGGCTCTTGGCAGGGTCGATCTTACGGAAATTGTTGCGCAGAGTCACCGCAGCCAGTTGAGCTATCGAAGCGGCAAGCTCGACGCCGGTTGGACCGGCGCCGACCAAAACGAAGGTCATTTGGCGGGCGCGTTCTTGCTCGTCATCGGTCGACTCCGCCAATTCAAACGCACTCAGGATCTTGGTTCGGATCGTTTCAGCGTCGTTGAGGCTCTTGAGGCCCGGGGCGAACCGCGCGAACTCGTCATGACCGAAATAGCTCGGACGCATTCCAGTCGCGACCACCAGGAAGTCGTACCCGAGTTCTCGACTGCCAATTCCCGGGCAAATGGCCTCGACGGTGCGTTGCTCCAGGTTGATGCCTTTAATCTCAGCCAGCAATACGCTGATATTCTTCTGTTTTGCCTCGAGCTGCCGGATCGGCGCCGCTATCTCGGAAGGTGACAAAACAGCGGTGGCAACCTGATACAGGAGCGGTTGAAAGATATGGTGGTTACGCCGGTCGACCAGCAGAACCTCGACATCGGTTCGCTTAAGCGCGCGCGCTGCGGCGACGCCGGCGAAGCCACCGCCGATGATCAAAACGCGTTTTTTGTCCGAGACCGCCTTTGTTACAGGTAGCTTTTCTTGCGGGAACGATTTGGTCAGAACTGTCGTCATGGATGTACCAAGGTTTCTGGAGCCCGCCCGATCAGCATCGGATACAGCGGGGCTTCGAGTTATTCTTGGATGGCGATGCGATGCATTGAACGATCGTGCCTCATCATGCTGGCGCGGGCAGTACGCGCTCGAACCGCATGCGCAGGAGGATCAACCCGAAGGTCAGCCGACTCAAGTGCGGATTGCGCAGCTTCGGCCGGCAACGTGCCGCGGCGGACCCGATCGAACACCGTCATGACGGCCAACACCCCTGCCCATGTCGGCACCGAGCGTCTTGGCGGGGACGATTTGCGAGACGGGCGCGTCGTCGAGTTGGACGGTGAGTTCGCCCCAGTAAGGCAGCACCTTAACCGTTGCGCCAAGCGCGCGTTCGAGCCGCTCGGCGGCAGCAACCGTCCGTTCTGTGGTCTGCCCGTTAGCAAGCAGGAGTGTGGCTGCCAGCGCGGTCGTCTTTAATGCCGCCTCGCACGTCAGCGGCGCGGGGCAGGGTGGTTCCTTTTCAAATCGCTCAATTGCGTTGCGCGGTCCAGTAGCCCGAACATCGCGCACTTCCCGCGCGGCCGCTCCATTTTCCGCGACCGGACGTCCCGATAAACCTGCCCGTGCCGGAAGCAAATTTATCTTGAACCGTCACCGACGCACGAACTGAACCAGACTTCGCGACGTATCCCTTGAATCTTACGAGATTGGGGTGAGTCACAATGCCATCAGAAACTTGACAGTGAAGTTGTAGGTAGGATCGCATGAACCACTTTGCGTCACGAAGACGAGGTCCCAGGAGCCGTCATAAGCGGAACGCGCGTGTGCCACAGATGCCGGGGCGATAAAGCAGGCGGCTGCAATCATCCAGAGTAAAGGCGTCTTCATTGGTAGTTCTCCGTTAAACCAAGCGGCCGCTTCCGGGCAAACGCAACATATCTCGTCGATATTCGAATCAGGCAGCGACGCGTGCGGATATTCGAACGACGCTCTGCCTTAGGAAAGGCTTGCGGAGAGCGCTTGTTGAAACGTGCTCTAACCAACCTGAATCGTGCGATCGCAACGCGTGTCGTTAGAGCTGAACAAGGCACGGTTATCTCGCTGCCGAGAACGGCGATAATGGATGACACGCGTCTCTCTTGCAACGCGGCCTTAACGGGAGAAGGAAGAGGATCGCGGCTCGATCTGAACAGTCGCCGTCAATCCGGTAACCAGGCGAACTCCGTCCGGCACTTGCTTAATGTCGATCCGCACTGGTACGCGCTGCGCGAGCCGAACCCAGGTGAAGATCGGGTTGACGTTGGCAAGCCCCGCCGGATCTGGTTGCGCATTCGCCACCATGATGCCGCGTGCGAGACTGCCGACTTCGCCCAATATGATCTCGCGGTGTCCCATCAACTTGATCTTTGCAGGATCCCCATCGTGGATGGAGGGAAGTTTCGTCTCTTCGAAATAGGCGTCGATCCAGAATGATTCGGCGTCGACCACCGAAATGACATTCCGCCCGACGATCGCATAATCTCCCACTTGCGTCAGCAGATTGGTGACCCAGCCATTCACGGGAGAGCGGATCTGTGTGCGTTCGAGGTTGACCTTGGCTTGATCTCGACTGACCTGGGCGGCCTGATATTGGGCCTGGCTCGCAGCCGCGTTCGCCTCATGAATTTGTCGGTCTTCGATCGTCTCGGCGAGATCGGTCAGCTTCTGCCGTCGCTCCAGCTGCAATTTGGCATTGAGCGCTACCGCCCTGGTCTGCTCGACATTGGCTTCCGCCGACTGCAGGGCGTTCTTGTAGTCGGTTGGATCGATGACCAGCAATAAGTCGCCCTTGTGAACGAACTGGTTGTCCTTCACTGGCAATTGCACGATACGACCGGCAACTTCGGGAGCCATGGTCACGACGTACGTTCGGACCGTTGCGTCGCGCGTCCATGGCGCCGCCATATACGCCTCCCACATGAGGGCGCCGAAGACAATCGCAAGCGCTGTCGCTGCAAGCGTGATCACAAGCGGAACGATAGCTATTCTCCGCTTCGAGACCTTCACGGCCGGCGGGGCCGCATTGGTGCTATCAACGAAGTCTTCCACGCGTCGCTCGTGTTTTGCATCAGCATCGGACATGGCGATCTCAGCGCGCGATGAGGAGAACCATTGATGAAAGCACGATAATGTAGATGTCGAACACGAAAAGCGCCGGATGCCACACATACCGCAGCAGATCAAATCGCGCCGCAGCCCGACGCAGGCCGATGGTCACGAGCCACGCTGCGATCATCAACAGCGACATCGGGGCAACGTAGACACCGAGCACGTCGATCTCGACAAATTTCAATATTCGGCTCCGCTTTCAAAATAGGCGCGATGGTCGGATAGAGCATCGCGTATGGCAAGGATCTGTGCTCTGGCGCGCATCGCCGGCAGGCGATTTCCGGCACGCGTGGCAAGCCTGCGGTCCGCGGCCTCAAACTGCATCACCATTGCCGCACAATCTCCCGAACTGAAGTGCTTCAGGGCCGCCTCGAGTTCCCGGGCAAACCCCAGTTGAGCAGCGGCGCCTTGAAGCGCGACAATGCTTCGACCGACGGCCAATGCCGTGACAAGGACGCCTCGCTGCAGAGGTTCCGCTTCATTGGGCAGCGCGGCGATGCGGCTGTACAATTGTCCTTCCCAAGACCGTTTGAGCCGGTTGGGATCGGCGGCGAGACGACGCAGGTCGCGCAGGCTCAACGCCAGCAAGCGCCGCGTCCGCAACTCTGGCGAGAGGGGCGGGATGAGGCGAAAGGAAAGCGCACCCGCAGTGCATCCGGCAACGATCGCAAGCGCCGTGTTATAGAACTGTATCGTGTTGTAGCTCATCTGGTTGGCCGGGCCGAGAATCGGGGTGAAATTGGCGACGATCGGCATGAACAAGGCGGTGTTCCAGGGTTGAGCGAGCATCGCGCCAGCAGGAACGAGGAAAAGGCCCAACACGATCGCAAAGCCGGCGAAGCTATCCACGTTGGGCAAACCGGAAAATAGCACGATCGCGGCGCCAAGGGCGGCGATGGCCGCGCCGATCGTAAATTTGACCGCTACTGCGTAGGACTCGTCAGATCGGGGCGACAGCAGGATAACGGTGATGGCCGCAAACGTGATCGCGGGGGGGCCACTTGGCCATTCGGTCCAGATCCAGAAGATCTGAACCGCGACAATCGTTGCAAACGCCCGTCCCGCGTTGATAAGGGGCGGCAACCAATCGGCGACATGCAGTTCGAATCCGCGACCTGGCGAACGCTCTTGAGCCGTATCGCCCGCCAGCAGGGCAAGTCCATCGAAGACTTGAGAGAAGCCGGACATCACCGCGGCGGTCTGGTCGGCAAGCAGCCGCAGCGAAACCGTTCGCGAAGGCAGCTCGACAAGCGCATCGATCGCCGCGCGGCAGAGGCCACGCATCCGGACCGGATCGCTCAACCAAGGCGAGGGCGCACTGGTTTCAAGGGTTGCGCGCAACTCCATTGGAATCGCGTGCAGCACCTGGTGCGCTTCGTGCGCGCCGGATGAGCCGAAAGCGCGCCTCAGTCGTGCGTCGACGATTCGCCACGTTGCGAGCACTGCTAACATCGCATCCACGGCTTGCTCCAGCACGGGCGAATGGTAGCGAAGCGTCGCCGACTCGCCTTTCGCCTCGTCGATGGCGGGGTCGGCTGCAATGACCCTGCGGATAAACTCATGTCGGGCCTTCTGCGTCAACGATTCCGGGCTGCCCCGTCGCAAGGTCGCCGTGAACCCACTTGCGAGATCTCCTGCCAGGCCAGCCAGAAGTTCCGCGAGTCGCCGCGGCGCACCGCCAAAATCGGTTCCCGCGAGGACGATCCCGGCGCAAACGATGCCGATCCAGATTTCGCTAACGCGCGCGATAGCGAGTGTAAACGCCTCGCCGTTTACGCCGCCGACGGCGCCAAGCTCATCTCCAGCGATGATGGCAGCCGTAAAGCCAGCAAGCGCCGCCGCGTAAGCAGCGAAATTGCGCAGCAAGGTTGCCACCAGCGCACAAAACCCGCCCCACAACGCCAGGCTCACGAGGAAGCCGGCCCGGTTTTGCGGAAAGCACGCCGTCAGAGCGACGATCACCACCGCCCCGACGAAGGTTCCTATCATTCGGAACCAGCCTTTGCGCAGCGATGCGCCGAGACGCGGTTGGCTAACCAGAGCCGCGGACGTGCCTGCCCATTGGGCGTTGTCAAGCTGAAGCCAGAACGCCACGTATAAGGCGAGGCACACCGCGGCCCATAGCCGGATCCCAAATAGCAGCGGCGGAGCTGCCCGTGCCGCGGCCGCAGACAGCGCATCCCATGACACCCATGCACCGCCAGTTCCGCCTGGCGGGGGCAAGTTGGAGCTTTGCCGTGCGGTTTGCATTTTCAATGCAACCTTCTGGAGCGGATTTGGCGTTCGCATAGGCCCCGAGCCGCTCTGCGAACTTCAAGTCCAAAGCTCCACTAGCATCAATATCTTGCCAGGGTCCTTCGTTCTGGCATTCGCGAAAGTGCCTTCCCGCAGACCGACATCGCGCCAGAAGGGCGCAAAAGTCATAAGTCGTCTCCGATTCCGACGAGGAATGAACACCGGCCTTAAAGCAACGTTCCCGCTGCGCGGATAGTTCGCCAGGATAAACGGCGCCGATAACGCAGCGGTCTGCCGGCGACCACGCGCTAACGCGTCCCGGGCCTAGTTAGGCAGACAATCCGGGCACGCGTCGCCGATCGACTTGAGCACCTCTGCGATCGCGACGGCAGCGGCTAGCGGCGAGACGCCGGTCGGCGGATCCTGTTGCGCCATGTCGAAGGCGCGCTCGCGGGCGAGCGGATCGGACGGTCGCCTACGTTGGATACTAGCCGGCTGCACGTCACGATTGCGATCCATTTATACGCTATATGCCATCATCTCGTCGGCCAGGCCCGAGTTGGTGGCTGATTACCTCCCTGGCTACGGCGTCGACGGTCCGTTCCGGAGTGACACGGCTCTGGCGGCGCAAAGGCCAGCCCCCTACGGCTATCCGTTCTCTTTAGACCGGGTAACTTCCTGCATGACGACCGAGAGCCCAATTACATTCCGCTCGCCGTCCAGCAGCATGGTTGCCGTCCATTGGACATGGATTCGTTCACCGCGCTTGGCGAGTGCCGGAGCGTCGAGTACGGCGTCGTCGTAACGAATAGCCGCCGTCGCAGAGCGTGGGATACAGTAGCGTGCCGCCTCGGCGTAAGCTGCATCGGTCATCTGGTACATGCCCACAGCGCTCGACGCGGGCTTGTACATGGCGAAGGGATTCCAGGTGAGCTGCCGGCGCCAGTAGGCGCGCGCCACCGGATTGCCGGTGCTTTCGACCTGCGCCAACGCGGCGAGTAGCTCGGGCGTGATCGAGGGGGTGGAATACGTGTGGAAGAGCGGTTCGTACCGCCGCCACGTTTCGATCGGTTCCTTGTCGAGCGCCCCGCCGACGAAAAAGAGCAGTTCGCTCGGCTTGCGGACAACGTGATAGACGAGGTTTGTCGGCGAGAATGCTGCGAGCACGAGCGCCGCGAGGCAAACGATTCGAACCGCCCGCGGCGTCCGTCGCACCAAGCGCGTGCCTCCAGCGGCTGACGCGGCGGAGCGAGGTGGTCCAGCTTTGCCTGACGCGCGTCTTGCGAGAGCGGGACTTGGCAGTGCGCCGCGAGGAAACGTGCTCGAATTATCCTGAATCGTGTGATCGCAACCCGTGTCGTTGAACTCGTCAGCTGACACTTTTGAGCATGATTGGCCCTTATCGAGCAGCCGCGTTCAATCGCGGCCGAGGGTCGGGATGCATCTTGAATGCACGCACTGCGGCTGTTCGAACCGAACACGACAGCTCTCATTTTGAAAGAACTCGGAGCAGCGGGATGAACGTCAAATCCATTGCCGGCCAGCTTGGGGAAAGACGAGCTCGCTTTGCATTATCGTCTGATTCTGCTGATCCGCTGGCTGGCCATTGGCGTGTGTCTGACTTCGTTGCCCTCACAAAGCCACGTGTGATGATGCTTGCCGTCTTCACCGCGCTTGTCGGACTGAATAGCGCTCCAGTTCGACTTGATCCGTTGGCCGCCCTTGCCGCGGTTTTTGCCATTGCCGCGGGGGCTGGAGCCGCCGGCGCACTCAACATGTGGTACGACGCAGATATCGATGCGATCATGAGCCGCACCGCGATGCGACCAATTCCGCGCGGCAAGATCTCCCGGTTCGAGGCCCTTGTCTTTGGGCTCGTGCTTAGCGGTTTCGCCGTGCTGGTTCTGGCCTTGGCGACGAACCTCACAGCCGCGGCATTGTTGGCCGGCACCATCCTCGTTTATGTTGTCATGTACACGGCGTGGCTGAAGCGGGCCACGCCACAGAACATCGTCATCGGCGGCGCCGCCGGTGCGCTGCCGCCCGCGATCGGATGGGCTGCAGCAACCGGAGACGTCGGGCTCGAGCCGCTTGCGCTGTTCCTCATTATCCTGCTTTGGACGCCGCCGCATTTCTGGGCTCTCGCGCTTAATCGTACCGACGACTATGCGCGCGCCGGCGTGCCGATGTTGCCGGTTGTCGCTGGACGGCCCGCAACAACGCGCCGGATCCTGATCTACAGCGGCTTGCTTGTTCTGGCCTCCGAACTGCCCTGGGTTCTGGGGTTTGCAGGCCCGGTGTATGGCGCGATCGCCGCGATCGGCGGGTCACTTTTCCTTCTGCTCGCACTCCAGCTGAACAGGAGCGTGGGGGCCGATCGCCGTGCCGCTCACAGGCTGTTCGTGTTCTCCATCTTCTATTTGTTCGTGCTGTTTGCAGGCCTCCTGATCGACCATGGAAGTGACTCATTCTCCCCCATGCGCTCGCCGCATGGTGGCCGCGGCGTCTCGGTGCATGCCGAACTCAAGTCAGGCGCCGTTCGCAACGCAAGCAGTTTCATCAACCTCAGCATCGGCGAGGTCTAACATGCGATATGGTTTGCTGGCCGTCGTCCTGATCGGCGCCGGGATGCTCGGCGGCTGCACAGAAGGCGTGCTCGACCCGAAGGGGCCGATTGCCGTGGCCGACCGACAAATTCTACTCAACTCGCTTGGCATCATGCTGGCGATCGTGATCCCGGTGATCCTTGCGACACTTGGCGTTGCTTTCTGGTTTCGTGCATCGAACGAGCGGGCGCGCTATCGGCCAAGTTTCGCGTATTCCGGTCGCCTGGAGATGCTCGTCTGGTCGATCCCGGCCATGACCGTGTTCCTGGTTGGCGGTGTCGCGTGGGTCGGCTCGCACGATGTGAGCCCACGCAAGCCGATCGCATCCACAGTGAAGCCCTTGCGGGTTCAGGTCGCATCGCTCGACTGGAAATGGCTGTTCATTTATCCGGATCAGGGCGTCGCAAGCGTCAATCAGCTGACCATTCCCGTCGGCACGCCGGTCAGTCTGGAGCTGACCTCCTCGGGCGTGATGAACAGCTTCTTTGTGCCGCAGCTCGGCAGCCAGATCTACACCATGGCGGGAATGGTCACCCGTCTTCACCTGCAGGCCGACCATTCAGGAACGTATCGCGGGTTTTCTGCTCAGTTCAGCGGTGACGGCTTTGCCGACATGCATTTCGATGCCGATGCCGTGACGAGCGAGAAGTTCGCCCAGTGGCTTGACTCAGTGCGCAGTGCCGGTCCGGAGCTCAATGCGAAAACCTACGCGGAACTGGCGAAGCCGAGTGCTGCGGTGGCGCCATTCACCTATCGCTCGGTCGCGCCCGGGCTGTTCGACGGCATCGTGGTCTCCGAAATGCAACCCGACGACGCGATGTGCTGCAGAGATCCGACGTCAATGAGGGCGGAAAAATGAATCTACTTGGCAAGCTGAATTGGAGTGCGATTCCCTTCGATCAGCCGATCGTCATGGGCGCGACAGGCGGAATGGTCCTGGTCATCGTATCCATCCTTTCGTGGGTCACGCTCAAGGGTTACGTGCCTTATCTGTGGCGAGAGTGGCTCACCTCTGTCGATCATAAGCGCATCGGCATCATGTACATCATACTGGCGCTGATCATGCTGCTGCGCGGTTTTGCCGACGCTATCATGATGCGGGCGCAACAGGCGGTCGCCGCCGGCGGTGCGCATGGATACTTGCCGCCCGAGCATTTCGATCAGATCTTCTCGGCGCATGGCACGATCATGATCTTCTTCATGGCAATGCCGTTCGTGATCGGGATGATGAATTTCGTGGTGCCGCTCCAACTCGGCGTCCGCGATATGGCGTTTCCGACCTTGAACTCGGTGGCCCTGGGATTGACCGCGTCGGGTATCCTCCTGACCAACATCTCACTCGCGGTCGGCGAGTTCTCGAAAGCCGGATGGGTCGCTTACCCGCCGCTGAGCGAACTCCAATTCTCGCCAGGCGTCGGCGTCGACTACTATCTGTGGGCGCTGCAAATTTCCGGCGTCGGCACGTTGATGACCGGCATAAATTTCGTCGCGACCATCCTGAAAACGCGCGCACCAGGGATGAGCTATATGCGCATGCCCGTCTTTTGCTGGACGTCGCTCGCCGCGAACCTCCTCATTGTCGCGGCCTTTCCGGTTCTGACTGCGACTTTAACGATGCTGCTGCTCGATCGTTACCTCGGCTTTCATTTTTTCACGATCGATGGCCAGGGCAACGCGATGATGTACGTCAACCTGTTCTGGGTTTGGGGTCACCCGGAGGTCTACATCCTGGTCTTGCCGGCGTTCGGTATCTTCTCCGAGATTGTCTCGACGTTTTCCGGCAAGCCGCTGTTTGGCTATCGCTCCATGGTTGCCGCGACGATGTCGATTTGCGTGCTGTCATTCATTGTCTGGTTGCACCACTTTTTCACCATGGGAGCCAGCGCGAACGTCAACGGCTTCTTCGGGGTCATGACCATGATCATCGCCGTGCCGACGGGCGTCAAAGTCTTCAACTGGCTGTTCACGATGTATGGCGGCCGTGTCCGCTTCACCGTCCCGATCCTGTGGTCGATCGGCTTCATGGTGACGTTCGTGATCGGTGGCATGACCGGCGTGTTAATGGCCGTGCCTCCCGCCGACTTCCAGTTGCACAACAGCCTGTTCCTGATAGCGCATTTCCATAACGTCATCATCGGCGGCACGGTGTTCGGCTTGATGGCGGGTTACAATTACTGGTTCCCCAAGGCATTCGGCTTCAGACTCGACGAACGCTGGGGCAGAGTCTCGTTCTGGTGCTGGCTGATCGGCTTCTATCTCGCTTTCATGCCGCTTTACGCATTGGGCCTCATGGGCATGACCCGCCGCATGCAGCACTACGATGTTGCCAGCTGGCAACCGTGGTTGGTGGCCGCGGCGGTCGGCGTCGTCGTCATCCTCGCGGGGATCGTCAGCCAGGTCATTCAACTTGTAGTGTCGATCCGCGACCGCGGAAAATTGGCGGTAACCGCGGACCCATGGAACGGTCGCACGCTGGAATGGGCGACCGCTTCGCCGCCGCCAGCCTGGAATTTCGCCGTGCTGCCGCAAGTCACGGACATCGATGCCTTCTGGAAAAAGAAGTGGCGCGAGCGCACGCACGCCGAACCGTCGAAAGAGAGCAAGTTCGAGCCCATCGAGGTGCCGAAGAACAGCGCGACCGGCTTCGTCACGGCATTTTTTGCAGTCGTTACCGGCTTTGCGTTGATCTGGCACATCTGGTGGATGGCGGGTGTGGGGGCAATCGGCGCCTTCGTGACCATGCTTGCGTTTGCGTTTCGTCGAGAAGAGGAGATCGAAATCCCGGCCGAGCAGATTGCTCGGTTCGAGCAGGTGCACCAGGCGGAGATTGCAGTATGAATATCGCTATTGCAGTTGACGATGAGATTCGTCACGAGGCGCTGCCGAGTGCAAGCGAGCTGGGTCCGGCTACAAAACGGATCGTGGTTGGCTACGGATTCTGGATATTCCTCCTGAGCGACATCGTGATGTTTTCGGCGTTCTTCGCCGCTTACGCGGTGCTCGCTCACGCCACCGCCGGCGGGCCGAGTGGCGCGCAACTGTTCAACCAAAGCAGCGTTGCGATCGAGACTGCCTGCCTTCTCGCTTCGAGCTACACCTGCGGATTGATGTCCATGGCCGTTGGGTCGCGGCGCTATGCCGCCACTTATTTGGCCGCCCTCGTCACTTTCGTGCTCGGGGCCTGCTTCCTCGCGCTGGAAGTGCGGGAGTTCACCGGCATGATCGCGATGGGGGCGGGTCCGCAGCGCAGCGCTTTTCTCTCCTCCTTCTTTACGCTGGTCGGCTGCCACGGGCTGCATGTCACTGTGGGTCTGGTCTGGCTGGTGGTGATGATGGCTCAGGTCGCAATCAAGGGCTTAACCGAGACGGTCGAACGGCGTCTGCTGTGCTTTTCACTGTTCTGGCATGCGCTCGACATCGTCTGGGTCTGGTTGTTCACGGTGGTCTATCTGATGGGAGTCCTTTCATGACCGACACGCAGTACGATCGCGCGCCCGGCGACGCATCAACACTTCCCGACGTGGAACGGGGGACATCCTCCGGTGCGCTTGTCTACACGATCGGATTGGTTCTCGCCGTGGTTCTCACCGCTATGTCGTTCTGGGTCGCCAACACATCATTGCTCTGGGTAGGCGGTGTCTCTCTCGGCCTGACGGTCCTCGCGATCGCGCAAATGGGTGTCCACCTGGTGTTCTTCCTGCATGTCACCACGGGGCCCGACAATACCAATAACGTGATGGCACTGGCGTTTGGTGTGCTGATCGTCGCCCTGGTCGTCGTCGGATCGCTTTTGATTATGGCAGATCTGAACGACAACATGATGCCCGCGACCGAGCTGATGAATCTGCAAATGCAGCACTGAAGAGCGTCTCACCGGTGCGGGTGCTTGGATCAAAGGTGGAACCTATTGATCTTGAACACCAAATGCGTTCCGTGAGGCTGAGCAACATTAACCTTCCATAACGCTGATTAACGAGCCAAAAGTAGCCCCTTGCTGCACTCTCTCGCCGATCCGGAGCGTCGGAGAATTCGTCGAGGAGTGGTCATGGAAGGACTTCAAACTACCGCACCAGAGATTTCCTCTGCAGCCGACCAACAGTTCCACCTGGTCGCGAACAGCCTGGCCAAGCTGCTTGAAAGCGCAAGCCGAGAGCTGGAGCGTGACCGGGAGGCGGCCAAAGCGTCGCTGGTTACAGCTTCGCATATCCTGCAAGCGGAGATCGAGCGTTGTTCGGGCGCTAATGGATTTAGACGGGGCGGTTTGGCGGCTTGGCAACTCCTTCGCGTGCGCGCTTACATTGACAGCAATTTGCACCGCGCCATTCACATCCGGGATCTTAGTGCCGTCGCGCGTCGAAGCCCGGCGCACTTCTCTCGAAAATTCAAACTGGCTGTCGGCGATTCGCCACATGCCTACGTGGTGAGAAGGCGCCTGGAGAGAGCCTGCCACCTGATGATGACCAGTGCGGCATCACTGAGTGAAATAGCCTTGAGCGTGGGCTTTTCGGATCAAGCACATCTATGCAGGCTCTTCAGGCAGGCCTTTGGACAAAGTCCGGCCAACTGGCGACGCGAGCACGGAAGTCCTGGAGATGTCTACTCAAGAACCTGACATCCCATCAGCGATCGCGCGGCAAGGTCCTGAGCTTCGGACCTTTTGGACTGTCGATCGGAAACAGATTTCTGACCAATGGTACAAGGATCGCACCGCTCGGCGCGCGCCCCATGGATCTCCTCATCGTCCTGGTCGAGCAAGCAAACAAGGTCGTTGGTAGGAGAAGCGAAAGCTTGAACAGACGGGTGCCCGGCTGGCAAATAACTGCAACACATGCCGTTAACAGAAGGGAATGGGTTAGACAGCCGGGCGAGGTTGAGGCTGCGCGTTCAGCAGATGTTGAATCGTGAGCATCGGGGGAGGGCCTGCTCGTTTGTGGGGATCTCGTTCGTATCGAATAGAGCCCAGGCTTGGTTTCACTGCGTGGTGACAAGACCTAGGGTCTGAGCGCGCGATACAGCTTGCGCGCGCCTCTCCACGCCCAGCTTGGTGAAAACGCTCTTGAGGTGCGACTTCACGGTCTCGGGACCGATGTCAAGGCTCCGAGCGATTTCCTTGTTCGACAATCCCTGGGCGATCAGCTTGAGGATGCCGGTTTCGCGGCGACTCAATGCGGTTAGAACCGGTGGAACAAATTTCGGCGTCAAACGATCTTGGCCTGCTCGATGCAGACCTGCCTCGAGCCGATCGACATAGGGAATCAAATCTGCCTTCACATTGCCGGTTCCCCGGACCGTCAGGAGCAGATTGGAAACGACCGGCCCCTCGTCCAAAACGGTCTGATAAAGACCGGTTGCCGCGCAGGCCGCAAGCACGCGGCGAAAACGAGCCACCGCCTCCGCGGCGTTGCCTGCACTGAGCTGAACTGCCGACAGACGGATCGCAATGCAGATCAAGAACTGACGATGCTGCATTGCTTCGGCTTCGCGTTGCAACTTTTGCAGGATTGAAATGGCTTCGTCGGGACGCGCTTGTTGGGCCAACAAATGGGCGCGCGCCAACTTGTGGTGCCACTCAATCTCCGACCAGGCGCAAGCCCTTGGCGCCGGGTACTTCTGCGCAAGGCGCTCCAAACGATCGACGCATGCGGCGGCTTCATCCAGTCGGTCATCGTTCAGGTGGAGTCGCGCCTGCTCTGCGATCGCGCCAGCCGAGAGCCTTCCCCAGTCTCGCGTAACTCCCTGATTTTCAGCTCGCTCCAAGATAGTGCGGGCACGCTCGAAATTCATGCGGGCAGCCGCGACCCTGGCGATCACGAAATAGGCGCTCCATACGCAGTCAAGCATTGTCGCAGAGCTGATCAGAGATGCGCGGTCGATGACCCAGGCCTCCGCTTCATCGAGCTGACCTTGTTCGTATTTGATTCGCGCAATCAAACTGGCGGGCAAAGCCGCCGCAATCGAATTCGGCCCGACCTCCTGCTCGGCGATCCGCAAGCCCTCGCGGTAGTGCCCATCTGCCGCCGCGAGACGTATCTGCCGTTCCTCCGCAAGCCCTTTAAGGCAGTGTCGATAAACCGAAGCAAATACGTTCCTGCGATCCTCCTCGACTGAATAAGGGATCCATGGCGTCGCATGAAATTGCTTGAGGTCGCCCGCTTTCATATGGCCGAAGCGAACGACATTTGAGGCGACGTTCGCAGTCCACGGATCGGACGAATCGTTTACGCAGGCCTGTGCCAGAGGCAGCGCCCGCTCGCTGTCATCCTTCAGCGCGATAGCTACAGAGCGAATCGCCTGGCATTCGCACAGCAGGTTGTTGTCTGGCGGAGGGGTTGCGGCGATATCGCCCTCTATGTCAGTTGCGAGCTTCAGGGCCTCATCAAAACGTAGCGCGAGTGCCAGACCCCAGGCGATCGCCAACCGGACCTCGGGCTGGCCTCGCATGAGTTCATCAGGAAACTGGCGCTGCCACTCGAGCAAGGTGAAGAGATCACCTCTCTTGATCAAGGTCATTGCGCAATTCTTGATCCAGCTGATCGCTCTGTCCGAATCGCCGGCTGCGATCGCGTGCTGAACCGCCTCGGTCCACAATTCCTGGGAGGCATACCAAAGTGCCGCGCGCCGGTGCAGCTCGGGAGTTTCAATGCCCCGGTCCGCCTCCAGTCTCTGTCTCAAATAATCGGCGAGCAGTGCATGATAACGAAGCCAGATACCATCATTATCGAGCGGCGTGAGCAGCATTTGGCGCTGGGCAAGCGATGCCAGGATTATGCGGCTCGAGCTCGAACCCGTTACAGCTTCGCATAAAGGTCCAGAGAGCCGATCAAGAATGGCCGTTCGCAGCATGAAGTCGACCACTTCCACTGGAAGCCCATCCAGCATCTCCGCCAAATAGGCGGCAATGGGACGCTGCGAACCCGAGAGATTATGCACATACTCCTTCAGGCCGAATCCGGGCTGCGAAGGCATGGATGAGATAATCCGCAGGGCGGCGGCCCAGCCTTCAGTCTTGCGGTGCAAGAGTTGGACGTCGGGGAGTCCCAGAACTCCGGGTTTGGTGCCGTTCAGAAACGCTTGTGTCTCCTGCATATCGAACCGCAGGGCTACCGAATCAATCTCGATCAACTGATTCTGCGCCCGCAGGGTCGAGAGTGGCAGGGGTGGTTCGGTACGCGTCGTAAGCACCACATGACAGTGAGAGGGGGCATGCTTCAGAAAATACGCGACTGTCTGATGGATGCGAGAAGCGCTGAGCCAGTGATAGTCTTCGAGAAACAGATAAACATCATCTTCCAGCTCTGCCAGATCGTTGATCAGGCTCGACAGGATCGCTGTCGGGTCGATCAGGTTGTTCTCGAGGATCAGCCCAATTGCGTCGGCGCCAACGTCCGGACAGGCATGGTGCAGAGCCTGAGATACGTAAAATAGAAACCGCGTAGCCTCGTCGTCGTCTGAATCGATGGTCAGCCACCCAACAGCATTGCCGCTTTCCTCGAGCTTCTCGGCCCAGGTGGCCGCCAGTGAGCTTTTGCCGAAGCCTGCCGGCGCCTTGATGACGCCAAGTCGCTTAGCAGGGAGTTCGGACAGGATGGCGAGAAGGCGAGGACGTGCGACGAGCCCCCTGAATCGTGCCGGCACGGTCTTGGTCGCGAGGAATGGCAGCTGTCCTCCGCCGGGCAGAGTGTCTGTTCCATCGTGGCTCAAGCGCGGCCGGATCAAGGGCTCCCCCTATCCACGTCGGTCCTTCCCCCGTTCGGGGGATACAAACAACGGTGAAATTGTACGACCTCTGTGAAGGAGAGGGAAGCGCTTGGCGTCGTGGGCTGTAAGCATGCAGGTCATCGCGTGCTGATCCCTCCAAGGCTGCGCATAGAGCCGAGGCGAGGTAATGTCTATCAGGAACACACGCTTGGGTTTAGTACGGATAACTGAACATCCTGTAAAAGCACACATCAGGTCCGTGCCGAGAGCCATGGCTGACGGTGAGATTCATGGAAATCTGCAGTTTGGGCCCTTTGAGCTTTCGAGCAGGCAGAGGGTGCTTCGGCGCGACGGTGTGGTGCTGCCCCTTGGCGGCAGGGCCCTCGACGTCCTGATCTACCTTGCCGAGCGGCCGGGTGAGGTGATCGCAAAGCAGGAGCTGATCGATCGCGTCTGGTCGGACGTAACCGTCGAGGAGGGGAGCCTGCGAGTCCACGTGGCCGCCATCCGCAAGGCACTTGGTGACGGCCAATTTGGCAACCGATACATCGCAAACATCAAGGGGCGGGGCTACTCGTTCGTCGACGCCGTCGTCCCTCTCGCACGCAGTGCGGAGAGCAGGAACGATAGGTCCCGACACCAAGGCAAGCTCCCCGTGCGACCGCTCATGATGATTGGGCGCGAAACGGTGATCAGCGAGGTTGGCGACAAACTTGGAGATGAGCGGTTCGTTACACTGCTCGGCCCCGGCGGCATTGGCAAGACGACCATTGCCCTGGCTGTTGGCCGCGCCGCTGCCGAGGAGTTTGGCGGGAAAGTCTCTTTTGTTGACTTGGAAAGCCTTACCGATTCGCGCCATGTTGCGGGGGCTGTCGCGACATCCTTGGGACTTGTACTCAAATCGAAAGACCCTGGCCTGGAGCTGGTCGACCTCGTTCGTTCGCGAAAGCTTCTTATCATTCTCGATAGCTGTGAGCATGTGATCGAGGCGGTCGCCTCGTTTGCCGAGCAACTCTACCGGCAAACGGAAGAGATCCATGTGCTGACCACGAGTCGAGAATTGCTGAAAGTAGAGGGTGAGCATTGTTACCGGGTTCTTCCCCTTGATTATCCACCAGCCGGCTCAGAGCAGACGGCAAATGCCGTGCTTCGATATCCGGCAGCGCAGTTGTTTGTACAACGCGTGGCGGCGCGAGCGGGAAGCTTCGTTCTCACCGACGAGGAGGCGCCGTTTGTCGCGGAAATGTGCCGAAGGCTGGATGGTCTACCGTTGGCAATCGAGTTGGCGGCGGGGCAGGTGGCCGCACTCGGCATCAAGAACACGGCTGCCCGCCTGGTGTCCCGGCCGGAATTGCTGAAACTAAGCCATCGGACGACAGTTCCCCGGCATCGGACCCTCAAGGCGACATTGGATTGGAGCTACGATCTGCTGTCGGACGCAGAGCGGATTGTCTTTCGACGCATAGCCCCTTTCGTTGGTTATTTCACCTTGGAGGGCGCGCGGTATGTCGCCGGTGAACTCGGCTTAGGCGCCGGAGACAGTTTTGACGCGATTGCCGGCCTGGTCGAGAAGTCGTTGATAACAACTCGGATTGATGAAGACCGGACACAGTTTCGATTGCTGGACACGACGCGGGCGTATGCGCTCGAAAAATTGGAGGAGCATGCCGAATTCGACGAAGTCTTCCGCCGGCATGCGGAGTACGTCGCAGAATATCTCGAATCGCAAACAGCGGCGCCTTTGGCTCTGTTAAAGGTTGAAAGGGCCGCAGCGTATCCCACTCCATCGGGAATGACTCGCCCATCGCCGGAATGGAGCTTTGGACCACGCGGCGAGCACCGGATCGCGACGGGGCTCGCGGCTGCTTCCACGCATTCCGGCCAATTGGGCAACATCCGCGCGGCGCTGGAATGGTCCTTTGGACCGCATGGTGACGACGAGATCGCGACGAGGCTCGCGGCCGCTTCAACGCAAGTGTTCCTTGAACTGTCCCTGTTGATCGAATGCCGTTTCTGGGCGGAGCGCGCGATCGCCCGTCTCGGAGATCAGCACAAAAACTCTCGCCGGGAGATGGAAATCTATGTGTCACTATCCTTGGCCCTGATGCACTCCGAAGGAAGTAGCGAACTGGTTCGCAAGGCATTTTCTCGGGCGCTCGACGTTGCGGCCATACAAGGAAACTCTGCCTACGAGCTGCGGCTCCTGAGTGGGCTCTTCATGTATTATCGTTGGAACACTGACATTAATGCTGCGCTCGATATCGCCTCGCGAAGCAAAGAGGCGGCCCTAAAAACCAAGGATCACGACGATATAGCGCTCGCTGAATCGATGTTGGGCGCCGCCCATTTCTTGGCCGGAAATCACATCGCCGCAATCAAGCATTTCGACTCAGGGTTGATCCACTCGGCGTCCGGGTCGCGCTTTCGTGCGGGGCAACACTTGTTTCATAACAATAGCCTTTTGCTCGTTGGGATGGCACGTAGTCTGCAGTATAGGGGGTTTCTTGACCAGTCACTTGACTACGCAAGACTAGCCATAGAGGAAGGAGAACAATCCAATCATCCAGCCACACTGTGTAGAACTCTGAGCTTCGTTCTTCCGGTTTATTTGGCCCTGGCGGACTCTCGCCGCTCGGAACAGTACATCGTGCAGTTGACCGAGCTCGCTGCGGAGTACTCCTTGAAGCCCTTCCGTGCCATAGCGACTGGCCTGCGAGGTCAGTGGCTGCTCCTTCAAAACGATCTCCGCGAGGGCATTCCGCTGCTGCAGAGGGCTTTGGAAGAGCTTCACACTCAACGTCACGACTCGCTCAATATGGAATTTCTCTGCGACCTGGGTGCGGGTCTTGTTGCCATGGGCGAGCACCAGGAGGCGCTGACGCTGACTGTGAACGCAATCGAAGCGCAGCAGCGCGGCGGAAAACTTCTGTACATGCCCGCCTTGTTCAGAATGAAAGGGCTCATCTTGGCGTCTCGATCGGCCGAGGATTATTTGGAGGCGGAGGAAAGCTTGCTGTCGGCAATCGACTGGGCGAAACGCCAGTCCGCCGGCCTGTTTGAATGGAAGGCTGCAACGGACCTTGCTGAGCTGTTACTGAACCAGGATCGCGAGGCAGAAGCCTGCAAACATCTCAGCGCGGCTCTTGAACGAATGCCGGCCGGAATCGTATTCCCCGCACACAAGCGAGCCCTGCAAATCCTCGACCACCTCCGATCCGGCACCAAGGCCCTCAGCTAGAGCGCCCGCCTTCAACCACTGCGCGCGGGCGGCGCAATCGCATACAAATCGTCGCATTCCCCTACAAGCCCGATTCAGCGGCCAGGCGCATGCTGCGGCCCACACGCCAAAGGGGGTTCGCTGTCATGAGCAAGAAGGTCGCGGAGATCATCGTCGAGACGTTGGAAAGCGCGGGCGTCAAGCATTGTTACGGCGTCGTGGGCGATACTCTCAACCGGATCGCGCACAGCATTTCCAAAAGCGCGATCGAGTGGGTGGGGGTGCGCCACGAAGAGGCTGGGGCCTTCGCCGCCCACGGCGAAGCCTTGTTAACCGGCAGCCTCACCGCGGTCGCCGGAAGCTGCGGTCCCGGCAGCCTGCATTTCATCAATGGCATCGTCGAGGCGAACCGCAATCGCGCGCCCGTCATTCTGATCGCCAGCCAGATCGTACGCGACGAATTGGGGTTCGATTTTCCCCAGGAGGTCGACTTCAAGGCGATATACGGGAGCTGTAGCGTCTATTGCGACATGATCCTGACCCCCGAACAGGCCCGGCGCAAGACCGTCATGGCCTGCCAGACAGCAATCGCGAAGCGCGGAGCGGCGGTACTGATCGTCCCGGTCGACATCTCGCATTCCGACGTCCATGACGATGTACCGTTCGCGGTGCATACGAGCCATCCGATCGTACGTCCCACCGATGCGGATCTGGAGGAGATCGCCGGCATAATCAATGCGGGCCAGCAGATCGCCATCTATGGCGGGTCAGGTTGTCGCGGCGCGCATGACGAAATTCTTCGTGTGGCCGAGATCCTCAAGGCGCCGATCGCCCACACTTCCCGTGGCAAGGACTCCCTCGAATACGACAATCCGTACAATGTCGGCATGACCGGGCTCATTGGGAACGAGGCGGCCTATCACGCCGTCCGGGAATGCGACACCTTGCTGCTGCTCGGCGCGGATTTCGCATGGCGGCAATTCTATCCTGATCATGCGAAGATCGTGCAGATCGACATCGAGCCGACCCATCTGGGTCGCCGCCATCCGGTGACCCGAGGATTGGTCGGCGACATCAAGGCGACTCTCGAAGCATTGATCCCCCGGCTGCGCGAAAAATCGGACACCAATTTCCGCGATAGCTTCGTCAAGCGCCACCGCGAGGTGATCGCCTACCAGAAAGAGAAAGCCGTACCGAAGCGGCGCGACACCATTTCCGGGATCTACCTTACCGAACTCATCGACCGGATGGCGGCTGACGATGCCCTCGTTGCGGGAGATGACGGAACGCCTACCGTCTGGATGCATCGTTATTTCACGGCGACCGCCAAGCGGCGCTTCTTCGCCAGCCTCCTGCACGGAACCATGGCGGCGGCCATGCCGACCGCGCTCGGCTTGCAAAAGGCTGCGCCCGGGCGTCAAGTCATCGCTCTCTCGGGCGATGGCGGGATCGGGATGCTGTTCGGCGATCTGATGACCGCAGTCCAACAGAAGCTGCCCATCAAGGTGGCGGTGTTCGACAACGGAAAGCTGGGTTTCATCGACATCGAGCAGAAATCGGAAGGGTTGCTGCCGCTCTACACCCATCTGCAAAATCCTGATTTCGGCGTGGTCGCAGAGGCGATGGGCCTATGGGGCCGTACCGTCGCCAAGGCGGCCGAACTCGAGGGAGCGATCGGGGAGTGGCTCGCTCACCCGGGCCCCGCTCTGCTCAATGTGAAAGTCGAAAACATGACCCTGGTGATGCCGCCAGCGATCGAGTTTGGACCAGCCTACGGGATGGCCCTCTATTCAGTGCGGGCAGTGCTCGGCGGACAAACCCACGACCTGATCGAAATGGTCCTGGAAAACATCTGACCAGAAACGTGTCTCCGGCCGGACCAGGCGTCCTCGTAAATGAAAACCATCTGCCAAACGCGCGCCCGGGGGCAGGGGGAACAGGGCGCTCCAGCTAAGCCCGGGTCGCTGCAAAATAGTCAAAGGTGCTCTCGTTCTCGACAAACTGCAGATGCATCTGTGCGCTGGTGGCGTCGTCAATGTAGAGGAGCAGGGTGCATTGCGGACCGCGGCCCTCGAACCACCAGTGCTCCGATCCCGTCTATCTGGACCACCGCGCAGTCCCGGCGGATATGGGGCTTCCCAGCACACCAGTCGGACCCGCAGCCTCCAAACCTCACGACCAAGAGGGAGAAGACTGACATTCCAACTTTGCTCAGTGCTGACATTTGTGCCCTAGAGCGAATAACGAGTCTGGACAGACAGAAAAGTCAATTCTTTCAACAGAGTTCTTAAAGCAGACTAGGAGTCAGCTTTAAGTCAATTCGGAGTCCCGGGTATCTGGCCCCACCGAAATCCGAGTCCCGTCGGACCGCAAAGCCGGCGCACGACCAGGGGCGCCGCCAAGTCTTCCTCAAGTTGCTTGATGTGCTCGATAACGGTAGAGGGCGACAGTTTCAGGTCGCGTGCGGCGGCACGAAATCCGCGCTCGCCGAGAACAGCAAGGAAGGTCTTAGCGTGAATGAGATTGAGCATGAGCGAACTGCCTGCCCGGGTCGTTGACCGCGCCAGACGGAATACGGCCGGCCAGAACATCGAGGATGCTGCGGGCGGCGGAAAGCTCGATCTCGCGCCGAACGT